>Ga0074199_1000039_pt1 | contig 312703 bp, 286 predicted proteins | sample EPASupsiteSAE347_FD_64528 | JGI IMG/M metagenome (GOLD analysis project Ga0074199, IMG submission 64528) | Bioremediated contaminated groundwater from EPA Superfund site, New Mexico - Sample SAE3-47 | ecosystem: Environmental > Aquatic > Deep subsurface > Groundwater > Contaminated ...
TTTTGTCTTAGTCGAGAGATCTCTTCTTCCGAAAACCTAGTTCTCATGTTCTTTTGTTAATGATTAAACATATCTTAACAAAAGAAAACTGGACAATGTGTCCACTTTATGGGGTACAGATCATTTGCACGGGTGGAGGGAATCGAACCCCCGATAATGGATTTGGAGTCCATTGTTATACCACTTAACTACACCCGCATTATTCTTGTAATCCGTAATTTACAACGCCTGGCTTTTAATTATCTTCTTAATATGATACTATTATTTAATAGCGGAATAATTTAGAAAGAACAATGTCTGTTTATAAAAAAACACTAATTTTTTTGTTGTTTGTCGCCGCGTTGGGTGTTGCTTCATTCGCTGTTCTGCGACATTATAAAAAATCCGCTAACAGCCAGAGTTTGTCTTCGCCTTCTCAAATATTATCAACTGAAGCGCAACCGGCCTCTCCGGACACTTTTTCGTTTGCCGTGATCGGTGATTCGCAGGAATTTAACGCCGGCGACAAAAAAGGTAGTCTTAAAAAAGCAGTAAGTAATATTCAAAATTCCAACCCCGATTTGGTAATGACTCTCGGTGACTTGGTTTCCAGCTGCGATGGGGATAATTCCTGCAGGAACGAATATGATAATTGGAAACAAGTTATGCAGCCAATTCTTGATAAAACAAAGGAGGTACAGGGAAACCATGACCGGGCTGGTAAAGACAAGGCTGACAAAATTTGGCAGGATGAATTTAATCTTCCGACCAATGGGCCGGCTGATTATTCAGAATTGACTTATTCATTTGATTTTGGCAATTCTCATTTCATTGTTCTTGACAGCCAAAAGCCCGAAGATCACGCTATTGATGAAATCCAAAGAAAATGGCTGGAGCAGGATTTATTCAGCAATAAGTTGGAGAATATATTTGTATTTTACCACGAGCCGGCTTATCCGGTTAGTTCCAAGATTAACGAAAGTTTGGATGTAAAAAAGGATGATCGGGACGCTCTTTGGAACATATTTAAAAAATATAATGTGACAGCGGTATTCTCCGGCCACGAGCATATCGCGAGCCGCAAAAATATTGATGGAATTTATCAGTTCATTATTGGTAATACCGATTCCTTTAACCACAACCTGCCTAAATCGGGAATGGCGGAATATTCCTACAAAGGCCATCATTACGCGACAGTAACGGTAAAAGGAAAAGAAGTTACGGCCAAAGTTCATAAGGTTGACGGAATATTGCTGGATACATTTGTGATGCCAAGACAGTAGTAACGGGTAAGGGGTATAGGCATTGTTGGGCTTATGCACTTTCCACTTACTAATTGCCAATTACCGGTTACAGTTTTTTGAGAAACCGGTAGAAACTCTTCTCTTTTCTCACGTTTGTTTTTTCTCCGTGACCGGGGTAAATTGTCGTGTTATCCGGAAGCGAAAGAACCTTCAAAATAGAATCTTTAAGTTTCTTGGCGTCGCCGCCGGTAAGATCTGTCCGACCGTAGTTCCCGTCCGCGAAAATCGTGTCTCCGGTGAAAATAATGTTTTCTTTCTCGCAATACAAACAAACACTGCCGGGCGTATGCCCCGGAGTGTAAATTATTTTTAGCGATAGGTTGCCAACTCCCAAGGTTCTTTCGGGAACTAGCGGTTTGTCAATTTTCGGTGCGGGATCTGCCGCGGCACCGGTAAAATACCGCGCGGTTCGTTCCATTCGATTGACAATGGCCGCGTCGCCGCGGTGGGCATAAAAAGGTATGTTATAGGCCAGTTTTAGTTCGGTAACAGCCAGAATGTGATCAAAGTGTCCGTGAGTGGCCAAAATCGCCTTAGGATTCAAACTTAAGTCTGAGAGTTTATTAATAATGTATTCGGTATCGTCACCTGGATCAATAATAAAAGACTCTTTGGTTTCGGAATCGTAAAATAAATAGCAATTAGCAGCAAGCTGCCCAACCTTAAGAATTTCAATCATATTCAGTGATATTATAGCACCAAAATCCTAAGACTCAAAAGCGCCAAGCTAATATTCTAGTTCTAAGATTTAAGTTGTGGATCTCGCATTTTGGCTGTTAGTTGTTAGTTTTTCCTTTACACATTAAAACTCTCTATTAGAATAAAGATATTAAATATATCTAAGGCGTAAAATTAAAACACAAACAAAATGCTCTCGGATGCAAAAGAAATTCTAATAGATGCCCAAAAAAACAAGTATGCCGTGGGGGCATTTAATATTTCCAATATGGAGACGGTTCAGGGAATAGTAATGGCGGCTTTGGAAAGAAGAGCACCGATTATTATTCAGATCACGGAATCGGCAATGAAATATGCTGGAGCGAGAGAACTGGCCGAACTGGCCAAAATAGTTATCCAAGAGAGGTCGGAAGATATTCCAATCGGCCTCAATCTCGATCACGGAAAAACATTTGAGTCGGTGAAAAGGGCAATTGATTTGGGATTTACTGAAGTAATGATTGATGGGTCGAGGCTTTCATTCGAGGATAATAAAAATCTTACCAAAAGAGTGGTTGATTTTGTGAACACCAAGGGGGCGTCAGTTCAAGCGGAGTTAGGAATAGTCCCCTACTTGGGTGAGATAGATTTGGCAGAAGTGGATTGGGAAAGCTTGATGACAAACCCAAAGAAGGCGAAGGAATTTGTGGAACATACCAATGTTGATTTTTTGGCAGTAGCCATAGGCAATGCCCACGGATTTTTTCGAGAGCCTGAAAGATGCGATTGGGAAAGACTGAGTGAAATAGCAGAACTAGTCAAAATACCCTTGGTTCTTCATGGTGCGTCAGATTGGTCAAAGGAGAAAATAGATATGGCTATAAAGGGAGGCATCTGTTGTTTTAACGTGGATACTGACATCCGCTTGGCTTTTATGCATCAATTATGCAAAACTGTTAGTGACGATAAATGTGCTATTACCGATCCCCGTAAAGTGATGGACCCCGTGAGGTCGGCTATCAAGAGAAAAGTGATTGAAAAAATTAATATTTTTGGAAGTGCGATGAGAATGGCATAGAACGATTTCCCAAGCTTCCAGCAGCATAATCTCTAATTCCTCGTCGATGTCCTCCGGTTTCATGTTTCCGATTGGACAAAAATCGAGCAGTATCTTTATTATCATTTTTTATTTTTGAAGTATCAAAGGGGGTATTGATATATGTAGAAATCTAATCTTTTTGCTAATATCGCGCACGGTTCTAATTTTCAGCGGAGTCTTTGCATTTTTGCAATGTTTTAGGATGACTGGATAGATTGTGGGAGAGATTTCCAGAAAAATATTATATTTTCGACAAGGGTAGGTTCTTCTATAGAAAACAATCTGATTAATTAGTTCGCAAATTAGTTCGTAACCCTCTTTTCCGCCCACTAGAGCACTCTTGGGCTCGTGTTTTTTTACTTCGGGGCTTAGACTTTGGTATTCTTCTTCAGACAAATAGGGCAGGTTTGCAATGATTACGTATTCTGTGGAAACGCATTGCAACGCGTTTTTATGTGATAGAAATTTCAGCAGCGACCCTTTTACAAATTTAATTTTATATGATTTGCCCATGTGTTTTTCAGTATTTCGCTTCGCGATATCCAAAGCATCTTTGTTCTCATCCACCGCGTAAATTTCCGTAAAATTTATTTTCCCGTGGAGATTTTTTAAAAGGGCCGTCAAAATGCAACCGGATCCGGTACCAATGTCAATTAATATTATTTTTGCCTTTTCCGCAGAGACGCAAGATTTTGCGTCTTTACATGATAAAAAATCCAATACATACCCAACCAGTTCCTCCGTTTCAGGACGGGGTATTAGCGTGTACTTGTTGACTTTAAATTCCAAACCGTAGAAATCTTGCTTGCCCAAAATATAAGCCAGTGGAATGCCGTCTTTTCTTTTCTTGAGAAACGCGTTCATTATTCTTTGATCTTTCTGACTCGCTTTTCTATTTTCATTCAATATCAATTGCTCCGGAGCCCATTTTTTGAAGCCTTTAATAAATATTTCAGTTTCCCGCCAAGCGATTTGACGAATCCCGTCCTTGGGTATATCAGAGTATTGGATGTCGCTTTTTAGATATTTCGATAATTCAGAAGTGGCTGTATTTAGATATGTTTTCCAATTCATACATTTTATAACTAATAACTTAAGTCTAAAATGTAATAACCATAACTAAAAATTTAAAGCTGAGCTTGATGCGAGTTTAACTTCTTAGCTGCGGTTTTTACATATTCGTTCTTAGTTTTTACATTATTACCAGGTATATTAACTTTGTAAACTCAGTTGTTCGCGAACAACGGGGCAAATATTATGAAGAAAAAAGTTGCGGTTGCCATGTCCGGCGGGGTGGACTCTTCCGTATCCGCGTATTTATTGAAAAAAGCCGGTTATGATGTTGAAGGATTTTTCTTACATCTAAAATTTCCTCATTGTCTACTTTCCAATTGGCGTGAAGCGGAAGGAAGGGCTTTTTTAACCGCCAAAATATTGAGTATTCCAATCCATGTTCTGGATGTCAGCCGTGGTTTTCGGGAAAAAGTCTGGGAACCGCTCTGGGAAAATTATATGCGGGGGATGACTTCCAACCCATGTCCTTCTTGCAATCCCCAAATTAAATTTGGTCTGCTTTATAAAAAAGTAAGATCTTTGGGATTTTCCCATTTTGCCACCGGCCATTACGTCCAGGTAAAAAAAGAAAGAGGCATTTGGCGGTTAAAGAGAGGGGTGGATAAAACTAAGGATCAAAGTTATTTTCTTTATAGATTAAATAAAGAAATACTGCCCTACCTAATTTTTCCTTTGGGAAACATGGAAAAAACCGAAGTAAAAAAGTTAGCTCAGAAGATATTTCCCACCCGTTTATACCGAGTTCCGGAAAGCCAGGGGCTATGTTTCGCCCAAGGCGAGGATTTCCGGAATTTTATGAAAAAAATATTGCCCAAGAAAGAAGGTTCAATCGTTAACGATGAAGGGACGCCGCTTGGGAAGCACCAAGGCGTGTGGTTTTATACCGAAGGCCAACGAAGCGGAATTGGCAATATTAAAACCGGAGGAAAGTCAATATATATTGTTAAAAAAATTACTAAAGAAAATAAACTTGTTGTGACAACTGACCAAAAAATGCTCAACTCAAAATCAGGTACAGTGAGCAATCTTCATTGGATAAACGAATCAAAGGATAAGTTATTCAAGAGTCAAGTACAGCTACGCTACGGTGCGCCCGTTGCAGCAGTAGAAGTTAAAATACTTTCAGAGAACAGATGTAAAATTACTTTTTCCAAACCTCAGCGCGCTGTCACTCCCGGCCAATCAGCTGTCTTTTACAGGATCGACACAGTCCTCGGCGGTGGTGAAATTTCTCTTGACTAGCTTTTTATATTGCATTTAACTGGTTTGATAACTTAAAAACAATCAAGCGCTGCCTGAAATATTTTTATGGAGGTATGAGCGGATGGCACTTTACAAGTTGAATGGCAAATGGCGGTTAAAGGAGGAATTCTACCTCGGAGGGATAGGGTACGAATTTCAAGTTGATGAAATTCTAGGCGATTTTTCTTAAACTTTATATATCTTCATCAGCAGTGTGTTCAGCACGACGCTTATCGATGAAAATGCCATAGCAGCGGCGGCAACAGCAGGATTAAGTATCCAACCGGTTGCAGAATAAAGAACCCCTGCAGCCACCGGAATCGTTACCACATTATAGAAAAATGCCCAAAAAAGGTTTTGTTTAATTTTTTGGGAAATGTAGCCGCTGAGTCTGATGGCTTTGACCACATCCCTTAAGTCATCTTTAATCAAAACAATTTCACCAGTTTCCATGGCGATGTCAGCTCCCCCACCCATGGCAATCCCAATGTCAGCTTGAGCAAGGGCCGGAGAATCATTGATCCCGTCCCCTACCATTGCAACAATATTTCCCTTCTTTTGCAACTTCTTTATTTCTGCCGATTTTCCTTGGGGAAGCACTTCCGCTAATATTTTATCCGCACCAACTTCGCTGGCAATCGCTTTTCCCACTCGTTTATTATCCCCTGTAATGATAATAACCTTTTTCCCGAGATTCTGAAGCGATTTGATCGCTTCATTGGCGTGATCTTTTAATGTATCGGCTATAGCGATGACACCTAATATTTTCTTTTCCGAAGCCAGAATAATCGTTGTCTTGCCCTCATTCTCCAGTTTCGTTATTTTATCTTCCCATGAACCCACCCTGATTTCTTTCTCTTCCATTAATCTTCGAGTTCCCAAATACGTTTCTTTATTTTCGACGTCCGCTCTGATGCCCTTGCCAGGTAGATCTTTAAACTTGGTAACTTTCCCTAATTTTATTGATTTCTCTTCGGCCTTTTTGACTACGGCCTGGGCCAAAGGATGGTCCGAGTTTTTTTCAAGTGTTGCAGCGATTTGTAGAATAAGGTCAGCAGAATCAGCAGGTTTAACATCAGTAACAACGGGTTGTCCTTTTGTTAGAGTACCGGTTTTATCAAAAACAACTACATTTAATTTTTGGGCTTTTTCGAGGGTGTTGGCATTTTTAATTAAAATCCCTTCTTTGGCGGCCAATCCCGTTCCCATAACTATCGCGGTGGGCGTGGCCAAGCCCAAAGCACAAGGGCAAGCGATAATGAGGACTGTTATCAGAATTGAAACGGCGAATGACAGGGACTGGCCGGTTATAAGCCAGAAAACAAAAGCCGAAAGCGCGGCTGCTATAACAACAGGCACAAAATAATATGCGATTTTGTCGGCTAGGATTTGAAATTTAGCTTTCGAACCCAACGATTCTTCCACGACTTTTATGATTTGAGATAACATTGTGTCCTTGCCGATTTTTTCGACTTTAAACTGGAGTATCCCAGTTTTATTGATTGTTGCACCAATGACTAGATCTCCTTTGTTTTTTTCCACCGGAACGCTTTCGCCAGTAATCGCTTTTTCGTCGACTCCTGAATAACCCTCAACCACCGTTCCGTCCACTGGGATTTTTTCTCCGGGTTTTACCAAAACAATATCCCCAACTTTGACTTCGGAGATAAGGATTTTCATTTCTTCCCCGTTTTTTATTATCGTTGCTTTTTTAGGTGAAAGACCGATTAATTTTTTAATCGCTTCGCTGGTTTTTCCCTTAGTGAGAGTTTCCAAATATCTGCCGAGTAAAATAAAAATCAGGATGAAAGCGGCGCTGTCATAGTATAGATATTGAGACATTCCAATTTCGATTTTCAGCAGGGAAGTCGTCGAGATAAAAATGCTAAAGAAATAAGCGACTGCGGTTCCAAGGAATATCAATGAATCCATACCAGGATTTAATCTTATTAATTCTCTTGAACCATTTTTCCAGATATTTCTTCCGCTCCAGATGACCAGGGTTGAAAGCGCAAACTGTACATACAACGAGTAATTCTCAATAAACGCTGGCATTGGAATCTTGAATATATCGCTTATCGCAAAATACAGCAGGGGTAAGCCGAAAATAAAGGCTGTCCAAAATTTATTCTTAGCGCTAAGGATCTCTCGATTATTCTTGCTTAAATCCACTTTGCCGTGATCGTGGTGGCTCATATCGTGTGCGGAACGATCTTCTTCTTCGACTTCGTAATCGATATCCTTGATTTTGCCTTTGATATTATCGAGACTGGTCTTTCGGGAGTCGAATTCGACAGCGAGAGTACCAAGCGCGAAGTTTACATTAGCGGAAGCAACTCCTTCCTCTTTTTGCAGGGCTTTCTCAATTTTCAACACGCACGAGGCACAATGAATGCCATTAATTTTTAAGCTTATTTTTTGTAAGTTGTTCATAGTTTATTGAATTTACTCCGTTACAATAAATTTTCCCCAAACCATCTGCATTCCGCAACTGAACTTGTAAGTGCCGGCTACTTTAGGAGTGAATTCAATAATGTTTTCCCCACTCTTTAACCTCTTATCAATATTAAAAGCGGGTAAAAGAATTTCGCTAGTACAACCTGAAATTTCTTTGGCATTGATGACCCATTTAACCGGAGTCCCCTTCTTTACCGTCAAAGTACTCGGAACGTATCCTTGATAAGTAAGATCCAGGTTGGCAATCTGATAGTTCGGTTCTTCTTTGTTGGAATTGCTGTTAACATTTGGGCTTGGGATTATCACGTTTATTTTTGTATCTGTGTCTTGAGAAAATTCATTCACGGAGAAATTGCCGAAACCGCGATTTATTATAAGCAATCCTAGCAATATTACAATTACTCCAGATACTTTCATGACTTGTTTCATTCTTGTTTGGCTGAGCATTGATATAGCACTGCCAAACCCCAACATCAAAGGTGCAGTTCCAAAACCGTACATTGCCATCGAGAGACCGCCCGTCAAGGCTGATCCGGAAGCTATAGCATAAATCTGCAAAGCCTGTAAGGGACCGCACGGCATGAAACCATTTAGAAAACCAATGACGAATGGTGTTCTGGGCTTCGAAGCGTGTAATTGGCTAGAAAAAAATCGAGTGAAAGACGAGGGAAGAATACCGGTAATTTTATCTAGAATGGAAAGTCTAACCAACAACGATAGTCCAACGGCAATCATAAACAAACCGGCTAGAAGAGTTATAATTCCCGTAAAAGCCTTGCTTATACCAAAAAATGAGCCTATCCCGCCCAACAGCACGCCCGTTAACGTATACGAGAGGATTCTCCCCAGATTGTAATTGATATGGGGAAGCGATATTTTTTTGTTTCCTTTAACCGACGCGCAGAAGCGAGTCGTGTAAGCCATCACGATCCCTCCGCACATACCAATACAATGAAAGCTGGCCAGAACGCCGACAATAAAAATCAGCGGGTAACTCAAATTGGGTTCGTTGAGTTTGCCCAACAATTCCAAGAAACCAAAATTACTAATAATGGAATATAATACTGCTATCACGACCAAAACAATACCGGCAAAAATTAAATTTAAATATTTGTCATTCTCCGGTGTGCCTGTTCGCCGAAGCGTCAGCGTTTGAAATCTTATATTTTTCGCGACGATTTTGCCTTTTTTCACATGGTAATTGAGAGTTTCAATTTCTTTTACAATTTCATCTTTAGAAATTTGTTCTTCGTCAAATTCTATTTCCGTTTCGCTAGTTTTTGTGTTAACATTCACATTTTTTACTCCTTTTAGTAAATCGATTTCGCTTTCAATAAGACTCTTACAACTTTTGCAGCGGATTCCTTCTACCTGTAAGATTATTTTTTGCATTTTTATAAACGATAATTATTTGTTCGCTATTTTGCTTACTTTCAGTATCTCGCCGACCATTTCCTGCTTCCTTTTCTTATTGCTAGTTTCCATTGCACGCATAAAACAGCTGTTAAGATGACCTTCCATTAGCATTTGGTGGGCTGATTTTAAGAGTCCGATTACCGCGAGATTTTGCTGCATAATATTGATACAGTATTCGTCCTTTTCGATCATCTTGATTATTTTCTCTATGTGGCTGCGGGTTTTTTTAAAGTTAACCAAAGACGTTTCTTTAGGTGATTTCATGTATTTAATTAAGAAGTAGCTACCTTAGTTGGAGGTTGAACTTTAGAATTTGGATATTTTTATACCCATACCTATGGTATAGGTATAATCAACCAATGTTAAAAACTTGTCAAATTCTATAAAAACGAATTGAATTATCTAATTTTGGCGGTATAATATTTGTGAGATTTAAAGAAAAATAAAAAAGGCAGCTGCGCGTGCTCACTAGCGGCTGCCTTGTGTTTATGCCTTTCGCCTTCCGTGGGGGCAGTTTACGTGGGATAGAAAAATTCCGGCTCCAGAAGAAGCCCAGGGTGGGGCTTTTCTGGATCGGTTATCTCCTCACCATTCCTTCTCCATTTGGCAGGGTACCTTGCGGTTGGGACAATTACCGAGACAAGATCGGTGGCAAAGAAGCCAGTAACCTCGTCTTCGAATATCTCACCGATCTTCACCCACCAGCCATTCTTTGTTTTGATTACCATCCCCGGTTGGAGGCCTTCGAGAGATTTATTCATATTCGCGTCTCCTCTTCGCGGTACCAACCTTTTTTCCATTTCAGGACCTCCTTATCCCAGATTTCCTTGAGTTCTTCGATCCTTTCGTCACCGGACATTCTGTCGAGAATTGACCTCGCGTAAGGGTCTCCGGAACACAAATAAACAATCAATAGATCGCCAAAAGGAACATGGTTGATGCCCCTAGCCATCTCGATATAATACTCCGGAATATCTATAATCCTAACGCTCATCGCCTGTCTCCTTTCTTTAGCTCCTCGAATATTTCCGATTCCTCTGAGAAACTTTCTTCCGCTTCCATTTCTAAAACCTCCAATTTAATTAAATCTTTTAAAGAACTGCGGGTGGATATAAAACTCCCATTTTTTGACCGAACGATTCGCTTAGTGTCCTTGGGAGGAATCGAACCTCCATCTAGGGCTTAGGAGTCCCTTGTTCTGTCCGTTTGAACTACAAGGACAATATTAATTATTTTCTCATTAACTGTATATAAACCTCCGACGGGATGCTGACTTTACCTTGCTCTTTCATTCGTTTCTTGCCTTTTTTCTGTTTATTCAATAGTTTATCTTTTCTGGTCCGATCACCGCCGTACAGCTTGGCAGTAACGTCTTTGCGCATCGCGGAGAGAGTCTCACGGGCTAAAATATTCGAACCAATCGCAGCTTGGATACTTACGGTAAATTGCTGTTTGGGAAGGTTTTTTTTGAGCATGCTCGCGAGGTTTTTCCCTTCATTATAAGCCCTGTCCTTCGGCACTATCCGGCTTAACGATTCCTTTTTTTCACCGGCAATCAAAACATCCAGTTTTACCAAATCACCTCGGCGAAATCCCAAAGAAATATAATTTAAAGAAGCATACCCCGCGCTTACCGATTTTAACTTATCATAAAAATTCATTATCACCTCGCTTAATGGCAGTTGGTACCTAATGATTGCTCTTTCTGCCTGTAAATATTCTGTTGACTGGTAAATACCCCTATGATTTTCCAATAATTTTATTACTCCGCCCATATAACCTCTTGGTGTAATGACTTCCGCTTCCACCCATGGCTCCTCGATAATTTCAATCACTGATTGGTCGGGCATATGGCTGATACTGGAGATTTCTTTCCATTCATTCTTGTTCTTCTCCTTAACCCGATATCGCACGCTGGGAGTGGTAAGAACAACCTCCAATAAGAACTCCCTGCTTATCCTTTCTTTTACAATCTCCAGATGAAGAAGTCCTAAACAACCAATTTTAAAGCCTCTCCCCAGTGCGGTACTGGTTTCCGGCTCAAAAGTAAAAGCCGCGTCATTTAAATTCAATTTATTAAGCGCTTCTCTCAAGTCTTCATATTTTTCCGTGTCAACCGGGTAAACGCCGGCATAAACCATCGGAACGCTGGGTCGATAACCCGGCAAAGCGGTGGTCTCATCCACATATTTTTTAAGCGCAATTGTGTCACCGACCCGACATAACTTTATATCTTTAAGCCCTGTAGCAATATAGCCAATCTCACCGGTACGAAGTATATCGCAAGACTTCATTTCGGGATTAAAAAATCCCAGTTCCAGTACATTCGTTTCCGTACCGCTGCCCAACAATCTAACGATATCGTTTTTTTTGATTTCGCCCCCCATGACTCTCACAAACAGTATTATGCCTTTGTAAACATCATAGATTGAATCGAATATTAATGCTTGCGTATTGTTTTCTTGGTGGGAAATGGGCGGAGGAAAGTATTTTATAACAGCTTTCAATAGTTTTTGTACTCCTTCGCCGGTTTTCGCGGAAATATAAAAAATTTCTTCACTTTGGCCCAGAATGCGTTCTATTTCTTTAGCCGTACTTTCGGGATCGGCATTGGGCATATCTATCTTGTTCACCACGGGAATTATCGAAAGCCCTTGCTCCAAAGCCAGATACAGGTTGGCGAGTGTTTGAGCCTGGATTCCCTGAGTTGCGTCAACAAGAAGAATAGCCCCTTCCACGGCAGCGAGGCTGCGGGATACTTCGTAGGAAAAATCAACGTGTCCTGGAGTATCGATAAGATTCAAAATATATTTTTTGCCGTTTAGCTCATAGTTCATTCGTACCGGCTGGAGCTTGATCGTTATGCCCTTCTCTCTTTCCAAATCCATCGTGTCAAGTAGTTGTTCTTTCATTTTTTGCGGCTGTACTGTACCGGTGAGTTCCAGAAACCTGTCGGCTAGAGTTGACTTACCATGGTCAATATGGGCGACGATGCAGAAGTTGCGGATAGATGTTTCCATTTACTTTTATATATCTGCAAAGATGTAGCCGTGCTACGTTTATATTATTTAAAGTTGCCTTTAAACCATTTCTGAGAGGATCTATAAGCCGAATTCTGTGTCTCTAAACCACGTGGGGTTCAGAGCGGTAATCATTTATCTTGTCCTTTTGTTGCCAAAAAGATCTAGCGGCACCCCCCAAGATAGTTAAAAATGGAAAGTTGGTAGTTAGGAATTTTGGTGTTTGCTGTGCTCACCATATTTTTTTATTCTACACTTTACACTTTTAACTACCTTGAGGTACGGCCTTGCACCGGGTGGGGCTTGCCACCGCATACCGTTGCCGATATGGGAGAATAATAGGTACAGATAGCAGCTAGTACTTAACCGCGATCATAGACCAAATTTATTCACTTTTCACCTTTTTCCGTGAACCTTATGCAGTTCATGGATAGTATAGTCTCTGTGGCGCTTTCCCTCGGTCCCGATTACTTGGGAACACGGGCGGGCGTTACCCGTCACCCTCTTCTCCGCCATTGGCGAAGGGTGTTCGGACTTTCCTCCCCACTCCACTTTCAAGTATAATTTTACTTAGGCATTCGGATCGAGAGCGACACCAGCTCTGTCTTTAATTGTCCTGAGCTGGTGGATTACACTCAAAAATGGGGTGGGGCGATTACCCGATCCTCTCAGAAATGATTTTAAGGTGCTATACGGTGAGCTTCTCTCTTCCCTTTTGCCTTCTCTTAGCGATTACTCTTTTTCCGCCAGGAGTGCGCATTCTCTTTAAGAATCCGTGGCGCCTTTGGCGCCGTTTTTTCTTGGGCTGATATGTTCTTTTAGGCATGTATCCTTTTCAATGGCGATTTATCCTTACCGATATTTTATAACACGAAAGATACTGGTTGTAAATAGTAGCGAAAAAGTCGTATTATGATATAATTAATTGGACGTTTATTCTTATTCTATATTGTTATCACTTAGTGTTTTTAAATAAATCATATAATAAAGCCAATGAATAAATTAGTGTTCGATATCGAAACGGTTGGTGAGGATTTTGAGAGAATGGACAAGACCACCCAGGAAGCTCTTACCAAATGGATTAGAAGGGAGTCGGAAAATGACAAAGAGTACGAAAAAATGTTGCGGGATATAAAGGACGGATTGGGTTTTTCACCTCTTACCGGTGAAATTGTGGCTATCGGGGTTTTTGACACGGAGCAAGATAAAGGCGTAGTTTATTTCCAAACGCCGGAAGAAGAAATTGAGGAATTCGAAGAAGGCGATTTTAAATTTAAACCGGCTACCGAGGAAGAGATGTTGACAAACTTTTGGGAAGGAGCCAAACAATACCAAGAGTTTATAAGTTTTAATGGAAGATCGTTCGATGTACCCTTCCTAATTGCGAGATCGGCGGTGAACAAAATAAAAATTACCAGAGATCTGATGTCTAACCGCTATTTGGGGAGTCAACGGTTTGGAACCACTCATATCGATCTTTTTGACCAACTTACTTTTTACGGAGCGGTTAGGAGAAGGAGCAGTTTGCATCTCTGGTGCAGGGCTTTAGGCATAGAAAGTCCCAAGGGCAAGGGTATTGATGGAGAAAGCGTAGCGAAACTATTCAAAGAAAAGAACTATGTCGATATCGCTAAGTATAATTCAGACGATTTAGTGGCAACAAGAAAATTATATGAGGCGTGGGATAGCTATATGAGGCCAACCAGTAACTGATAACTTGATTAAATTCTTGATTCTCTGAACTTTTGTGCTATCTTGTAACTTGTAATATGTAACTTGTAGCGCAAGATGCGCTAAATACTAATTCTAAGGAGGATTTAGCAAGTTTATTGGATCTAAATTTATAGTATTTTCTTTTCTTAGGTTTCAAGTTACAGGTTTCGGGTTCCAAGTTTTAAAAGTAAGCCGAGGTAGCTCAGTTGGTAGAGCAAAGGACTGAAAATCCTTGTGTCCCCGGTTCGAGTCCGGGCCTCGGCACGAAAATTTCGCTTCGCTCAATTCTGAGTAATAGGTAATTTATTCTTAGACATGCCCTTAATGAATTCTTCTCAGTTCGCCAAAATCCTTTGGAATGGACGGAAAATTATCATAATCGTAGCGATTATCAGTCTCGCCTTGGGCATGGCTTTTGAAAGGACCAGAAACCCACGTTGGCTGACTACAACTCCGTTAGTGATATCGCCTGTCGGCGAACAAGAAAACACCGATTTTAGTTACGACCATTATTACTCTTTTGAAGCTTCGGACAGTCTTACCGATTCGTTGGAAGAATGGCTAAAGAGCCCGCCGGTGCTGGAAGCCGCTCAATCCGAAGCTAAAACGTCTTTCAGAAGCTCCAGCTGGAGTTTTTGGGAAAGCAGTAATTGGTCGGTTAAGAAAAAAGCGCCGCAGCTTATTGAAATATCTTTTTATGCGAGCTCCGAAAAAGATGCTGTCGCTACCGAAAAAACCCTTAAAAACAGGGTGAATGAATTTTTGGCTTCTTTCAATCGAACAGGGAAACCCTACTTTAATTTGACAAATTCTTCTTCTAGGGTAGAATTTCAAGCTCCGAGTTGGAGCCTAACTATCATCTTTAGCTTGCTATGGGGAATATTAATAGGATTAATCCTAGTTCTGGAAAAAGAGAATACCAGCCGAAAAAATCAGAAGTCCGAATGAAATCAGAACGCCTGCCCTATAAATTTATTTGGTGGTTGGTGATAATTGCCGTTTTACTATTCTTCTTCTCCTCATTTGAAGGCAGGATAAGCGTTGGCCCATTTTTCAGAGGCGTCTGGCAGGGGGTTCTTGTCGTGTTTGCGATACTGATGGTACTACTGGCCGTTTCTGACAAAAAAGAAAGGATAATTCAAAGAAAAAAGAAAAAACGGTTGCTTAAAATTCTCGAAAACCAAAGGAAGACTCTTAAAGACCACTTCGCTTTTCAAGAAAAACCATTCTCAGAACCCTCTCAATCTTCCTTGAATTTTGCCGTGGAGTGGGAAAAAACACTTAAAAAAGAGGGGGCCAGTAAGAAAATAATCGGTAAAATTGATTTAACAGGAGAAAAAAATGTCGATAAAAAAAATCATTCCCAAATTAATTTGGCTAGAATATTGGTCGAGGGGGAAGATATCTCTTCGTTTCCTCTCGAATGGCAGGAATTTTTCGTGGAAAACGAGGGAAAAGAGCCGATAGAAAAATTGAATAAAATACTTGGAGATGAGAATAAAAAATAAATTATGAAAGCCGAAAAAATAAAGATAGAGGATCTTATCAAAATTACAAACAGTATTGAAGGTTGGTTGAGCGTCCAGGAGGGCGTCTTTTTGTATAAACTTGCTTGCGAGCTTCCTGATAACGCTAATCTGGTGGAAATTGGTTCATGGAAGGGGAAATCCACCGTTTGGCTTTCTGGCGCTGCCTTGGAGAAAAAAAATGCCAGAGTTCATGCCATCGATCCCCATATAGGATCTCCAGAGAAAGAGCAAGAATACCGCAAAATAGACACTTTTGAGGAATTCCAAAGAAATATCCAATCGGTGGGACTAGACAGCAAGGTATTTCCCATTAGAAAATCTTCTGCATCGGCCGCGAAAAAATTTGATAGAAGAGTCGATCTGTTGTTTATTGACGGTTCGCATGCCTATAGAGCCGCTAAAGGGGACCTGGAGCTGTGGATCCCCAAACTTAAAAGAGGCGGGTGGATTATTGTGCATGATGCAACCGTACTTTCCGGTCCGTGGAAAGCTGTTAGAGAGCGTCTTCTTTTCTCGGATCAATTTAAGAACGTAGGAATGTTGGGCAGTATGGTTTTTGGCAAATATTCTCCCCCCGAGTCTGCTTCAGATAAATTGTTCAATTTGCTAAGAAATTTTCTTTCCTACCTTTTTATAATCTCCTATGTTAAACTACGTAAAATACCATTCCCGGCTTCGTGGCGTAAATGGGCAAGCAAAAAGAACTATAAAAGATCAATTAAATACAATTCAAAGTTAAAATAGGAAAATTAAAATAACAGTTTAAATTAAACTATTTCTGTGTCTCGACAAAAACTGATTATCATCATAGTTAACTATGACACTCTAGATTATATCAAGGAGCTTATCGATAACTTTTTGATTTCTTTGCCCCGTTTTCCCAAAATAAGGATTGACTGGATTATTGCTGACGCGGAAGATAGGTTTGAAGTGGAAGAACAGAAATGGCAGAAGGAGATGAAAGGGGAATTTAAGAATAAAAAAGCGAACTACTTTCATTTCTTTAAAATTCCCAACCGAGGTTTTGCCCATAACGTGAATCTGAGCTACCGTTTATTTCGGCAGAGAAGGGGCACCGAATATAAACTGGAAGAATCCGATTTACTTCTTATTTTAAACCCCGATACTTCCCTTTTCTGGACCAACCTTGAGAAGGCCATTCAATTTATGAACGGGACTCCACAAGCGGCAGTGGCTGGCATGGCGCTTACTGGTCCCAGCGGTCAGCCGGAAAAATGGGGGCACAGCATCACTTTCCCTTCACTTAAATTGTTTTTTGGCCGCAAAAGATTCTCCGAGCCATCCCTATCGGATGAACCGAGTTTGGTAGCTTGGATTTCCGGAGGAGCAATGCTGGTGAGAGATTATTGGTGGAGAAAACTCAAAGGATTTGATCAGGATTTCTATTTATATTTTGAAGATGTGGATTTTTGCCGTCGAACGAAAGAAGAAGGCGGCGAGGTTTATTTTTTGCCTCAAGCTACAGTGAATCATCGGAGAGGCGGCAGCGGGATCTCTATTTATCGGCGCAAGAAACATTTTTACGCTTCGGAGGCGCGTTATTTCTATTTATACCGCTCACCCACAGAATACATTCTCTTGCGATTTTTACGTTTTCCTTTTAAGTTATTTTATTTCTTTCGTTGTTATCTTGTTCCCTCTTTCTGGAAAACAAAGATAAGAAAAGCCAAGGAATCTATCGATTCGGAAAGACAGGAAGGATTTCCCCGTTTTTACTCCTTCTTAAGTTCTTTTATAAGAATCCCGTTTTTGAAAGAAATTTGGCTGGCAGTGGTTATTTTTAATCTGATACTTTTGGCAGAAGCCATCTGGGGAAAAATGTATCTATCTTCGCCGCTTATTCTTCATTATAACGCCTATTTGGGTATTGACCTCTATGGGGACACCGCAAGCCTTTTTACATTTCCCTTGCTGGCTCTTTTAATTTCTCTTTTTAATCTCGCTTTAAGCGCGGTTTTGTTTTTATCCAAAAGATACACTCCTTTTGTCGTTTTGCCCGCCGGTATTAGTCTGGCTTTTCAGCTAACCCTCTCCATAGCTTTTCTGAATTTGCTAATGGTAAACAGCTAAACGGCACAATCAATTTACCCTTCAATTAGCGGGATATCCTTGTCAGGCATAGGCAATTCCTGAACCTTGTTCAACTTTCTTTCAATCGTTCTGCTTTTTAATGATGCTTTCTCAATAGTATTACTCGCCTCACGAAGTTTTTTATGGGTTTTATCCAAGATGCTTCCAAATTTTGAAAATTCATTTCGGACGGATCCCAAGACCGCCCACACTTCGCTTGATCTTTTTTCAATGGCCAAAGTTCTGAATCCCATCTGTAAACTGTTTAAAAACGCCCATATGGTTGTCGGCCCCGTTATTACTACTTTATAATTTCTCTGCAGATAATCCATCAAGCCGGGCCGCCGAACAATCTCCGCGTAGAGCCCTTCAATAGGCAAGAATAGAATTCCGAAGTCAGTAGTGTGCGGAGGGTTGAGATATTTGTCTTTAATATTTCTTGCCTCCGTTTTTATTCTCAATTCCAACGCTTTTCCCAATTTTTCCATTAAGATCAAATCTCCTTTTTCTTCCGCTTCGATCAAATTCTGGTAGTCTTCCAACGGAAATTTAGCGTCTATAGGAAGAAGTAAATATTTTATTTTATCGTCTTTGGCCGGTATTTTTATGGCAAACTCCACTCTTTCATTTGATCTTTTCTTTGTTGCCACATTTTTTTCGTATTGCTCGGGGGTCATAATTTGATCCAATAGATTACCCAGCTGAACTTCGCCCCAGGTGCCTCGAGTCTTAACATTCTGTAGAACTTTTTTTAAATCGCCTACGCCCGTAGCGAGTGTTTGCATCTCTCCCAAACCTTTTTGAACTGATTCCAGTTTATCACTCACCATCTTGAAAGATTCACCCAGTCTCTTCTCCAAAGTAGCGTGCAATTTTTCGTCAACCGTTTCTCTCATTTTTTCCAGTTTCTCGCTATTATCCCTCTGCAAATTTTTTAAGCCGTTTTCCACGGTTTCCCTTATTCTCTCCATTTTTAGCTCGTTTTTTTCAATAACTTCGTTCAATTTTCGGGAAAAGTCTTTAAAGTTTTCGTTTTGAGAATTAGAAAAACTGGATGTTCTTCTATCAATCGAATCGCCGAAGTTTTTGATAGAGACCGCAATTTCTTCTCTAGTCTCCTTGCCCGTCTTGCCTGATTCAGTGCGATTTATAGACATTTCATCCCTTAACGTTTTCTCCAGTCTGCTATTGCTTCTTTCAATAATATCTGAAAATTGCTTCAGATTGCTATCCGGTTTTTTATTCAACAATAAAAAAATCGCGTAAACGTTTAACAATACCAATATTATTATGAGAGCGGTAGTCACTTTTTTTAAATTAAATTATCGCTAAGCTGATAAATTTTATTTTTTCTCTTTTTCCTCCTTCACATGAAGTTTCTTTAGGTGTGACTCCATCTTCGGCAGCAGTTTCTCGGCAACGTCGTCCTCCAAGTTACCGCTGCTTTCAATTTCATTCAGCAAATCGGCCGCCGATTTATCAAGGTAAAGGTGAAGTGAATCTTCCGCTTCTTTCACTTTTTCCAAGGGGATAAGATCAAACAGTCCTTCATTAACCGCAAGCACGATTGCAACCTGCTGGGACATTCTCATCGGCTGGTACTGATTCTGCTTGGAAATTTCCACTAACCTTTTACCTCTTTCTATTTGTTTGCGGGTGGATTCGTCCAAATCGGAGGCGAATTGAACGAAAGCTGCCAGTTCCCGAAATTGCGCGAGATCAAGCCTCATTCTTCCAGACACTTTTTTAATGGCTTTGGTTTGGGCGGCTGATCCCACTCGAGAGACAGATAAACCAATGTTCAGAGCCGGCCGGATTCCTTGGTGGAAAAGTTCGCTTTCCAAATAAATTTGTCCGTCAGTTATAGAGATGACATTGGTGGGAATATATGCAGTAACATCCCCCGCTTGAGTCTCCACTATGGGAAGCGCGGTCAACGATCCTCCTCCGCGTTCTTCATTAAGTCGGGCAGCTCTTTCCAATAAACGGGAGTGGAGATAGAAAATATCTCCAGGGTAAGCTTCTCTTCCCGGAGGACGCCTGAGAAGTAATGAGACTTGGCGATAGGCCCATGCATGTTTAGACAAATCATCGTAAATGACTAAAACGTCTTTCCCTTTGTCCATAAAGTATTCCCCCATGGCGCACCCCGAATAAGGAGCCAGAAAGGAAAGAGCAGCTGGATCGGAAGATCCAGCCAAGACGACAATGGTGTGCTTCATGGCGCCTGTTTCTTGAAACCTACTGACAATCTTGGCCACTTTAGATTTTTTTTGGCCAATTGCCACATATATACAAATAACATCTTTGCCTTTTTGGTTGATAATCGTGTCAATCGCGATAGCCGTTTTACCCGTTTGGCGGTCCCCGATAATCAACTCTCTTTGTCCTCTTCCGATGGGTATCATCAGGTCTATCGCTTTGATACCCGTTTCCAGCGGCGTATCAACCGATTTTCGCGCGATGACGCGAGGAGCAATCTTTTCCACCGGATAAAAAGATTTTGCCTTAAACGGTTTTTCGCCGTCCAAAGGTTCTCCTAACGGATTTACTATCCGGCCAATTGAATCCTCTCCTACCGGAACTGAAAGAATTTTGCCGGTTGATTTTACGATGTCTCCTTCTTGAATTTTTCGCATATCACCCAGGATAACCGCTCCCACACTGTCCTCTTTTAGATTGAGAACCACCCCCTGGACCGCTTCTTCGCCTATCTCCACCATTTCCGCGGCCATGGCCTCATCCAAACCCGATATAATAACAACTCCATCTCCCACTTCGATTACCTTGCCAATCTTCTGAACTTCGGCTTTAAGATAAAAACTCTCGATCTCTTTCCTTAGCACTTTAAGTATTTGTTCTTTAGGCGGCATACAAAAAAATAAAAAATAAAATGTATTATAGCAAATAACGGGTTGCTATTTTTTCCCGGCCAACTTGTCTTCGAGTCTGTTTAATTGTCCGTTAACAGTATTATCAATAAGTATGTTATTCCATACAATCCTTGCTCCCCCCAGAAGATTCGGGTTAATTTCCCAATCAGCTTTAATCTTTTTTGTCTGAAAAAATTTTTTTAAATATTGTTTCTCCGTTTCGTCAGAAATGGTAACTAGAGCTTTTTCATTCATTCGTTCGAATCTATCCTCCAGAATATTTAAAATTTTCCCGCTTTCCGCGATTCGGTGATGGCGCTTCAACATTTCGACCCAAGCCTTGATCGCTTTCTTTACTTTCTTCCCATCTTTTTCTCTCCGCAAAAACTCCAGCAAGACATCTGCGTAATCGTTTAAGGTGAACATTAGGCGGCAAAATTAAAAATTGTTATTTGCTATCTTCTTTTTTAACTTTTACTTGTTCCATTTCTTCTTCAATCTCTCTCGCCCATCTTTTTCTGTCTTCGGCGGTTACTTTCTCTTTAATAATTTTCTTGGCAATTTGAATCGCAATTTCCCCGGTTTCTTCGCGGACTTCCCTGACTATCCTTTCTTTTTCTTTCTGTAATTGCATCTTAGTTTCTTCTCTCAGGATTCTGACTTCGTCTTTGGCTTCGCGGATTATATCATTTTTATGTTCTTCCCCTTCGACATGCGCTCTTTCGATAATACGGTCCGCTTCGCGGGAAGCTTTTTCCAAATGTTTCTTAGCGTTTTCCTCAATTTCTAAAAGGCGGCTGCGGGCTTTATCTGCGTTTTTAACTCCTTCTTTGATTTTTTTCTCCCTTTCTTTCATAACATTCAAAAGAGGCTGATACAAAAAGCGCTTGAGCACATACATCAGGAGAAAAAAATTGACTATTTGAGCGAGAAGTATTTTACCGTTAATGCCTAATTTGCCTAGGATTTCCATATCGAGTGATATTAAACAAAATTTAATACATCGCCGTGTTCACAACTAACCACCACGTAGAGACAGGTTTTAAACCTGTCTCTACACAAATAAAACAAAATGGCAATATATTTATTCGTGTAGATCTATACGAATTTGATAATAAGCGCCACTACTAACGCGTAGATAGCGATTGCTTCCGCGAACGCGATAGCCAAAATCATCATTGACTGAATTTTACCGGAAGCTTCAGGATTTCTACCTACTGCTTCCAAAGCTTTTCCCGCTAATAATCCGATTCCAATGCCGGGCCCGATCGCACCTAAACCGATTGCGATTGCACTAGCAATTTCTTTTAGATTCGCTGCGTCCATGTTGTTTTCTTTAAATTAAAAGTTAAGAAGTTAAGAAGGAAAAATGAAAAAAAATTTAGTGCGCTTCCGTAGCCATTTTTAAGAATACGAGCGTTAAAGTCGTAAAAACAAGAGCTTGGATAAGCCCTACAAACATTTCTAACATAAAGAAAGGAAGCGGTAAAATATAGGGGACTAAAAACATCATGACAACAAGCAGCACTTCTCCGGCAAAGACATTGCCAAAAAGTCGAAACGAGAAAGAGATTAATTTTGATACTTCGCTTATAAGTTCCAAAATTCCTACGAAAAAATCAATCGGACTCTTGAAGTTGAAGAATTTACCTAGATGCTTTTTGAATCCAAGCGCGACAAAACCTGCGATTTGAGTGGTTATAACTGAAATAATGGCCCATGCGACTGTGGCGTTAAGATCTGAGTTGAGGGATCGGAGGAGCGGTGCAAACTCTTCGCCTTCATGAAAACCGATCGTTCCTACTCCCGGAATTAGGCCGAACCAGTTGGAAGCCAGAATAAACAGGAAAAAAGTGGCTAGGAAAGCGAAAAAACGTCTGGATTTTCCCTTGTCTCCCCAAACGTCTTCAAAGAAATTGAGCATCGTTTCGATAGCCAATTCGAAAAAATTCTGTTTCTTGCCGGGTACCAATTGGGGTTTCCTTCCACCCCAAAAAGAGAGAATGATTAAAATCGCCATCACCACCCAGCTTGTTATTAGGGTGTTGGTTATAACGAAACTGCCTATACTACCAATAGTTTCAGGAATCAGTGAGATATGCATATTACGTGTTTCTTATATTCGAGTGTGCCCCCGCCAGGACTCGAACCTGGAACCAATGGCTTAAGAGGCCACTGCTCTACCAATTGAGCTACAAGGGCGGGATCGCCAATACCTAGTACCAAGTTTCTAGTCGAAAGTCACTAGAAACAACAAAAAACCGTATAGGTTTTTACTTTACGGACTTTGTAGACCTTACAGGATTTCGACTTTACGAGCTTACACTTCTATTTGAAAAAGAAAATTCCCAATTGTCAATAAATTAGTTCCCGATATCAATTTTTTAGTGTCTAGTCAAAAGCATAAATTTGTTGGATTATCAGATTATAATTATCTATCGCAAATAAAATGGAAACAAAGCCTTTGCTGATTGTGGCTAATTGGAAAATGAATCCGCTTACTTTAAAGGAAGCGGAACGTATTATTCGCGGCTTTCATCAGGGGATTAAAGGAATGAAGAAAACAGATTTCCAACAAAAAGTCCAATTGGTGATCTGTCCGCCAACAATTTATTTGGGTCTGCTTCCCAAGGACAAATTATGGGAATGGGGGGGGCAAAATACTCATTGGCAGATGAGGGGCGCTTATACCGGTGAAGTCGCTACCCGTATGATCGAAGATTCCGGCTGTAAGTACGTTATTATCGGTCACTCGGAAAGGCGGAAATATTTTGGGGAGACCGATGAAACCGTAAATTTGAAATTGCGATCCGTGGTAAAAAACTCCCTAAAACCGATCGTGTGCGTCGGGGAAACAAAAGAAGAGAGGGACAAAAATCAAACCACCAGGGTAATCAGAAAACAACTGGAAATAATTTTCCAAAATGTCAGCATCCTCGCGTTACCGAGAATAACGGTGGCTTATGAACCGGTGTGGGCTATCAGTTCCATGCAGGAGGGCGTGATCCTGCACCGTACGGTGCAGGGCGTGGCGGACGATCCGAATGATATTATGGGAATAATTATTCTTATCCGCAAGGTGCTTTCGGAAATGTATCGTTCCGATGTAGTCGAAAAAGTGAGAATTATTTACGGAGGCAGCGTGACCCCAAATAATATAGGCAGTTTTCTTGAAGTAGATATTATCGAAGGGTTTTTGGTGGGGGGCGCCAGCATTAACACGTTTGAGTTTCTGCCGATGTTGAAAAAAGCGTACGAGTCGCGTAACGTATAGCTTGTAACGTATAACTTCAACTAAGAAACTCATTTTGAACTTAAAACTTCAAACTTTTTTAATAGATGAATAAACCCGATCTCGATTTTCTAATAATTGCTCCTACTCCCTTCTATGCCAATCGCGGCTGCCACATGCGCATTCGTGGCGAAGCGGAAGCTCTTCAGAAAAAAGGACGTAGGGTTTTGATTATAACCTATAAAGAAGGAGGGGATGTTCCGGAACTCACAACAATCCGCTCTCCCATAGGGGTTGGCGGTTTCAGAGGAGGCGTAGCTGCTACCTGGAAAAACATTCCGGCAGGGATTTTTTTATTTGGGAGTACCTTGTATGAAACTGTCTATCGGCATCCCAAAATTATTTACGGCCATTTATTTGAAGGGGCAGCTATCGGAATAGTGGTTAAATATTTAGCTATATTACTAAGTCTATTCAAATATAAGCCCGTCTTGGTTTTGGACGCGCAAGACAGTCTTTCAAAAAAAATGGTTAGCTATGGGATGTTGAAAAGAGAATCTTTTCCACTAGCTATATTTCGCTGGCTGGAAAAGCTCATTTTATTTTTTCCTGATTATACCTTTACTAGTTCCGTTCAAAGCGCTGATCAGTTTAGAAAGATCAGCCCCAGTTCAAATCCAATGAGTCTACCTGACGGAATTTCAATTTTCTTGCCAAAAATATCAGAAAAATATATCAGACAATATGCCGGAATGGTTGGGAAAAGGAAAGCTCTAAAAAAAATATCCGATTTCTTCTCTAATACTCGCTATCTATTAATAGAAAAATGGTTAAAAGAAGAAAAAGTAATTATTTTGTATACGGGCAGTTATTCTTCCGCTAAAGGCTTTCCCGAATTTGTTAAAAGTTGTCTGCCGAAATTACTTAAAAATAACAACCTCAGGTTTCTTTTTGGCGGAGGAGATGACGCCGATATTCCTATGTTAAGAAAATTGATTGTGAATAATTCGGAAATAATTATTTCTATGGGTCATTTAAGCCCAAGAAAACTTTTATTTTTTTCTTTGCTGGGATCTATCGGATTAGATTGTAAACCCCCTATTACGTCTGAATCAAGTGGAAAAATACTGAATTACATGGCTGTGGGGCTTCCGGTGGCATGTTTTGCCCAGAAGAACAATAAATTATTTTTGGAAAAGGGTGGATTTTATGCCAAAAATTATCTCGAATTTCAAGATAATATTGTTAAATTAGCCAAAAACCCGGATTTAAGGCAGGAGGCGGGAAATAGAAACATTAACCGCGCGTGGAGTAAATTCACATGGGACAAGACGGCAGAGAAAATATTAAGCGTGGTCGACGGAAAATCCAAGATCCCAAATCTAAACCCACTTAAATAAAGTTTTAAATCCCAATGACAAAAATTTTTGGACTTGGGGCTTGGGATTTTAAAATAAGCCATGGAACTATTTTCCCTAATTTTCTTATCATTCATCGGCCTGCTCATTCTTATTTTAAATGGTCTTTTATGGTTTAAGGTCAGGCGTTTTGATAAAATAATCAGAGATCCGAGCAGTACGGGAAGTAACAAAATCTTGTTTCACAAAAATAAAGAAGAGCTTCAAAAATTGGACAAAGACGTTCAAGAACTGTATGAAATTAACAGTAGGATAAGTAAAATTGCCAAGCGAGGCATCTGTAAAGCGGGTGTCATGAAATTTAATGCTTTCTCTGAAAAAAGCGGAAATCAAAGTTTTGCTATTGCTTTGCTTGATTTTCGCGATAATGGAGTCGTGTTATCTAATTTGCAAAATAGCCGAGGATCGCGCCTATTTGTTAAAGCTATCCGTCAAGGAGAAGCGGCGAATGGTGCGGGATTGCTAGTCGAAGAGAAAAAAGCATTGGAGAGGGCAAAACAAGTAGTATTTTAAGTTAAAAGTTAAGAAAGAAAGGTTAAAATAATTAGTGTCCTCGCTCATTGTGGCGGGCGGAACGATTTTAAAAAATTATCGCTGTTATAGGCGACACCAATTATCTTAATTCCTCTATCTTCATTTTTAATTCTTTCATGTCTAAAATTAAATTACCTGACACTATCACCGTTAAAGAATTCTCTAAACGTTTAGATAAAAGCGTTTCTGAGACTATTAAGATCCTTATGGATAATGGTTTTTTGGCTACTATTAACGAAGAGCTGGACTTTGATACGGCCGCTATAATCGCGGAAGATTTGGGATTCGAAGTGAAAAAAGAAGCTAAAAAGAGAGAAAAGGCGGCTAGTGTCGCTCAAGATGAATTGGCTAAGATTCTGGAAGACTTGAAAAAGGGTTCCCCAAAAAGCTTGAGAAGCCGTCCTCCGATCGTTACCATCTTGGGACATGTTGACCATGGGAAAACCACTCTTTTGGACACAATAAGGCGGACCAAAGTGGCCGAGCATGAATCGGGAGGGATAACCCAGCATATTACCGCCTACCAAGCATCGGTTAAGAAAAATTTGATTACTTTTGTTGATACGCCGGGCCATGAAGCTTTTCAAAAAATGCGCGCTAGAGGAGCAGGCATCGCCGATATCGCAATTGTAATAATCGCCGCCGATGATGGCGTAAAACCCCAAACGAAGGAAGTTTTAGAAAGCGTGAAGGGCCATCTTCCCTTTATAATATGTCTCAACAAAATTGATAAACCCGAAGCTAACCCGGAAAAAGTAAAAGGACAATTAGCCGAAGAAGGTGTTTTGGTGGAAGGATGGGGAGGAAACATTCCTATTGTGGAAGTATCAGCTAAACAAAGCAAAAATATTAACAATCTTCTGGAAACAATTCTTTTCGTCGCCGAGATCGAAGACTTTAAAGCTAATTTTACGGCGCCGGGCATCGGATTGGTACTGGAATCACATTTAGATAAATTTCGTGGCCCTGTCGCTACTGTGATCGTAAAAAATGGAACATTGAAGAAAGGCGACTCGATAATCGCGGGAAGTTCCTCGGGAAGGATTCGGCTTCTCGAAGACTTTCGGGGAAAGGAAATAATTGAGGCCACTCCTTCGGTGCCGGTTACTATTCTGGGTTTTAATAAGCTGCCTTCAGCCGGCAGGATCGTGAAAGCGGTCGCGAGGGATAAATCCTTCCTAAAACAAAAGAAAAAAATCGCGGGGAAAGAAAAATCAGTAGGTCGCACATCTCCCCTTAAACGAATCGAGCAATCTTTGGAAACAGAAAAATACAAGAAACTAAACGTGGTAATCAAAGCCGACACCAAAGGCTCGTTGGAAGCCATTGAACAAATTATGAACAATCTGGTAGCAGAAGACGTTGTTGTTAAAATAATAAAATCAGGAGTGGGCCAAATAAACGAATCTGACGTATTGCTTGCCAAAGTGAGCCGCGCCTTTCTCTATGGGTTCCGGGTTCCCGCGAGTATTACCGCTAAAGAGATGGGGGAGAAAGAAAATATTAAACCACGTTTTTTTGATGTAATATACCACTTGATTGAAGACATCCAACGGGAAATGACCAAGATTATCACCATCCAAGAAGTCAGAATCGATCACGGAACTCTTAAAGTCTTGGCGATTTTCCGTACTGGCAAGAATGACATGATAATCGGCGGCAGAGTAACCCAAGGGAAGTTAATTAAAGGAGACGACCTAGAAGTAACAAGAGAAGAAGAAATCATTGGAAAGGGCAAATTAGCCCAATTAAAAAAAGGTAAGGACAATGTTGAGGAATCGAACGAGGGAGATGAATGCGGAATCAATTTCGAAGCTGTCGGACCGCTTCCCAAAATTCAACCGGGAGACAAAATATATTCCTACGTCATCTCCGAAGAGACTATCGGTGGAATTCGTTGAGCAGCACGAGCTTGTTTGGTTTAATTTCGCTCGTTCAAGGAAATAATAAAAATGGCACAAAATAGACTTACGCCAAGTATAGGCATCGGTGCGGCAGATCTTTGTCATAAGCGCATTGATGGAACGCGCATTTATATTTATAATTTACTGGAGCGGTTTGGCCTGGTTGCTCCGGATACGCTTTTCTATATCTATCTCAAAGGAGAAATTAACCCCAATCTTCGATTCAAAAAATACCCCAACTATTTGCTGCGAAGCGACTCTTTCCCGTTTCTTTGGACTCAGTTGAAACTGCCGAGCCTGCTTGGAAAAGATAGGCCGGACGTGTTGTGGATGCCGCTACATAACATGCCATTGTGGCGTCCCCGCGGTCTAAAAACGGTAATAACAATCCATGATTTGGCTTTTAAACTCTTCCCGAATTTATTCCCGCCCAAGGATTTGTTTCTTTTGAACCGGTTGACCAGCCACGCGGCAAGATCCGCTGATCGTATAATCGCCGTCTCCCATTCTACTGCGCGGGATCTAACCGAGATCTATGGTGTCCCTTCGCATAAAATACGGGTCATTCATCACGGTTACAACGAAAATCTTTTTCATTTACCAAGTGTCGAAGAGAAAAAGCAGGTAAAATCAGTAAAAAACAAATACAAAATACCCGCCAACGCTAAATACATCATCTATGTTGGAGCCATTCAGCCTAGAAAAAATTTAGGGGTGCTGGTCAGTGCCTTCGAGAGGCTGAAAACTCTGCATTCCTTTCGCGACTGGAAACTAATCCTGGCTGGCGCGGAGGCATGGCTTGTGGACGACTTAAAAAAACAAATTGCCGCTTCAGTTTGGCAGAAAGATATTATAACAACCGGAAACTTTTCGATACCGGATCTTCCTTATCTTTTGTGGGGCGCGGAACTCTTTGTTTTCCCTTCTTTGTATGAGGGTTTTGGAATCCCGATTCTGGAAGCTATGGCTTGCGGTGTCCCAGTGATAACGGCAAGAAATTCAAGCTTGGTTGAAGTAGCAGGAACGAACGCGGTTTACTTTGACGCGCAAAGAGTTGATGACCTGACGTCTTCTATTCGGGAGTTGCATTCTTCTTCTGAAAAAAGAAAGGAATTAATAAATGGAGGTTTGAAGTGGGTAAAGCGCTTCAGTTGGGATGAAACCGCCAAAAAAACGTATGAGTTCTTGATAGAAACTGCGATAGGGTGATAATACTTTGGCACTCCGACTTGACGAGTGCTAAAATATTAGTTAAAAATTAAGATAGAAAAAATAAAATAACTGATTATTTTAACTTTTCTTTCTTAACTCCTAACTATATTATTCCATGTCCAAAATTTTAGGCATTGATCTCGGAACCACTAATTCCTGCATGGCTGTTATGGAAGGCGACAAACCAAAAGTAATTGAAAATCAGGAGGGTAGTCGCACCACTCCCTCCGTAACAGCCTTGGCGAAATCGGGAGAACGCTTGGTCGGCGTTACCGCGAAAAGGCAGGCGGTTACTAATCCGGAAAATACTATTTTTTCCGCCAAGCGTTTAATTGGCCGCCGTTTCGACGATCCGGAAGTACAAAACGATATCAAACTTTTCCCGTTTAAACTGCAAAGCGGAAGCGACGGGGGGGTAGAAATAAAACTGGGTGAGGGGTGGAAAAAACCGCAGGAAATTTCCGCTATGGTACTTTCGAAATTAAAGGCGGACGCCGAAGCCAAATTGGGAGAAAAAATTGAAAAAGCCGTAATCACGGTTCCTGCCTATTTTGACGACGCTCAGAGAAAAGCTACCCGGGATGCCGGTAAAATCGCCGGCTTTGAGGTGGAAAGAATTATCAATGAGCCAACCGCCGCTGCGCTTGCCTACGGATTTAACCGCAGCAAAGATGAAAAAATTATTGTCTATGATTTGGGAGGAGGAACTTTTGATGTTTCCGTCTTAGAAGTTACGGGAGATGGTGCCGACAAGTCAGTCGAGGTTAAAGCCACCAGCGGGGATACCCATTTGGGAGGCGATGATTTTGACCAAAAAGTGATCGACTGGATAATTTCTGAATTTAAGAAATCCGAAGGGATCGATCTTTCTAAAGATTCTATGGCTTTGCAGAGGGTAAAGGAAGCCGCGGAAAAAGCTAAAATTGAGCTTTCAACTTCGTTGGAAACAGAAATCAACCAGCCCTTTATTACTATGGGCGAGGGCGGCCCCAAACACTTGAATTTGAAACTCTCCAGAGCGAAACTGGAGGAATTGGTAGGCGATCTGGTGGACGGAACGTTAAAGCCCTGTAAGAAAGCTTTGGAAGACGCCAAAATGTCGAAAAATGATATTAACGAAGTGATATTGGTGGGCGGCCAAACCAGAATGCCATTGGTTTTAAAAACGGTAGAAGAATTTTTCGGCAAAAAACCGAATATTTCTTTAAACCCGGATGAAGTGGTGGCACTGGGTGCCGCCGTTCAGGGAGGGGTTCTACGCGGCGATGTAAAAGATATTTTGCTCTTAGATGTAACGCCTTTGACGTTAGGGTTAGAGACGCTTGGAGGCATCCGCACCCCGATTATTGAGAGAAATACTACTATTCCCACTTCGCGCGAACAAGTCTTCTCCACCGCTGCTGATAGCCAGCCTTCCGTGGAAATCCATGTGCTTCAGGGTGAACGGGAAATGGCGATTGACAATAAAACTCTAGGGAGGTTTCATTTGGACGGCATTCCACCTGCTCCGCGGGGGATCCCCCAGATTGAAGTGAAATTTGACATTGACGCTAATGGCATATTAAATGTAGCCGCCAAAGACAAGGCGACTGGCAAAGAGCAGTCTATTCGTATTGAAGCTTCCTCGGGAATATCCGATGAGGAAATTGAAAAAATGCGCAAAGATGCCGAGGCTCACGCGGCTGAAGATAAGACTAAGAAAGAACTGGTGGAGTCGCGTAATTTGGCCGACACTTTAATCTTCACGACTGAAAAGGCTCTGAAAGAAGCGGGAGATAAAGTAAGCGAAGATGAAAAGAAAAATATTGAAGAGAAGATAAAGGCTTTAAGGGAGGTAAAAGATAAAGACGATAAAGAAACCATTAAAAAAGCTACGGGAGAATTAAGCCAAGCATCCCAGAAAATCGGCGAAATTTTGTACAAAGCCGCTCAGGAGAAAAAAGATGAGAGCGGTAAAGAGGAACCGAAGCAAGAAGACCCTATCGACACCGAAGGCGAAGTTAAAAAAGACGAGGAAAAAAGGAATGATAATGATAAGGATGAAAAAGAAGAGAGGAAATAGAATAACCGCTGAGATATTATTGTTATTTTATAGAGACGGGTTTAAAACCCGTCTCTATATTATTACATTATTAGTCGTTTTTTTATAGCTTCATGTACTCGGATTTCAAGTTCTTCTTGGAGCCAAGCATAAGTGCCGACATCGCCATTGCTAACTCTGTAAGCAATATTCGAAATTTCAGTAGCAATATTTTCTTCTTTCTGATCATACTTAGCGTTAGCTAATTGGCCAACAATTTTATCAATAACAGCATTTATCATCCGATCTTTTTCTATATCTGCGACAATAGTTTTCGCAAGTTTGTTAGCTAGTATCGGTTCCAACTCCTCTATCAATTTTCCTTCCAGCTCTTCTTTGTTAACCTCGGGTATCTCCTGAACCCCAGATCTTTTAAATTCCGAAATCTCGGCCGTTCCTTTGGACACCTCGACGACCTTTTTGGCTTGTTCGGTTAAGTTTCCAATCTTCCCTTCTATGCTCTGCTCGATCCCGCTGATTCCTTCAATTTTATTAGTAGATGGAACTTCTTTCTCTGGTTTTTTTTCGGATAACGCCATTTTATATAGGTTTTACGTGTTCAGTTATAAAATCAAGAACCGCTCTGGGATTATTGTAGTCTTTCTTTATCAACTCGGCTACTTCAAAACGTTTTTCGTACTTGACCCAGCTTACTACTTTATCCATCCAAAATTGACTGCCCTTGAAGCCTTGTCTTTTAAAATTTTCAATAAAATACCTTCCGTCATTCGACTCCGACCTGCCGGCCGCTTCAGCAATCCTCTTGGCAAATTCTCGACGGGCTTCTTCGTTGGGGTAATTCGTTTGTATGGGTGATATCTTAGCGATTATTTTAACAATTTTAAAAACTCTTCCTCGTCAATTATTTTTACTCCCAGTCCTTTGGCTTTGTCCAATTTGCTGCCGGGGTCTTTACCGGCGACGACATAGTCGGTATTTTTGCTGATACTGCTGGAGATTCCTCCGCCAGCACTACGTGCCATTTCTTTGGCTTCGTCCCGGCCCAAAGTCGGCAAGGTGCCGGTAAAAACGAAGGTTTTACCTTTCAGTAGAGACGCAAAATTTTGCGTCTCTACATTGGATAATCTAATTTTAATACCTAATTTCCCCAGCTCTTCCAATTCTTCAATATTATTCCCATCATGAAAATATTCATACAAACTTTCCGCCGCTTTTTCGCCAATTCCCTTTATTTCCTGCCATTGCTCAAGGGAAACGTTTCTCGCTTTGTCAGCAAATTCTTTCGGTTGTATAGAGACGGGTTTAAAACCCGTCTCTATAAGGTATTTAGCCACTAGGATTGCGGTCTCCTCGCCGATGTGGCGGATGCCCAAAGCGTTAATAAATTTTTCAATCTTGATATTTTTGCTGTTTTCAACAGCAGAAACCAGATTTTTGGCCGATAATTCGGCGAATCTCTCGAGCGGCGTAAGATCGCCCTCTCTAATCCGGAAAATATCGGAAAAATCTCGGATTAAGCCATTTTCCATCAGTTGACCGATTATTTTGTCGCCCAGTCCTTCGATATCAAATCCTTTTTTGTCGGCAAAATAAATCAGCTTTTCTCTTTCCTGAGCGAAACACTTTTTATTAGAGCAATATGTTGCCGCTTCCTGTCTTCCTTTTGCGAGAAACCGTTTTTCCACCAGAAAACCGCACACCGGACATTTCTTAGGCATCCGAAAAATTTTCTCTTTGCCTTGACGCAGATTTTTTAAAGATTCCACTATTTCGGGAATCACGTCACCCGCTTTGTGCAAGATCACCGTATCACCGATTCTTACATCCAACCGTTTGATTTCGTCTTCATTGTGAAGACTTGCCCGGCTCACCACCGAACCGGCAATTGGTACCGGATCCAGAATCGCAATTGGAGTAAGCGCTCCGGTGCGCCCGACTTGAACCTTAATGTCCCGCACAATAGTCGTAGTCGTTTCGGCGGGATACTTATAAGCCGCGCCCCAGCGGGGAGATTTTCCGGTAAAGCCAAGTTTGTCCTGATGGGAAAGCTCGTCGACCTTTACAACTAGGCCGTCGATCCCGTACGGCAGGCTATCTCTTTCTTTCGCAATCCTTTGAAAGTAATTCTCAACTTCCACTAAGTTATTGCAGTATTTATAGTAATTGTTGACCTTGAATCCAAGTTTTTTTAGATTATCCAGTTTCTCCCGCTGGGTTTTTATTTTGTAAGGGAATTTTCCACCTGTGATCGGATACAGCTGATAGATAAAACTATCCAGCTTTCTGCTGGCCGCGATTTTGGGGTCAAGTTGTCGAATGGATCCGGCTGCCGCGTTACGGGCGTTAGCAAAGAGAGTAAGATTGTTGGATTTTCGCTGCTTATTGATTCTCTGAAGCCCGCTTTTTGAAAGCCAGCATTCACCTTCTACCACGATATCTACCTTTTCCTCAAGCACAATTGGAATACTCTCTATCGTCTTGATATTTTGAGTTACATCCTCTCCGATAATCCCATCTCCGCGGGTAGCGCCGCTTTCCAGAACACCATTCCGATAGGTAAGCACCACATGCAAACCGTCAATCTTCACTTCGGCGAGATAGTGGAGATCGGGTTTTCGGCCCAGTTTCTTTTCAAGTATCCGTAAGTTTTTTTCTTCCCAGTTTTTTAGTTCTTTCTTATTGAAAGCATCATCCAAGCTCCACTGTCTGAACAAATGGCCTACTCTCCTAAATTTGTTTAAAGGCTTTCCCGCTATTCTTTCGGTGGGAGAGTTGGGAATTCTAAATTCCGGATATCCTTCTTCCAGCTGCAGCAGCTCGTGGCGCAGAGAAGTGTAAGCTTCGTCAGTGATTCTGGGATCATTAAGGACATGATACCGATAGCGCAAACGCTCTATTTCTTTTCTGAGTTTTTCTATACGTTCCTTAATATTTTTTCTATCGTTTTTAATTTGTTTCATTACATCAAAGTTTAATTGGGTTTTTGAGCAACGTTTAGACTTTAGGTTTGGGATTTTTACTTCTCGGCTATCAATACTTGGCTGAAATTAGAATGCACTGATTCTATTTTTCTCTTGCCATAGATCTCCGGCTTAACCGGCAACGTAATATTCATCTTGAATTTTCTTCCGTTTTCTTTATCCAAAGTGAATTTTACCGTAGTTCCTTTCTCGATTTCTCCCTCCAATATTCCATGGGCGATTGGTTCTTCCATTTTCTTCTGTACCGAACGGCGCAGCATCCTCACACCTTCCTTTCTACTAACACTTATCTTCGCCAGTCTTTCTGTTATGTCTTTACTTACTTCCAGCTTCAATTTTTTTGTCGCGAGAAGCCTTTTTCTTAGTCTCTCAATTTCCAAAACGGCGATTTCCCTCATTTCCCGCAAGCCTAAAGGTTTAAAAAATAGGATGCCGGATAATCGATTGAGAAATTCCGGACGCAAAAAATCCTCCAATTTTTTTCTAACCACAAACTTTTCCCGCTTTCCTATTTTTGCCGGCGCGTTACCTTCCGAAAACCCTATAATCCGCTTGAGAAATTCATCGTTGCCTAAATTGGAAGTAAATATGATAATCGTGTTTTTAAAGTTAATTTTTCTTCCCATTCCATCAGTAAGAAAACCATCCTCTAAAACGGAAAGTAAGATGTGAAAAACTTCGGGGTGGGCTTTTTCAATTTCATCAAAAAGAATCAAACTATAGGGATTTTTTCTTATTTTGTCAGTAAAGTTGTTGCTTTCTCCATACCCCACATAACCGGGAGGAGAGCCCAATAAACGGGAAACGGTATGTTTTTCGCTAAATTCACTCATATCTACCCTGATAAGCGAATCGGATCTAACGAATAACTCTTTGGCGATTAGTTTGGCTAGGTAAGTCTTTCCCACTCCCGTCGGGCCAACGAACAATAAAGCAGTGGACGGCCTTTCAGAATCAGCTATCCCCACCAGTAGCCTTCTTAGGGTGGCAGTAACTTCCTCGACGACTTTTTCTTGACCTTTTAGCATTTTTTTTAGCATGCGGGGAAGATTTTTTAAACGTTCCATCGGGGTCTCCATAATCAGTTCCAAAGGCAATCCCAGTTTTCGGGAAATAATCTCGGACACATCCCTTTCGTCCACTACCGGAATAAAGCGTCTTTCCCTGATAACCTTTTTCCTCAATTCGCTTATAACTCCCGATAGGTCTTTCTCTCTCTTGAGAAGCGTGGCCGCCATTTCCATATTATTATTTTCCAGCATTTTTTCTTTCATTTGACAGATTTTTTCTCTCTGTATTTCCAATTTCTGCAATTTTTTCGTGGCCCCTTGTCGATGCTCATCTTGAACGACAAAAGCTGCCGATTCGTCCAGCAAATCGATCGCCTTGTCAGGCAAAAACCGATCGTTTATATAGCGGTTGGAAAGCCTCACTGCTTCTTCCATAGCGCGCTCGGAAATCTTGACGTTATGGTAGCTTTCATAGAAACGTTTTATCCCTTTTAGTATTTTCATCGTTTCTGCAGCAGTGGGTTCTTTCACCCAAACCGGTTGAAAGCGCCGCTCCAGAGCGCCATCTTTTTCAATATAGCGATGGTATTCTTCAATTGTGGTTGCTCCCACACAACGCAGCGATCCACGGGCAAGAGCCGGTTTTATGATATTGGCGGCGTCAAGACTCCCTTGGGCACTGCCGGCTCCTATCAGATTGTGTAGCTCATCAATGAAAAGAATAATATTTGGGTCGTCCTCCGCTTCCTCCAAAATTCTCTTGAAGCGGTCTTCGAACTCGCCGCGAAAAGATGTCCCTGCTACCAAGAGTCCTAAATCCAAGTTTATCACTCGTTTACCGACCAGCGACGGAGGTACTTCTCTTTCTACAATTTTTTTCGCGAGGCCGGCCACAATAGCAGTTTTGCCCACTCCGGGTTCTCCCACAAGAACCGGATTATTTTTGGTTTTGCGCATTAAAATGCACGTAAGATTGTCTATTTCTTTGTCGCGGCCGACAACCGGATCGATTTTTTTTTCAGCAACTTCTTTATTCAAATCCCGCCCAAAATGTTCCAGAAAACTTTCCTGCCTTTGTGGAGTGGACATGAGCATCCCAAAGGAAGGTCTATGCGGATTAACAAAACCGGACGAAGAGAAATTAACTCCTTTGTTTTTTCTTTTTATGAGAAGCGAAGAAAATAGTTCGCTTATTTCTCCTATAATCTCAGAGGGAGACGGAACTATTTCGCCCGTCCCTATTTTTTGAGGATAGTTCACACAAAACAAGGGCTCGTCGATGAAACCATTAATTTGATTTATGACTCTTTTCAATTGTTGGAGTGCTTGCTTGATTTCTATTTTATTTTCGCCTAGAACCCGGAAAGTTCTGTTATCTGCCCGTTCCAAAATAGAAAAAAGTAAATGTTCTGTTCCCACATAGGGAAATTGAAATTCTTGGGCGGATTTTATAGCACCGATGATTATTTCGTGAGCTTTCCGTGAGAAGGAAACAGTCCTAACGTTTTCGATTTTTTTTCCGAAATTATTTTTGCATGGCTTAAACTTTTTGGCTGTTCCTTTTATTTTCGGAAATAGGGCCATGCCTTTGAGGATGTTAAAGCCCACGCTTCCATCTTCCCAAGCGATAGCTTTCAATATTTCCGGAATATCAACCACTTTTTCTCCTTTCTTTTGCCGGGCGAAATTTTGAGATCTTTCGATAACATTTTTTAAATGCAGGGTGAAATAACGTAAAATAATATTGTCCATAAATTCAAGTAATTGGTAATTGGTAAGTGGTAGTTTGTATTGTAATTATAACCCGATCTTTAAAGAAAACACAAGGGAAATTCTCAACGCCCTCTGGCCGGTCATCGGTCGGATACTCCGGTTCATGAATAAGATTACGAACCGGAAACCGATCTTCAAAGACCGTGTTTAGTTGCAATAATAAAAAATAAGGTTAGATTATCTTGATTACCCACCGATGTTCGAAGATTGAAATGCGCAGCTTATAACTCATGAATTATCTGCGTTACAAGTTACACGTTACAAGTTACACGTCTAAATGTTGAGTAAAGAAGAACAACTTATTCAGCTTTTTAAGAGTCACAAGAGTAAATTGCTGCTTACCAAAAACGAAATAAACGGAGATCTTTTCGGCAGTCTTTTGGCATGGGGGTTTTTTATAGGCCGGCTTAATGGCAATAATCTCCCGACCCTCTACTTACCGCGATATAGCGAGCTAAAGAAAATTTATTTTTTCCTGCCTCAATATGGATCCGTCATTGAAGGAATCAGCGGTATACGGGATTTTATCCTGTCTTTTAACGTCAAAGAAAACGACATCCAAAACGTTCGCTGGAGAAAAGAAAACGAGCACCTGGATATTATCATAACGCCTCAGAAAGGAAGCATCGACCCGCGGGATTTTTCCTTCATTCCCGCGAAATTCAGCTATGATCTGCTTCTCGTCTTGGGAACATCCGATTTTGGCGAATTGGGCAAGACTTACGAGGATAATAGCGATCTGTTTTTTGAACTTCCCATAATCAATATGGACAACAACACGGGAAATGAGAATTACGGACAACTTAATATAATTAATCCCGTTGCGAGCTCTTTAGCCGAACTTTCAGTGGACCTCATGATGAGCATTAATAAGGATGCTATCAAAGACGAAGTGGCTCAATGCCTGCTCACCGCCCTAGTTGAAGCTACTGATAATTTGAAAAGTCCTAAAGTTACCCCGCATACTTTCGATATCGCCGCGTTTTTGATGGAAAGAGGAGGAAACCACCAACAAATAATCGGCGCTCTTTACGACACCGAATCTCTGGATTCGCTAAGACTCTGGGGGAAACTGCTTGAACGTTTGAAAGAAGATGGCGATAATTTAGTCTGGTCCCACATTTTTAGAGAAGAGCTCACACCGTTTAAATTTTCTGACATTATGCTGCGACGTTTTTTCGTACGTTTGAAAAATTTTATTGACTTAGGCAATAAAAAACTGCTAGTCTTATGGGAAGAGGAGGGCGACAAAACTCAGGCGTTTTTATATAAAATAAACAAAGAAAGCGAGAAAGACCAAAAAATTATGGAGGAACTGGGAGGAGAGCTATTCAATAATGAGATCCTGCATGTTAATATTGACGATGAAAATATGGACACTAGCTTGGAAAAAATAAAAAATGTCCTAAACTCATAAATAATCTAAAAAATTAGATCTAATAACTAAGAGCCATATCTAAAAACTTAAAAGTAAGATACGAAAAGTTGTGAATTTTAAGTTATAGTTACTACATTCTACATCTTAATTTTTAGTTTATCTTGTGTCTTCTAACAAAATCTCTCTAAAATCAGCTGCTGACATTGAGCGCCTCAAAAAAAGCGGAAGAATACTTTCCAAAATTCTGGAGACTCTTACGGGAATGCTTAAACCGGGAGCAAAGGGTGGCATACTAAACAAAAGGGCGGAAGAACTGGCCGCGGAACGTGGCGCCAGTTGTTCGTTTAAAGGATTCGAGGGATATCCCGCCAACATTTGTCTTTCCCGCAATAATGAAATCGTCCACGGTTTTCCTTTTGACAAAGTTATCGAGGAAGGGGACATTGTGGGCTTGGATTTGGGCATTAAATACAAGGGATTCTTTACCGATTCGGCAGTCACGGTGGTCATCCCGTATTCTTCTGTAGGGACGGGTCTTAGGTCCGTCCCTACAGAAATAAAGAAAAAACAACGATTGGCCAACACAGCTTTCGATTGCTTAAAAAATTCCCTTAAATTTTGCACGCCCGGCTACCGTTTGGGCGATATCGGACACTCTATTCAAGATTTAGCGGAAAAACGAGGATATTCGGTAGTAAAAAACTTAGTCGGGCACGGAGTGGGTTACACCGTTCACGAAGCGCCGCTAGTGCCTAATTACGGAAAAAGGGGAAGCGGGATCCGTCTCCAGCCCGGCATGGTTTTGGCGATAGAACCCATGGTTAACGCCGGAACGGATAATGTAGTTATGGACAAAAATGACGGTTGGACGTTTCTCACCGCCGACGGCTCCCCAAGCGCCCACTTTGAATGGACGGTGGCGATTACCAATAACGAACCGATTGTGCTAACACCGTTAGATTGGGTAGAGAATGAACAATTACGAAAGAAAAATGAAGATAAACAATTGCCGTAAGATAAAAATATTAATAAAATCATCGTAATCATTAGTTAAAATTCATATAATATAAATACCAATACCAATGGATTCCTTCGTTACTTGCGGCGGGCTTGATTGTTCAGTCTGTTCTCTTTTGGAGGGCGTGAGTGTCACGTTTAGATGGCTTTTGGGAATATCCGCGGTAATTGCCAGTTTGGTTATAACACTGGGAGGGATTGCTTATCTCCTGAGGGGTGCCAATAAAAATTATGTCGCTTCCGCCAAAAAGACCGTCACTTATGTCGTTACGGGTTTTATTTTTGTTTTAATCGCTTTCATCTCGGTTCATACTTTTATCTGGACTATCGGAGGATCTTCCCACGGGAGCTGGTGGAAATTCGAATGCAGCGTGAGCAGTGAAAAACTTCTCTCAGACGAGAAGAGTCCACTTCAAAATCGGCCGTTCGCCAACAACTTCCCGTTAATATCTGAAATAGAGGATGAGGCCTCCGTCCTGACCAATATTGCAAGCTTAAACAGACTTGCTGAAAATAAAAATAAAATTGTCATCTTGAAAATCGGCGATTTGGAATCCCAAAATTTGCGGCAAGATTTGCTAAATCTCCGAACCGGTGAAGAAATCAGATTTTTGGCCGGATCCAAAGACGCGAGCATTGAAGAACTGCAAGCTTTTACCAAATTACAGAACGGCTACATGGATAGCAGCGTTAGCCAGTATAATCTAAAAGATTTACTCAGCAAGTTCCAAGGTGTAGCCGATTTTAGAAGAGATGACGGCGATCTAACCATCAGCACGTCGGGCGTGGACGCAGCAGACATATCCGGTTCGTATTGGGGCTTGGATTCCGATCTGAGCAGCATTCTAGATCGAATTGTTAACCTTCTCACCCAAAGGACTTCCCAAAACATTATCGCTTATAAGAATGCCCGTGCGGAAGGATCTCTCAGCTCTTGTATTGATTCCGGCGGAGATTGGAAAGAATTCTATAATGAGTGCTCCGCGAGAAAACAAATCCACGGCAAAGAGAAAATAAAATGTTCTAATATTAATAATCCCACAATGGGTTGCCAATGCCCGAAGGGAAAATTTCTAATCAACGGCAGCTGCATTGGAAATGAAGATTCTTTAACGGACGAAGATGAGGCTTCTTTCGACTATTGCGATGGGATGGCTCTTCAGAAAAGAACTTGCCCCGCCACCCGCTGCGAGGGGAACAATTTAGTAACCTACCCCGAATCAGGCGAAGACGAATGCATAAACGAAGTTGTCAATGAGTACTCATGTTCAGCTACCAATATCGAGTATAATGCTACTTGCGAGCAAATGAAGAACGTTAATAATCTAACCGACAAAGAGAATATCGCCAAAAAAGACCCGAAAACTTATAACAAATTGAAAGACTCATTTAACAGAAACAACCCGGACAACGCTCCGGACAACTGGGGTAATAAATCGGAAAGCGGCAGTGGTAAAAATACCGGGGGTGGAGATAGAACGAACGGGGGAAACAACACCGTAAATGGAAATAATACCGGCGGCACGCCGCCTCCAGATTTAGGGCCCGGGAATTACAATCCCACGCCTTCTGCGGAAGAATTGGCCAAATGTATCGGTTTTAAAGACGGAAAGATACCCTATAACGGAGTATTGGTGCTGCTCTTGAATAAAGACGATCCCACCAATGCCAAGCATCCCAATAACAACGCGAGTCGTTTATTCTATTTAGACAGATACGGCAATTTAATTGGGAATAATGGAGACAAAAATGCCGGCGGGTTAAAAGTGGGCCCATGGACAAAAGGGAGCGGAGGAACGGCATGGAGTCCGGAATGGGTTATTTTTAACGCGCAGACAGTCCATACCAGCAATAGAAAAGGATCTCCTGATCCATGGTCTTTTCGTTCCGGGCAAGGCAGACGTGTCGGTCCGAAAGGGGAAAATATGAACCATGACGGAACTATAAACCCCAACGGTAAGATTCAGAATATGTCAGGCTGCAACATGCATTCTGGAAATAGTCGCAGCCATTCGTCTGGCTGTATGACTATGGGAGGAAACGAGAGAAAGGGTTTCACGGATTACGTAAAAAAGATGGCAACCCAGAGTAATAACAACGTGTTAATGGCAGTTCTTCCGGCTGATAACACCGACCAGAACTCCCAGAAAGTTTCCAGCGAGTATTGTGGGCAAATGGATTCTTACGCGGCTATTAACAAATTTAAAACCCTGTCGCAATACCGTAATTATGATCCGATGCAAGGATATTCCACGGCGAGAATATTCTCCCCATTAATTGTCAGTATAAACTTTTAAAACTGATTGAGTGTCCCCGGGAGGGCTCGAACCTCCAACCGCAGGCTCCGCAAGCCTGTGTTCTATCCAGTTGAACTACGAGGACAAACTTGTATTTTTCTACTATACTAGCTACATTATCAAACATAAATATTTCTGAACATCCCAAGCTACTTTATTACCGAATTATTCTTCACGGAACAAACTTTATAAAGTTTCCAACCCCATGAACTTACTCAAAAGTTTTTTAAAATTCCTCGGTCTGCTGGTAGTTGTCGCATTTCTGGGCTGGTATATCGGTTTTTTGAGCCAAGTGAAAGAAATTGGACAGTTAAAGAAAACTCCCGGCGGTAGCCAATCCGATGAAATAAGCGCCCCCATCAGAAAATTTCCTGAGCTGCAGGATCCCCGAGAAGTTGATTTTAAGTGGAGCTATTTGAAAAGACCTTACGAGCTGAAGCTCACTCTTTATAAATCGGTATATGATTTTTACCGTTCCGGCCCCAAAGAATACACTTACTACCAGAACCTGCCGGCAAATTGGGAAGAAGAATACTACGGCATGTTTGTCCAGCAAAATCCCATTGACAAAACCATTCCCGATCTGGCCGCCCAGATAAAAAATTTAGCCGCGAAAAATCGTTTAACCGAGGACCAAACGGTTGAGCTGGCGGTCTCTTTCGTTCAATCCATCACTTACGACAATGAAAGAGCTAGGAAGATTGAGCAGAACTCGCAGAATGAGAAGCCCAATTATCCCTACGAACTTCTTTACCTGCAAAAGGGAGTTTGCTCGGATAAAAGTTTTCTCTCGGCTGTGCTGCTGCGAGAAATAGGCTATGGAACCGCTCTCTTTGAATATAAAGACGAAAAACATATTGCCGTAGGCATTCAGTGTCCTATCGACAAATCCACTTATAATTCCGGATTTTGCTACACGGAAACCACCCAGCAGGGGCACAAAGTCGGTATCGTACCGAATGTTTCAGTGGATACCAACACTGCCATCGCCAGAAGGGAACTGGGTGCGTTTGATTCGGCAGACACTCAGAGTGAAAATATTAAAAAACTGGGACAGGCCAAAATCTACCAAGAGAAAACGGGGAAAATTTATAATGGCATTATAGAGACTCTCAAGACTGAGGCGAGAATTGGCACCTTGGAAAAAGAAATCGCCTCTTTAAAACAGGAGCTTACTCCCACAAAATCTCAGCTCGACAGCGAAAGCAAGGATGTTGACGATATGGCTGCCAAGATGGACCAGCTCAGAAAAAGCAAGGACTACACTACTTATAATAGTTTGGTTTCGAAATATAACAGCCAAGTTACCCAGTACAAGAAAAACGCCGGCGCTTACAATCGGAAAGTCAATGTATACAATCAAAAAGTAGCGGAATATAACAAGCTGATCAAGCAGTTTTATGAATAATTGGGCGACAGTTACCCCCTTTTTTTCAGCTGATTTCCCACTGTGTGCGTTCGCATAATAACTAGAAAAGGGAGGTTAGGAAATTCGAAACTAAAATAGATTAACTAATTTTTTGATTCGCCAATTATGCTTAAAACAAAACTAGCTATAATTATGGGTGGAAAATCCGCCGAACATGAAATATCGCTCCGGTCAGCCAGCAATGTAATCAAAGCTGCCGACAGAGACAAATATGAGTTAGTACTTATCGGAATTGACAAAAAAGGACGCTGGTTCTTGATTAATGACCACCTTCCCTTTTTGAGCGATAAATTTCCTGAATCGCTGAAATGTGATGACTCAAATAGCGCTACGTTTGTTATGGGGGAAAAAGGAAAAATCGCGGGTCTCAATAATAAAAATATATCTATTAAAGTGGATGTCGTTTTTCCTGTACTCCACGGAACATTTGGAGAAGACGGAACGGTTCAGGGCCTTTTAAGGCTCGCGGATGTTCCCTTTGTCGGCCCCGGGGTACTGGGCTCCGCCGTAGGAATGGATAAGGATGTTATGAAACGGTTGCTTGAAAATGCCGGGTTGCCAATAGCTAATTTTTTAGTTTTGGAAAAAGATATTTTGCCTAAGCCAGAGTTTGAAGAAATAGAAAAAAAATTAGGATTGCCTTTCTTTGTAAAGCCGGCGAATATGGGCTCTTCGGTGGGAGTAAATAAAGTAAAAAACAAAGAAGAATTCAGGTTAGCGGTAACGGACGCATTCCGCTATGACAACAAGATTATTTTAGAAGAGGCTATCGCCGGCAGAGAAGTGGAATGTTCGGTTTTGGGAAACGAAAATCCTCAAGCGTCCGCTGTGGGAGAGGTAATCCCAAAAGACGATTTTTATTCTTATAATGCCAAATATATTGACGAAAACGGCGCGGTACTCAGAATACCCGCGGAAATTTCTAAAGAAGCGGAAAAAAACGTTCAGAAGGCCGCTATTAAAACATTTGAAGCCCTTTGCTGCGAAGGAATGGGAAGAGTAGATTGCTTTCTAAGAGAAAATGGGAACGTAGTTGTGAACGAAATAAACACTATTCCCGGCTTTACTTCTATCAGCATGTACCCCAAATTGTGGGAAACAAGTGGAATAAAGTACGGTAATTTAATTGACAGACTTATCGAACTGGCTTTTGAAAGGTACAGAAAAGAGAACACTCTCAAAACTGACTACAATTAATAAGCCTTGCGCGTGTAACACAAGGCATGATCGGTAGGGATTGATAGCAATCAATCCCTACCGTCCAAATAAAGAAATTATCTCAGGGTAAACAGTTTCCTTACGAAATACGGCAAGCTGTTATAAAACAAGATCTCCCACAAGACAAAAAATGCCACCGCGAAAAGAATATTAACGCTCATTTTTAAAATATCCTTCTCTCTGGGAATAACGATGTTAAAAGTTCTGATTCCCAAATACAACATCAAAAAGGACGTGCAAAAAACAAGAAACCATTCAACCCTTTCGGGAACACCGTTTTTTAAACATACCCATACCAGGCAGAGAATAACTGCCCAACCCAGGATTGTCAAAAAGATCGTTAAAAACACCGAGAAACTTTTTAAGTTTCTACAGCAAACTTTCCTGAGAATGAGAAATATTTGATACACGTTTCGATCCTCCTTTCGAATATTTCTGAACTTTAAAATTATAGCGGAAATATTAAGAAAAAAAAGCCGTCGGTTTTAACCGCGGCTAAAGTTTTGGCTTTTAACAAAGCCAATGCCTATTTTTCTTGATAGAAAATAATAGCTCCAAAAGGAATAAATCCCTCCGCCAAGATATTTTTTGGACTTTTCGACCTTTCCTTCAATAAACCGGGAATAAAAATGCCAATAATCTTATTCTCCCGGTTATTGTTTCCAATCCAACGCAAAGACTGCTCGATGACATCTCTAAAAAATTCGTAACAGCTGATACCCCTTTTCTCATAAACTCCGGGGTTGATACGAATTTCATGCCTCTTAAGCTTTCCGAGTAGAAGTTTGTCTCGATCAACAGCTGAGAGGACTTCCTGTTGTTGCCTTAACGCTTGTCGTAGAATATCACTTTCGTTTTCAAAGGCATGCCCTTTGACCACAAAAGCAATGACAAGGATAGGAATTGAAATAGATAAACCTGCCCACTTTCTGATCCGAAAAAACTGCTTCCTTTTGGTTTGAAATGTGCTCATCTCACCCTCCTTATTTTGATGTCTTTTTCTGCTTGTTATTTATATAATAGACGACAATTTCCCGATGTGTCAAAAAATGAATATTTTTTGCTATTTTATAAAAAACTCTGTATCTTATATACATTAATAGAGTAATAAAGTACAGCGCTGATACGCTCCTACAAGTATGAAACAGAATATAATTTATGAATTAAAATCTCAGCTTCATAAGATATCTTCCGAGGAAGAGAGAAAATTTTTGTGGCGAAAATATATGGGCAAAGCCGGTTTAATTAAAAAGCTTCTGGGTAATCTCGGTAAGTTGCCCAAAGAAAAAAGAAAAAGCGAGGCAGTCGCAATCCAGAAAATTCAGAAAGAAGCGATAGATTTGCTTAATAGAAAAGAAAATGAAATCAAAAAATCGGAATTTAAAATAAATCTGGAAAAAGATGCCGAGCAGCTGGAGTATACGATGCCTAAAATCGGCCATTTGCACCCGCTCACCCAAACTATCCGCATGATGAACAATTTTTTCATTGAGATGGGGTACAGCATTATGGAAGGTCCCGAGATTGAAACAGACGAATATTGCTTCAAACGTTTAAATGTTCCTGAAGACCATCCGGCGCGAGATATGCAAGATACTATCTATATTGAGGAACCGAACTATTTTTTACGAACTCAAACATCTTCAATCGAAACGAGAATCCTGGAAAAATACGATCCGCCCTTTAAAGTGGCTTTCCCAGGACGGGCCTACCGCAACGAGAAAGTGAACAAGAGCAACCACTTTGTTTTCCACCAGTACCAAGGAGTGGTAGTGCTCAAGAAAGTAAGTCTCAAAGATCTTTTTGGAACTTTTAATTATTTATTTCAACGGATGTACGGAAAAGACGTAATAGTCCGCTACCGCAATAAATATTATCCGGAAGTGGAGCCGGGCGCCGGTCCTGATATGCAATGCTTTAACTGCCACGGCAAGGGCTGCCGTTTGTGTAAAAACGTAGGTTGGATTGAAATGGGCGGTTCAGGAATAATTCATCCGAATGTTTTACGGATGGCCGGAATCGATCCTAAAAAGTGGATGGGGTTCGCTTTCGGATTGGGATTGGACCGCTGGGCTATGGCTAAATACAAGATAACCGATATTAGAACACTCCTGGGAGGGAATTTAGGGTATAAATATTACGAAAATGAAAATACTTTATAGCGATATCAAAAAGCTGGTACCCGGTTTAAAGGCAATCCCAAAACAAATGGGCGAATTTTTGACGATGGCCGGCTTCATGATGGACGGATTCGAAGAAATAAAATATCAAGGTAAAAAAGATTTTTCCATCAGTCTGGAAGTGAGACATAATCGTACCGATTGTTTGTCGGTTATCGGATTCGCCAACGAGATCGCTGCGAAATGGAATTTGAAAGTAAAATTACCCCGTGTAGGGGCAATTCCCGCCTCCGCCGAGGCCTGCCCGACTTTGTCATTCAGACGGGCTTCGGTGGGCAAGCATGAATTGCCCCTACAAAAAAAATCTCGGAACATTGAAATTGTTAATGGCAAATACATAAAACGAGTTCTGGCCTACGAAATCAATGGTATCCAGAACAAAAAGTCGCCCCGATGGCTCATAGATTGGCTGGCTCTTTATGATATGAACAGTAAAAACCTGTTAGTGGATCTTTCCAATTACGTGATGCTGCTTACCGGACACCCTTCGCACTTGCTGGACACCACGAAAATGCACGGGAAACTTCACTGGGATATGAATAAAAAGTACAAAACCATTACTACATTGGACGGCACTTTGGTAAATCTCACCCGCGATCGGGAAATAATTTTACGGGACGATAAGAATATTTTGGCTTTGGCCGGTATCGTCGGGGGTAAAAAAGCCGAACTTGACCTCAATACTACTTCTATAATTGCCGAAATGGCTATTTATGACCCGGGTACCGTACGCAAAAATTCCAGCGGGACGAGGGTGATCACCGAGGCCAGCACTCGCCTCAGTCGTTGGTTGGACCCGAACGGCTTGGATTACGCGATGGATCTGCTCATAAATCTTATTCTCAAATATTGCGACAACCAAAAGGCAATTCTTAAGAAATTTAATTATTATCCCCGAAAATATTCCGCCCCGAAGATAAAATTTGACCCGGCCAAGCCGGCTATTTACGCGGGAATCGCCATTGCGCAAGAAGAGGCGTTGAAAATTCTAAAAAACCTGCGTTTTACGGTAAAAAAGAATGGCAAGCATTACTTAGTCCTCCCGCCGACCGATAGGCTGGATGTTACGCTGGAGGAAGATTTAATTGAAGAAGTCGTAAGGCTTTACGGATTCGAAAAAATTCCCGTCTCAGCAGTTCCCAAACTGGAAGTAGTCAAAAATATCACCCCTAAGGTAGTTAATCTGGCAGAAAAAATACGGGATATCCTTTCAATTCTTGGCTACGATGAGATTCTCTCGTCCCCACTTACTACTAAAGAATCCAACAAACTCACTAATTACACTGACTGGGAACTCGTAACCACTCAAAACGCCGTCAACGAAGAATACCCGGACCTACGCCAATCAATTGGGGCAGGCCTGTTAAACCAGCTTGAAGAGTATGAAAAGAAAAATTTATCTTTCATCCAAATTTTTGAGGTGGGGAAAATTTTTGGCCAAATTGGCAAAAAATACGAGGAACGTGAATCCCTAGGAATACTTATTTATGATTCCGAAAAAAATAACGATATTAACAATTTGAAAAATACTCTCGAAACTATCCTTCGGTATTTGGGCACTGATTTAATTAACTACAATAAAAGTGTCAAAAAGCCTGCGATAACCAACCCATTTTCATGCTATGACGTAATTGTAAAAAACAAACCGATTGGAATAATTTATAAATTAAAACCGCAAGCTGCGTCGCTTGCGCAGCGACCATGGCAGCTCAAAAGCGGAAAAGCCTATTTCGCAGAAATAAACCTGACACTGTTGTCAGATATCATTAACACTTTTAAGAATAAAACAGCTGTGGAGCTTACGAAGAAGCTGGTTACCCTCGATGCCAATCTTGAACTCAGTAAAACAAGTTCCGTAAACAAGCTGATAGAAAATTTCAAAAAGAAGATCGACCGCAGGAATTTATGGAGTATCGAAATTAAAGACGCTTTTCCGGTTGGGAACAAGGTTAAATATACTATCCGAGTTTCGTACCAAGAGTTGGATGATCCGGAAGCGAAGAAGCTGCACTTAAAATTATTTAGATTAAATAGCTGAAGCTAACTTATATTAAATTCCATGAAAATATCCCTAACATGGGGTACCGGTACCGGTTCCACAAAATTGAGCGCTTTTGACAAAGCGCTCTGGGACGCCGGAGTAGCCAATTTGAATTTGATCCCCCTGAGTTCCGTCATCCCGCCGAATTCAGAAATAGAGATAAGCAAGCTGAAACCGGACAGCTCAACCAAAAATTTTGGCAAGCGGGTTTATGTTGTTTTGAGCCACAAAGCTACTCGGAAAAACGGGCGGTCAATCTTCGCGGGGATCGGCTGGAGAATGGCTAAAAAAGACAAAAAGGGATTATTTGTGGAGCATCACGGCCGATCGGAGAAGGAAGTAAGAAAACTAATAAAAGATTCTCTAACCGATATGGTCAAATACCGCGGAGAGGAATATGGCAAAATAGAGTATAAGATTACCGGTATCGAGTGTAGAGATAGCCCCGTTGCAGCCATCGTTTGCGCGGTTTATAAGATTGAGTCGTGGTAAGAAAATGTAAAAGCTTAGATGTAATATGTAAAAACCATATCTAAAAATTTTAAACTAGATAATTTCCAGCTTTTCCATTTAAGTTTTGCTTATTACATTTTAGCTTTTACATCTTACATATTATAGATGCCTGAACTTCCCGAAGTTGAAACGACAATTAGGTATCTGCGCCCTAAAATCGTGGGCAGAAAAATCAAGGATATTTGGACTGATTGGCCGAAAAGCATCGGTAACATTCCTTTTCCTGATTTAACAAAAAAACTTGTCGGAAAGCGCATCACGGGTATTGGGCGGAGAGGCAAAAACATTCTAATTGAAATTGAGAAAAAAGAAACGCTTTGGATCCACCTTAAAATGACGGGACATTTATTGCTAAGACCTAAATCATTTTCTGATATAGTAGAGACGCAAAATTTTGCGTCTCTACAGAAAAGATACAAAGACAGCCCTTTCCTGGAAAGAGTGAACCAATATATCCATTTTCGCCTGCTGCTTGACAATGGCAAGGATCTCGCTCTTTCGGATCTCAGAAAATTTGGACGGGTGCGGTATTTGCCCGAACCGATAAATGGTAACTTGATAACTAATAACTTTAAAGATCTTGGAATTGAACCTCTCAGTAAGGAATTTACGGAGAAGTATTTAGCTAAGCTTATTTCAGATAAAAAGAACCAAAATAAACAACTAAAAATATTTTTGATGGACCAAGTTATGATCGCGGGAATCGGCAATATCTATGGGAGTGAAATTCCTTTCGAAGCAAAATTAAGCCCCAAAAGAAAAATCGTGGAATTTAAGGCAAATGAAATTAAAACCTTGCATGCCGCAATCAAGAAAGTCTTAAAAAAAGCCGTTGATAACCGCGGTACCAGCATTAGCGATTTCCGCGATCCGGAAGGGATGCCCGGCGGTTACGGCAATATCCGTAAAGTCTACCAGCGCAAAGGCCGATCCTGTCCAAACGGATGCGGCGGTAAAATTGAATCTTTCAAACAAGGTCAAAGAACCACCTTCTGGTGCCCGAAATGCCAGAATTGATACAGAATTATTACCAAAAAATGTCTAAATTTCTATCAGTGCGTACTGCTAAAGCAGTCTTCATTTTCCTTAGCGCGTTAGCCTTAATGGCCTACATACAATTTAATCCGGCTAATCCTTATTTCTCCGGCTACGATGATTATTACCACGCTGAAATGGCCGAGATAATTAAGGAAAAGGGAATTATTCACCAATTTCCGTGGATGCAGTACACGATTCTCAAAGATAAATTTGTTGATCACCACTTCTTATTCCATGTATTGCTTATCCCCTTTGTTTCCTTTATGGGTATCGTGAACGGAGCGAAAATTTTTATCGTCATTGTGGTGGCATTAACGTTCTCGATGTTTTATTTGCTTCTTGCCCAGAATAGATTAATAGGTGCTTTTTGGCTGACCCTCTTTGCTATTTTTACCATGCCTCTGGACTTCTATTTCCGAATGAATTTCGTTCGGGCAATGGGGCTCTCGCTTCTTTTCATGTGTTTGGGCCTTTATTTTATCTTCAAAAAAAGACCGACAATTGTTTTTCTATTGAGCTTCTTCTACGTTTGGGCTTACGATACTTTTATGATTTTGCCTTTCATAGCACTGGCCTACGCCATAGTTCAATTTTTAAAAGGAGAAAAACCGAGCTGGAAAACAGCTCTAGCTTCTTTCGGAGGTATGATTGCGGGTTTAATTATTAACCCATATTTTCCCGATAATATTTCCTTTATAGCCACCCACCTATTTGCTACCGGTTTTGGAGCCAAAGAATACACCGGAGGGGAATGGCGGCCCTATAACACCTGGTTTTGGTTAACTACCAATTGCATCCCCTTAACGATTTTTGCCGCGGGGATATTGATAGCTCTAATTCACAATTACAAACAAAGTTCTAAGGCAATTATTTTCCTGTTGATCACGATCCTCTTTCTAGTTCTTCAATGGAAATCAAAACGCTTCGTAGAATACACGCCCTTTTTTATCACCCTTGCGGGAGTAATTATGCTAAAAGGTTTTATAAGTGAGAGGATCGAAGAATGGCAAAAGGAAATCTTTTTTAAACGAAGGGAAAATTTTATTTATGGGGCCGCGATAATTCTATTCTTACTGGCCAGCTTTTTTTATTCCCGCCAGCAAATCGAAGGGGCGAAATTGGATACCAGAAACGATTTCAGTATGTCAGCGCTGGAAAAAGTCCAGGATTACTTAAAAAATAATTCTCAAGAAGGCGATATTATTTTTACCGATGACTGGGATGTTTTTCCAAAATATTTTTTTACAAACCACAAAAATTATTATTTGGTAGGATTGGATCCGGAATTTATGAACCAATATAGCGGTTGGCCTTACGAAGGGAAGAAAGGAAAATTATATGCTGAGTGGGCGGATATTTCTTCCGGCAGGGACAGTGAGAATTTGGAGAGAATTAAAAATAATTACAAAGCAAAATGGATTCTCGTGGGGACAGACCACGAGGATCTGGTAAATAATCTGGAAGCGCGTCCCGATCTATTCAAACAAGAGATGCTCTCACAAAGCAGCCGCTCGGAAAGCGACGACCCCTCAATTTATAACGACGGATATTATTTGTTCCAAGTCCTATGAAAAACCACCAGATATGGCGACTAATAAGCTTCTTTCTGATAGCCAAGGTTGTCTTGCTTATTTTCATTATAAGCTGTCGCGGTTTTCTCCCATTCAGTGATTATGATTATGCAAATAACAGCGCGCATTTTTACAGCCAAGCGCAATCCAATTGGGAACAAAGCCTGTCCCCTTATGACGGTCCCCAATACCTAAACATTGCTTACAGCGGCTACTTGAAAATGGCAGACGAAGATTCCAAAATATATGCTTTTTTCCCGCTTTATCCTCTGTTAATCAAAATAGTTTCTTTTGTTACAAACGGTAATTATACGATTGCCGGTCTGCTTATCAGTTTTTTGTCCCATTTATTTGGGATAGTCTTTTTCTACAAACTGGTTCTTTTGGACCGCAACGAGGACGAGGCAATAAATTCCGTAAAATATTCCTTAATTTTTCCGACAGCCATATTTTTTATGGCTGTTTACACTGAAGCGCTCTTTTTTTTGCTTACAATATTGGCTTTTTATTTGGCAAGGGAAAGAAGGTGGTGGCTTACCGGTTTGTTGGGGCTATTGGCGGCCACGACTCGCCCTCCCGGAATTTTAATCCTAATTCCCCTTTTGGTAGAGTATTATCAATACCTCAGGGAATTAAGACTGCGGAATTTTTTTGATTTTCTAAAAAAGACCAAGGTGAATTTTTTAAGCTTTTTGTTAATACCGGCAGGCATTTTAGGATATTTTTCCTATATTTATGCCCTCACTGGCGATTTCTTTTTTTATTTTAAAGCGTTGAGTTATTGGGGAAAAGATAAAATGAGTGTCTTTAATATATTCGCGACGATATATGACCGGCTAGCTAATTTTAACGGGCTTCCTCTCCATAGCTTCCATTACTCGAAAATCGACACAGTCTTTACTCTTTTTTTCCTTGGATTATTGATATTTTCGGTAAAAAAAATAAGGTTTTCCTATTGGATTTATGCCTTGATACTACTTGTGCTGCCTCTGTCTTCGGGCCAAACTATGTCGCTTGCGCGTTATTTATCGGTAATTTTCCCCAACTTCATTATTCTTGGAATCCTGGGCAGCAAAAAAGAGTCTTGGGATTTTTTAATCACCCTATCCTTTATTCTCTTTCTTTCTTTTTTTTCTTTATCCTTTGTCAATTGGTACTGGGTCGGATAAGACCAGCTCGCGAAGAACAACAATAATTACTAGAAATACTCCCAGCGACAGCAGAGGAAAATTGACGTCGCTTTGAAAAAGAAATGGATTATAGCTTAGGAAGGAGATTGTCTGCATGGCAATCGGGAGGTAAAAATAACGCGGGAAATAAAAAGCAAAAATAATAGAAAAAACGTCAGCCGGAAAAAAATAACGCTCATGCATCCGGGGGAGAACAAAAGGTAGGAGCACAACCGATGCCAAAGCCAATTTGACAATCTGCCCATTGTCGATGGCTATTTTTTTTTTGTAAACATAAAAAATAAAAATACTGACGGCAGCGGCCGCAAAGAAAATGCCAGCTGTTCCGATAGATTCGGCTTCAGAACGCGTAAAGTAAGGCAGCCATTGATATAAAGTGGGCGCATTTAGACTTAAAGAAGAGTATTCCTTTGCCTGGTTAAAATATACTAGGAGCAGGTCTTTCCATGGCCTGCCCACTAAAGCACTCGGCACAAGCAAAGCGAGATAAACCGGAATAAAAACCAAAAGATTTCTAAAAAGTATTTTTTTGCGTAAAAGCAATAAAACAAATAAAGGCGCTAGAAAAATAGCCTGTAATTTAAAAGATAGCGCTACGGCGTACAGACCAGTAACCAGATTATTTTTTGACTTCAAAAGAAAATAAACCGATGCCAGCAGAAAACTGGTGTAAATGATGTCGCATTGCCCCCACAAGGCGCTGTTAATAAAAACAGTTGGGGTAAACAAAACAATCGCGAATGCTATCAGGGGAATGCTGGTATTTTGATATTTACGTCTAACAATCAGGTAAACGAAACCCGCGGCGACAAAGTCAAAAAAGATGGAAATAAATTTTATGCCGTGTAAGGCTGAAACTGGGAGGTGGGAAATAAGAACTAATGAATAAAGGTAAGCCGGGCTTTGATCGGAAAAATTATATTTTAAAGCGGAAAATCCGCCGTGAGAGGTAACAAATTTTATCCAGGGATAATAGGCATTCAGGTAGTCTCCCGACTTAAAATTCAAAAGATAATAACGAACAAATATTGCCAAAATAACCATTAAGGCAAGAAAAACCAAATTTTCTTTTTTATCGCGAAAATATTCAAATAACTTACTGGCTTTTGTTTTTTTCGGATTTTCTCGCATTATCTCAACTGTTATTAGTATTTTTGTTCTTGAAACCGATAGTTTCTCTCGTGATATATAATGGCCGGCCCTTGACTTCTCGGTGGATTTTACCGATATACTCTCCCTGTACACCGAGCATTATGAAATTAACTCCGGCAAGCATAAGAATTAGAAAAATTATCAAGTTATTCGAAGCGAAGGAGGTCACAGTCTTATTGTCGACCACCAAAAATAAGCCAAACAACAAACCGGCGATCAAAATTACCGCCCCCAAATAATAATTAATTTTAAGCGGCAAGACAGAAAAAGAAGTCAGGCCTTCGAAAGCAAAACGAATCATTTTTTTGAGGGAATACTTCGTACTGCCATGTTTTCTTTTTTCCCGGTTAAAAAAAACTGCCGTTTTCTTAAATCCGGTCCAAGCTACCAATCCCCGCATAAACCTTGATTTTTCCCTTAATTTCCTCATCTCCCGCACCACTCTTTTGTCTAGGAGCCGGAAATCTCCCGTGTCAATAGGGATATCAATTTCAGAGAAAAATTTCAATGTCCGGTAAAATAAAAACGCGGTAATTTTTTTGAAAGGCGAATCTTTGCGGCTGTGTCTTTTAGCATAAACAATTTCGTAGCCCGCTTTCCACTTTTCAAACATTCTAGGAATCACTTCCGGGATGTCCTGTAAATCACTGTCCATGATTACCACAGCGTTCCCACTGGCATAGTCCAGGCCAGCAGTTATGGCTCTTTGGTGGCCAAAATTACGAGAGAAGTCAATAATTTTGACACTGTCGTCGACACTGCGGAATTTCAGGATTTTTTCCAGCGACCGGTCGGCGCTTCCGTCATTAATGAAAATGATCTCGTGGTTACCGAGGGAAGCTAATACCTTTTTAGATCTTTGGTATAATTCATCGAGATTGTCTTCTTCGTTATAAATGGGAAGTATTAGCGAGAGGTATGTTTTGTTCACAATGCTTAAATTATTCGCAGGTAATGTTTTTTACTCTTGATATACTTACAGTATATTTTAAAAAAGGCTAGAAAAGTACTTGATTTATCAGTCAGGAGAAGTTTATTGCAGAGTCTCCAAAAGAAAAAAACCCCAACCAAAACGATTGAGGTCCACAAAATATGTTCAAACCAGAACTGGCCTATCGTAGAATGCTTATCGCTCGAATTGTCTGACAAAGGCCACCCCAAGAATCAACTCTATGAGCGACAGATCCCGTATAGATATTCCGATTGTGCCCTTGGGTAAACAAAATGAGGTGCTCGACCACCCCTGCCAATGGCTCCAGCTTGTGGAAGTCGTCGTCAACGTATAACTCTACACCTGCTGTAACTACAGCTTGTACTTTACTGTTGCCATAACCCACGCCGACAAAATCCAGATCAAGTTCCTGGATATTTAACCATTCATTCGCAACTTCCAGTTGCTCTGCATTCCGCGAACTTACCACAACAAGCTTATGTCTGGCAGCGATAAGCCGCGGGATGTAATAAAGAGCGTCTTTGACCGCTATCATCCGGGAAAGATATTCCCGTCCGTAAATGTGCGCTCCAAACTTTAGATACTCTTCTTTCGAAGATTGAAAAACATTTTCTATAAGGTACTCGCCTCTAATGTTTTCCATCGCGACATCTACGCCGCGGAGTTCTTTGAGAAGTTCGACTTTTAGCTGCAAGGTGTCACAAATCACCCCGTCAAAATCCAAGCCGATTATCATGCCCTTGACCTCCTTTTAAAACGGCTAATGCCCGCTCGAGAATTTGCCATTTTTCTTCAACATCTTCTTGCAGGCAGACGTTCCTATTCCTGGCCTCAGACAACGCCTTGCTAAGGTTATCTATGATTTCGCCGAACGGTATCTGCTCCCACAGGTGACGGGAGTCGCTAGTGCCCCCTTTTGTCAAACCGACCCGAGCGCTTTTCCCTCTAACCTCCAGAGTTTTATTTTGAGAAACAAACTGCGTGATTTCCAGAAGCGTTCCTTCATCAGTCAAGAGAAGGCGCAAAAAAACATCCGGATATACTTTATAAATACCGAGTTCCAAACAGTCCATCGTTACCCACTCACGCACCCCTACACACAAAAGTAACTTGTGTGGTATAGTCATGAGTCTTAGAATGGGTCTACCTTCATCAATCATTACCTGTAGTAAATCTCGATACTTCTCCGCCAAGGCATGGTGTTCTGGATGTTTCGAGTTCAAAAGATCCGCGACTTTGATGTTTATATCGTCCAAGCCCAGCCCTTCTTCAGACATATCCAGATCCTCCTTTCTTGAATTTTGTAGGTTCTCCCCCATTAAAACTAGATTTACACAAACTATTATTTCGGTCAATCTTTAAGCTTGCTATAATGCATTTATTGGATTAGAAAGATTACATGGAGAGGTGGCTGAGTAGTCGAAGGCGACAGTCTTGAAAACTGTTAGACTCGAAAGGGTCTCGAGGGTTCGAATCCCTCCCTCTCCGCACAATATTTTCGGTATCGAGGGACCGACCCTCTTCCCGCATGGTTAAGCGGTATTCGGGCTGTTCTAGAATGGCCTTAAAAGCAAAAAAAGAGCTCGGGATTCGAACCCGGGCTTCTATGAATTTGGATCTGTAATGTTGTCATCCCGCACTTCGATGCGGGATCCAGACAGAATTTTGGTCTACTTCTTCAGCGATAATACTTTTTTCTGCAAGACCAGTTTGCTTTTCAGGCTGGCCAACAATTCCCGTTTCTCATCGATACTACCTTCTTTAAGCACATACCTGGCGAAGGTTTTGACATCAAATTCCTTCTGTTTATCCATCTCCTTTTCTTTTCCGTTCATTTTAAGCACCATGCTCTTGAATTTATTGTACCGCTCAACTTCTTCCTGGAATTGTTTCTTGAGCCCGATTTCGTTAATATCCAAGTCCTCCACAATTTTTACCATCTGTTTTACCAGTTCTTCCTCCCGGATGTACCCGCATTTGCAATGCAAATCCCTTGATCTCGTACAGCCGTAGTATACGTATTTCACCACGTTGCCGTTTTTGAGTTTCTTGTATTTCTCGTCCGCCGTCACTCCCGATCCGCACAATCCGCAGGTAATGAGCTTGGTGAAGGCGAATTCTTTAGTCTCTCGGACAATCCGATCCCTTTTCAGTTGTTCCTGCACCAGTTCGAATAATTCCTTGCCGATCAGGGGCTGGTGTTTTCCCTGGTACCAGTTGCCGCTCCCTTGGGGATATTCGAACGGCCCGTAGTAGAAACTATTCTGTAATATCAGATAGATATTGCTTAAAGATACGTTTTTGTTCCCTTTGCTTTTAAAATTCAGCTCGAATTTCAGCCAGTGGTAAATTTTTCTCCCGCTCCATTTCTCGTGGGCTACCTTTTCAAACATCTTCTTGATTACGGTTGATCTTTCGGGATCCGGCACAACCACGCATTTCTTCTCGTCGTTCCGGATGTTAATGTATCCGGTGGGAGCGCAGGTCGGCCAAAGTCCCATCTCGCATTTCATCCGGAGCCCCCGCTTCACGTTAATTCCTCGGTTATCGTTCTCAAGCTTCGCTTGGGAACCCAGGATCATTAGGAGGAACTTCTCATTGGGAGAGTTAGTGAATACTTGCCCGTAAGTCCGGATTTCCTTCAAAATCCCGCTATCCATGAAGTCGACGAGCGACCCCAAATCCCCGGCATTCCTGCTCAGCCGGTCGGGCGCCCAGGCTAGTATCCCGTTGAACCTTTCCCTCTTGATATCTTCCAGTAGCTCGTTAAACACCGGACGTTGTCCGGAATCCTTGGCCGAGTGGCTTTTCCTTCGGATATCTATGATGTTTAAGCCTTCCCGCTCCGCCACGTGGAGCATCTCTTTTACCTGTGAATCGATGGAAAGCACCTGCCTTTCCTCCGATTCGGTGCTTTTCCTGGCATAGAGGCAGTAGTTGAGTACCTGCGGTTCCGGGATTTGCCCGGCGTTTTGGTTTAGATTCGCTCCCGTTTGTACTTGGGTTGCAACTTCCATTTGTGTTTATTAATGGTTATTCATTACAAACAAAGGGATGACGCAAGCCTTAAGTTTGTCAAGGCCGAAAGGCCGTTATCCCCGATACCCCCTCAAACATTCGCTAAAAGGCTAATCCAAAAATTACTCTGCAAAACACCCCCAAATATTTCCTTATTTCCAATACCTATGCTACATTGTAGCTACAATTTGGCAGCCTAAACTTACGTCTTTTGACGCAGGCATGGCATCAAATCCTTACTAACAGAAACGGTCTCCTGACCGGTACTCGTTAGTAAGGTCTATAGCCGAAAGGTTATAGGGCAGTTTCCGCAAGGACTCTGTCGCCGGTTTCAGGGGACCCTTTTTGATATCCGGGCCGGCAAAATTAAGATTCCAAATTGTCTTAATTAACTAACGAACCGGCCAAATGAGTATCATAGTATCAACAAAAGAAGGAGGAGCCCAAAAACTGGACAGATCCCCTTTTGAAAGCGAAGACTATCTCCAGAACCTTATCCACCAAAACCCCGAGTCCATACCGATTTACGAGATCCAAGAGGACAAGCGCCTCTTCGTTGCCAAAAGAGAATTTTCCACGGAATCCGGTCCGATCGATGCCCTAGCCCTCGATAAAGACGGAGACATCTACATAGTAGAGACAAAACTATATAAAAACCCTGACAAAAGGACTGTCGTCGCCCAAGCACTCGATTACGGCGCTTCGCTCTGGAAGCACCTTGTCGACTTTTCGGAATTCAAGAATGTTCTAGATGAAGAAATACAAAAGAAATTCAACATTGCTTTCGATGATAAAGTAAAGGATTTTTTCGGCCTAGATGACGAACAACTCGATATTATGCTCGAGAATATGAAATCCAACCTTCGGGAGGGCAACATCAAATTCGTCATCCTTATGGACTCTATGGAAGACAGGCTCAAAGATTTGATCCTCTACGTCAACCAGAACAGCCAATTCGACATCTACGCGGTACAGCTGGAATATTACAGACATAAGGAGTTTGAGATAATGATTCCCAAGATTTTCGGGGTAGAGGTTAAGAAGAACATCAAGACTTACTCCGGCAGTGCAAGAAGGACATGGAGCAAAGAGGATTTCGTAAACGAAGCCAGGCAAAAGGATAATGGACGAAGCCATAAAATAGTTTTAAACCTATTGGAATTCTCCGAGAGATACGCCGACAGGGTAGCATTCGGGACTGGCGGTGAGGGTATATTCTCCTTTAAGATAAAAACTCCGCAGGGCGAGAGAACGCTGCTTCGAGTTTATTCGGATGGGAGAGTGCGGTCAATGCCAAGTTTGAGGCTTCAAGGCCAATTTCCCGAAGAGAAAATAAATGAAATTATCGAAAACTTCAGAAAGATTGATAAGGCGAAAGCAGAAATTTACGTGGAAAAAGGCGTAGAATACGAAGATTTTAATTTTACTGACATAGAAGACAACGGAATCGAGGAATTAAAAAATATAATCATAGGATTTATAAAGAAGTAATAAGTAGCGATGAAACAGTTTTCCCACTCCAAGCTCCAGGTTTACGAGAGGTGTCCGCTCCAGTACAAGTACCAGTATATAGACAGGATAAGAACGGAATCCGAGGACACGATCGAGGCTTTTATGGGAGGAATGGTCCACAGCGTCATGGAATTTCTTTATCTGGGAATAATAAAGACCAAAATCAACACTCTTGAACGACTTCTCGGCCTTTACGAGGAATACTGGCAGAAAGATTGGAACGATCTCATCGTTATCAACAACAAGGAATTCAGCAAAGAACACTATTTTGAGCTGGGAAAGAAGTGTATCGCGAATTATTACCAAAGATACTACCCTTTCGACCAAGACCAGACTTTGGGAGTGGAAAAGAAGATCCTGCTTAACTGGGGGGATTACGAAATAGTGGGATACATCGACCGTTTGGCCAGGAACAGGCCGGGGCTGTATTCCATCCATGATTACAAGACCGGATCGATCATGGGGCAGGAGTACGCCGACAAAGACCGGCAGTTGGCTCTGTATTCCATGGCCGTCAAACAAGCTTTCCGGGAAGCCAAGAAAGTGTCCCTCGTCTGGCATTATGTGGCGTTCGGCGAAGACGTGATCTCGGAAAGGAATGACGGACAGCTTGAGGAACTGAAATCCCAAATACTTGGAACCATTTCTGAAATTGAAAAGGCTGAAGAAAATAATGACTTTCCGGCCAGGGAAACCAAGTGCGAGTGGTGCGGTCATTGGGAGAGATGCCCCAAAAAGAAACATCTTTACAAAGTCGCGAACCTTCCCGTAAACGAATACCTGAAGGAAAGCGGAGTAAAACTGGCCAAAAAATACATTGAATTTTACCAGAAGAGGTCGGCGATCAACAAAAAAGCCCGGGAAGAGGCCGGAATAATCGAACAGGAGATTTCAAAAATTGAAGATGCCATATTCAAATACGCTGAAAATAACGAGTTGGAAGTTCTCGACGGTGGCAACCACCTCGTCTGTATCAAAAGAAACAAGGACTACGCCTTCCCGAGGAAGTCAACCGAACCTAAGGAATATATGGAGCTGGACGAACTTTTAAGGGACACGAAGTATTGGAACGACGTATCCGACATATCCTTTTCCAAAATCAAAAGATTTCTCGACGAAGGAATTCTTGAGAAAAACATGGAGGAGAAAATCATTGAAATCTCTCCTCCGGTGGAAAAAACCAGCATTTCAATAAGAAAAAATAATAATAACGAGGATTAGCCCGCGATCAAAACCCCTGTGACCGGTCTTTTGACTCTTTTCTGGATTTCCGTAAGGACAATTGAGAATGCATCAGCCAGGTCGTCGTGTTTCTCAATCCCGAAATTTACCAGCTGGCCGGTAAGAATCCCTGCTCCTTCATCTGGAAAGAGTACTTTCCCCGATTGAACCAGAGCCGAGACCATCGAAAGTCTTGCCCTTTTGTCCTGGCCGTGCACTTTGAATCCTTCGGCTTTAAACCCTCTATTTTTGAGCATTTCAATCATTGCCCCTTGGTATCCCACTTCTTCCACAAAAATGTGGGGCGTATATCCTGAATTCAACAATCTCCCTGCGATAGCAATAATTTTATCCTGGGCTTGAAGAGCTGTTAATCTCTCGTTAACCGGATAGGATTCGATGTAAACTTTCAAATCTTCCTCATAACTGTAAACGTGGGCAACCACTATGGCCGTATAGTCGGCCGTGTCCTTTTGGGAAATGGCCAAGTCAACGCCGATAGCGGTGAAGCGGTATCCCGACCTCGGATCGGGAATCCCATTGTATGTTTTAATCCAACTCCTTTGGATTACCCGGTCGCTGTCCGGCAGGATCGTCAAAAGGAATTCCCGGCTCCACGCCTGGTCGCTCCCGACCCTGCTTTTGGCTGAGTCAATCGCCTTTTGGTCGGGAAATTTCCCTGGCCACAGGCAATTGCCGTTGCCGTCTACGAGGGGATACTCCCGGTAGATTCCGCTCATCCTCTTATCCTCGATGTCTTTTTTGAGCCTCATGAGAGTTGAATCTTCGTGGAGGAGGTTCCCTATTATGATAACTTTGGTATTCTCATCTCCCGCCGGGATTACTTCCCCGGTAAGCCAGCCGTAGGTTTTGTCCCTGCTTTCTTTGTTTCTCACCGAATTCAAGTCTTCAATATCATCACAAATTATGAGATCCGGCCGGAACTCCTTGTGCCTCATTCCCCTGATGCTCTGCTCGCTGGAAGCGGCCATTATCTTCGCTCCCAGCTTTGGGAATAAGATGGAGCTTGTTCCCAGATTTCCTTTTCTGCTGTTGAAGGAACCGAAGTCGCCTATAAGCATTTCGTTGCTTTCGAGCTCAATCCGAATGTTCCTGAGTATCTGCTTGGCCTGGTCCTGGTTCTGGCTTAAGATAAGGACGAATTTGCACTTTCCGCTTAATACCGCCCAAATGGGATAAGACAAGCTTATCATCGTTGACTTGGCCGATCCGCGGAAAGCCACAATCACAGCCATCTTTATTTTGCCGTTTTCCGTGATCCTGATAATTTTTTTCTGGAACGGAGCCGTCTCGTGCTTCACATAATGGGTAAAGTACGTATGGAAAAAGCAGAGATGACTGCTCTTAATTATTTCTACTCTTGCGTTTTTGTCTCCTATTAAAAGACTGTCTAGGTCTAGGTTTGCCTTTTCTAGCATCGCTTTTATTTCTTACGGTTATTAGTCCCGCGAGCTGAAGCGCCCTCCTGACCGCTTCTTCCTGCTCGCCGGTTAACTCTCTTTTCTCGTCGCTCTTTTCTGTGACTTCCACTCTTGTCTTATAAGCTTCATGCCTATGCTTCAGCCAGAACTTGGCTGCCGCCATGTCTTTGTTGCTGATGGCCGAAATAATGCTGTATTCGGCCAGGTCGTTTACCGTTTTCACTCCTTCCTGAACGGCCAGCTCCGCTTTTTCGGCGAACTTCTTGTCCTCTTTTTTCCAGCGGTAATAAGTAGCCCTGCCGACATTGATCTTCTTGCAGGCCGCTTGGACGATCGGGACTTCCCGAAGCTTTTTCAAAAGCATCTTCTTGAGGATGGCTGTTCTTTCGCTAGTTAAGTTATTCTCCTGTTTCATCATCTTTTATCACATTAGTTACTCTCTTGGCTTTCCGACCGCTTAATTTCTCGTACCTCTCGATGATTACTCGGCAGTAATCGGGATCGATTTCCACCATGAAGCACCTCCGCTTCGTCTGTTCACAGGCAAGGAGCGTCTGCCCCGATCCGCCGAAGCCGTCGTAAACCGCGTCGCCCACTCTCGTACTGTTGAGGATTAGTCTTCGCAGTAACCCCACGGGTTTCATGGTGGGGTGTTCCTTGCTTTTGCTGGGTTTCGGGCAAACCAAGACGCTTTTGTCCTTGGACTTTCGGAACTTATGCTTGCCAACCCAGCCGTAAGCGATAAGCTCGTGCTGGGAAAGGTAATCCATCCGCCCAATCACCGCATGGGTTTTCACCCAAATGAGCAGTTGGGCGAACTTGCATCCCGCTTTTACCATTCCTTCCCGCAAGGCGAAAAGCATTTTGTCGGAATTGAAGATGTAAAAGGTGTTCGCACCCGCAAGGTACGGCTTGATTGCCTCAATCCAATCCTGGGTAAACTTGCTATACTCCTCTTCGCTCTGCTCGTGGTCATTTTGGATGATTTTCCTGTCACTCTTTTTTTCAAAGAACCCCTTCTTTCCTTCCACGTAAGCCACGCCGTAAGGAACGTCTGTCAGCACTACGGTTATCTCGTTGTCGCCTATCAGTTTTTTTACCAGCTTTGGATCCCGCGAATCTCCGCAGGCCAGGAAGTGGTCTCCCAACTGGAAAATATCCCCCGTTTTAATTGAATTATTCTTCATCTCGTTGAATTTACTTGATTAATTGAACGCTCTTTCCTGAAACTAGCTCGTATCTCCTGACTATTACGTCGCAGAACACTGGGTCGATCTCGACCATAAAACAGGTTCTTCTCATCTGCTCGCAAGCGATTAAAGTAGAACCGCTTCCGCCAAATAAATCCATCACGATATCGCCTGGCTTTGTGCATCTTCGAAGTGGTTTTTCGTGAAGTGTGGGCGGTTTTTGGGTAGGATGCTCATATTCTTGCCCTGGAATCCTCTTGGCCAGCCACAAATCGAACAAATCCACGATATCGTCGATCGTTCTATTCCCCACGCTTATATCCTTGTTAAGAATCTCGCCCAGGTTGTTGATGCATGGAGCAAGGTAAGGGTTACCTCGGACGGCATAAACGCACGGTTCGTAAGCCTTATTGAAAGCTATCTGCGGAGTCACGTTGAAATTATTTTTCACCCACAAGCAAACCCGCTTGTTATTTAGTCCCGCTTTCCGAAATATGCTTTGTACCAATCCGACATAATTCTGATCACACCAATAAAAGACATGGCAGTTCTTCTGGACTGCATTGATTCCGTTCGCCAAAGTCTTGGCGAGAAAAGCTTTGTATTCTTTTCGGCTCATATCATCCTTTGTCTTCCCGCCGTATTTTCCTTTGGTGCCGACTCCCTTGTTGTAATCAAGGGAAATATTGTAGGGCGGATCGCAATACAACATTTGAGCTTTTTCTTTTCCGACTAGTCTTTTAATAACTGACGGATTGGTGGAATCGCCGCAGATGAGCCGATGATTTCCCAATTGGTACAAGTCTCCAGGCTTAGTCTGGGGAGTCTTTATTTCCGCAATTTCTTTTTCCAAATCAAACTCGTCGTCCTCTGTTTCAAGGGCATCGTCCCAGATTTTGGATAAATCCGAATCGTCGAAACCCACATCCAAAAGCAACCCAATGTCAAAAGACTTGAGGATTTCAAGATCCCATTCGCCCGTGTTCCTGTTGAGCCTCAAGTTGAGCTCTTTTTCTTTTTTGAGGTCTGAAATGTTGACGAAAACAACGGGGATTTCCTTAAATCCCATCTTTTTGGCCGTCGCCAAACGGAAGTGGCCACCTATAACCACGTTCTCACGCCCAACGGCGCAGTTCGCGATTATTGGATCGACTACCCCGAACTTCTTAATGCTTTGTTTTAATTTTTTTTCCGCAGAATCGTCCCACTTTCGGGGATTATACTCGGCGGGCTTCAATAAACTGATTTCTACATATTGAACTTTAAGCTTTTTATCGCCTATTTTAAGGCTGTTTTTACTGTCTTTAGACATTTTGGTAAGGTTAGAATTTTAAAAATTCTCCTACCTCTTACCTCGTGCCTCCTACCTAATTACTCTTTACTAAGCTAAGCTTTTGCCTTTCAAAAAGGCTTTTTGCAAATCTTGTCCAATGGCAAAATTTTCTCTAAATTTTCCGAATAAGATTTGCCGTTTCTTTCGAAATACGCCTTTTCTACTAATTGGCTAAGCCTTTTTTCCTCTTCAATGTCGGCGATATCAACATAAATAATCGTAAGGAGGTGGTTGCCGGTTTTTCTGGCTACCACCCACAAATCGTGCGGTCCGATCAAAACGTCTTCCCGCTTCGGGTTGCAATTCACCAAAAACGGGGATTCTTCGGTAAGGTTCATGCCTCCCATAGACTGGATTTCATTCAGCTTCCAATCAATTTCTTTGCTGGTCCATTTATACAGCGCCTTATTGTACCTGGCGGATTTTAGTTCGTTTGCAAGAATAGAACTCGCTATGATTTCCGTCTTGCCCAATTTTATTTTTCTGGACATTTGACTCTCGATTAAAATTTATTAACTCATCTCTCTTTACTTGCGAACCCTATTAACGTTAGTTCTTTTGATCTAACCTTGCTCCTTTAAAAAAAGCTTTAACTTTCCACAACTTGAATTTTTCCTCCCAGATCCTATTGTGGATTAATCTATCTTCTTGAAGGCTGGCATTGAGAATTTCTGCTTTCGTCATTTTAGATAGTTCCGCCCAATTTTTTCCTAAAATATAGGTTGCGTTGCCATAAAACAGGCTTTCTAAAATGTATACTCCGTTTTGCTTGAATCCCAAAATTATGTACCCGTAAAAACCCGCGGTTCCGAAAGCCGTAAAGTCCGGTTGCAGACTATGTATCAACTTAAGTCTATGGACAATAAAATCCTGCTTTCCCTCGGGCGCGCTTTTTATAATCGGATCCAGCTCTTTTTTTAATTCTTGCCACGGCCTTATTCCTGGCGGTAATATTTGCCAATTCAGTTTTATCGTAGGATTTTTCACTATATTTTCTAAATCCGCGGTAAGAAATTCGCATTCCCCGAAAATCTCCAGAAACAAATTGATAGTGTGCAATAGTAGCTCGCTGTTGTTTACTTTTATCGGAATACTGACAACGTAACATTCCCCGGTAGGTTTACGGAAAACACTTAATTCCATACTCTTTGCTGGCACATGAATACGGGGATACCGCGAATACGGTACATCAATGAACTTTTCTTTTTCTACCCTGTCATATCTTCCGTGCCATTCAATCCATTTCCAGTTGACTGTCCTATAAGCTGTTTCCTTTGGCTCATTTTTCTGGATAATATCGAGCCCTAAAGCATTGGCCCTGCTTACGGGTCCCAGAGAGCTAGAAGGCAGTAAGGTCTCGCCATTTGCTAGTTTTTCCGTAAACCCCATGTTTTTTAACTTCTGCTCCGAACCTTCTCTGATTTGAATCCCCAAAATAATCTCGGGATGTTGTTTTAAAATTTCCTTGAAAGCCGTCAGCTTTCTTATTCTTTTCTTCTTGATAATCATCTCAGTTTAAATTAATGTTTAGTATCTTTGGGAGGACATGGGTCCTTCCCAAAACTATCCTTGTCCTGGATTCTGCCGTCGCGCCCGTGTGTAACGAGCTCAACTCTATTTACTTTGGCCAAGGGCCTTGCTTGCTGATCTGCTAAATCTTTTGTACGATGGGTTGATAGGGGTTGATTGGTACCCTCTTGCTTTACCGCCCATCTCGGACCTTTTGGCACGACGTGAATGTTTTTCGTCATCTTTATTGAATTAGTTATTAAAGCGTTATTCGAAACAAAAAGTTTGCAATTGTTGTTCGTTACTTCAAACTTAACACGGTTCCTGAAACTTGTCAACTACTTCAAACTTGACTTACGAACAAAAATAATGTAATTTGAAAACATGAGTAACACACTTGGAAAAAAAATCAAGGATTTACGCCAGAAAAAAGGCTTGAGCCTTGACGATTTAAGTAGAAGAAGCGGGGTCTCCAAAGCTTATCTCTCGCAGTTGGAGAACGATGAATCTAAAAAACCTTCGGCTCGTATATTGTTTGATATCGCTACCACCCTTGAGACTTCAATAGCATTCTTGCTTAACAAAGAAATCAGGGTAAGGGTGCAGGAGAATATACCCAACAGCCTGGAAAGAGCTGCCCTCAGACACGAAATACCCAAGGATATGGTCGAGAGGCTCGCGGCGTTTTCTATGAGGGGAGACAAAGACAAAAACGCCTACTCGGAAGAAGACTGGATCTATCTATATGAGACAATTAAAAGAATCAGCAAAAGTAAAGGCAAATAATGGTATTGGGGAAAAGTTAATATTGGAAGAATGCAACAAACTAATTAGGGAGGCTTCCATCGAGAAGCCTCCTGTTGATATGTGTTTGTTGGCTTCTTTTAGAGGGATATCGAGAATTATAAATGGAGATATTGCTATCGCGGGCACACTCGATCCCACTGGGGAGAATAATTTTGAAGTTACTTTAAAGAAATCGGACAGTGAAAAAAGAAAGAGGTTTACCCTGGCTCACGAAATAGTCCATACTTTTTTGCCCAGTTATCAAGAAAATCCATACAAAATAATGGATGAGTATGTGGGAAAATACGAAAAAAAGGATAATACAGAATACCTTTGCGACTATGGGGCTTCCTGTCTACTAATGCCAGACTTCATGTTTAAACCGGAGTTCGATAAATTGGGGTTTTCTGTAAGCTCTTTGCTTGCCCTTTCTCAAACGTTTCAAGCCTCATTAGAGGCAACAGCCATAAAAATGGTGATGCAAAAACCCAATGAATTTGCAATGGTAGTTTGGGAGCTTAAAAACAAGCCTTCGGAGGCATGGGCGTGTGAATCAACTACACTGCCGGGCTTTGAAGACTGCAAACCTCACAAAAAACTCCGGGTGAAATTCGGCTACGGATTTGAAAAATTAATTTACTTTCCTAAGGATAAGTCGCCAGAAGAAAGCAGTGACTTGATATTAAAATCATTTTCCGACAACAGACGTTGCTCGGGGACAGAGGAAATAAGCTTTGGCAAAGATAAAACGGTAAACTGTTTCGTTGACAGCTTTCCCAAAAACAATAAAGAAATTATTACTTTATTGAGATTAATCCCTCGGTAACAATTTTTTGCGTTCGGGAAAAATAACATATATTTGACCCTAGTATAAATATGTCATAAATAATTATTATACGTTATGTATTTAATAAATAAAGTATATCGTAAATGGATCCAATATCTGAAAAAGAAAAAAGGGAGCGATTTAAAAGGCTAGCAACATATAGGACTAACGAAGTTTTAAAACGACTTAAGGTGTTGGGTAACTGCTCTAACCGTAGCACTTATAGCTATTCGAGAGAAGAAATAAACAAAATTTTTAGCGAAATAGACAAAAAAGTCAAAGAAATGAAAGCCAAATTCACTTTTCCCGGGGAAGAAAAATTTAAACTTTAAATTTTTGATTACGATGAAACAAAAATCCGCAATAAACCTATCTAAAGCCCACAAGCTATTGCTTGTTATCTACGAGATGAGCCGAAAAGAAAAAAGAAGTTTGAGGTATGAGGACATAGTAGTTGCCGCTTTTAAAAAGAATCCAGAGGATTTTCATTTACGCGGGTACGATGAATATCCTGACTCTGGAGACTTAGTTCATAAGCCTCTATACGATTTTCGAAAAAAAGGATTATTGGAAGCCAATAATAAAGTTTTCTCATTAACGGATATGGGTTTCTCTTTTGCAGAGCGTCTTGTAGAAGCCCTTAAAGGCAAAGAAGTCGTTCCCAGCGATAGGCTTTCACGTTTTGCTGAAAAGGAAATAAGTAGAATAGAAAGTACCGAAGGTTTCAAGTTTTTCTTAGAAGAAGATTTTCCGAAGCTTACCGACACCGATTTCTATATGTATATGGGTACTACCCCGAGAACACCGAGAAATGATTTTATTGGAAGAATGGAGTCGGTTAATAATGCTGTTAAGGAGCTTGAAAATAAAGAAAATCTAACACCGGTTTGGAAGAAAGTATTAGAATATCACGGCTTTATAACCAACAAATTTAAGGACATTATAAAACATTTCAATCCTAACAAAAATGCCTAACCAAACAACTAATATATCAATCATTGAAGAGCCTAACGTAATCGACGATTATCTTTTAGATATAATCGGGAATGAATTTAAATTCGATCACGAGAAAGGATTATCTGAATGGTTTAAAAACTCCGTAGACGCCTATATTAGGTTGGGTAATCCCGATTCTAAGCAAAACGTAATACTAAGATTTACGGATGGAATAAGAAACGGTGCGAGATTTGAATGCATAGATTTTGCCGGAATGAGCGAGCTAGATATTCAAAAAGCATTTAAGAGATGGGGCGATCCCGAAGCTGCAAAACGAGGTTTAAACAAAAGAGTATACGGTGGACACGGAAACGGAGGAAAATTTTATATGAGACAAATGTTTGATAGCTCTTACTTCGTAACTTACAAAAACGGCTATTTAAATATTTTCGGGTTTAATAAAAACAAAAGATACGGATTCGCCGAAGGATTCCAGAACCTCAAAAAAGGTCCCGGGGAGGCACTTAAGATAGCTGAAATAAATAAAATTTCTTTTCCCGATGATTTGAAGGAAGCAGTTCTTTCGGGCAAAAAGGGATTTACCGTTGTTAAAGGAATCGGACCTGCTAATATGAAGAATGTAATAAGATTAGATAGATTGCTTAGAAAATTTAAAAATCATCCCCAGGCAAGAAGAATTCTAGGAAGAATTAAGGTTTGGTACGTTTACAACAATTCCGAGCTCAGTCTTATGAAGCCCGAAGAGCTAAATGCGCTTCCGGAATTCGAGAAGCCTGTTTACATTGAAATACCCGGAACGCTTCCCATAGAAGAAGAAAACAAAACAATATCGGTAGATATGGCTAACAATAAATATGAAGCTGGAAGACTTATTCTCCGTACATCCGAAGAAGCACTCGGTAGAGGAACTCGTTTTGCAGACCTTAACAGAATAGATATAGTAGGCGAAATAGGCGTAATAGCATCATATCAACTTTCCGAACTCGGAGTTACAACCTTCCCCCAAGCTTCTTTCGTGTACGGGGAGTGCGAGTGTCCTATTCTGGAAGATCCCGATTTAGACGCCGTTAAAAATGATCGTTCTAAACTCGTTGAAGCTAATCCCAGAGCAAAAGCCCTTCTCGATTGGATAAGAGAGCGAGTAGAAGAACTATCCTACAAAATAGCAGAGTTTGAAAACGCCGCTCAAGAAACAGAAAGAAAAAGAATTTCATTAGCCTTCAATGAATACTTGAATCGATGGAAAGATAAATTTATGAAAAAAGTTCTTGCCGAGATATTCAGATCTGGAAACGAGGGAGCGGGATCCTCGGATAATGGGAAAATACACAGAGGAGAGTTAATGTTTCCCGAAAATGGGTTTTCTTTTAGTTATCCTGCTGCAGAAATATTATTAAACGAGAGCGAGATAATAACGTTGAAAGCGGGTTCACCCGAACCTATCCCGATCGGCACGGTTATTTCTTTAAAAAGTAGCAATCCACTGGTAGAAATCGAGGAGGCTAAATTGGTTATTAAAAGCGACAATTTAAAAATTGATAAAGAAGGAAAAAGCATTGCAGTTTTAAATTTCTACGTAATAGGTAAAAAAGCAGGAGAAGAAGGAAAGCTAACGGCTCAAGCGGGAAACCTTTTAACCGAAATGGATTTACGTGTTATAGAAGGAGCTGGAGGAAAGGAAAGAACAAAAAAACCAAAATCTCCGACAGTTTTGTTGTCTGGATTTGATTCTGATCCGTTAGGCTTAGCTCCAGGAGGAACGGTAGTTCTTACCGAACGCGATCACCTTGTTTACCAAAGATACCAAGATGTGCAGAACGGTATATATTGGATAAATACTGCCAGCAGCATCGCGAAGTCATTACTCGATAAGTACGGTGATAACTCGGTTCGTTGGAGAGATTACTTATTTCAGAGATATGTTGATATATTCGTGAAAGAAGCAATTTACGAACTTTACAAGCGAGATCCGGAAGGTTTTCGTCCAGAGCTAATTGACGCAGAGATATTGGGCATGTTGGTATCGAAAATCCACTCCAGAGCAGTTGAAGATCTCGATAAATTCTTTTTTGATGATGAATTCGAACCGGCTTCCGAAGAGAGAAATAAAAGTAACTGATTCTTATGAGAGTGAATAGCATATTGTCTGCAATATCGGAGGGATATAACGTTTCTATTAATAAAATATTAGAGAAAGATCCGAAAATTGTCAGAATAAAAGAGATAAGACAGGTAACAATTTACTTGCTGAGAGAGTTAATTCACATCTCAATCCCTAGGATTGGGATAATACTCGGGATCAAAAATCGTTCTTACGTAGGTAAATCATATTTTGTAATAGCCAATGAAGTTGGGAATAAAGACTCCGTTATAGGAAAGCGGGTCAGGGATATTATCCTCAAAATACTTTATCCCGAAAATACATCAAGTGCAGAAGAGTCGAAAAAACAACTCGAAATTTTAAAAATTTTTTCCAAGGCATCTAAAATTTTCAAAGAGACAAAAATTGAAGAGAGGGAATGGATAATACTAAAAGATTATCGTGCCGGTAGAACATTACAGGAGATTGGTGATAAATTCGATCTTTCACGCGAAAGAATTCGGCAAATAGTCAATAAATTATTACGATCGGAAGCAAACAACAAGGAAAAAGAAGGCTATGAAATTGAATTTGATGAATATCTAAATGCAGCTAAAATAATTCATAAAAACCTAAGGGTAGCCAGAAAAACCAAAAAGAAGCCTGTTAAGGAAAAGAGATGGAGTCGCTTTTATATAAAATGTCGGGGGTGCGGCACAACAATAACTCCCCACGTAAGCCTAGGCTATTGTGAGCGTTGCGTTGGAAACTATCGAGGAGGAGCACGGGAAAAAGAAATATTAAAATTAGGAGCAGCGTGTAATAGATGCGGATTGAGTAGGGAAGAAGCGAGAAAAAAATACGGTCGAGATTTGTACTTGTCCGATTTCGGTAGTGGGCATATGCTATTATGCCGTGGCTGTTTTATGAAAGCTCAAGGAGATAGGCTCGGGAAAAACCACGGTTGGGGCAGCCACTAATGGACTCTGTTCAATAACTTTTTTGATTTCAGAAGCGATTGCATTTACTACGGGAACGGTTACAGAATTACCTAATTGCTCATAAGTGCGAGTAATAGAAACAGGGAATTGAAAATTATCCGGAAAACCCTGTAATCTGGCACATTCACGTATAGTTAATCTTCTTATACCCCAACGATTTTTATTTGTAGGCTTATCCACAATTAGATTACGTTCCCTACCCATATTTCCTGCTACTAAAGTATTTGCTATACCTTTTGGGCTTAAAATCTGGCATCCAAAACCGTTTCCTGCTTTCTTGTGCCTTTCTTTATGAGCTAGGAGACCCGTATAATAACGTTCTGAAAGATAATAATTTTCATCTACTTTAGCCTCCAATATGTCTTTGATTTTCGTATTTATTTTACTACCCTCTGGAAAATTAAATTCAAACTCACTACCGAAAAAATCTTTCAAAAAGCCCACTATGTATAAACGCTCACGATGTTGCGGTACGTCGAAATGCTGGGAATCCAAGATTTTTGAAAATACTCTATACCCTGCCCATTCCAGACCACTCATAACTCTTTCATAAGTCGCTCCTTTATCGTGATTTAGAAGATGTCTAACGTTTTCAAGAAAAAAAACGGCAGGTTTTTTAACACTTAATATTTTAACAATGTGGAAAAAAAGCTTCCCCCGTTCATCTTTAAGCCCGTTACGTTTCCCAATCATAGAGTAAGGTTGGCAAGGAAAACCAGCGAGCAAAACTTCGGCATCGGGAATTTCGTCTATATTTACCAGTCTTATATCCTTTTCATCTATTTCTCCAAAATTTTCTCGATAGGTTCTACAACATTCTTTATCTACATCATTGGAATAAACGATTTTAAAACCTGCAGTTTCAAAGCCTAATCTTATTCCGCCTATCCCTGCAAACAAGTCGATTGCTTTTATCAACATATTTTATTTTATATCTTTTAATAAAAAATATATCATTAATTTAAAGTTGGATTAAATAACGAGCCAATGAAAAAGATTCAAAGGAGTATTCTTACCGGTACAGAGAAGGATAAAATCAAAAAACTTAGAAAGCAGATTATTAGATGGGGATATTCCCATAAGATAGATTTTGCTTGGAGAAAAAAGCCTACTCCTTATTCTATTCTTATGGCTGAAATATTCCTTCAAAGGACTAAAGCCAAACAAGCAGAAGTACAATTTAAACTTTTTCTAAAAAAATATCCCTCATTTCAAAGACTACGATCTTCTAAAATTCGCGATCTTGAAAAATATCTTATTCCTCTCGGTCTCAAAAAAAGAGTAAAATTACTTTACGGTCTAATAAGGTCGATATCAAAAGATTATAAGGAGCGGATACCCGAAAATTACGATAGTTTGATAAAATTACCTGGAGTAGGTGACTATACGGCCAATGCTATAATTATATTTGCGCTTAACAAATCGGCGGGTTTGGTAGATTCTAACACTATCAAAATTTTCTCTGCCTTATTCGGGTTGAAGATCACCAGAGAAGAGGGTAAGAGATCAAAATTTATAAAGAGTTGTGCAGAGTATTATTCTTCTCTAGGAAACCCCAGGATTTCCAATTGGCTCTTGTTAGATTATGCTAAAAATAAAGCTAGTTATCGATAAACACGAAAAAATATTGGAGAAAGAGAAGTCTTATATAATATAACCCAAATGTCCGAAACTAGAATTTTCACTCACCTCAAAGACTATAGTTACTACAACGAACTTTATGATAAATCCACCATAAAGGAATGCAAGCGTTTGGAAAAAAGAGCAGGAAGCGGATCGTTGGCTAAAAGAAAATATAAAAATCCGGCGAAGGCCAAATATGCAAAATTTGTAGAGGAATATGCCGCTCAATTAATTATTTTTTTCGTCAAGGGCGAACGATATGCAAATAAATCGGAAACTATTCAGGAATGGATGGATCGAGATAAGTCCAAAGATGAGAAGCTGGCTAGCGCTGCTGAACCCAGAGGTGTCCGGTGTTTCAATTGCAGTGTTTTGCTTACCAGATGTACTTTTCGGGACTTGATGAATAATGACCACCAAGGCAAAGAGGAAGTACTTTTTATGTTTGAGTGCGACAAATGCGGTAAACGCCGTTCTTATTGGGAAGACGGAAGAGAATGGGAATATAAACCTACGTGCTTGAAATGTAATTCGCCAGTACAGACGAAGAGGTTTAGGAAGGGCAAAGTTATTAAAACAATTTATTCTTGTTCCCGATGCGGCTACAAAGAAGTGGACATTATGGATCTTAACAAAAAAGAAGAGCCGATTGATCCGGACTTTGAAAAAAATCGCAAGAAGTATTGCTTATCGGAAGAGGAAGGGGGCAGATATCTATCCGAGAAGACCAACCTTGAATCAATAAAAGATTTTATGGACAAATGGAAAGAGAAGCAGAAGAACAAAAAACTGTATAATGCCATAGCCAAAATTAAGAAAATAACTATCGCCGAACTCCAAATCTTACTCAATCCACTTATAGAAAAAGCCGGCTATTCAAAACTTGAGTTTGAAAAACCGAATATCCAGAGGGATGTCATCCTTAGCTTCAGCCTCCAGGACAACAAACCGGGCAGAGAAGAATATGATAGCGTGCACGATCTTACCAAAATTATCAAAAAATCTTTAGAGGGTACCAACTGGAGATTGATGACCGACGGCATAAATTACCGCCTCGGTTTTCTTACCGGCCGGCTGAGGGGAGTAGAGGGCGAAGAAAATATCCGGAAATTAGTCGAAACTAAAAATCGTAGAAAATGAATATTCCGTGGAAGCCAATTTTCCAATATAGGTTGAGTAAAAAAGCAAACGCTCAAGCAGTTTACGAAAAGTTATTTTTTGTTGCTCTAAAACATAAATTTCGTAACCTGAGGCATTTTGCCGTACCTATCAACAACAAGACTTTAACGGAAGCCATTTTTGATCTCAATACACACGATAAGTTGAAAATTTCAAACAAAATGATAAATGGCCAAAAAATTAAAGAACTTTTCGTTGCGACAATTTTTCTAAGACGCCTTGAAACGAAGTATGCTGAGGGGACAATTTTCTTTATCGCGATTCCCGAAACAGAGAATTCGTGTGATGTCGCCGTGTTCACCTCTAAATCTAATCCGCATTTAATATCGAAAGAAAAATTTAAGTTACCTAAAAATCACGATGCATTTTTGTTTCAGATTAAAGAGTATTTAAATTTTGAGAAGTTAGAAAATGAAGAGAATTTGTTGACCGTGGAAAGTCTGGATAAAGATAAGATAATCCGCATAGCAGGCAATAAAAACTATTCTGAGAGCATTCTCGTATTCATGAGGGATTTTATAAACTATAAGAGCACCGAGATGAAAGATTTTTTCGAAAATAACCCAAATTGTTATCTTATTTCTGTTCCTCAAGATATAATAAAGGATGGCAAAAAGATTCCACTTGACCCGAATAAACATAACTATATTATTTCATTTCCCCATGAAACCTTCTCAATTGAGAGTTTTGACAGACCTTCATTTTTACTTAGCTCAGGCCAAATAGCCAAACTAATCCGCTAAATTGAGGCAGTCGGCTGTCCCAACGATACATTTTTTTACTATTTTTGTTTCGGGTTTTTAGATGCTATGCTAAAAAAACGTTAATCCGATTTATTATTCTTAACTTTCGTTAAAAAAATGGATACAAAAGCGAAGATTGGAGTTGTTATCTCCAACGAAACTAATGATCAGGTGCTTCTTATTAAAGAAAAGATTAAAAAGAAAGACCGTCCTTTGTGGAATATCATTAAAGGCAGTTATGGAGACAATGGGGATGAAAGTATATTTGATACAGCCATTAGGGAATGTCAAGAAGAAGCTTCGGTTAAAGTTGAACTTACTGACGCTTTGGGTGCATACATTTCAAAAGAGGGCGAACAGATGAGAATTCAGTTTAATTTTTTGGCAAAAGTTGTTGAAGGCGAACCAAAAGTTGCTCCTATGGATGAACAGGAGTCTAGAGATGAGTTTATCCAAGAAATCAAATGGTTCACGAAAGATGATATTTCAAACCTAGGCGAAGAAGAATTTATATCAAACAGAATTTACGAGTTGGTCCAGGATTGGATGTCAGGAAAGAAATTCCCATTAGAAGTTTACAAACAAGTTTCTCTATAATTCAAACAAATAGAAAAGGGAAGCTTCGTGTTGAAACTTCCCTTGAATCCGGCAGGTACGTCATTTTGACACCTCCAGCACTATCATTTTGTACTGAAGATTACCCTGTCGGTTTTTTTGAAATTGGTACTTCGGATAAACCTTACTGATCCAGTCGACATTTTCCTCGGTTTTGCCTCCTTTGCGAACCTCCCTTTCGCATTCACCGATTATGGAATACCTGAGACCTTCCACCTCGATCACCTCTGCGAGCGAAGGTATGGAGTCCAATCTTTCCAAAACACCGAGAAAGTCGAAGCAGAGAAGAATAAGTCTCCCGTTCTCTTTCAGTCTTTCCCTGCAGCCCTTGATTATCTTGACAATAATATCTCGTCCATTGTATCCCCCATAATCATGCGGGTCACCCGGAACAGGCATCGGCATCTGAGGAGGGTTGCTTACGATCAGGTCAAACTTTTCCCCATTTTCGATCGAATCGAAGACGTCGCTTAATACCCACGAAACAGGGAGTCTGTTAAACTCGGCTTGTTCCGCCCAATCAAGAGCAATTTTATCGATATCGCAGGCAACCACATTGTCTGCTCCTCTAGCTTTCAAATAATAAGCCAGAAAACCGGTTTCGCCTGTCCCGATATCGAGTACGTTCCCTCGAATGTTGTACTGGCTGAGACATTCGGCCATGAAAACTCCGCTTTTGGGAATGTACCCGTTCTTCCTTATTTTCAGAATTATTTCCGGCTCTTTGAAATGAAAGATTTGATTGCCGAAAGAATCCTGATAAAGGACGTAATTACTGGTAGCTCTTTGCGAGTCTGGTGAGCTCATTGAATTTCTCCTCTTCTTCTAAATCTTTGATTTTTCTTGCGGTTCTAGCATAAGCTACGGCGCCACCTTTGCTACCGATCCTGTCAAGAATGTCCATGGGATAAAACAACGCGTTCTCAACAAAAAACGGGGTAGCTACGGAAGCCATTATATCTTCCGACTCCTCGACATCTTCCACCGAATAAGCTTCTCTGCTTCCTAATAACAGTTTAAGTAACGCCTTTTTCCGCTTAGAAGAAATTTCCGAAACCGGAACGTAGTCTTGGACTTCTTTAGTCAAGAATCCTCCAAAAAGAAAATCCTGCTCCTCTTTTACGAGAAAGCAAGAAAACTCTTCTCTTGAGTAATTCCTTACGTATCTGCTGAAAAAGGCCTTTTTTATCGCACCATCTCTGAAGGTTTGCTCTCTCTCAAAGTCTACAATAATTATCCGCCGACCACTGCTCTGGAAAATCATGTTCCTCGGAGCGAAATCCCCCCAAAGAAAGCCGAACAACCGGAGTTTGCCAAGAAATTCTCTTAGCAACACTATCCAGTTTCTCCTCCCGCTGTGATCGTAGTCTCTTAGTATGTGCTCTAAATTGTCTCCATGCATAAATTCGGTAACGAGAACCGAATTATTTTCTTCCCAGCATACGACTGGAGCCGGAGACAAAGAGAGTCGCATATTGCCCAGCTTGAGCTTGAGGGGGTGTTTGTTGATGTGATCGTGCGCCCTGACGATATTCCGATACTCAGCCGGCGTCGTAGTCTTTCTTACGGTGATGCTGCCTTCCGGCGTCACATCGAGTTTTACCCTGTCAGGGTCGAACGAAAGAACATTGAATATCTTCATCCTTATTCCTCCTGTCAATCGATTTCGTAGCCAAACTGGCTAAAAAGAGAGACGAGCTCTCCGTCATCGCAAAGTATTCTAATTTCCTCCTCGGCAAGGCCGGATGTCCACCCTAAATCCTCTTTGATCTCCTGGTTATCGTCGAACCTCATCCGGTTCCCCATCAGAGTGTGGCCCCTGTCTTCCTTAAATTCCAACATTGATCGAGCGTATTCGACTCCGAGAAAATCACACACTTTTCTTATGGAGCCGGAAGGATCTTGACAGATCTCTTCATATTTCAAGAAGTAGACTAAGGCCGGTTCTCTTAGGAGCATTAAGGCCCTTTTGGCGAAATCCTTATACACGGGAATTTTGAATGAAACTGGCCTATCGACCCCCTTTCTTTGTCCTGATTTCTTGTTCGAGTAAAGCATTCCCCGGGGGTCTCTCAGTAGAAGAATTATCTTCCAATCAGGACGTCCTAGGAGCTTTTCGGCTATCCTTATCGACTTCGTATTATCTACCACGATCCTTCTGCCGGTTATTTCTCTGAATATTCCACTCAACTTTTCCAAGCCCAGACAGCTCTCAAGCAAGGTTTTTTCGAGATCATCCCGAGAAAAACCCTGCAACTTCTGACTGTCGTCAGGAAGACTCAGAGAATGGTACTGTTTGTTCGGTTCCTCGATCCTGTCAATCATACTGCAGGCTTGGTAAATGCTCCCGACCTCGCTGCTTGAAGCAACTCGGCTATAAACTTGTAGAAGGACTGGGCACCCTTTGGCTCCGCAAGAACAAACAACATTTTTAGGGTCAAGTTTGCCCCAATACGAAGATTCTCCCATATGGAAGATTTCAGGGTGAGTGCCAAGCATCATTCCCAGCAAAGTCGATCCCGACCTTGGAAGCGTGGCTATGTAAACGTTCAATTCTTTCATTGCCGTCATCTGAATCACCTCCTCTCTTTGTGTAGATTGTTAAAGACCTGGTAAACACTTAAAAATAGGCAAAGAGAAGGAAAATGTCAATGCTTGCGCTATTATTTTCATCATTTTCCTTGATTTCTTGTTATTTTCGTTATATACAACCTTAATCTGATAAAACAGTTCTTTAACTAATACTACAGGAAGGAGTAGGGACAATGTCAGCCATCTTCGGGCTTGATTTCGGAACGACAAATTCGTCGTTGGCAGTTCTGAAGGATGGCGACATTGAGGTCTTAAAAATAGATCCGATGAGCCCATCCAGCAAAAGCTTGAAATCGGTTATCTTTTTCGACGAGGAAGGAGACGTTTTTGTCGGACAAGAGGCCATTAACCATTATCTTGAAATGGGAGGCGAGTATTGCCGTTTTATGAGATCTCTGAAAACTTTCTTGCCGAGCAAATCTTTTGATAAAACTTATGTGTTCGGCAAAAAATACGGGCTTGAAGACCTTATCTCGATCATTCTAAAGGTAGTAAAGACTCGTGGCGAAAGTTATCTCGGCCAGCCTGTCGAAGACGTTGTTCTAGGAAGACCGGTCATTTTTTCTCCCGACAAAGAAAAAGATGCCTTGGCAGAGAAAAGATTAGAGACAGCAGCCCGAAAGGTGGGATTCAAAAACATTCGGTTTCAGTATGAACCGGTGGCTGCAGCATTATCGTGTGAGAAAGAGCTAAAACATGGCGAAGAAAAGCTACTCTTTATGGGTGATTTTGGCGGAGGAACTTCAGATTTTACCGTTATGCGACTTAGAGGGGGGCACTTAAAGAGAGGGGATAGAAAGGAAGATGTGCTTTCGATAGACGGCATAAGCATTGCTGGAGACATCTTCGACTCGCTACTTATGAAAAACAAAATTGCCCAGCACTTCGGAAGAGACGTCAAATATCCAGATATCAGAGGGCATTCGCTCCACATGCCATACTGGATAATCAACACTCTTTGCCAATGGCACCTGATTCCACAATTGAGAAAAAGCTTGGAGTTCATCCGGAGAATCCGGCTCACTGCTGACGACAGAAGGGCAGTAAAAAACCTTGAGCGCTTGATTGTGGAGAATCTCGGATTTGCCGTTTTTCAATCAATAGAAATGGCGAAATGCGAGCTTTCTTCAGAGGAATCATCCTCGATTTTCTTTGAAGATGGTGACATTAGGATAAGGGAAACGCTTTCCAGGACTGAGTTCGAAACCATAATCAGCGAAGAAGTTGCGAGAATCAAGGGATGTATCGAAGAAACCTTGAAAAAGGCAGGGGTTTCGGGAAAAGACATCGAAAGAGTGGTTGTTACCGGCGGATCCTCGTTCATTCCCAAAATAAGGAGGTTGTTCACCGAAATTTTCGGTGAGGGGAAATTGGAAGCAGTTGATGCTTTCACAAGTGTGGCATACGGTCTAGGCGTAACCGCGTCTATGATCTAAACAGGGTAGCTTTCGAGCTGCCCTGTAATTTTTTGAACAATTAACACACGTTTTAAGTGGATAAATCTTTGACAAACTTTAATACATTTGCCGGACGAGCCGAAAAACCCCTTTCGACTGTCTCATCCTGTCTCATGCTGTCTCATCCCGCTTCTGGTGCTGGAATCCCACTGAAACCGCGACCTAATCTCCTCAAATTTTACTTCTCGACCGAACCCTAAAAACGCCCTGTAATCCTCACTATCTGAAAGTTCTAGACCGAGGTTGCCCGCCAGAAATATATTTTATCGAGTGATCCAACCTCTTATGTTTAACTTGCTCAAAAACCTTAGATACGGGATTTCGGATGTTTCTGATGGAAACATGAGTTTTAAGTTTGGGAAAGAGGAAGAAGTATTAGATAACAGAAAAAATTTTCTGAATAAAATTAAAGCACCCTTGAATAAATGTATCGGGATAAGTCTTGCTCATGATTCACAAATACTAGCTGTTTCTCAAAAAGACGCAAGTGAATGTGCAGTAAAGACTAAAGAGGGCGATGCGCTTCTAACTAACAAAGTAGGACTGTTTTTATTCATGATAACGGCCGATTGCTTGCCTATTATTCTCTTTGATCCTATAAAGATGATAGTGGCTCTAGTCCACTGTGGATGGAAAAGTACGGAAGAAAAAATTATCCAAAAGACCATTTCAAAAATGATGGCAAGCTATAAAAGTAAAGCTAGCGATATTGTTGCAGCCATAGGTCCGGGAATACATAAAGAATCCTATAAATTCGAGAATCCCGCCGTAGAAAACTTACCCGGTTGGAAACCGTTTCTAAATAAGCTTAAAACTGGAGAATACGAGATTGATTTAGTCGGCTATAATGTTTTCCAGCTAGAAAAAGGTGGAATATTGCCAAAAAATATAGAATTATCTTCTATTGATACAGTAAAAGACAAAAACTATTTTTCTCACTATCGATCTGTACGCACAGGAGAATCAGAAGGTAGGTTTTGTACAATTATAGGGATAGCGGAATAATAAACGCGACCTAATCTCCTCAAATTTCTGCGCTTGGCCGAACCCATCACGATAGGCGGGCCTCTGTACCACTTTATTCTGGGAGTAATACTGTGTGATATGAAGACGTGGTAATAGAGAGATTGGAAATTCATAAAAATCAATGCAATAATAAATCCATGAAAAAAATAAAAGAAAAGGTAGATTATCTCATCGAAAGTTTCAATTACGCTTCAAGAGGCATCCAATACGCTTGGAAAACCGAGCAAAATTTTCGCACGGAAATATTGATTGCGGTGGTAGTCATTATAATGATGTTAATATTTCCACTCCGTCCGATCCAGCAGGTACTTCTGGGGCTGCTTATTATTTGGATTTTGACCCTAGAGCTTATAAACACTGTCCTCGAAAGAATGGCCGATATCGTCAAACCGAAAGCTCATCCGTATATAAAAGTAACCAAGGATCTTATGGCTGGCGCGGTGCTTATCTCAGCGGCCGGAGCGGCAGTCATCGGGATTATTATCTTTTATCCGTACTGGGCGAACTATGTTAAATATATTCTAGCTATTCAATAATCAATTTTCATAAACCTTCCCTTTCCTCTCTAGAGAGGAAAGCAGACTCGTCGTAGGCGAGAACGGGGTGTGTCGATCTAATAAATGAAAAATAAAAAAGAGGGCGTTATCACTCGTTTTTGGGTGGATCAAGGTTACTTATCACTTTTAGAGTATGAAGAAAAAGGGGGTCTTGCGGCGTTAAAGGAGATTATTAATGGAAAGGCAAGCCGTGAGGATGTAATCTCTGAAATTGAGAACAGTGGTCTTTCTGGTCGGGGCGGCAGCGGTTTTGCCACCGGGCTTAAATGGCGTTTAGGCAAAGAAGCTTTCGACAAAACAGACAAACCGGTTTTTCCCACCAGATCCCACGCTTATTTCATTTGTAATGCCGACGAGTCAGAGCCGGGCACCTACAAAGATAGAATTATTATTGAAAAAAGTCCCTATTTAGTATTAGAAGGTATTATTATTGGAGCGTGGGTATTGGGAGCTACCGAAGGGTTTATTTACATCAATAACAACTACAAAGGCACTTCCCATATCTTACGGAAAGCTATTGAGACTATGAGGCAAGCAAAATGGTTGGGAGATAATATTCAAGGAAGCGATTTTTCTTTCAATCTGGAAATTTTTGAAGGTGCCGGCAGCTACATTTGCGGAGAGGAGACGGCGCTTATAAATACCATAGAAGGAAAAAGAGGCGAGCCCAGATCGCGTCCTCCTTATCCTACTGAAAAAGGTTTATTCGGGCGGCCCACGGTAGTGAATAATGTGGAGACTTTGGCTGCGGTTCCCTTTATTTTGAGTGAGGGAGCCAGTTGTTATCGAGCAAAAGGGAAGAATGAATCCAGTTCCGGTTCTAAGATTTTTATTGTCAATGGAGCCGTGACGCGGCCGGGAGTGTATGAAGCGCCTATAGGAATCTGTCTGAATGAACTTATTGACAATTACGCAGGGGGCATTGAAAAAGGGAAAGAGTTAAAATGCGCGCAAGTAGGCGGCTCGGCGGGAACCGTATACCCTCCAGAAGACTTTGACAAACCTCTGGGATATTCCTTCGACGGTCAAGTGCCAATGGGCTCGGGAGCTATTTTAGTTATTGACGAGAACGTTGATTTAAAGCGTCTTTTGCTGGCTTGGTCTTTTTTTTTCCGCCGAGAGTCCTGTGGCAAATGCGTGCCTTGCCGAGAGGGCACCTACCAGCTTTATTTATTGGCAGAACGGATCACTCGGGGTAAATTGATGATTGGAGACAGAGAAAGGTTGGAAGATATCATTTTCACCATGAGAAGAGCTTCATCCTGCCCCTTTGGAAGTTTCGCGGTAAATGCGTGGGAAAGCGTGCTAAAACTGTACTCCAAAGAGCTATTTTAAGAATAGAAAAATTATGAAAACTCTTATCCATAATCGTCGTGCCAAATTTGACTACACTGTCCTTGAAACATTCGAGGCCGGCATTGTCCTTATGGGTAAAGAAGTTAAATCGCTCAAAGGAGGCCAGGGTAAGTTGGAAGGAGCGTACGCGTTTGTTTCCGGCGGAGAAATTATGCTTTTAAATATGCACATTCCTCCCTATCAGCCCAAAAATACGATGGGAACAGTAGAACCGGATCGATCCAGAAAGTTACTGCTCAAGAAAAAAGAAATAAATTATTTAATTGGGAAACTGAAAGAAAAAAAACTTACTTTAATCCCCCTGAGAGTTTATTTGAATAAAGGCAAAATCAAACTGGAACTGGGTTTGGCTCAAGGTAAAACCAAACTAGATAAAAGGGAAGCGATTAAAAAGCGAGAGGCGGAGAGAGAAATACGCAAAAATGCCAAATACCCAATTTAGGGATAATTGGGAAAATGCATTGCTAAAAAGACTGGATGATATGATAGTTATGGTATAAACAGAAGATATTTAAAATTAAGAAATAAGAATGAGTAAAAAAGATGCCCGAGATGCAACTCTTTTAAGGTTAAGAAGAATGGTAAAAACAGGGGCAAGCAAGTATATTTTTGTGAAAATTGTTTAAGGACTTTCAGAAGATCGAGGAGAAACAAGCTGGGAGATAAATTATGGAAAGAATATTCGGACGGCAAACAAACTTACGGTCAGTTAGCCAAGAAATTCAACTTAGATTTAACTACGGTCCAGATTTACCTTGATAAATTTGAAGTTAAGAAAAGAAAGCCGACCCCTCGCAAAATAATGCTGGTTTTGGACACGACCTACTTCAAAAAGACTTTCGGGGTAATGGTTTTCCGGGATGTTTACCGGAAAGAGAACCTGCTGTGGAAGTTCGTGAGCTATGAAACGATAGCCCTTTACCAGGAAGGAGTGGAAGAACTTAAAATCCAAGGATTTGAAATTCTGGGGATAGTAGCGGATGGCAGAAGAGGCATATTCAAAGCTTTTCCGGGTATTCCCGTCCAAATGTGCCAGTTCCACCAGAAACAAATAGTGAGAAGGTATTTGTCTTCGGATCCGATACTTCCCGCGGGGCAGGAACTCACCGAGCTTACCAAACTGCTCTGCCAAACCGACAAAGCCAGCTTTGAACATTGGTTGGATAATTGGTTCCTTAAATGGAGAAAATTCTTGAATGAAAAAACCGAAAACCCTTTTACCGGAAGAAAGCAGTTTACCCATAGAAGACTGCGGAGCGCTTACAACAGTTTGAAAAGCAACCTGGGATATTTATTTACTTATGAGGAATATTTCAATCTAAAGATGCCCAATACTTTCAATTCTTTAGATGGAACTTTTTCTCATTTGAAAGACAAGGTCAGAATTCACAGAGGACTCAAATTAGACAGAAAAAAGAAACTGATTGAAGAGCTTTTGAGGAAAAAATAGCAATGCAAAATCCCAATTAAACCCAAATTTCTAATTTCCAATATTAGGTATTGGATATTGGATATTCACAGTATTATTTCTTCTGGCATCTTCCCACACTGGAAACAAAAACTTCTTTAGGCGGACATTTGCAAACTTTAGTGGTTTCTGTCCAGTGTCCTCCCGATCCTTCACATTTTTTGCGGGTAGTAACCCCGCTTTTTTTCGAACCTTCCGACTCTTGGTTTTCCGTAACGCTGCTGTTGGCATTGCTATTTTCATTTACCGTTTCTGCTGTTGTGTTGCTCGCGCTTGTTGTCAGGCTCTCCGAGTTGCTGTATCCTACGCATCCTTTGTCGGCGGACCAAGCGCAAACGCGAAAATAATAAGTGTTGTTGTCACCACTCATTTCCCAAAGGTACGATTTAGCGTCTTTTGGTACGGTTCGGTAAGAATCGTTTGGATAAGTCAACTCTGCCCCGCCGCCTTTGAGAACTTTCCATGCTTCCCAGTTTCCTTGGTTTCCGCCCCATTCCAATAGGACGCCGTTCGTGCTTTGTTTTGCCTGCAGAGTTATTTTGGAAGACTGTGCCGCGTTTTCTTGATTTATATTGTTATTTGTGTTTTTCGAAGCGTTATTTTCGTTATTGTTATCCGCTTGTTGTGAATTCTGTGCTGACCCATCGGGAGATCCAATATCATCTGGCTGGGAATTGTCAGTTATTTGTTCTCTCAATCCCGCTTTTGCCAAAACGTTCTCTTCGATTGGCAGATTATTTTTTTCATCATCCATTAAATTAGCAAGGGTCCAGCTATCCTTTAGATCTTGATCCTCGATCTCTTTAACTTTCTTCCCCAGCGGATCTATCACAATTTTTTCTCCCGCTTTTGCTTCTGCCGTGCTTTTATCCTTGTAGGACGCTTTTAGCTGGTTTTTGAGAACCAGTGCGACTGTTTCGGTATCTCGGATTTTTACTTCAAAGGCAGTTCCCACGGTTTCAAAATCGCCGTCGCTAATGGATACTTTGTAGCTTTTTCGTTCGGCGTTTTTGGCTGTCTGGTGGTGTGAATTTCCGTCAGTTTGCACCCAATCAATCTCCCCTTGGTTTTTGGATAATACTATCCGGGAAAAACTGCCCAATTTTATCCTGCTTCCATCAGTTATCGAAAAAGAGGCTTCCGAATCGGCCATCGTCCGAATTTCCGAGGATGACTTTATTTTTAACGGAAGATTTTCTATTGTTTTCCATTCGGCTCCTTCATTTTCCCTATATTCTACCGTTCCTTTTTTCGCGATTAAATTTACTTCAAATTCTTTGCCTTTTCCGATTATAAACCAATAAAGTGAAACGCCGGCAATACCCAAAACAACCAAGTAAAGGAACCACTTTTCGATAGTTTTTCCTAATTTTACTGGTCTTTGATGAGAGTGAGAAAAAGAGCGGGGATTATAGGCTTGAATCATTAGTTAGGAGTTAATTATCCGATTTTTCCTCCCGTGTCTAATGTTTTAGCGACGCGCTCTATGTCAGAAACGGGAAGGCCTTTCTTTACAAGTGACATCAAATCCTGCTCCGACTTTTTATTACCGCTTTTTTGATGGGAGAAGTTCGTTCCGACCCTTCTCCAAAAATATTGTTTCGGTTTGCTCAAGAAAAGCAAAACACTTCCGCAGAAAACGAGGAGGCTTTGATTATAAGGTCGTACAAAAGCAAAAGCTACAGAAAGTCCCATTATAATAATGGCTAAGAATATGAATAGCTGGAAATCGACCATTTTCCAGAATATAAGGGAAATTATTGCCCCCGACCCAATCCAGCCCAACTGTTTAAGAGTGAGCGGACCGGCTATTCGGTCTTCGATGTCTACGTCCTTAGGAACCTTAAAACGCATGTAAATTGTAGCTTACAGCTGACGATTTATAACTAACAACCTGAAAAAGATAATTCGATACGACTTACGGCTAATTACTACTTCTGCTGTTTGTAGCGTTTGATCGCGTCGGTTACCTTCGAATCATCCTTTAAATCTTCTATAAAAACCACCTGATCTTTATTGATTATCATTTTGTCCAAGGGACCGTGCAATTCATTTCCTAATTTCACCAAAGAAAGCTCTGTCTTCTGGTCTTGGGGATTTTTGTTACTATTTTCGTTTCCTTCTTCTCCCTGCTGGAGGACCGGTTTAACTTGAAGGTAATAGATGTCAAGCAACTCCAGATAAGAATTACTGTGGGAGTTTACTTTTCCGAAGTAGACTTGCCCGTTAGTCAAAAAAACTGCCTGATATTTTCCTGGATCTATCTTAAAAGTACTGTCGGGAGAAGCTGCGCCGGCACCGGCATCCCTCTCTATAATTTTCTCTACGCCCATGCCTTTTATCCCTTTCATTTCCTTTACGGCGAGTAGAAGTATGGCTATTAGAACAATCAGACCCACAACAAGAACTATACCGACTAAGTTGTTTTTTTTATTTCCCTTGTGAGGATTAGCATACCAACTATCGTAATCGGGTCTCCTTCGAGACTCCTGGGCACTCTTCAAGAAAGAGTCAAGCTCTCTTTCTTTGTTTTCGTTTTTTTCGGTTGCCATTGTTTTTAGATTAATTAAATTTTATTTAATGATTCACAATCAGTTGATTTAGTTTATAGTATTTTTTCAAAAAGCAAAAATAGTGGGCGAGTCATCCTGTCTGCCCTGTGACAGCAATAAGGTGGCGATTTGCTATTATAAAGTAGCTTAAAACTTTTTTAGACAAAAGAAAAGACCGAACCTTATGATTGGCTCGGTCTGTGTGCACTGTCGGTCGCACTTGTTACCGCGACTTTTTCAGGGCAACTTTCCCCGACTCGTACAGGACACACTCTAACGCTGGAAAAGGATTGAGGGTTTTTGAGGTACTTGGATATGAGGTCAGCGTCGGTGCTGTGCCCTTCTTTCCCCTCGCAGTTGAACTTGAGGGCAAATCTGTTGTCGCGTTCGCTGTACTCCTTGAAAGCGCAGGTGCATTCTTTCTCTACCGAAAAATCCTTAATCATTTCGGAAAACCCGAACTCAAGAGCCATCACGAGCACAGATGCGAATAGCAACATAACCAAACTGCCTCTGGGGACTGTCATTTCTCTTGCTAAGCTCATTGGACGTCCTCCTTTCCATAAATGAATCTGATTTTGGGGCAAATATTGCTCTTTTTGGCCAAGATCCACTCCTTGATAATCTCCACTTGACTTGGGTGACCACTCTTACCCGACTTGGAATACATCTTTCTTTGTCGCCGTTCATAATTCCAGGTCTTGATGTAACCGCCCAGCCAAAATCCTCCGATGAGTAGTAGGACGATTGAAACGATAATCCCTGAAACGATAATCCCTGCAATTTTCCCCCACCCTATATATCCCATATATCCCCACAGGTAAATGGGTAGGAAGAAAACGGCGCATGCGACAATCAGCCAAGTGAGGATTTGCGCCACAAAAATCAGGGGTACGTAAAAGAATACGACCCGACAGTAGTGGCAAAGATTTGTCCCGTCTTGGAATCTCCAAGTGTAGTCGCCTTTGTGATTGAACGTCTCACAAATTCCTAGCGCCCACAAAAACACCTTGTACGCTCTGCTCCCAATCTCTATGTCCATTGGACACCTCCTAGTTTGATTGTTGAGTCTAAAAGCTGTCTTTAAAGAGCCGTTATATACAAGTTAATTGCCTCCTTTTCAGAACATTTGATTAGACAATTGATTAATAAAAAAGTCAAGCAAAATTTTGACTTTTACCTTAAATAGGGTATATATTGAACTGATTTAGCCAATTAGCTCAATTATGCAGAAATATTTTACTTTTGCCGAAAAGCTTTTGCAAGACATTAACCTTTTAAGGATTAATGACGATTTTTTAACCGACGTTGAAAAACGGTGTTGGTTCAGGTTTCAAACCTGAACCAGATGTTTCTAGAATTTAATGGTTCAAGACAGAGACTTGAACCAACAGAAAGCACCTGGATCCCCGCCTGCGCGGGAATGATAACGTTTGTCGGAGATGCGGGACTCGAACCCGCGACCTCAGGAACCCGAATCCTGCGCGCTAGCCAACTGCGCTAATCTCCGGAATACTTGTAGATAGTTAAAAATTAAGAAAGAAAAGTTAAAATAAAAGGCGTAGGCTTCGTCTGCAAATTTTTTAATAATCGTTGCCGTAGGGCGACACCCATATTTTTAATTTTTCACCTTCAACTTCTAACTATCCCTCACCAGCTGCTTCCTCCTCCCCCGCCGAATCCCCCGCCGGAAAAACCGCCTCCGCCAAAACCGCTCATTCCTCCGGCTGCCCCGCCTCCCTCGAATTTTATTCCCATTGCCGCGTTGGCGGTGTTGCTAAAGCGAGAAAGAGAAGTCACTAAATATAACGTATTAAAATTAGTTAAGGAAGATCCCGCATACCATGCGGGCGGATTCGCGTAAATCCCTTCAAATTGTTTGGCCCATTCTTTCTCTACCCCTAATACCATAGCATAAGGCAGGAGTTTTTCAAAGACCTCGGGTTTTTTGGCCGGAGCGTTATGGAATTTAATCCGGTCTTCTTCTGCCACCGTCAAGTACTCTTTCAACCCTAATATTTTTTCGTAAACGCTCACTCCTTTCGCGGTTTTTCTAGGCATGAAAATGCCGAAAATAGCAATCATGGCACCGGTTAGAAACATACTTCCCGCGCCGATAACCCCTAGATCATTTATAAAAAGGATTATTCCGAGAAATCCCACAATGGCGCCGGCAAAAAAATAAGTGTTGCGTACCCGCTCGGGACTTTTGGGGAAATAACCTTTTTGAACCAAGCCGCCGTAAATATTCTCTTTTATGTCGCCTAGAGCCGCGGGAAAAGTATTTTGCAAATCGGACAATTTTACTTTCTTCTCTCTTTGGGAGAGTTCCGATATCGTTTCCGAGCTGGAACCGGATTTTATCTCAAAAACCGTATTGAATATCTTTTTTTCGGACTCGGGAATCAGATTATCGGATTTTAGAAGCAGAATTTCATAATCCGGCTTATTTTTAAATATTCCAAACAAAGATTTATTTTCAACTTCACGAATTTTTAAGTACCCTCTCACCGCGAGGTCAATAATGGACGAAGAAACGTCTTTGGTGTCAGCTTTTTCGTCAATCAAGGTCCCGAGCTCCACGGGAGTAAGACCGTCCGGTGCCGCGTAAAAGGGGATTATAGTGCCTTTTCCTTCCGGATCTCTTCCTTTTAGAAACCAAATTATGAAAAGCGCCACGAAAACTGCGATGGGAATTAAAAGGAACAAATAGACAAATAAGTCGTGCTGCAAGGTGAGATAAAGGTTGTCCGACATACTGGGAGGAGTGACGACATCCTTGGGAAAACCGGCTACGACTGTCAGGCCCTCTTTTGCCGGAAGCTCCCACCTACTATTAAAGATCACGCTTCGACTGTTGGAAGCCTCTTCCGCGCACTCCTTTTGTTCAGAGCCCAGAGACCCTGTGAAACAAGCGAATTTCCAAGTACCCGGATCTATGTCGGCGGGAAAATGAATTTCAGCCGAAGACTTGGCGATAGGCACTTCCCATCCCGTCCCTGTGACGTTCCAGTAAAACTCATCCTGATTTTCATTTTCCGCGGGGGAAAAATTAATGGCTCTTGCCATTTGGTAGTTGATGAGATAGGTGATATTTCCAGAAACTTCTTTTTGGGAATCGCCTATTTTTATGTTAACGTTCCCTGATTTTTCTTCTTTTTGATAGGGAACAGCCTCAATTTTGCCGTCTTCTCTCTCGATATTCACGCTAAGGAGGGTCAGATAGATGTTGTAATCGCCGGTAAGCGATTCGGCTCTCTTAACGGCGTATTTCACTGGTATATGGCGGATAATGCCGTGTCTGGGCGAGGGAAAAAAATATTGGATTTTCTCTCTTACTTCCACTTGACTGTTCGATTGGATGTTAATGTCAGAATGGAAAGACTCAATGCGTTCGGTTTGATCAGCGCTAACCGTGTGCACGGCAAAAGCAGATAAAAATATTACTAGTATGAATGTTTTGATTTTATGCATAGAATAGATAATTTGAAACTAAGAATACTAACTTCAAATTTATTCATTTCAAATTCAATAAAAATTTCAAATTGTGTCAGGCTAGAATATAACCAAATCCCCAAATCTAGAGTCTGCAGTAATATTATAAATACCTCAGAATCCTACAATTCCAGCTCCTTTACCTTTTCCCATCCATTTTCATCAAAGACCATTATTTTGTCGTCGGCAACAACGTAAAGATAATCATTTATATAAACGGCGCGCTTGACACCCGTTTCATTTATCGCTTTGGCTAGTTTCAACTCGTTATCTTGGTAGGAAAACACATAACCGCCCTTGCCGCCCGGTAGAAAAAACACTTCATGCCGTTTATCCAACAGAAACGCGTGGTGGTTGCTTCCCACTTCCGACCAGTATTCGTTCAACTTGTAAGTGTTAAGTTCTTTGGGATTTTCCGGCGAACTGACATCAAATAGGGTCAATTTGACCTGCCCATTCTCTTCACCGATGCCCATGATAGTGTTTTCTTCCAGTGGGTGGAGGTAGGAAGAGTAGCCGGGGATCTTAAGTTCGCCCTTGAGCTCTGGATTTCTGGGATTAGCCAAATCCAATACGAAGAAGGGGTCAATTTGTTTGAAAGTAACCACATAACCCTTATCTTCCAAAAATCTTACCGAGTAAATTCTTTCTCCTTTGCCCAAATCCAAAACTTCGCCTATTTTGTCTAAATCATCGTTTAGGACATACACGTCACTTGCCCCGTTACTGCCGCCGCTCCGAATTATTCCTCCGATCCAGCCAAAATTTCCGGAATAAGTTGTAGCGATACGCAAATTTTTTTGATACTCGTCTAAAGAAAATTGGTTGAGAAGATGGCCAGGAACTCTGCCGGTAGTTAGGATATGGAGACTGGGCACGTCGATCTTAACTATGCCGGTATTTTCCAAATCACGGCCGTGTTCTTGGGAGAATTTGTCCAACCGGTTAGTCAGTTCGTTTTGTATTCTCATCATCTCGTCGCTGCCAAGCCCCCGCGTAAAGCGCCCCAATATATCTTCCAGCTCTGCCCTTTTTGCCGTGTCGCTTAAATCATAATCCTGGATTTTTCTGATTTTTTCGGAAATGGAGGAAGGGATAATGTCGCTGTTGGGAACCAGAAAATCGGAAAATAATTTTACGAAGTCTCCCGGATAATTATAAGTTAGATAAATTGCCTCAGGCGACATGTAAAGTATTGATGAACTTGATGAGCCGACAAACGAAGCCGTTTCTTTCACCGCGCCGGTTTCCGCGTCAAGGGACAACAGATTATAAGTCAGATCTACCGCTATGCTTTGTTCAGGATGATATATTTGGTCGCATTCCAGTTTCACGGGATTGCCACCGATGATAAACGGTTCGATGGGACAGGGGTGGTCCGGTTGAATATAAGATCTCTCGGCAAGATAAATTGTGTCTTTATAAAGCCTCGCTCCTACTAATTCATTTTTGTCTTTTATCTCCGCCGTCCATTTTTCTTTCGGTTCGGTTGGATCGGAAACATCATAGCCGAAAATTTTATGCTTATTTTCAGAAAAGACAATTAAAACGTTTTTATAAAAAAGTAGGTCGCCGTTTTTGTCTATTTCCGAGACAATTTTTAAATTCTCTAGCGGAAAAGCCTTAATAACTTTGGTTTTACCGGTTTCCTGCTCCGGCGGGTAGGGGACGGGAAGTATGGAATTGATCTCCTTCCCCGCCGCCGGTTTTCGGTCTAGGATGGGAGCATAGCGGTCATTTATTATTGGCATTGGCATGGGCGGCGAAACCAACCCAAAAAAATTCCGCGGCTGTGAAAAGTAGATTATTCCCTCTCCAGCCTTAATTATATCCGGCTCGTCAATACCCAAAACCTGGACATTGGTTTCCGATGTCCGTTCGGGGGTAGCTGATGTTTTTTGAGCGGAAATGGCCGACGGTGGCATTGCCCCGCTAGTAGTGGATTTCGAGAAAGCCATCATGTCATTCGCTACCAATCCGCCTCTTCCGAACTCCGCCGTTGGAGGGATTTTAGACTTTTCTGACTTTTCGAGGTAATCTTTAAAATCCTGTTCGGAAGAAAACTTAGACAGTTTGTCTTTAACGCCGCTACCGGAGCTTGTCGGCACGGAGGTCACAGTTTCCGAGGGTTTTTCGGAGGAAGAACCGGATAAACTTTTTATGGGAGCGGTAATTTCCTGGGCTGGATACAATTTTACTGCCGCGATAATGGCCAGAAGAAAAACTACCACTGCGCCCGCGATCGCTATCACAACGGTTTTTGTGGGTATTTGTTGGTTCATTTTTGTTTTATATCTATTAAGTTTTTGGTTGTCTCCACGATGTTAATATTTTAACCATTAAATAAAATTAAGGGAATTTTTTACTCATAGTTTATGGTCTATAGTTTAATTGGCAAAAATCGGCAAAAAAAATTTGACAATCTTATTTATTTACCATTAACTATCACGTTAAACCAAGAGTTACGCTTAATTAGTAATCAATCAATAAACATGAACAAAAAACTCTTAGCGTCAATTCCGGCGGCTCTTATCTTGGCGGTTGGAGTTTCCGCTCCTTCCAGCTATATTAAAGCCAGCGGTTTTGGTAGCTCGGTACTTTCGGGAAACGAAAGTTCGACCGCTACTTTCTTGGCTGGATGTAAAGATGATGATTGCGGCAGTAAAAAAAAGAAGAAAAAAAGTCCGAGCAAGCACGACGATGTAGCAATAAACGTGAGTTTGCCGGCTGCTCCAGCGCCTGCCCCCGCTCCGGCTCCACAGCCGGTGATTGTGCAGGTTCCCGCGGCTCCGGTAACCAATACTAACACGGCCACTGCCAACGCGACCAATACAAACAATAACGACATTGATTTGGTTAATGCCATTGAGCAGCTTTTAAACCAACGTTTTTCTGAATCGGAAAAACCGGTTCAACGACAAAAAAAACAAACAAAAAAACAGGCTCAAAAGCCTTTGATTCAAAGAATAAAAGAAGTCGTTCAAAAACCATATCCGGTAACCAAGACCGTTTCCCAGCCCAGCAGAGGTTGCAGCGGCGGAAGCTGCGGCGGCAGAGCTAGCAGCGGCGGCAGAAGCGGTGGAGGCAATTCCGGCGGCGGATACCGAAGCGGCGGCGGTTACAGCGGTGGCGGTTACGATACCGGCGGAGCCGACTGGGCCAGCCATTGGGACACTAATGGAGACGGTTGGGATGATTCTTCATGGGATACGGGCGGTTGGGATGAAGGTTGGGATGATTCTTCATGGGATACGGGCGGTTGGGATGAAGGTTGGGATGATTCTTCATGGGATACGGGCGGTTGGGATGAATAATATTTTCCGGTCTTATATAATCCAGCTTAACGAAAAACCACCAGCTTACGTCGGTGGTTTTTCTATATAAAAACACCGATTTAGATCGGTGTTTTTTGGTTGGTTCGATTTGCCTCCGCTTACCTCCTCTAATCCCGCGTTGGCCTTGTCGGAGGTTTCCTGTTGTTATTGTTATGGTTCTGATAGAAGTGAGTAGGGGTTGCTCGATGCAACGGTTCGGGTGGTCTATTTACTGTAGGAATAAGGATGTATTCTACTTCCGAAGGAACCATTTTCCCCGTCCACCGAGAAGGCACCTTGCCATTCTTCAAAACCCTGACGCTTCCTTTTATATCATACTTGGATCCGAGTTTGACGGCGATTGCCGTTTTTGCTTCTTCACCTGCCCTTGAACAGTTGGCCCAGTAAGATCTCCTGCCATCATCACAAGCTGGAATTCTCACAACCAACCTCATGCCAGGAGCAGGGTAAGAAGTGTCCTTGAGAATCTCATAGCCATTGCCCCTAGCGAAATGTTCCATGGAGCCAGAAACTGGTGCCGACGGTGATATTGCCCTGCCGGTCGCGTTTGCGTCTGGGGGTGAAAGAAGTTTTTGTTCAGCGAACGCTACAAAGTCGAGACTGAAAGTAGCTACGATTGTCAGTATGAAAATCAATCCTCTTTTCATGATAAACCTCCTGTCAAGGTGCGTATTTTCTTCCGGCCAATGACCGGTTTCGAGCTTATTTTCACTCGAACTTATTATTTAATAACATTTTTTTGAAAAGTCAAACGATTTTTGGAAGATTTTCATGAAAAAAAGGTCCAGGCGTAGAGCCTGAACCGGTATGAGATGTCTATTGAATATTAATGTCGCCAATATTGCGGTTGGCGCTTCCAGTATCCGCATCGTGAACAGTTCCTGTGATTGTAATAATTCCATCTATGGCCGCACCTCCAGCAAGTCCAAGAATACTCTTCGTGTCGCCATCTCTGGTTCCAACTCCCCCAACTCCACCATTCATGGTGGTAGTGGTAGCTTCCGGCTTGAACCGGGGTAAAAAAACTCAATTCGCTGCCCGAGTTGATTCCGATTTCTGCCGCCATGAGGAGCAGCAGGATTCCCGACAGCATTACTGCCGCCAACATCAACTTTTTAAGGAACGGGAACATTTTCGGTCCTCCTTCTCTTTTTACTGGTCGCGGTTAGTTAAACCGCAACATATCAAGGAGCATCTCCCTTTTGTTAAAAATGTTAGCACAAAATAAACAATAAATAAAGCAAAAAATGTGAGAAGACGAATTTGTTTACTCGTTCGGCAGGCGGGTAGTATTGGACAGGTGGTAAACTCGTCTCTACTAAAAAATTATTGTTGTTTGTTATTTGCCGACTATCGTTTACTTCTTTTTCTTTTTTGAAACTACTTTTTTTCTCTCGGCTTTGGGCTTGGTTTTTTTCTTGAATTTAGCTTCTTTTTGCCTTTTCAGGTTTTCCTGAAGACTTTTAGCAATCTCGGCGCGGCGGGTGAATCGGTCCACCCGTCCGGCCGTGTCAACGATTTTCTTCTGGCCGGTATAAAAAGGATGACAAGCGGAGCAAATTTCAACGTGCATTTCCGGCACGGTGGAAGCCGTTTCCACGCGGTTTCCGCAAGCGCAAATTATAACTGCCGGACCGTAGTCGGGATGAATACCCTTTTTCATATTAGTAGATTCAGTGTATTTAGTAAGATTTATGCTTTATAGCACGCAAAAATCAAGAAAGCAAGTCGCTCAAATATCCGGTATCCAATTACTAATATCCAATAAAATATCAAAATTCCAATATCAAATCATAAACATTTCTGAGTTGTATCGAGATTAAGACTTGTAAGATTTTATTGGAAATTGGAAATTAGGATTTGGAAATTCCCGCCAGAGCCTATCCTTTTCTTCTCATAATCACAAAAAGCGTAAAAGCTGTCGTTCCCATGGCAAGAAACATTATCGCTAAAACGATTTTGATATCTTGGAATACGGGGGAAACCGTGACGTTCATGCCAAATATCGAGGTGATTAGAGTCGCGGGAAGAAAACTTACTGAAAAAGCTGTTAAAATGTTAATGATTTTATTTAATTTATAGGAAATGAGAGTATTGTTGGTGCGGTGGAGAGCGTTTACCGTTTCCCAGTAGTTTTCCAGAGTGTTCCAAATCTGGACGTTGGTGGCGATAATGTCTTGAGCATATAAATCCAAAAATTTGCTGGATTTAATCTCGTCTTTTCCGAAAATGGAACGGAAGACGGGTAATTGCGGTTTAATCACTCTGCGGACATCTAGAATGTCCCGTTGCAGCAAAGTGATGTCTTTTAAGGTCTTGTTTTCTTTCTCGTTAAAAAGGTCTCGCTCCAATTCTTCCGTTTCCTGGGCCAAGCGGTCTAGGAAAGGAAAATATCCTTGAAGAAGCTGGGAAATCAAGATTAGCAATAAATAAAGCGGACCTCGCTGAAAATACCTCTTGGAGGCCTCGATGTTTTTTTGGCACTGAGCGAAAAAGAAACTGATAGGCGAATCTTCGTGGGAGCAGACCGTTACCAAAAATTTTTCGTTGATTAAAATATCTACTTCCCCCACTTCTCGAAACCTGCCTGTTTTGCTGAAAACAGGAAAGTGGATTGCCATAAACAAATAGCCGTCGTTTTCGCTGAACTGGGGGCGGTATAAGGGGATAGTCAGTTTTCCGATAATAAGGGGATGGAGCTTAAACTGGCTTTGGATAAAAGAGATGTCTTCCGCCTTTGGATCTTCAATTAGCACCCAGGACAGGTTTTTGTGGGAAATGGACTGCATGGCTCCTGATAATATTTATCTTCTAATAGCTTTTTGAATTATTAAACAAAAAAAATATTGTGGCTAATTTAATATAGTTTCAAATCCAGAATCCCAAATCTAAATATCCAATTAGTATTTTGGACTTGGGATTTATAAGTATTACTTAGCCACCTTTACCAATTCGCCTTTCAACGCTAGCGCTCCGGTTTCTTTTACCAGTACTGTTGCCCATTTGCCAATTATATCATTCTTGATGTCGGATTTAATTTCTTTTTGTCCGATGCTACAACAATATTGGGCTTGAACGTCTTTATTATCAAAGGTTTTTCCTTGAACGTAGTTATTTTTGCCGGAATCATTTTCCATTTTTTTAACCTTGTCGATCAGAATAATTACTTTATTGCCGATGAATCTTTTATTCTTCTTCCGGGCAATTTTTTTCCATACTTGATCAAGTGTTCTCTGCCGGAATATCTTCGTTTGAGCGGAAATATCATCTTTAAGTTTGAAGGAGGCTGTTCCGGGACGGGGTGAATATTTAAGGCAATATAGCATTTCAAACCCTACTTCCTTCACAATATCAACGGAATCTTGAAAATCCTTATCGGTTTCTCCGGGGAAACCGACGATTATGTCAGTGGAGAAAACCGTTCGGGGGCAGTTTTTTCGTACGCGGGAGATAATATCCAAATAATTCTCTCGAGTGTAACGGCGGTTCATAGCCTTAAGCACTTTATTGCTGCCCGATTGAAGAGGTAAATGCAGATTAGGTGATACTTTGCGGCATTTTCTAAAGATAGAGATAAATTCTTCCGAAATATCCTTAGGATGGGAGGAGATAAATCTAATCCAGAATTTTCCGGGAATTTTGTCGATAGAACCAAGCAGTTTAGCAAAATTCCATTCTCTTCTCTTTCCGTCAATTCCGCGGTAACTGTTAACGTTCTGGCCCAATAAGTATAGCTCTTTAAAGCCATTTTTTATGATTTTCTTCGCTTCCCGCAAAATATCCTCCGGCGGCCGCGAGATTTCGCGGCCGCGGGCGTAAGGAACCACGCAGTAAGAGCAGAAGTTGTTACAGCCGGTCATAATGGGAATGTAGGCCCGGAAAGTCGAGAATCGTTTAGGCAAGATTTGATAAAATTTATCGTAGCCACCATGTAGAGATGCAAAATTTTGCGTCTCTACCCTAGAACTATGCGTAAGAAAATCAAATATTTCTTTTTCTCTTGCGACCCACTCCTCGATCGGCATAAACAAATTAGCTATTCCATCTAAACGCGCTTTAATATCCTTCCGATGGCTCAAGCAGCCGGTCAGCACGAAAACGGCTGTTTGGTTTTGGTTCCTCGCTTTTCCTATCCAATTCACGGCACGTTCTTCCGCTCCGGCACGCACGCCGCAGGTAATGATTATAATGAGATCAGCCGCCAAAAGGTTTTCGATTGGCTTTCCTCCGAGTCTTCCGATGAGAAAGTTGATTATTTCGGCGTCCACATAGTTCATCTGGCAACCGAAGACCTTAATGTAATAAGAAAATTTTCTAACTGTCATCTATATTCTAGCGAAGTTTTTATTGATTTCAGCTTCAGAATAAATGTAGGTAAATTCCAAGTCCTAATTGGATTTTGAATTTTAGATTCTATTTGAGCGGGTTCAGGTTTTAGACCTAAGATTTTTCTTTCTCGACAATATTTCCTCCCGCCTTCTCAACGGCCTCTCTGGCTCCTTTGCTGATAAGACATTCCTCGATCGTGAGGGATTTAGTAATTTTCCCGTTCCTCAGTATTTTGATTCGGGCAATTTTTCGGGCGCGGCTCCTTTTGTTAAGTTTAAGCAACCCTTTTTCTTTAAGGGCCAGCAGAGTAACCTTGTCTCCCTTGTTAAAATGTTTTTCCAATAGGTCGAGGGATATTTCAATATTCGGCAAATTGGGCGAGGTGAACCCTCTGATTTTCGGTGACCTCTGCACCAAAGTGGTGTCCTGGCCTTCAAAACCGGGTGGAATGTTTCCTCCCGAACGGGATTTTTGACCTTTATTACCCTTGCCTGAATAGGTTCCCCTCTTTCCGCCCCGACCGATTCGTTTTTTTTCTTTAAGCCACGAAGGCTTGCTTATCTCGTGAATTTGCATGATTAGAAATATAAAAGCTAATAGCTAAAATATTAGAGCCACAACTTAAAACCGCAATCAAAGTTTAAGATTTCAGTTGTCTTAACGCTTCGACCATAGCTCTTCCGGTATTGATTTTGTTGTTGGAACCCAAACTTTTAGCTGTTAGGTTTTTAATTCCGCCAAGGTCGGCCAAGACCCGGAGAGCTCCTCCCGCTACGATTCCCTTGCCCTCTTTAGCTGGTTTTAAAATAATTCTGGCGCTCTCGTATTTGGAATGGACCTCGTGAGGGATAGTATTATTCTCCAAAACGAAGGTTATGAGATGCTTTTTGGCATCATGAATAGCCTTCCCTATCGCGGTGGATACGTCAACTCCTTTAGCCACGCCGACTCCAATCTTACCTTTATGATCGCCGATAGCGACAGTGGCCCGAAAACTGAAGCGCCTTCCGCCTTTGACGACGCGGGCGACTCTGGCCACATGGAGCAGGCTGTGATCATAATCCCGCTTTTCTCTTTTGCGATCTCGACCCCCTCTTCTTCGATTATTGCGATCTTGCATTTTAACTTGATTAATTATACGTGATAAACTGATATGTCAGAATTTCAATTCTGCTTTCCTCGCTGCTTCGGCTAAGGTTTTGATTTGGCCGTGATACTTGTATCCCCCTCTGTCGAAAACGACTTCCTGAAATCCTTTTTTTATGGCTTTTTCAGCAATCATCTTTCCTACTTCCTCGGCTGGCGTTGTTTTACCCGCGGCTGGCGATTTTTTCTTTAAAATCTTACGGTTGTCGGCTTCCACTATTACCTTGTTTTCTTCGTCGTTAATCAATTGGGCGTAAATATAGCGCAGACTGCGAAATATATTAAGCCGTGGCTTTTTAGCCGTCCCTCTTGCTTTTCCCCTTATTCTTTTGTGGCGCCTCTTACGGAGATCGTTTTTGGAATTATTCTTAACAATCATTTAAATTGACTAACAAATAAAAACCTTAGCGTTATTAACGCTAGCTTAATTTAATAAAATATACAAGATTAACGTATTAAACGTATTACCGTTTATATTTATTTATTGCTAATATTTTTATATTGGGCAAATAATTATATATTAGCTGTGGTTTTTACATTTTAGTTCCTGGTTTTTGAGTTACACTTATGAGCGGATATTTAATTGTCGGTCTGGGTAATCCGGGCAAGGAGTTTGAAAATACTCCCCATAATATTGGTTTTGGCGTATTGGATAGGATAGCAGACGAGTATAGGCAGAACTGGAAGAAAGTGAAACCTGTTTTTGGCGAAGTTAGTAAGTTTAGCTACAAGAGCGGTGATGTTATTTTGCTAAAACCGTTGACTTTCATGAATAAATCGGGACTGGCAGTCAAAAGCGCCTTGCGTTTTTGGAAAATTGATCTAAGTAATCTTCTGGTGGTTCAAGACGATTCAGATATCGAAATAGGTCGTCTCAAGATAGGATATAACCAAAGTTCCGGTGGTCACAAAGGACTGGACAGCATTATTCAATCTCTGGGAAACCAAGAATTCAGCCGACTTAGGTTGGGCATTAGGCCCCGGATCGTCGCCGCGAACGGCGGGGGACACATAAAAGCGGAAAAGTTTATTCTTAAGTTTATGTCTCCGGCACGGCGAAAAGCTGTCTTTGAACAGGGCAAGGAAGCGGCTTGTTTTTGGTTGGAAAACGGATTGGAAAAGGCGATGAGCAGATATAATAAAAGAAAATCCAAAACCCCAAATCTGAATATCAATTAAAACCCCAAGGCCCAAGTTCTATTTGACATTGGGATTTCGGGTTAATGTTCCAGCTCGATATCAAGACATGTAGAATTTGTATACCACTAGTGCGTCTAAGATTACTGACAACCCCCAACCGAATAATATTGGATAAAGAACTGAACGGGAACGGTCCCTGATCCAACAGGTTACCAATCCGGCGAAAGATGCCAGTATTATTTCCACCGGCGGTCTTCCCAGATAGAAAAGGGGTATTCCGATAAAGCTTAGAATTAGCATTGTTTTTGATTTTCCCAACATCTTGCGGAAGCCCTCGTAAGCATATCCGAAAATGAAGGTTTGCACTCCAATAAAAGCGGGCAGCATAACCACGATTTCCCAGAACATGAGACTGGAAGCACTGTCCCGCATGTCCGAAAAAGGCGGATAAATCATCTTAAATTCTTTCTGGTCAGCGAGCAAGTTCAAAATGGGATAGAAAATTATCCAACCCAAGATCACGCCCAATAATCCTCTCCCTATCTCCCCCTTCTTGATTCCCATAAAGAAGATATTTTTCCCGAGAATAAAACGGGTTACCAAAAAAGGCACTACCAGAAATAAAAGCAGGGAAGCTACCACAACCTCGAAGGCCTTTACAGGCTTAATAATTTGGTATGCTATGGTTATGAGAGGAAGTGACAAGAGAAATATGCCCTCTTTATTTGTTCGAAATGATTTCCCAAAATTATTCTTCATGATGCTAAACAGAATCCCTTGGTTAGATTTAAAAATTTAGATTTAAGATTAGAACCAAATGCAAACTTGCAATACGCTTTATATGTGTTTCTCGTAAATCTTAAATCGTAATTCGTAACTCTATACTAAAGTATTTTTATGTATTTCCAAGGCAAGACTTGGCGGAAAGTCAGTCAAAAGGTTATTGAACAATTGAACACGCTTCCAGACATTCGGGATAGTCTTCTTGTGGTGGCGTTTTCCGGCGGGCAAGACTCGGTTTTTTTACTGGCAGCCCTTTCGGAATTGAAGAAAAAATACAAATACGAACTTTTTCCTCTCTATATTAATCATAAGTTGATTCCGGAAGACGCTCTTTATGAGAAGTTGGCGATATTGACCGCTAAAAAACTAGGCTTGGAATGCGCGGTGGCCATCATAAAACTAAAACCTAAAGGGAGAAACTCGGAAGAATGGATGCGGGAAGAACGTTATAGGCTGTTGGAAGCATATCGGAGAAAGACCGGAGCCGATTATATTACTGTCGCCCACCACGAAGACGATCAAGCGGAAACGGTTTTGGCGCGGATTCTTCGCGGCTGCGGCCCAAAAGGGCTTTCCGCTATGTCTTTTCGGCGGGGCAAAATAATCCGGCCCATTATTAACGTGCCGAAAGCGGACGTTGAGATTCTTATACGCGGTATCAATTTGCCGTATTATAACGATAAACTCAATTATTCTCTCGATTATCAGCGCAACAAAATCCGCCATGAACTGTTGCCCTATCTCAAAAAGAGCTTTAATTCGCAAATTAGCAGTTGTTTGGTGAAACTAGCCAACGCAGCTAGAAGCCGGATAGAAAAATACTAATATACCGAAACCTACAGCTAATTTTTAATACTTACTGATACTCGTCAATTTTTCCGCCAAGAGCAGACCCGCCTATGGCAGGCAATCAATTACCCTTATTCTCTTGTAGGAACAGGGCGTTGCTCTGCTCTGAACACGTCAGCGGCGTGTTCCTACGGGGATAAAAAGAGAAGGTTCGAAAATTATGACGTGGATTGAAAATTATTATTGAATTGCCGTATCATCGATATTCTTCTCTAAATCTGTGAATTTTACGATTCTCTCGTTGAAATAAAGAGGTACTCTGCCGAGCGGGCCATTCCTGTGTTTAGAGACAAGTATATCGGCAATATTTTTTCTTTCGCTTTCCTTTTTCTCACGGTCCTCCCGATATATGAACAATACAACATCGGCGTCCTGTTCGATTGATCCGGATTCGCGCAAATCGGAAAGTTTGGGAATTTGGGGGGAGCGAGCTTCGACTGCACGGGATAGTTGGGAAAGAGCCAAAACGGGAATATTTAGCTCTCTCGCTAATCCTTTAAGGGATCGAGATATCTCGGCGATTTCTTGCACCCGGCCTTCGCTGGCGCGGCGGCCCTCCATCAATTGAAGATAGTCAACAACGATTAATTTTATGTCGTGTTCCATTTGTAATCTTCGAGCCAGGGTGCGCATTTCCATAATATTGGCCGTTCCGGAATCATCTATAAAAATTGGAGCGTCAGAAAGCACGCCAAACGCTTCCCCCAATCTTTGAAAGTCGTTATATTCGCCCTCATCCTCCAGCTTACCGGTGCGGAGTTTCCAAAGATCCACTTCCGCTTGGGAAGAAAGCAAGCGATCAACCAGTTGGTCTTTACTCATCTCCAGGGAAAACATGGCCGCGGGTATTTTTTCTCGAACTGAAATATGTCGCAGTATATCAAGGGCCAGAGTGGTTTTCCCGAGACTGGGCCTTGCCGCCAGCACGATCAGGTCGGATCGCTGCAACCCGCCCAATATGTTGTCTAGGCCGCGAAATCCTGTGGGTATGCCGCGCAAAAGACTGCCGTCTTTGTGGATATTCTCAATCCGCTCAAAAGCCTCACCCAAAATATCCCTAATGAGGACAAAATCTTGGCGGGAGTGTTTTTGAGAAACCGCGAATAGTTTTTGTTCCGCTTTATCCAGAATCTTTTCCACGTCTTCGTCTTCGCTTTGGCCGAGTTCGCCGATTTCGGCGGCTGCCTCGATCAAGCGTCGCAGAGTCGCCTTTTTTCGTACCACTTTGGCGTAAGAAACGATATTGGAGGACGAAGCGACGCTTCCGACCAACTCGGCAAGATAAGTCTGCCCCCCAATATTTTCCAATTTTTTTTGCTCTTTCAGGACGTTGGTGACGTTGAGAACATCGATAGGCTCCTGCTTTTCATAAAGCCGCAACATCGCTTCAAAAATAAGGCGATGGGCGCTACGGTAAAAATCGTCTGGCATCAAAAAATCCGCTATTTTTACGATGGCGTTTTCGTCAATCATAAGAGCGCCGAGCACGGCGATCTCGGCTTCGATGTTTTGAGGGGGAAGCTTGAGTTTGGGGTCGTCCATAATTAATTTTTTCTGTAGAGACGCAAAATTTTGCGTCTCTATCCAGTTCAAAGCAAGGGTGCTAAAAATATCAATAAAAAATTTCTCACTTTCGCGAAAGTCTGGTCATTTATCTTAGGGCGAGAAAAAATATTTGCAAAGGATTGTTCGATTCTTTCACTTTTTTCACAGGTTTCCAGCACCATTCTTTCTTCAGAGTTTATCCGCAGCAATCCCTCGGGCAGATTTAGGGTTTTTCCTTGGGGCAATAACTTCAGGAAGTCGAGAGATATGCTATCCCGCAGGGGTAATTTATGCTTGCCTGCCCTGCCCCCGAACGGTACCGGTCCCGCTACAACGCTAGTGAGAGAGAGAATCGCCCTCACAACTTTCTTGGAACAATTATCGCAAAGCAAACCCTGCTCGCGGGGGGTGAAATAAGCCGTTTCATTCTCTTTAAACCTTTTTCCACATTTTAGGCAGTCGCGGAACTGTGAACATATTCCTTCGATTCTGAGTAATCTGACTAGAAAATAAATAAAATTTAGATCTCTTCTCTCAGCATCTCCCCATAATTTTTGGAATTCCAAAACCTCTCTCAAAAGATTATAGGATTTTTCGGATTTTGTTCCATGGGGCAAAAAATTTTTGATAAGGAAACAGTAGAAATAGAACCAACTGGTATTTTCATAAGAAGAACGAATATGGGGAAAATAATTTTTAAGACTTAAGGTAAGTAAGCGACCGTATCCGAAAGATTTTCCCTCCTGAATGGTGATGTCGGCTACTACGCTTGTCGGCGGTTCCGTCCACGAGGCGAGACTGGCTCCCCGCCGCTTAATGCCGGAAGCGGTAAGTTTCAGGATACCAAAGTTCTTAGTGAAAAGGGTAATATTTCCATCGTCATTATACAGGGGCTCCTTATCAAGCACCAGAGCGGGCGTTTTAACTTGTAACATAAATAAATCTCATATATTATCTATAATAGAATATCACATAGAAATTTATCTTTAGTAGGAGCATGGTGGACTATGTTCCTACAATAATTTTTTTAAGAATATACATCTATGAAGTACGAAAAGGAATTTCCACTTTTTAGGACGAGAGTTGATGGGTTAGACAAGAGGTTTGATCTATCCACCGTCTCTGGTCGGAAAGAGTATTTCCATGCTAAAGCCGGCGAAGAAATAGCTAAGCTTCAGAAGTTTTTCGATGAAAAGAAAACTTTTATAGCCTATTTTTTAGGGAAGAAAAACTCTGGAAAAGGAACCTACACGAAGCTGCTCATAGAAATTTTTGGTCGTGATAAGATTGGTCACCTTTCTGTCGGCGATATCGTTCGCGAAGTCCACGAAGCCATGCAGGGCGAAGAGAAGAAAAAAGACCTTATCAACTACCTTAAAAAAAACTACCGAGGATATCTTTCCCCGGAGGATGCTATTAACGCACTGATTAGTCGCGACCAAAAAACGCTGCTTCCTAATGAATTTACCATGGCGCTTATTAAGAGAGAGATTGACCAAATGGGAAAAAAAACGATCTTTATTGACGGTTTTCCTCGCAATCTTGATCAAGTTTCTTACTCCTTGTTTTTCAAACAACTAGTTAATTATCGACAAGATCCGGATGTCTTCATTGGAATTGATATTCCAGAAGCGGTATTAGACGAACGAATGAAGTGGAGAAGGGTTTGTCCAATTTGCCACACCCCGCGCAACTTAAAGCTTTTCACCACTAAAGATGTCGAATATGATGAAAGTGAAGGAAAGTTTTATTTGATCTGTGACAATCCCGACCACGAGCGATCACGGATGTATGGAAAAGAAGGCGATGAAATGGGTATCGAATCAATCCGAGAGAGGCTAGAGTTGGATGATCAGTTAATCGACAAGATTTTCTCGATTCATGGGATTCCGAAAGTGTTTATCCGCAACGCGGTACCAGCGGACAAGGTGAAAGAGTACGTCGATGACTACGAAATTACGCCCGAGTACATGCACGAATTAGATGAGCAGACAAAACAGGTTAAGACTATCGAGAAGCCGTTTGTGGTTAAAGACGATGAGGGATTGGATGTTTACAGTTTACTGGCTCCACCGGTGGCGTTGTCGCTTATTAAGCAACTAGTGAAAGTGCTGGGATTATAATTTTAGATTAATCCGTTAATTAAAATAATGGATGAATGCATATTCTGCAAAATTGCTAACGGAGAGATTAAGGCGGATATTGTTTTCCAGAACGATAAGATTGTGGCTTTTCGGGATGTTAATCCGATAGCACCGGTGCACGTCTTAATCATTCCTAAAGAACATATTAGTTCAATGAATGATGTTTCCGAAGAAAGAACCGATTTATTGGGAGAATTGCTTTACGTGGCCACTAAAATTGCCAAAGAATTGGAAATCGCGGAAGGCGGCTACAAGCTTCTCATCCGCACCGGAAGGAACGGCGGCCAGGAAGTGCCGCATATTCATCTGCACCTCCTCGGCGGTGCCCGCTTGAGCGAAGGCATACACCCTATTAGTTAGTTTAACGTTAACCGCTAAACCATACAAGTTTTGTAACCATCGCCGCTCGACGTTTCTCTTCTAAACTTTCCGGCCCTCTAAACTATTCCAGGATTTATAACATATTGGGAATACGTTGTCTGCCGACGAAAGTTTTAGCGCGGGCAAGTATTTATTCGCGTAGAGTTTGCCATGGCCGTGGGCCGTCAAGCTGGTATCTCGCCGCGTCCTCATTGCGATAGGCGGGGCGGGAAAGCGCTACAATTTAAGTATAGTTCTAATTCGGGCCTGTAGTAAAGTGGTATTACGCGGCATTCGCATTGCTGAATCGGGAGTTCGATTCTCCCCAGGTCCACAAAAATCACTGGTTCGCCTCATTTTTACCTTATTCTTCCTTATTATTTTACCCTTGCATATCCAGCATATTGCGCGTCTCCATGCTTCATTATTTCATCCTTTCATAAAAAAAACCCTCCTGTGACGAGCAAGAGGGTGAAGGGTGGGGGGAGGAAGAAGGGAAGAAGGAAAGAGCTGAGTAAAGAAAGGAGCTGGGCATGCGTTGGTTGAGTGGGGGTCTCCAATGATAGAGGAGGACGTGATGTCCAACATTGAGAATGGGAGGTGCTTTGCCCTATTGTTTATCGTTTTCTCGTTTTTGTCCTCCTTCGAGATTCGACAAAATATTGATGGCAAACCCCCACTTGTTGGGAAAAATAACACATAATTTCAGGTTGTCAAATTCTGAATAGTTTGTCGGGCAAGATTCAGCATTTTTAGACCGTCTTGGGCTCCAGTTAATAATTTTTTTAGAAGTTTTTAATAATCGGTGTGATATAATAAAACGTATAAAACGTATCATATAAGACGTATCATGAGCAACGTTACTCTCAACACGGATATCTCCCGGCTTAAGGGCGTCGGTTATCGCTACAGCGACGCGCTGAAGCATCGGGGGATAAAAAAAGTCAAAGACTTTTTGTTCTATTTCCCTTTCCGTTACGATGATTTTAGTGAAATTAAGAAGATAAAAGAATTGCAAGTAGGAGAGAAAGTCACGATTGAAGCGGAGCTCAAAAGTATCGAAAAAAAGGTTACCTTCCGCAGAAGAATGTCCATTGTGGAAGCTTTGATTTCTGACGAGACCGGTGGAATGAAAATTATCTGGTTTAACCAGCCTTATATCGTAAATTCTTTGCGCAAGGGAGAGATTTACCGCTTTAGCGGCAAAATCGATTTTAATTCAGGATTTTTAACTCTCACAAACCCTTCTTTTGAAAAAACCGAAGGACCCAGCGTGAACACGGGAGGCTTGCTTCCCGTATATCATGAGGACAACATACTTACTTCCCGCTGGTTACGGCGCCAGATTTATCCCTTGCTCCCTCTGGCAGAAAGGATTCCTGAAACTCTACCAAATTTTCTTCTTGAAAATTACCGTCTGTTGAGTTTGTCGGAATCGGTGAAAGAGATCCACTTTCCTTCTTCGAAAACCAAAAGAGACGCGGCAAAAAGGCGATTGGCTTTTGAAGAATTATTCTTGATTCAGCTCTATCTGGGTTTGATGAAGATAAAATGGCGTAAAAATGCCTCTCCGGAGATAAAACTGGATATTGATGCTATTAGAAAGTTTGTTAAAAATCTTCCTTTTCAACTCACTTCGGCGCAAAGAAGGGCGGCTTGGGAAATCGTTCAGAATATTTCGAAGCCGTATCCCATGAACCGTCTGCTGGAGGGAGATGTCGGATCCGGCAAGACGGTGGTGGCGGCGATCGCAGCGCTTATTGCGGCAAAAAGTGGTTTTCAGACCGTTATTCTTACCCCTACCGAAATTTTGGCTCTCCAACACTTTAAGACTTTCAAGAAAATGTTGTTGGATTTTTTGCCCTCTTCCCAAATTGGGGTTTTCACGCGGTCACAGAGAAGAACCGCCGGTAAGAAACAAAACAAGACGGAATTCATAAAAAAAATTGCTGCGGGAAAGATAAAAATTTTGAGTGCCACTCATGCGGTATTACAGGAGAACGTGGATTTTGACAAACTGGCTCTGGTGATTATTGACGAGCAGCACCGATTCGGAGTGGCTCAGCGGTCACACCTTCAGAAAAAAGTCAGTGAATTAGGCAGACAAATACCTCATTTGCTTTCCATGAGCGCCACTCCCATTCCCCGCACTTTGGCACTGGCCGTCTATTCAGATCTCGAACTTTCCATTTTGGATGAAATGCCGCTAGGGAGGCAAAAAATAATCACTAAAATCGTGGCACCGGGAAATCGCGATAAGATGTACCAGTTTATCCGGCAGCAAATCCAAAAAGGCCGGCAGGTTTTTGTGATTTGTCCGTTAATAGAAGATAAATCAAATAATGATTTATGCGGAGACGTAAAAATTTGTGTTCCTACCGGAAGCGAATTTTGGAAAAAACGAGAGCAGCAAGAAGTAAAAGCCGTAAAAAAAGAACAAAAATTTCTGGCCGAGAAAGTGTTTCCGGAATTCAGAGTCGGACTGCTTCACGGCAGAATGAAAGGAAAAGAAAAGGAAAAGATCATGATTAGTTTTAAGAGCAAAAAAATCGATATTTTGGTTTCCACTTCGGTAGTTGAAGTAGGAGTAGACGTGCCGAATGCGACGGTAATGCTGATCGAAGGGGCGGAGCGTTTTGGGTTGGCGCAGCTTCACCAATTTCGCGGCAGAGTGGGCCGGAGCGAATACCAATCTTTTTGCTTCTTAGCTCTAACGGAAGGCGGAGTAACGGCAAACAGGAGATTAAACGCTTTAGTCAAGAGCAACGACGGTTTCGCCTTAGCGGAACAGGACTTAAAGATCAGAGGTCCTGGCGAGTTTATCGGAGTACGCCAGTCGGGATTGCCGGATCTAACTATGGCGAATTTGTCCGACAGCGAGTTAATAAAAACTGCCCGCGGAGCAGCCGGTCTAATTCTCGGGAAAAGCCCCGATTTATCAGAATTTCCAATACTAGAGACAAGAATCAAGCTATTCAAAAAGCAATTTCACGGGGAGTAAATTAACTTAGAGCCCAATCTTTGTCTTCTCTTTGACTTCTGTTTCCACATCGGAACATTCAATAATCTTGCCATTTTCTAATAAAACACTGGCTGATATTTTTGTATAACCTGGTTTCGCGGCAAGGGCCCGCAAATTATTGTTGTCCGAGAAAATAATTGTCAAATTTGGCGCGTTCCAAGAAGTAATACCCTTTTCGACGCATTGCCCGAATAATTTAGCTTCCAATTGATCGTTTAAGGATAAGACGACTTTTGCCGAAAAATCCTCTTCGCCAATTTTTCTCGCTTTAACCTGACATTTAACCTCGGTTGTCAAGAGAACACTTGCCATTGGCTGGCATTTTTCTCTCGTTCCGGAAACACCTACTATGGTAAGTTCCGGAATGTAAGTGTTAACGCCTGAGTAGTTACATTTTTTAGTAGGAGAATCACTTATTTCCGGGTTAGCTCCTTTTTCACACTTCCACTCATAGGAGACTGGTGATAGCTCTCCCTGGATAGAAACCTTGTAGTCCGCTGTTCCCTGAGTGCCGCAAATGGTTTCGCTAGGACTGTTGGAATCAAGGTAAACGTAACATTTACCTTGATTAATGTCTGTCGAGTTGTTAGTATTGTTATTAAAATTAGAATTAAAATTGGAGTTGGAATTGGAATTGAGGTTTAAGTTAAGGTTCAGGTTCGGTCCGGGCTCGGAAAGACCGGAAAGATCAATATTCACTTTTGAAAAATCGATCCATCCCAGACCGGGATTATCTTCCACGGTACCGGAATTTGTTCCCGAACTCCAAGCGTATCCGTAAAGCTGACCCGTGTCGGTGCTGCAGACATAGTAATTTTTGTCTCTTTGTATAAGATCAGGACCACAAACATAGTTATCACGGTCTTCGGGGGATTTAAAATGAACCCATATTTCCGACAGGTTCGGACCGATTTCCATTTCCGCCCAACCGCTCAGATAACCTTCACCGCCGCTCCCGTTCGCTTTTTTATTCCACTTGGCGGGGTGACAGTCTTCTTGCCCGAAACAATCTGCGTTCGGAACTTCTTGGCTAAATCGTAGCCATCCGATTAAAATTCCGTTCTGAGACAAGCTACTCAAATCGGTAAACGGTAAAGACACTCCGTTGGTTAGAATCGGAGCCGAACCGTGGACAAGGTGATTATCTGCTCCTTCTTCCAGATAAATTTGAATTCCACTTCCATCCATCGGAATAGCAAAAACGACCGGAGAACCCGTTTCGGCGCTATCCTGCAGATTATTGTTCACCGAGGCGAATCCCTGAAAATTGATAGTGGAAGCCAACGCGGTTCCGAAAAATATTTTCAACAGAAAATTCAATAATTCGGTCATTTGTTTTTATCGTTAAACCTTAATTATTACCTACGGGCGTATCCGTCTTTCCCGGCGGGCCGATATCGAATTCCTTGGAATAGACGGTAATTTCCCTTTTGCCGTTTTCCAAAGTTTTAACGCTTATCTGTTCGCCTTCGGAAATTTCATTCCAGTTTATGTCTTCCCTGACGGTTTCCCGCAAGGAGGGATTATTTTGCAAATCCGTCATTTCCTTTGGCAGTTCGATGCTTCCTTCTTTTTGCTGGTCCATTAGGGAATCAAGATTAATTCCCTTTCGCTTAAGTTCTTCTTGTATTTCTTTTTGCTTTTCTTCCAGTTTAGTCGGATCAAAATCGGGATTCTTCCCGAGATGGAAAATCGTTTTAACGTCTTCTTTTTTGATTTCATAGCCGATGTCGAAGTTGGCGAACTGTTTGACGACCATTTTGTCGCCGGAAACGGATTTTACGGTTCCAGTAACCAGTTCGGGTTGTTTATCTTTTTCCGTTATTAGCATCCCGTCACTCAGATTCATCGAGGAAAAACTTGGGGAAGGCCGCAAGGCCTTTTGGGTTCCCAGTTTGAAAAACAAAATTGCCGTTACGATCAGAATAATCAAAACAAAAACCGTTCCCAAAGCAATGCCGATGATTTTCTTTTTTTCCATCTTTTTATTTTTTCTGAATAATTAGTTCTTGCCAGATTTAACTGGGGAATAAGTCTGAGAGCGTTTATCTACAAATTATACTATTCAGATGTCGGCCGAAAATATGCCGCAGCGCAACTTTCAGCACAGCTGGGCAATTCATAGACAAAGTCTTTTCTCAATAAATCCCCTGGTGGAAAATTTACTCCTAAAGAACTATTAAGATAATTTTTATTAAAAGTACTCACAAAACCGACGGTAAGGGGATTCGCATTTTTCGATATTGCTTTTCCAAAGCAGTAGTAGAAAAAAGGGGGGGGTTCTGTCGGTATTTTCGCCAAACTTTCATTGGTGTAAACACAGTAAGCCGCCCTCATGACGTTTGGGAAAAATTTCTCGGGATTAATCTGAGGATTAATCTGAGGATTTAGGTTTGTATTTTTGAAAAAAGCTAATCTCGCTTCGATATTGCAGTGGCAAATTGTATTTACCGGCGCAATTACGCCGGAAGGATCGACAGTCACAAGGTCGTAAGCACCGGCGGTAATAGATTCACTCAGATCCATATGGTATATATTACTAAAAACAGAGTTACTTCGCCGTCCGTAATCAACTTTGTTCCAAACCCATTTGGCCTCGCCGGGAACGACGCCCCCTCCCGTTCCGCAGGCGCTCCAGTCTTGCCCGGCCTGGGGCGGACAGCAGGAAGTTGAACCGTCAGGTTTTTTGATGCAGTATTTGGGAGACTCCATTCCGACGTCAAAGCTGAACGGGCTGGTGATGACTTTTATCCAGTTATTGATGTTTAGCCATCCTTTCTTCTCTTGTCCTTGGCTGGAAGTGTTGAGCGGAGCGGGAATGTTTTCTCCGGATTGGGGCTCCACCCATGCGGAAGCGGAAGCGGCGCTCAGGAACACTAAAAACGCCAAAAAAACGGCATATTTTTTCATTTTGTTTTTTTGTGAATCACAACCAAATTGAAACTTATCTAAAATTTATTCAAGTAAAACGTAATTGTCAAAAATAGGAGCAGCGAAATGTTCGTCTGCCGCTCATTGCCGCCTACCATTGCGGCTTGTTGCTTTCCGTGTGGGTATCGATCATAACCGCTCTCAGCTCGTCGATGTCTTCCAGCACGATTCCGGTTCCCCGCACCACCGCGGTAAGCGGATCGTCCACCAGTTTTACGGGCATCTCCGTTTGTTCGGCTATCAGCTTGTCTAATCCGCGCAGCAAACTTCCTCCTCCCGCCATAATGACTCCCCGGCGCATAATATCTCCAAGGAGCTCTGGCGGAGTGTTTTCCAATACATTTTTGATAGCGTTCATTATCGCCCTAACCGATTTTTGTACCGCTTGGCGGATGTCACTGTCGGTTACTTCGATTTCTTTGGGAAGGCCAGTAATAAGGTCTCTTCCCCTGATGCCCACTTTGATAGGCTGTTCTAGGCGATAAGCCGATCCGATCGCCACCTTCACATCTTCGGCGGTTTTTTCTCCCAGAAGCAAGTTAAAATTCTCCCGTACGTAATTGATGATATTTTCGTTCATTTTATCTCCGCCTACCCGAAGGCTTTCGGCTACGACTGCTCCCCCAAGAGAAATAACCGCGATTTCAGAAGTTCCGCCGCCAATATCTACTATCATATTCCCGCCCGCTTCTTGAATGGGCAGTCGGGCTCCGATTGCCGCGGCGATCGGTTCTTCAATCAGATAGGCTTCTCCCGCTCCGCCGGAAAGTGTGGCTTCCTGCACCGCTCTTTTTTCCACATCGGTAACACCCGAAGGGATACCCACCAGCACCCGAGGTTTGGCCAAAAAGGAAAATCGGCCTTCTCTCACTTTGTTAATGAAATATGTAAGCATTTCTTCGGTAACTTCAAAATCGGAAATCACTCCGTCCACCAAAGGGCGGCTCGCTACAATATGGGCAGGTGTTTTCCCTACCATCTTTTTGGCTTCCGTTCCGATTGCCAGCACTTTGCCGGTGCGTTTGTTAATGGCTACGACGGACGGTTCATTGATAATCACTCCTTTGCCCCGGACATAGACGAGAGTATTGGCGGTACCCAAGTCAATTCCAATATCAAAGCGGAACCGGTTTCTCCAATCACGAATATATTTTTTGGGGTTGAATAATTTCATTAAGAATTTTATAACTTATAATTTGCGACATACGATCTATGGCATGAACAATAAAGACATGGAACCGTATGAACCAGAATGAATAAAGTTCAGGATAGCATAATTGCACACCCTCTTGCAAGCTATCAGCTGTATGTTATAAATTATCAGTTGTTGGTTATTCTATTCCCTGTGTAAATTGCCAAGTCAACCAATCTTTCGGAATATCCCCATTCGTTATCATACCACGCGAATACTTTTACCAAATCTCCTCCCAGAACCATGGTGAGACTTAGGTCGACAATCGAAGAATGGGAATTTTTCTTGAAGTCAGTCGATACCAGCTCTTCGTTGGTTACCCCTAAAATTCCTTTCATGAAAGTGGTGGAAGCTAAAATAAAAGCATTGTTTACTTTTTCTGCACTCACCTGGGTTCGAAGCTTCGCCACCAGGTCGGAGGCAGAGACTACCGGCGAAGGGACCCGAACGGCCATTCCATGAAAACGGCCTTCCAGCTCCGGCAATATTTTAGTGACCGCAATGGCGGCTCCAGTGGATGAGGGAATTATATTTAGAGCGGCGGCTCTCATTTCCCGGGTTTCTTTGGCGGGTCCGTCCACCAAAGCCTGACTAGCTGTATAGCTGTGTATGGTTGTCATGAGAGCTTGTTCCACCCCGAACTCGTCGTTAAGAACTTTTATTACCGGGGTCAGACAATTGGTTGTACAGGAAGCGTTAGAAATAATTTTGTGCTCTTTGGGGTTAAACTTTTTTTCATTACATCCCATGAGAAAAATTTTGATGTCGTCCGATTTGGGCGGGGCACTCAAAATTACCAATCTCGCTCCGGCATCCAGATGTTTTCCAGCCTTTTCGCTTTTAGTAAAAACTCCGGTGCATTCCAGAATTATATCGGCACTGAGATCCTTCCATGGCAGCTTTTCCGCCTCCGCTTCTTGAAAATAAGGAATGGTTCTGCCGTCAACGACAAATTCCTTCTCTTTGGCAGAAATTTTATGGTCCCATATTCCGTAAGTCGAATCGTAGTGCGTAAGATACGCTATTTCTTTCGGTGGTGTCAAATCATTCACACCCACGATTTCAACTTCTTTACGGGAGGAGGCGATCTTAAAGGCAGTACGACCAATTCGACCCATGCCATTTATGGCTATTTTAATAGACACGTTAAATAGTTAAAAATTAAGATAGGAAATGAAGATAATTGGTGGTCGCCTACGGCGACCGATATTTTTTACTTTTCATTTTAAACTTTTAATTACTCTTCTGTCGTAATCGCGCCTACAGGACAAACTTTGGCCGCTTCACGGCAGCTATCTTCTCTTTGATTCGCGGTGCAAGCTTGGGAATCCGCCTCTGATTTACCATCTTCGGGATTAATGCGAAAGACAGTCGGCTCTATTGAGGCGCAAGCCCCGCATCCAATACACTTGGTTTTATCAACGGTTACTTTCATTGATTTTGATTATTGTTTTATGAATTATTAAGCGTATGTTTAATTTACCACGGATTTTTCCGAGTAAGCAAATAGAAGTTAAAAGTAAAGAAAAAAATTTTGAATTTGTAATATTTGCCCTAAAAATATTTAAAAACAATAATTTAATAACAGTATAATTTAAAGCCGTTATACAAAAAAAAATGAATTTCAATGGACAGGTGGAAGGTAGCGGTAAAAAAGCCTATAGACCAGTCGCGCTAGTTATTCTAGACGGTTGGGGTATAAACGCAGAGTTAGAGGGCAATGCCATCGCCGGAGCGAAAACACCCAATGTCGGATATCTCAAAGGCAACTATCCGTGTATTGCTCTGCAGGCATCCGGTATCTCGGTGGGACTAGCTTGGGGAGAGGCGGGAAACTCGGAGGTTGGCCACCTGACAATCGGTACCGGCATGATTCTTTACCAGAATCTGCCGAGGATTAATCTGGCAATTCAAAACGGCACTTTTTTTTCCAACCAGGTACTCGTTCAAGCTCTTGATCAGGCCAAGCGAAGAGGAACGGCTGTCCACCTTGTAGGATTGGTCTCCAACGGGGGTGTTCACAGCCATATAGACCATATTTTCGCTCTCTTGGAATTGGCGGTTTCTCGGGGAATCGGCAAGCTGTTTGTCCACGCTATTACCGATGGCAGGGATACCCTGCCAAAAGCTGGAGCCGAGTTTATCAAGACGCTTCAAGGAAAACTGGCGGATTTAAGGATTGGCAAAATCGCCTCTATTGGCGGGCGCAATTGGGCGATGGATCGAAATAACAATTGGGACCGTGTTGAGAAAGGGTATAAAAGTATGATCGGTACTTCCACCGAAACAACCAAGGATCCCTTGGAGGTGATCCGATTTTCCTACGAAAGAGATGTGGGGGATGAGTATATTGAACCGACCGTTGTTTTAGACGGGCAAGGGCAACCTGTTGGGCCGATCAGGGAAGGTGATACGGTGATATTTTTCAATTTTCGGGAAGATCGAGCGAGACAATTAACCAAAACCTTTGTGGAAGAAAATTTTAAGGGTTTTTCCCGGGAAAAAATTCCGAATCTAAATTTTGTTACCATGGTGGAATATGAGGCTGACCTGCCGGCGGAAGTAGCTTTCCCGCCTCAAAAAATTATTACTTCATTGGGAAAAATTCTTTCGGAAAATAAAAAAACCCAACTGCATATCGCCGAAACGGAAAAGTACGCGCATGTGACCTACTTTTTCAATGGAGGTGTTGAAAAATCTTTTCCCGGCGAGGACAGAGTGCTCATTCCTTCTCCACAAGTTAGCTCTTACGATCTGGCACCGGAAATGAGCGCTGCTTCAGTAACGGAAAAAGCCATCCAAGGAGTTCAGTCAGGAAACTATGATTTTATTTTGGTGAATTATGCCAATGCTGACATGATAGGCCATACGGGCAATTTTGAAGCAGCCGTGAAGGCGGTGCAAGCAGTGGACCATTGTTTGGGCGATTTGATAAAGACAGTTCTTAATCAGGGAGGGGTTCTACTTATTACCGCGGATCACGGAAACGCGGAGAATATGATGGACACTAAAACAGGAGAAAAACTAACCGAGCATTCCGATAATCCCGTTCCGTGTTTTCTGGTAACACCGGACAATAAAAAAGAAAGAAATGAAAATCAGATAATGCGTCACCAGAGCATGGTGGATGGAATGCTGGTCGATATCGCTCCCACCGTGTTAGAGCTTGTCGGCATACCTGTTTCGAAGGAAATGGTGGGGAATAGTTTACTGCACGTACTGAAATAGTTAAGAAATAAGATAGAAAAATTAAAATAATATGTTGATTCAATTCGGTTTTCATGCCAGCTCTGGCGGCAATATAGAGAAACTCCCGCTCTCAGTGAAAGAACTGGGCGGTGAATGTTTCCAATTTTTTTCCCGTAATCCTTACGGAGGGAAAGTACTTCCGCTGGATAAAGAAATAGTGGATGGTTTTAAAAAAAATTGTCACCGCTCCGGTATCGCAAACTACTACATTCATGCCCCTTATTTTATAAATCTGGCTTCTCTTAACAACAGAATATTTTATGGGTCGGTTAAAGCTATACGTGACGATCTTAGCAGGGCGGAAACCTTGGGAGCCCGTTTTGTGGTCACCCATATTGGCAGTGCTAAGGATTTCAGGGAGAAAGGAACGCTTCTCCATAATCCCGTTAACCCGTCTCTTAATTATCTAAATCGCCAGAATGATCTTAACACTATGAGTCAAGAAAAAGGATTTTCTTCTCAAGCCTTCGGAAGGGTGGTGGATGGTTTAAGGAAGATAACGGAAGGAAGCAAAAAAGTTCTACTCCTTCTGGAGATAGCCGCTGGGGCAGGAGCCATTTTAGGAGTGAAATTGGAAGAAATCGCCTTCTATTTGGAATCGGTGCCGGCACTTTCCGGTTTTTGTTTTGATACCGCCCACGCTTTCGCGTCCGGCTATGATTTACGTAAGAGCAAGGATTTGGTCAATACATTCTCTAGAATAGAATCTGTTTTGAGCAAGGATAAAATAAAACTCGTTCACATAAATGATTCAAAGGGCGATCTTGGTTCGAGAATCGATCGGCATGCCCATATCGGAGAAGGATATTTAGGAAGAGAGACTTTTCTAAATTTGGTAGACTACTTTAAGAAAAAGAATTATAATATTGACATGATTTTAGAGACGCCTACGCAGGAAGGATTGAAAAACGATCTGGCTTTGTTAAAGCAGTATCGCTCGGGCTAGTGATCGTCAGTCATTCGCTTTTGAACAGTAAAGTAGTTTGTGTAGGATTAAACAAAATAAAAGTTATAATGTCAGAAGATAAAATCCAACAGATACGCGAAAGGGCGATAGAAACTTTAAAGACTTATTTCGTTGAGGATGCCCAAGAAATTCTCGCGGAAATTAGCGAACTGATGCACGATCTCGAAGTCAGAGGTGATAGCGCTAAAGTGGAAGAGTTGCATGTCTACGAAACCCTTATGAAGTTTATAGCGTTTTCAATGCTTCCCGAAACGGAACAATTGGATTTGTTTCAATCTTCTTTAGTTAAAGCCTTTAGGATAAGCATAGACATAAAAAACCGTTTCGCTATAAAAATGAATTTAACTCCCGATGTTTTTTGGCCTGAAACGGCCCAGCTTTTTGTGGAGGCAATATTGAAAAATGAGGAAAAGCTGGGTGGTCATCCTATCGTGGTGTGGGGAGAAAACAAAGAAGTGCCTCCGACTTTAAGCAATTGGCTGCGCGATTATAACCGAATCTATGGGGTGGACCGCCACGAAAAAATTATCACTCACCGCTATTTGACGGAAAATCCAAATGTCCGGAGTTTGAAACAGGAAGACCAAATTTTGTTGCTTAAAATACTGAAATTTTACGAAGAACTGAAATTTCCTTCCCAAAAGCAGATTCAGGAAGCCCTAGAAAAAGCCTTGGATCAATATGCGCAAGACAATGGGAATATTTACGACGAGATTATTGGGGATATATCGGAAGGGGACAGAACCTTTGAAAGCGTTGAAGATCAATTAAAACTTAATTCGGATGATTATTTAGATTCGGATATTGAAGATTTAATTCGCAAATTTCCCAAAGTGGCGGACCAACTCATAAGCGAACAGTCGATACAGCTTCTTTTTAATGGAGAGTGGGTAAAGCCCGTGGTGAGCAATTGGTTGGCAGATTACCGAGCTTACGCGGGAGCGGGAAATCACGAAATTAATGAAAGGAGCGATTTTTTAATGCGTTCACCCAACGTGCAAAAATTGAATGTTTCTGAAAGAGAAAGGTTGGCGCTTCTGCTGCGTTCTTACGATGAACAATATCCGCTGCCGTTTTCCGTAGCACGACAGGAAATTTTGTTTGAGCGGGTAAAAATGCCTACTAATAACTAACAACTTGGAACTAGAAAAATACCAACGTAGATATTGCTCGTCCGTATTAAATATCGAAACGCTCAAGTCACAAGTTGAACCAAGATGAAAAAAATTAAAACAGTACTATCGTTGGCGTTGATAATGTTGCTAAATTGCGGAGCATTTCCCGCCAGCGCCTTTTTACTGCCTGGAAACGTGAGCAGCACATCTTCCGATGCCGGTGATGCCGGCTCCAGTTTGGAAAAATTTCTAGCTTCTTCCGGCAGCGTGGGCAATGACAGAAATCAGATGGGAACGAGTGAGAGAAAAGAAGAAAAAGTGCCCAAGGTGGACGTTATTATAACGCCTTCCCATCCTCAACCGGGGGATACGGTCTACGCTCAAGCGCTGCCGCAGAATTTTCGTAATTCTTCGACGAAATTATATTACAACTGGTATATTTATAATCCGGATGTCAAAGTTGGATCGACCGTGGTGAGGAATAAAGAGAAGGCGCTGGTACCTTCTAGCACTTTGGAAGGATCTTTGGTAAGAGGCGCGATCGCTCAAGCGAGGGGCAGTTATGTTCCCGGAGTAACACAGAAAGCCAAAGACTTAGGCAAAGCGAATGAAAACCCGGAGCAAGACAAAGATGGCTATAACGCCAATTATGGAGGCGATGATGGGCAGGGAGCCATCGATAAAAAAATAGAAGATATTTTGGGGAAAGATTACGACTTCAATTACTCCGACTTTGCTTCAAATTGCAAACAGAACTGCAAGATAGAATATAGCAATGCGGATAACGAAAACAAATGGAAATATGACAAATGTGCCGAACCGACTTGCGGGGATTGGGTTGATAAATGTTGCAGCGGAGGAAAAAATGATTTTAATTCCTGTGTAGAAGACATTTGGGACGATCAAGAAAGTAGTTGTTTTGACAAAGTGTGCGATAAAAAAAATGAAGACAAAAAAGATGATTGCTATAAGACCCTGTCTTTGAATGACTATATAAGCTGTGATTCCGATTTCTTCGATCAGCAGATGAAATGCTCCGACGACCGAAATCTGTATTGTTTAAATAAGGGTAGCTGCGGCTCAAAACCTTCTCAAGATTGCGTAGAATGCGAAAAAGAATACCACAAAAGTCAGTGGGACGCGTTGAAGCAGAGGGACTATTGCAAAAAAAAGTGCGAAGTGAAAGAAAACAACTCTTTGGGGCAAAGTTCTATCGAACCGGTAGGGACTCGCTGCTTCCGCTATAATTTTGGGGGGAGAGACTCGGAAGAACATCTGGCCGGAATTTTTCAGCCGATTACCTGTACCCACTTCTTCCCCGGCGCGAAAAATCCTGACAACAGCTTAAATTGGAATAATGTTACTTCTTCTGAAACCGGCGATGGGAGCTTTAAGGAGGACGAGGAAATTTTTTGGGGGACTGATTCCACTAATGCTGATACCGATGGTGACGGGTTTCCCGATGAGGCGGATATCTCCGGTATGGGGCAGCAGACTGTTCAATTTAAATACCAAAGCGGGGATAAAATTGGAGTAGTTGTTGAGGGAACTTCATTGTTTCCTACTAACGAAAAAACTCCCTACTACAAAATCATGTGGGCGTTCCCAGGTATTTGCAGCAGCGAAGTCATCAGAGCTGCCAGCAAGGATACTCCGGATTTTAATAATTTTTGCCGGTGTGAGAAACACGAAGGCGATAAGTGCAAAGATTCCAAGGATTTCGGGTTTGGCTATTTGAAACTTAGTGATATTTGGCAGAGCGTTGCCAGTTCCCAAGATAATCGATTGGATGCCTTTATAAATATTCTTCCCCTGCGTCCAACCGTACGCGATAATTTATCGCTGGAAGTGGTTGTCTCCGGAAATGAATTAGACAAAGACATGCTTTCCTATGAGTGGACTTTAAAACATGGTGGCGATGTGCTTCAACCTGAAAACGATTCGAAGAACGGCAGAATCGTATGGAAAAAGCAGGGAGTTGAAGCGGCCTACACTAGACTTTCCAACCAATCGGCTGATTTCAAAACTAATGGAGGGTTAGGCTGGCGAACATTGAGCTTAGAGCCTCTTCTTGAAGGTGATTACAGTGTGCTGGTAAAGACGGTTGAAACTAATGGCACTAAACAGAAAATAGGTGAAACTGCCTTGGATTTCAACGTAAGCGACAATCTTAAAATACGTTTTTACCGCAGTTTTTCAACCAGCGGGGCTTGGGAGAAAAAGGATGAGTTGGTAAGTGGCGAAACTATTAATGGAGACAGGGTGATTGCCGAGTACGATGGTCCTTTTTATGATGAATTTGTCTGGTATCTTGACAAGAAGAAGCTCGAGGGAAGCGGCCCCAGAATGTCTCTTACGGTTGATAAAAGAGCTAATTCATCTTATAATATTAAATTGGTTGCCAGTAACCGGAACCACACCAATATAGTGGAGGGAGAAACAACCCTTAATGTAGTAAATCCTTATGTCAGCGTGAGATTGAGAGGAGAGGAAGTGGATAATCTTGGAACGGAAAACGATTTTAGAGGAAAAGAAAAGAAGAATTTGACTTATAAAGTTCCTCTCGGAACCGATCTTGAATTCTTGGCTTTACGTAATCCGCCCGGAAGCAGTTTTTTTATACGCAATGACCTGCATTACTTCTGGTCATTTGACGAAAAGAGCGCCGAAGAAGGAACTGACAATTATAAGTTGACATTAGACTCCAATAAATATTTGCCGAGCACTCCGCACAATTTGGAAGTTAAAGTTTATAATGGTGATAAAAAATTGTTGGCGCAGGATAAAATTACCCTTCTCCCCGTGAATGACAAAAATGCCCAAGTGGTAGAAAACAATCGACATTCTATCGGAGGGTTAGCCTTTGCCTATCTCAACTTGTCGGAAAAATTAAGATTTACCATTCAGACTATACTCTGGGTGTTTTTCATCTATCTTCTCTTGGCCGGTATTGCATGGCTTATGCCGATTAAAAAAGTAGCTCGTGGCTCGTAATTTACGATTTGTCACTAGTAATAAGAAGCGAGCCCCAAGGATTAATTATCAGTTACTTTTCTATAATGAATGATATTTTATCTGATTCCACAAGGCGTCTACTGGGTAAAAGGAGACGTTCTTCTAAATATCTCCTCCTTGTTTTATTCGCAGTAATTATGCTCTGGTTTCCCAGCCTTTTTCTTAATCAGTATTCTTTTGGTTTTATGGGAGGGAAGAGTGGAAATCTGATGATAAAAGCGAAAAACTCCGTCTCCGGTTGGTGGGAAAAATTTTTTGGCAAGAGAGATACAGCCTTGTTTGAGGAAGAAAAGTCTGATCTTATACGAGAAAACGCTTTGTTAAAAGAGAAAATAAGAAAAAACGGGATAAATTTCGAAGGCGAGGATTTAATATCTCTTTTTAATATGGTGGAAGTGGATGTTATTGGTAAAGATAATTTTTTAGGCACACCTCTAATTTTTATATTTGGTGGGGATGATATGGGTTTGCGGGAAGGGATGCCGGTGTTGGACAGCAAGGGATTGATTTTGGGAACCATAAAGACAAGCCAGCAAAAAATAAGCCAGGCAATTCTCACTCCCAATCATGATAGTCGGATTGGAGCGAGAATAGCGGGTACGGATTGGGACGGCATAGTAGTGGGCAATCGGGATCTCCGAATGGTCTTGGAAATGATGCCGCTGGATAGCCAATTCAAGCGAGGGGATCAGGTCGTTACTGACAATAGAAATCCGGATATCCCGGCCGGAATTCTTATAGGCATGGTATCTTCAATAAAAGAAAGCGATGACCATTTATTTAAAGAAGCAATATTAGACTCGCCTTGGGATAACAAGAAACTGGATAAAGTATGGGTAATAACCGGCAGAAAGTGACCCACCGGTAATGTCAAAATACAAGATTCTCGTTTGCGCCGAAACTTTGGTCGTATGCCACGCTCCATCGGCATGGCTTTTGGCGACGTTAGTATAATTATTCACTGTTCTTCCGTGAACTTATCCAATAATAAAAAACGCGCTATCAATATTGTCGAGGTTTTAGTTCTTCAACGTTTTCCATACGGGAAAGACTCGACTTTTTTTTATTACGTATTGGCAAATTCGTTGTCTATAAGCGTTGGCGATGTTTTGAAAGTACCGTGGCGACGAGGCGAAAAGATGGGGGTAGCAGTAAAAGTAAAGAAAATAACCGTAAATTATGAACCATCCAAAAACTGGAAAGTTGACTTGAATTCATTCATAAAATCTCCGGATTATTTTTTCTCAAACATTCCGCCCAGGCCCATTAATCTTAAGCCGGTAAGCGGAATAGTAGAGAAGAAATATCTTAGCCCAGATTCATTGTATTGCCTGCGAATGGCGGCAAAACATTATTTTGTATCATGGAATCATTTTGCCAATTCTGCGGTGGAAATTTCATCCAGTAAAAATTCATCGACAAACTTGGGGAAAACACAACGCTCGTCTGCGAAATATTCATACTTGTCCTTACTTCGCGATTGGATGATCAGTCGGGAAAAATATAGCGGGTTCGTTAATGACAAGGAAAAAAATGTTAATATTGCCTTCAAAGGGAAAACCCCCTTTATTTTCTTTACATATGAACAAGAAAGTTGCTTGCGAAGTCTGCTTAGAAAGACCTTGAAACGGGGAAAACAGGTGCTTGTAGTCGTTCCTGAAAAAAACCAATTATTTCCTATTGCGGGCAAGTATTTAAGCCTAACTAATTCTTTTTCTGTTTCTTCCCCAATCTGCCTTGCCAAGCTATTACCCCAGAGGTTATTTAGAAGCGCGTGGCGGCTAACCCGTGAGAACAAACCCTATCTCTTCGTTGGCACTCGGTCTTCCATTTTTGCTCCATTTTCAAATTTGGGAATGGTTATTCTGGAGGAAGGCCACGATGCGAGCTATAAACAGTGGGATCTTTCCCCTTTGTACGATGTAAGGGAATTGTTGGCGGCGTTTTATCCTTCCGTTATTAAAATATACTTGAGTTCCACGCCGCGCCTTCAGAACTTTTACGACTCTCCTTTCTACTTAGCCAGGGATGGGAAAAGATTTGAAGTAAAAACGTTAAATTTGGATTCGCTCGAAAAAAGAAAAGCGCGAAGTCCAATCTCCGACTCGGAAAGCAAGTCGCCTTATGTTTTTTCCCGATCGGTAAAATTTGAAAGTAATGAAAGGAAAGTTGTTTTAATAAATATGAACGCTGAAAGAAGAGCTTCCCAAAACCCATCTCCGATCAGTGAGTATTTGAAGAAAGGCTTGACCACGGAAATCAAAAAAAAGAAATGGACGCTTTTGCTGGCGGACCACGAGGGGATTGCCAATATTATCCTATGCCGTGATTGTGGTTTTATACCCAGATGTCCCCGTTGCGGTAAAATACTAGCTTATCAAACAAAATTGAGCTTAGTTTGTCGGTTTTGCGGGTTTTCTCAAAAACCTTTTATTCGATGTCCCAAATGTTCCGGCCACAAATTTAATTTTGCGGGATTTGGGATAGAAAAAGTTAAAGAAGCCTTGGAGGAAATAAAAAGGGAATTAGATTTTTCTCTATTAATACCTTCTTATTCTGGCTCAGCTGGCTCCGCGATTTATTCTTTCAGTAAGGAAATAATATCCAAGCGGAATGAACCTGTTGTAATTCTAGGATATTCGGGGATATTGCCAATAGGCAGAATCCTCCGTGACAAAATAGGGCTGGCCGCCATATTGTCTTTTGACGATGCTCTGTTTTATGCGGATTATCGTGCCGAAGAAAGGGCTGCCGCTCGTTTTTACAATCTTTTATCGTTTGCGAAAAAAGTTTATTTGCAAACGTCCGATCCTATGCAGCCTTATTTACAAAAAATAATCCATAATCCTTACTCCGCGTTATATCCCGATTGGATAAGAGAGAGAAGGAAATTTAACTATCCACCTTTCTCAAAAATTGTTAAAATAGAAGTGCCAACCTCCAATTCTGCTTTTGGCGAAAAAACAGCAGGAAAAATAATAAATAAGTTAAGAAGAGAGGAGGTGGTTTTGGAGGCGGCTTCCGTTTCTTTTCCTAAAATTATCGGTAAGGCGAATAAATATTCCGCGGGAGTACTCGTAAAATTGAAAAAGAATGCCGATGGCAAATCGGTGATTGGAAAGCTATTTCGGGAATTCGGAAATTTGAAAATCGATCCTAATCCGGAAGAGCTGTTTTAGTTCATAATAAACTTTTACTATGCTTAATTTTCGTCTAGAGAAGCGTCTCTTCAAACGCTCCGGAAAAATTATTGCCGGTATGGACGAAGTCGGACGTGGCCCCATTGCCGGTCCGATAGCCGTGGGGGCTGTGATTGTTGACCTCAATTTTTATAGGAAGATCAAACGCCAAGACAAATGGTGGCGGCTGGTTAATGACTCAAAAAAACTTTCTCCCAAGCTGCGTGAGGAGATTTTTGTTTTCATTAAACGATATTTGCCTTTTGGCGTGGGAATGGCCTCGCCTGCCATAATAGACAATTATGGCATTAAAAAAGCTATTAAAGTGGCGGCGAAAAGGGCGCTTAGAAAATTGCCGGTAAAACCGGAGATAATTTTGCTTGATGGCAACAGGAAGTTTCTTCACTTGAAGAATTGTTCCGAAAGGACTGTCGTTAAAGGTGATGGAAAAATCTGGAGTATCGCCTGCGCTTCAATCGCGGCGAAGGTCGTGAGGGATAATTACATGGTAAAAGCAGGCAAGCGTTTTTCACGGTATCATTTTCCGAGGCATAAAGGGTATGGAACGGCTCTTCATGTCAAATGTCTTGAGAAATATGGTCCCTGCCCCCTGCACCGTTTTTCTTTTCAGCCAGTAAAAAGTCTGGGGTTTCAAAAACCATTTTCTCGAGTGTCGCACGAAAGCGGGAGCAATTAATTAAACTCTTAAATTCCGCTGTGGTGATTGAGCGGTTAGATTGAATATGGTAACGTTCACGGATTAGTCCAAACAGGTTTTTAATAACACTTCCCCAGCCTTTTACCGTGATGATAAAAACGTTGACTTTCCCGGCATTTTGGGCGACTTGGGCGGCCGGACCGCATTTTTTGCCGAGGCTTTGCAACAAGTAAAAATACCGTTTAATCGCGTTTAAAAATCCAATCAAAATCCAGTAAGAGGGAAAATCTCGAAAAATGTTGAAATACTGGTTGCGGTGAATGTAAAAAGATTTGAGGGGAGAGTATGATTTAAGAGTGGCGGAATGATAATGAAGAATTTTAGCTTCCGGAAGATACACACACCCCCAATAACGAAGACGCAGCCGCCATGCCAAATCAACGTCTTCAAAATAAGCGAAGTAACGGGAGGAGAAAAATTCTCTTATTGGCAGGTATTGGTAGTTGGAATTTTTAGCTTCCAATTTTCCGGAATCGCTTCGCAATTGTTTTTTTCTTCTTACGCCCACTGACCATATTCTCTCGCTTTTTGACGATTTTCCTTCCCATCCCTTGAGTGCCGCTGTGTTCTCTGGAGGCAGAGCGATGTCTAACAAAGCTTTTTTAGGATACAGAACGGCCGATCCAGAAGGTCCAAAAACTTCTTTCTCTCTCTTAAACTTGAAAACTTTTTCGCCGACCCCCCTGTTTATGGCGTTTCCATCGGGAGATATTTTAATGCCGGCCGCATCCACCCTGCTAGGGGCGTAATAATTTTCCACTAGAGGCGCGAAACTGCCGATTTTCCAGTCATCTTTTTTGGAAAGAAAAGGGAACAATTTTTTATCGATCTCGGGGTTCTTTTGATCGAATCCGTGCAGATAGGAGTCGGCCTTTTGTTGGAATATCTTGATAAATTTTGGATTGGGAATGGTGTCGTTGTTTAGCAGAATAATGTAGTCGGATTCCAAAAACTCAGTAGCGAATGTTATTCCCATGTTATTAGGCAGAGCGAAGCCCATATTCTCTTTGAGCAGTAAAACCCAGATCGGAATCTTTTCTCCAGATCTGTTTTTTGCTTGCTCGATGAGGTATTCCCGGGAACCGTCTTCCGATCCATTATCCACGATTATGACTCCAAATTTTTGATCTTCTTGTCTCCTCAGGGCTTCCAGAAATTGTCTCAGCAAATCGAGCCGGTTCCAAGTGGCGGTTACGATGATAGATTTGAATCGTTTATTTTGATTGGCCAATTTATCTATTTATCCATTTATATGTTCGTCTATTTCTCTATTCGATTGGATTAATTATTTTCCCCTTCCTATCCCTCACCCGACTGACCCGGATAAACCCACCTGCTGGCAAAATATCGATGCCCTTTTTCTCCAGTTCGTCGATAAATAAATTCATACCCAGCGAATCCGATGCGATATGGGGAGTAAGTATCAAATTTATGAAAGATTTTTCCGCTAACTTATAGTGGCTTTCCGGCCGGTGCATTGTGAGCACAGTACCAATTCCAGCGTTAGCTAAATGAGAGTATACATTTTCTGCTCCATTAGTCCCTCCAGTCATGTCAATCATAACCTTGCCGCAATAATTTTTTGGATTTCCAGAAAACACTCTGACGGGAGATCCCCGACGGGAGCCTTCTTGAAATTCAGGAATGTCAAACAAGCTATCAATGATGTCCTCAACAAATTCCGGTTTGATATTTTTTATCAATTCAGAAAGATATTTGTCCAACATATTATCCGTCGGTGAGTGTACATTAACCAAATTTATTTTTAGTAAACGGGCATTGTCCACTTCAATATATTGATTAGCAACATGGACTGATCTCGCGACTTGAACGATCCTCTTCCTCATCAAGCCTTCAATTATATTAATCGGAACACCGTAACCTTTATAAATATAGAGTTGCATTTCCATTGAATCATCCAGTAGCGCAAGGCTCTTTCCGATTGGATGATGTCCCAGCACCATGTCTACTCCCAACTCTTTTGCTAAAAGTATTTCTCCCTCATCAGGGTCAATCGTAACCAGTATTTTTTTAATCTCTTTTTTTGGGTCGCTGATAAAATGAATAGCCGAATCGAGATAGGGATTCGTTAGTTTATCTTTGGGAAAATATTCCCGTTGCTTTTCTGGAAGGGCATCGTGATTGCGTTTTATCCTGGCTAGTTGTTTGTTGATCTCCTCTTCCGGCCGCGGATCAGCCTCGCGTCCCAGTTTAATCGCCAAATCAAAAATTTCCTGAATAGTCATGGGTTTATCGGTTTATTAATGTTAGATATTTATAATAAAAGATCATAATTTTTTATCTTACCGTTTTTCCTTTTGGGCAATACTCCATTCTAGATAATTCTTTATAAATTCCTCTAAACCGCCGTTTAGAACTTTGTTCACATCTGAAACGGAAAAGCCGGTGCGGTGGTCTTTGACCATAGTGTAGGGATGAAGAACATAAGAGCGGATCTGGTTGCCAAAGGCGGCTTCTCTTCGCTCACCGCGCAAACTGGAAATCTTGTTTTGACGTTCTTCTTCTTGCTTTTGGAAGACTTTAGCTTTCAAGATTTGCATCGCCAGCTGTTTATTTTGCAATTGGCTGCGTTCGTTTTGACATACTACGGTTACGTTTGTAGGAATATGCGTGATGCGTACTGCCGAAGAAGTAGTATTCACGTGTTGGCCGCCCGGACCACCGGCGCGAAAGGTGTCGATTCTTAAATCTTTTTCGGAAATTTCCAGAATATTTTCCGGGACAAGTGGTACCACCTCGACCGAAGCAAAAGATGTTTCTCGGCTTTTGGCGACGTTGAAGGGCGAGAGTCTGACTAAGCGGTGGATTCCATGTTCTCCCTTGAGATACCCGAAAGCGTAATTTCCGGTTACCTGCAGTTCGACACTCTTAATGCCGGCTTCTTTGCCGGAAGATTGGTCAATGATTTTAGCTTCGAACCCTTTTTGCTCAAAATAACGCAGGTACATTCGAAGCAGTATCTCTGCCCAATCTTGGGCATCCGTGCCTCCCGCTCCTGACTTTATCGTGAAAATGGCATTGCTACGGTCATATAGCCCACCAAATATTAGTAAAACTTCCTTTTCTTTTAATTTCGATAATATCTTTTCGGTCTCTTTTTGCCAATTTTGCTGGTTTTTTTCAAGATCATTGGGAGCTGAGACATGTTTATTCTCCGCAGCTTCGGTGGAGGAAGACTGTACCTCTGCAGAAATACTATCCAGCAAAACTTTTTCCTCTTTGAGATCCACGATTTTTTTTTCGATCCCCCTCCAAAATAAAAGTTCGTCCTCTTTATTTTTCAGTTCAGCCAAGAAAAGCTTGGTTTTTTCATGGTCCTGCCAAATATTTTCTTGCTCCAGTTTTTTTTTCAAATTTAGCAGCTCCTCCTTCTGTTTCGCGAGGTCAAAGATAGTGATTTAGCTTGCCCCAAAGGTTGACGAGGCTCTCCCATGAGTTATCTTTTTGATCTTTCATTGTTCTAGTTTCAAATTACATAAGAAGCGCAAAAAAAAAATTCAAAAACTCAAATTTGATGTTTTGCAATTTTACTCTTTGTACTCTACTTCCCTACTTCTTCAATCGTTCCTCTCATATAGAAGTCCTGCTCATTCTTGTCGTCATATTTGCCGGAAATTATAGCTTTAAATCCGACAATAGTATCTTCGCGGCGTACGTATTTGCCGGGCCGGCCGGTGAATTGCTCTGCCACACGAAAAGGCTGGGAAAGAAATTTTTGGATCTTTCGAGCTCTTCCGACCAGCAGTTTGTCTTCCTCGGAGAGCTCGTCCATTCCCAAGATGGCGATTATATCCTGGAGATCCTTATAGCGCTGTAGGATTCTCTGAACCTCTCGGGCAGTGTTGTAATGGTCCTCTCCGACTACGGTCGGATCGAGAATCGTGGAAAATGAATCCAGAGGATCCACAGCGGGATAAATTCCCAGCTCGGTCAATGATCTGGAAAGGGATACTGTGGAATCAAGATGACCGAAAGTTGTGGCTGGTGCCGGGTCGGTCATATCGTCAGCCGGCACGTAGACGGCTTGAATTGAAGTAATTGACCCCTTTTTCGTGGAAGTAATTCTCTCTTGTAGGGTGCCCATTTCTTCAGCCAGTGTTGGCTGATATCCGACAGCCGAAGGAATACGGCCGAGCAAAGCTGAAACTTCCGATCCCGCTTGGGTGAAGCGGAATATATTGTCAATAAATAGAAGAACATCCTTTCCTTCTTCATCGCGGAAGTATTCAGCCATCGTAAGTCCAGTAAGAGCCACCCTCTGGCGTGCTCCAGGTGGTTCGTTCATTTGGCCAAAAACCAGTGTCGTTTGATTCAAAACCCCGGAGTTTTTCATTTCAAAGTAGAGGTCGTTGCCTTCTCTAGTTCTCTCTCCCACTCCGGAAAAGACGGAAAATCCCCCGTGCTCCGAAGCAATATTGTGGATCAATTCTTGAATTATGACTGTCTTCCCCACTCCAGCGCCTCCGAAAAGTCCTACTTTACCGCCTTTTACAAAAGGGCAAATTAAGTCAATTACTTTTATTCCCGTTTCAAAAATTTCCGTTTCAGTCGATTGCTCGGTGAATTTTGGAGATTCTTTATGGATGGGCATTACTTTCACTCCGTTTAACCTTTCTTTGCCGTCAATGGGATTACCCATAATATCAAACATTCTGCCCAAAGTTTTTCGTCCCACGGGAACCTGAATGGGATTTTTCGTATTCGTGGCTTGGATGCCTCTTCTCAAGCCGTCAGTTGGACCCATAGCGATAGTTCTTACCCTTCCTGCTCCCAAGTGTTGGTGCACTTCTAAAATCAGTTCTTCTTGCTGATTCTCAACTCTCAACGCGTTATAAATCGCGGGAAGTTTCCCCTTTTCCTTGAATCTTACGTCTACAACCGGACCGATGACTTGGATAATTTCACCCGACTTTACTTCATTAGCTGGCATAACAAAAACAAATTAAGAGTTAAGAAAGAAAATGGAAGATATTAAGTACTAACTTTTCTTTTCTAATTTAAAAATTTTTTACACTCTTCTCGGTTTTTTTGGTCGGCATCCATTGTGGGGAACGGGAGTAATATCTTTTATGGAGCTAATCAAAAGACCCGTGTTTCCCAACGCTCGGACTGAAGCTTCTCTGCCTCCCCCCACGCCTTTAATGAAAACATTAACTTCTTTTATTCCAAAGCGGGCGGTTTTTTCAACAACTTTTTGCGCTACTAAAGTGGCGGCAAAAGGGGTGGCTTTTTTGGGACCCTTGAACCCCAAAGCACCCGAGCTGGCCCATCCCAAAACGTTTCCGTCAAGATCGCTTATTGTGATAACCGTGTTATTGTAAGAACATAAAATATAGGCTTTGGCCCTTGCCACATGACGCCTCTTGGAAACTTTCTTTTTAGGCGTGGAGACATTCACACTAGCCGAATCCTTCGTAGCGTTTTTGGTTTCAATTTTGGCTTCAACCTTCCCGCTCCCTTTTTCTTTCTTGATTCTTTTCTCGGGTACCTCGCTGTTCTTTGCCGATTCGGCTCTTTGAGCCTCTTCTCCGGTGTTCTTTGTCGCCTTCTCGTTTTTATCTTTTTTGTCCGACATTAATCTGCAGTTATAAGTTATAAGTTATAAGTTATAAGTTATAAGCTGTGAGTGCTTGAATTATATTGAACTCTTGCATTTTTCTTATATCCCATAGCTTATGCCTCATGGTTATATTCTAGGTCTTTTCCAGCTTGCGTTTACCGCTCCCCATTGTGTGTCTTATATTGCCCCTTATGGTGCGAGAGTTGGTCTTCGTTTGCTGGCCTCTTGCGGGAAGATGTTTTGAATGTCTGATCCCGCGATAGCAACCAATTTCTTTTAAACGCTTGATGTTGGAAGTAATTTCGTGGCGAAGTTCTCCTTCTGTTTTATATTCTTCTATCTCTCTCTTAAGCTGATTTATTTCGTCGGTACTTAGATTTTTAGCTCTCTTGTTTTTGTCAATCCCCGCTTGCTCCAAGATTTTATTACTCAAAGACTTCCCTATGCCGTAAATATAGGTAAGGGCTATTTCAAGACGTTTGTTATCCGGTATGTTGACTCCGACAATGCGAGGCATGCTTGTTAATTACTAATTTCTAATATCCAATTTCTAATGAAATTTCTAATCATTCATCTCATTGGAAATTGGTAATTAGGAACTGGAAATCTTAAAGTCATCCCTGTCTTTGCTTGTGGCGCGGGTTTTTCTTGCAAATTATATAGACTTTCTTCTTGCGACGGACTACCTTGCAGTCTCGGCAAATGGGTTTAACGGACGCTTTGACTTTCATAATGAAGAAATAACGTGTAACGTGTAATGTGTAATGTTAAGCTAGGCAGTCAGACAAAACAAACATCGCGTGCATCTTGTACACGTTACATATTACACTTTATACATTACCCACAATTATAGTCTTCGCACAATTCTACCTTTTGTCAAGTCATATGGGCTCATCTCAGCCAACACCTTGTCTCCCGGCAGGAGTTTGATGTAATTAACCCGCATCCGTCCGGATATATGAGCCAGAATTTCGTGATTATTTTCCAGTTTAACCCTAAAAGTGGCGTTGGGGAGGGCTTCTAAAACTTCGCCCTCGAATTTTACGATTTCTTTTTCCATAAAGTGACGTATAACTTATAGCGCATAACTTGTAACGCGAGAAAAATAATTCTAGATTCTATATATCGGATATTCAGCAATCTTATATTGCGGGTTTTGAGTTACACGTTTTAAAATTTTACAACTTGTTTTTTAAAATGGCAATTTAAAACAGTGTCAGGAGCTATAAAGTTCTGGAATCCTAATTGTGCTGCACGTTACACGCTACACGTTACACTAAAAAATGTCAATATCGAAGCATTACGATCCCAAAAGAACCGAAGCAAAATGGTCAAAATTTTGGGCCGGAAAGAAAATCTATAGTTTTGATCCTAAAAATCCGGGCAAGGTTTATTCTGTTGATACCCCACCTCCCTATGTGAGTGGAGACCACCTGCACGTGGGACACGCTATGAGTTACACTCAGGCGGAAGTGATAGTGCGGTTTTATAGAATGTTGGGCAGGAATATTTTTTACCCGATGGGTTTCGATGATAACGGTTTGCCCACCGAGAGACACGTAGAAAAGAAGTACAAGTTGGATAAATCAAAAATATCCCGCAAAGAGTTCGCAGAGCTTTGTTTTAAAGAAACGAAGGAGGGATCAAAGACTTACACTGATTTGTGGACTAGCCTCGGCTTAAGTGTTGATTGGGAACTTTTGTATTCCACTATCGCTCCCAATGCTCAGAAGGTGGCTCAGCTATCTTTCTTGGATTTGTACGAAAAGGGTAGAATCTATCAACAACACGGGCCAATATTTTGGTGTCCGTATTGTCAAACAGCTCTCGCGCAAGCGGATTTGGAGGATCGGGAGGAAGAGACTGTAATGTATGATATAGATTTTAGGGACGATAAGAATGATCCTCTGACAATTTCCACGACTCGGCCGGAGTTGATTTTTGCCTGCTCCGCGCTCTACGTGAACCCGACAGACAAGCGATATAAGAGTATTATAGGGAAAAATGCCATAATTCCCCTTGTGAACAGAAAGGTAACAATTAGATCCCATGAATCCGTGGAAAAGGGAAAGGGCACAGGGCTTATGATGGTTTGCACTTGGGGCGACGCGGAAGACGTCGAAAAATGGAAAGAAGACAAACTGGATACTTACACCATTTTTGATAAAAAGGGATTTTTAAATGAAGCGGCCGGTAAATACAAAGGACTTAGGGTGAGAGAATCCCGTGCCGCGATAGTCAGCGATCTCAAAAAAGGAGGATTGGTTCGGGGAGAAAAGAAAATTGTTCATATCTTGAACATCCATGAACGGTGCAAAAATCCTATTGAGTTTTACGCTTCCAGCCAATGGTTTATCCGATTGCTGGATTTAAAAAATGTTCTGTTGAAAAGAGGCGGGGAATTAAACTGGCATCCGCGTTCTATGAAAATCCACTATGACAATTGGATCAAGGGTTTGAAGTGGGACTGGTGTATTTCCCGCGACCGTTTTTACGGCGTGCCTTTTCCGGTTTGGCATTGCAAGGATTGCGCGAAAATAATCCTGCCCGAAAAAAGCCGGTTGCCCGTTGACCCTAGGGAACAGAAACCAACCGTATCGAGCTGTCCGGAGTGCGGGAGCAAGAAAATCGAAGGAGAAATACAGGTTATGGACACATGGATGACATCTTCGGTTACTCCGCTTATTAACGCGAAGTGGGGTGATAAAAATAACTTGATGAAAAAAATTTATCCGATGTCGCTTCGGGTGCAGGCGATGGAAATTATTCGCACTTGGCTTTTTTACACGGTGGCAAAATCTCATTTACACACCGGGACGCTGCCGTGGAAAGATGTAATGATTTCAGGCCACGGGACTGACATAAAAGGAGAAAAAATGAGTAAATCGTTGGGCAATTTCGTAAAAGCGGAAGATGTTATCAACAAGTACAGCGCTGACGCGGTTCGCTGGTGGGCTTGCGGGACGACGTTGGGAATGAACACCCGATATTCCGAAGAGGATGTCCGGGCGGGTCAAAAACTGCTTACAAAGCTATGGAATGTCAGCCGTTTCGTGTTCATGAATTGCCCCGAAAGAGTTAAAAAACCGAAAAAGCTTTATCCGTCTGATCGGTGGATACTGGCCGAAGCCCAAAGTCTAGTTGCGGAAGTGACAAAAAATCTTAAAAAATACGAGTTCGGATTGGCCAAAATTGCCATTGAAAAATTTTTCTGGACCAAACTTACCGATAATTATATGGAATTGATTAAAGGCCGGCTTTATGATAATGATGGCTGCATAGAGACAGGTTTAAAATCTGTCTCTACCGATGATTCAAAGAGAAAGGGTAGAGAATCCGCCCGGTTCACGATTGTCTACCTGCTGGATTTGATAAATCATTTATTTGCGCCTTATCTGCCCTTTATTACAGAGGAGATCTATCAGACTTTTTTCAGAAATAAATATTATAAGGAAATTTCTATTCATCTCTGCCCCTGGCCAAAAAATGTAGGGGCGGTTCATAAACCGCCCCTACAAAAAACCGGAGATTATGTAATTCGAATAATCGAAGAAATCCGCCGCTACAAAGCGGGTAAGGGTATGAAATTGGCGGATTCCATCGCTATAATGGAAATCAGCGGCAATATAAAAATAATCAAAAGTCTAAAATCTTTCGAAGGTGATCTAAAAAACGTAGGAAAAATCGAAAAAATAAGCTGGAAAAAAAAGAAGATATCCGACTTAAAGTTTGCTTTCAGAACCTGATTTTTCTTTTTATTGCCGTATTTTTCAATGAAGTAGTGGGTTGGCAAAGTCGTTTCTTCCGAATAACTCAACCAATTCTTCTTTTATCTTCCGATGTTTTTTCGGTTTTACGGCAGGGAAAGCCATAACGATGATCTTTTGTCCGGGTGGCAAAGATTTTAGGATCTCAGAGTTTATGGCGTTTCGGATTTGTCTTTTAAGTTTGTTACGATCGACCGCCTTTTTGCAGACTCTTTTGGTGACGATGACGCCAATTTTACTTGGCTCATTTCTATTAGTAGAAGGCAAAATGATCAAACTAAAAGTTTTACCGCGAACGCGGCGGCCTTTTTTAAAAATGAGATCAAAATCGGAGCGAGAAAGACGGTTGGATTTGGGAAGCATTGCGAGATAGAAAAATAGAAGAATTTACGAGACGAGCAATACCATTTCTTATCCATTATTCTATTATTCAAGCACCGCTTTTATCCTTCTCACTCCCGCGCTGGCCGCCTCTTCTTTTACTATTTTAAATTTACCTAGTCCCCCGGTTTTTTTCACGTGGGGACCACCGCAAATTTCCTTACTGAAGGGCTGTTCGGGATTTCCCACAGTGTAGACCTTAACTTTTTCTCCATAACGTATTTCAAAAAATCCAAGAGCGCCACTTTGAATAGCTTTCTCGTACGACGTTTCGGAAAATTCTATCGGCAGGTTGGAAATAATGGCGTTATTGACCATTTCTTCCACTTGCTGCTTTTCCTTCTCGGTCATTTTCTCAGGGTGGGTAAAATCAAAACGCAGACGCTCCGTAGTGATATTGCTCCCCTTTTGCTCTACGTGGCTGCCTAAAACGGCCCGGAGCGCCGCTTGAAGAAGATGGGTTGCGGTATGGAGTTTCACAGTTTCATAACTTTCGTCCACCAGTCCGCCGCGAAATCTCTTCTCCGAACCATTGCGGGAAATTTTTTGGTGTTCGCGAAACGCCTCTTCGAACCCTTCTTTATCTATGGAAAGGTTTTTTTCCCGAGCGAGTTCCTGGGTAAGTTCAAAAGGGAAGCCGTAGGTTGAAAAAAGTAGAAAAGCGTCTTCGCCGCTGATTTTTTCCTTTTCAGATAATTTCTCCCATTCTTTAAGGCCCTTCTCTAATGTCTGGTGAAACCGTTCTTCCTCCTGTTTCATCTCGTCTAGAATAAAATTAAAGTTTCTTCCCAATTCTTGGTAAATATTTCCGTAATTTTCCACGGTAGTTCGGGCCAGTTGTTCAAAAACATTGTTGTTTTCTTCGCTGATATTTAAAACTTTCTTATAGCGCAGCGCTCTTCTCAAAAGCCGGCGCAAGACATAACCTTTGCCCAAATTCGAAGGGGTAGTTTTTGAATCGTCTCCTAAAATAAATACCGCGCTTCGAATATGGTCGGCAATAATCCGCATTGCTCTGGTTGTTTTCGGATCCTTGCCATAATCAATATTGCTTTCCTGTTCCAGCACCTTTATAAGAGGTTTAAACAAATCCGTAAGATATATGTCGGGGTGGTCTTCCATCACGGCACAAACTCTCTCCAAACCCATTCCGGTATCAACATTCCTTTGGGCAAGTTTTTCATATTTTCCGTCAGTGCGGCGGTATTCCATAAATACGTTATTCCAAATCTCCCAGAAGTTGCCGTCATTATATCCCGGCCGTTCTTTTTTTAAATTGGGCTTCTTTTCTTTCCAGTAATAAAAAATTTCCGTATCCGGTCCTTGCGGTCCGGGATGTTTTCCGCCGGTTGGCCACCAGTTGTCCTCTTTTCCTAGCAGGAATATGCGGTGTTCCGGTTTCAACTCCCCCCTTTTCTCTCGCAGATCCTCCTGCCCGTAGATTCTCGCGTCTATTCCGACTTTGCTGAAGGCTTCTTTCCAAATTTCGATTGATTTCTGATCTGGGGGCGATTCTCCGTCGCCGGAAAAAACACTTACGTAAAGACGATTGGGGGTAATTCCTAATCCGTATTCCGCGGAAGTAAGAAATTGTATGCTCCATTCAATTGATTTTTTTTTGAAATAATTTCCCAATGACCAATTGCCCAGCATTTCGAAGAAGGTATCATGATTGGCGTCTCCCACTTCTTCAATATCGGTGAGCCGGATACACTTTTGTATACTGGCAAGTCTGGACCCGGCGGGATGTTTTTCTCCCAAAAGATATGGAACCAGAGGCTGCATTCCGGCAGTGGTAAAAAGCACGCTGGGGTCGTTTTCCGGCACAATAGAAGCGGAGGGCAGTATAGCGTGCCCCCTTCGTTCAAAAAAATTCAAAAAACGTTGGCGAATTTCGCTGCTGGATAAAATCAACAATATCAGTTAAAGGTTAAGAAGAGAAAACAATCAAGAATTAAAAAATCCCAACTCTAATTATTTTTATTTCTCTATCTTCTCTCCTAACTATTCATATAACAACTTTATCTCAACTACAAATTAAACTTTTAGGGTAACTGCCAATCTTGTTTTTTCTATAATTCTATTAGAAAATACCTTTGAGTTTTTTAAACATATCTCAAAAAGGAGGCCTGAGATGGACTATGCCGGTACTTTTCTAGTGGCAATGGCGCCGTTAAACGGCAATAGCCGGAACCAAATCTCTCCCAGGCTTGCCAAACTAAAAGCAGCCATGGGATTAAAAGAAGAGGAAATTTCTCGGCTAAGGGAATGCCTCGCTTTAATAGATCGCCAACGGTGTAAAAACTATTTTTGTATGGGCTTGCTGGCGGAGATAATCGGTAGCTTCCGCGAAACAATTGAAAATGTCGCTGGATCCGATTTCTCGGAGCCCGTTTTGTCCCATTCACTCGAGAGTTTTTTGGCAGATTTTCAAAACAAGAAGATTTGGGCGGATCCGGATATTACGTCATTCAACGAAATTTACCACTATCTCGGGCTATTATCGATAAGTTTGAGAATGGAATTGCACCAGATGCGCCCCAACAGACTTTCATAGGGCTTGGGTGAGGGGGGTTTAAAATTAAATGTAAAGGCCCACGTCCCTAAACCGCGAAGCGGAGAATCTAATTCTCCGCTCTGTTTTTTATTATAATTTGTAGTATTTTAAACTTTGAAAAAATTATACGCTTTCCAGCCTTCTTTCTGAAGTTGTATAATTTATGAAGTTGCTAAGAAATTTTTTTTCTTTTTCTCCAAGTTCAAACTGCTTGGTTTTTACATGAGTTTCTTCGAGTGCTTCTTTCCATCTCCTGTCCCTTTCAATAATATTTGAAACATATCCCAGCTCGTAAACAATTTCTTTTATTCCGGCCCGTACTAGCAGTTTGACGCAACTGAAACAAGGGAAAAGGGTCATGTAAGCGGTAGTGCCATTTAAGCTGAGCCCTTCTCTGGCGGCAAGCGCAATTGCGTTGGCTTCCGCATGGATGCTCCGGCAAAAATCGTATTTTTCCACACCCTTGATGTTAATGGTCCGTCTATAGCATTTGCCCTCATCACTGCAGTGAGGAACTCCCGGCATAGAACCGTTATATCCTGTGGAAAGCACTTGCTTGTTCCGCACAATCACACAGCCTGTCGGCCGCGACAAACAAGTGGATCGCGACGCTGCCAGTTTTGCCAAAGCCATGAAATACGCGTCCCATGAGGGCCGATTAATGCGCCGTACAATTTTCTCGCTAACGACAGACCTACCTTTGGTGGGCGATTTACAGTTTTCGATTTTCATTGTTTTTTTGGTCCCAATCTAGTTAAAAAACTGAGATATTTATTATATTCTTCTGTCTATTCGCCTTTTCTTCTTCTCTCCAGCTCTTCAAAAAGTGTTTTAAAGGCTAACGGTTCTCCCACCCAGATATTCTCATCCGTAATTTTAAAATGTATAATTAGCTCTTCGTCGGGCATGTTTTTAAAATCTTCCGCCAAGTTTTTATCGCCTCCGCTTGGATTTAGTACCTCTATTTTGGCAAATTTTTCCAGTTTTCTCCACTTTTCTCTCCCGATTTTGTTGATTTCGCTTTCTATATATTTCCTACGATTGAATTTCTCCCCGACCATGTTTTTAGACGGTTCGGATTCCTCTATCCCCGCAGCTTTTTTCTTCTTTGCTTCAATTTTTTCCCTATACTGCTCGAGATTTATTACGTTCGGAAAATCAGGCGATTGCTCTTTCCCCATTTTATTTACGTAATGTAAAAAATAAGATTGCTGTCAGAAAAATAATGAGCCACAAAATGCTTTGCAGAACGATTTTTAAGGCGGATTTTCTCTTACCCTTGAAAAATAAAATAGCCGGATAGCCCAGTATCATTGAAGCGGACACCAACGCGGAGATAACAAATATCAGCAAGAAAATCATGACTCCAAACATTTGGTCGTCTTTTTGCGGACCGAACCAATTTTGAGCATTCTGTATAAAGAAAGCTATAAACGAAATATAGACCGTCAGCCCGACGGCTTGGGCAAAAGCGATAAGTTTGGGATTTCTGTTCATGCCATATTTTATCAATATTTAATTGTAATTTATCCCAAAAATTTATCCCAATCAAATAACCAAAATGAATCGAAGCCTTTTTCGAAACATGACAAATACTGCGTTCCATAAGTCTCCTTCGCTTTTCTTATGTTCTCTATCAAACAAGCTATTTATCTACAATCCTGTCAATAAACGACGAATTGGGAACGTATTTAGTAAAATATTTTTAGCAACCCTGTTGAGATGGGAAGAAGTTGATGTTTTTGACCATCAAGCTTTTATTGAACATTTTTGGTCTTTTTCTTACGATTGCCATAAGCTTCCAAAATCTGGCTAACTTTCTTTTTGAGCTCGGGAATATTATTAATGCTAGTGTCCCAAACTCTTTTTTTTATCAACGTTAAAGTATTTGTGGACGATAAAATTACGCATACTCACTATATCCCTGAAAAGAATTTCTTTTTTATATTTCTTCTTAAAATCAGTAGACAGATTATTACTTGCTTCGCCGACAACCGAGAGTTGCCTAACCAAAATGTCCGTTGCGTCAGCATCATCTAGCAACCCTTTTTTAGATTTATTCAGGCAATTATTGATTCTTTTGGTTGCCTTCAAAATGTGCCGTAAAAATATTTCATCTCTTTTCATAGATTTTTTCTGCTTTGTTTAAAACCTCTTCACGAAAAAATTCGCTGATAGCTCCGGGGGTAAGCAAATCAACTTTTTTTTGAACTTCTTTTTGCATGTTTCTCTGAATGCGGGCAAGTTCGAAATACCCAATTTTCGCCCTTGGCGTAAATTCGATTAGAATATCAATGTCGCTGTCTTTATCGGGCTTCCCATAAGCATAGGACCAAAAATATAAATCTTTCGAAAATCCTTCTTATGGGGGTCTTTTTCGATTGCGGCTAGCATTCTTTCCCTAATGGTTTTTTTGCTCATAGTCTTAGCTTATCTTCTTGCCTTATTTCTACCATAGTTTTTTGTTTTTTGAAGATTCACATTCGGGCTTCGTTCCAAACATAATTTTAAAATGAATTGAAAACCGCTATTTAAAGCAATCTTTATGTTTGCGGAAGGGGGGAGATTCGAACTCCCGGAGCCCTTTCGAGCTCAACACCTTAGCAGGGTGCTGCTTTCAGCCGCTCAGCCACCCTTCCGGACATGTTAAACGCATGATCATGTGAACATCTATCATTTTCAAGATTAGATGTTCGCATGATTTGCATGATTACAAAAGTTTTCCCTGTTCACGTTGTTTTTTAGGTCCTATCTCGAGAGAATCCCACTCGGTTCCCAGATCAGCCGAATCATTCTGGACTTCGGAAGAAGCCAATAATTCCAAAACCCGCGGTATTTTACGAAAATCCTCCCGCAGAGGTTCCGTCCACTGCCGATGATAAAGTGCCGCGGCCGGATGATAAGTCGGCATAAACACCTTTAGGCCAATCCCCGGAATATTTCTCCGCAACACTTTTCCCCTCACCACCGATATTTTCATTCCTGGCAAGAAACGCTCTGTGGCGAATCTCCCCAAGAGAACTACCAGCGCGGGATCAATTATTTCTATCTGCCTCTTGAGCCACGGCCAGCAAGCTTCCACTTCTTCCGGCAGTGGATCTCGATTATTAGGCGGACGACACTTAAGTACATTAGCGATAAACACCTCTTCCCGTGACATTCCCACTTCACTTAGAAATTGATTGAGAAGCTGACCGGCCTGGCCGACAAACGGCTTCCCTTGCTCATCTTCTTTTTGGCCGGGTCCCTCCCCAATAAACATTACCTTAGCCGAGGGACTGCCTTCACCCGGCACAATATTGGTGCATACTTGACCCAAATGGCAGCAGCCGCTTGATTCCAGCATTTCTTTGTTCAGAGCCGCAATTTTTGAAACTTTGTCGTTTGTATCCGGCATCTTATTTTTTCTTAGCCGTTGTTTTCTTCGCGGAAGTTCTTTTGTTCCCTTCGGCGTTTTTCTTGATTTCAGGCTTTCCGAGTTTGCCTGTCGCTTTTTTGCCCTTCTTGGTCTTCTTTTCTTTCTTACTTTCTTTTTCTTCCTTTGTTTCTCCTAGTCCCTTCTTATATTCTTCCTCCTCTTCCTTGGTAAGTAAAGTCAAGCCCAGCCGATGACTTTCCGGTTCTATGGATAAAATCTTAAAGTCGTATTTCCTACCCACCTCTAAAATATCGTTTAGGCTTTTCACCTTGAATTTTCCCATCATTTCTGAAACATGGGCTAGTCCATGGATATCCCTGTCCAACTGAACAAAAGCTCCAAAGGGATTAATCTTGGTAACATCCCCTTGAACAATCTTACCCGCTTCATATTTTTTGCCAATTTTGGTCCATGGATCCTCTTTTAGCGCCCTTATCGACAAAGAAACCCTGGTACCGTCAATATCAATAATCTTGCATTGCACTCTTTCTCCCGTCTTTACAATTTCATGAGGATCCTCGATCAACTGCCAAGCTAGTTCTGAAATATGCACCAAACCCTCCAGAAGCTCTTTTTCTGGAGTCTCTTCAACCTTTTTTCCTTTGGGAGCGAACTTTACAAAAGCCCCGAAATCAACTACTCCGCTTACTGCTCCCTCCACCACATCGGAAACCGCAAACTCTCCGATAACCGCCCTCTCTTTTTCCTCATAGGTGGCTTTTTCTGAAACGATTAATTTCTCTTCTTCGGAATCGACATCGATAACTTTTACTCTTATCTCTTTCCCTACTAGTTTTAAGAGGAGTTGTAAAATTTTGTTTTTATCTCCATCCTCCACTCTGGGATAGTGCTCGTGGCTGAGTTGAGAAACCGGCAAAAATCCATAAATACCGTTCACCTCGACCATAAGGCCTCCTCGATTAGCCTCGAGTATACGTGTCCCGACCGTTTCCCTGTCGTCCATCTTACGCTTCAGTTCCTTCCAAGCTTTTTCATAAGCAGCTTCCCTAATGGATAGCTCCACGTAGCCATCGTCATTTTCCAACTCCACTACCGTAGCCTCTATCTCGTCTCCCTCCGCAAGATTTTCTACTATACCCAAACCATCCTTCATTTCCCTGCCCATAATAATCCCCGTTCCCAAAGCGTCCAAATCGACATAAATGGCACTATTGCTAACTGCCACCACTTCTCCTCGAATAAGATCTCCGACTTTGGGCACGTCTATCTCCGATTTACGGAGCATCTCCTCTAAATCAATTTCTTTGCGAAGCGTGTTTTTCTTAACTTTCTTAGATTTATTTTTAATTTTTTCTTCAGAAGAAGAATCATCTGATTGATTAATGATTTCCATGACTTTACACGGCGGATTAAAAATTAAAGACTTAGACTAAATCCGCTAATTTAGCCTATGTTTAGTTAGTTTATCAAGTTTATCAAGTTTGTAAAGTTTTTCAAGAGAAAATTTAAGTTTAGTTTAAAATTTTCTCTTGAAAAACTTGATGAACCTCCAACCAAATTTAAGAGCAAACTTTGTAAATTTTAATTAGCCTTCCATTGACGTTATTCCGGCAGAGATTTCGGCTAGTTCTTTGGTTATGTTCGCCTGACGAGCGATATTATAGTACAGGCTAAACTCCGCCATCATATCACCGGCAACATCCGTAGCGTTTTTCATGGTAAGCATTCTTGAAGAAAACTCGGAAGCTTGGGATTCCAAAAAAGCCTGATAAATTTGGCCTTCAATCATTCTGGGAAGAATAATTTTAAGAACGTTCTCTTTAGAGGGCTCATATATATAATAGGTTTCTCCGGCCTTTTCTCTCAATTCCTCAATTTTTTCTTTCCTTCCTTCCTTGGTGCCTATCTCTTTACCTAGTTCCTCCAGCTGTTTCTCGATATCCAGTCGTGAAAGTGGCAATATCTGGCGTATTTTCGGCTCGTTTTTGACCACGGAAATAAAATTGCTGTAAGCCACTACTATTTTGTCATAATAAGCTTGATTGTACTTTTCAAAAAGAAAATCGGAGAGGGGATAAACGTTATCCAACCCTAGTTGCTCATTCCAGTCAAAAAAACTGGCTACGACTTTTTGACCGGCTCTTATTGCCGCTTCGGTCCCCTTTCTACCGACCGTAACGAATTCTATCTCCACTGCTTTAGGAGAAACCTCGGGTTCTATTTTGACGTCCCTCACTCGATTTACCATTAAACTGTACGGATTTTTGACCTGCTCGAGAATTTTTTTAACCAGCTGGCTATTTAAACCGCCGCAAAGTCCTTTATTCGAGGAAAATAGCACGATGCAAATTCTTTTCACCGGCCTGGCTTTAAGCAACGGGTTGTCGCTTCTCCTTACCGACTCGGAGACGCTTACTAGAATTGTCCAAGCTGATTCAGTATATGAACGAGCCGAGATCGCTTTTGCCACAACTTTCTTCATTTTCGCCGCCGCCACCATTTCCATCGCTTTGGTGATTTTGCGTATGTTTCCTACGGATTTGATACGTTTGCGTAATTCTTTCGCGCCGCCTTTAGCCATACGAATAGTTTAGAGTGAACTTTTAACTTTTATTAAAATATGGTCCTAATATGTCGTCCACTGCTTCCGGTTTTACTTGGTCATAAACGTTACCGTTCACAATAACAACCGGACCCCTTTGACAGCGTCCCTGGCAGCTAGCACTCTTAACTTCCAATTTCGCGGTTTTATCCCTATCTAACCTTACTCCCAAAAAACGTTCTATTTCGGTAAGAACTTTCCTGCTTCCTCTAAGTTCGCAAGGCGCGCTCACACAGACTTTTATTTCTACATCAGATTTTTGGGCAAAGTTAATATCGTCAAAGAAACTAAGAGCGCTGAAAGTTTCCGATGGACTCATCGAAAAATAATCAGCCACACTGTAGATATCTCTTTGGGAAACATGACCAAAGATACTGTCAATTCGCTTCAAAGCCGGTAAAAGATTCTGAGGGTGCGGCTCAAACTCCAGAAGAATTTTTTGGATAGTAGGCCGTGGCATAAAAACCAATTTACTTATTTTTTACTTTGGTCAGAGTGCGCAGACATCTCACGCAAATAGTTACTTTCTTTCCATCAATAATTCTAGACTGTAAATTCACTCTTTGCTTCTTTTTCCCCACCCGATTATATCTCCCTCTCAATTTATTTATAATACTGGCCTTATGATAGCTCTTACCACAAATATCGCAAATTCTCGACATGACAAAATAATGAAAAATTAAAAACAGGAGGAGATCCCTTTTCCCGACCCCTTTTAGCCTTAATGATATTCGCTATCGTTTCTGCCATTGAGGAGCCCGCCGTGCCTTCTTTAATCCCGGCTTTTTTCTTTCCTTCACTCGGGGATCACGAGTCAAAAATCCTGCTTCCCGAAAAAGCGCCCGATACTTATCATCCATAGCCACAAACGCTCTGGCAATACCGTGTCGCAAAGCTTCAACCTGCCCCTTTTTCCCCCCTCCGGTTATCACGGCTGAAACGGCAATATCTTCCTTTATTCCGCCCACACGAAAGCAATCCTCGGCAATGCGCCTTAAGTCTAAGGCGGGGAAATAATCGGAATAGCTCTTTCCATTCACGACAACGGATTTCGGACCTTTTTCGGAATAAACCCTGACCCTGGCCACCGCGTTCTTCCGACGCCCGGTGCCATAGTAATATTTTCCCTTAAACACGACCGGCTCTGATTTTTGAGTTTCAACCATGGAATCTTACTTATAACTTATAACTTATAATTGACGACTTATGGCAAAAATGTTGGTACTACTCAATCGCATTTCCACCGTTGTTAGTTACAAGTTATTAGTTATTAGTTGTTAGTTTTAGTTGCTTTTTTTTCATCGCTTCGTAAAGCTCTTTTCCTTCTTTCTCTTCAGTAAATAACTTCAAACGATTAATTCTAGGAGTCCTGAGCTTATTTTTGGGAAGCATATTCGTTATTGCTCTTCTGATGACTTCGCCGGGATTATCAGATGCCAGATTTCTTAAACTGATGCTTTTGATTCCTCCGGGGTACCCTGAATAATGATAATAGACCTTATTATCCCACTTGGAAGGATGGCTTACTTTTAAGTATTTGGTGTTGACTATGACAACGAAGTCGCCGCAATCCGATTGGGGGGAGAAAAACGCCTTATGTTTCCCTTGCAACAAAGACGCCACCCTCGAAGAAATTCTTCCAAGATTTTGGGATTTGGCGTCAAGAAGATGCCATTTTCTTTGAACTGTAAAATTGTATGAGGTTGATTTGTCTTTCACTTTGTGTTCTTAACTTTTAACTTATTTTTTGCTCCGGTCTTTTTGCTCTTCCCATCGCCGCCCTTAGCACCGGAAGACACTTCCACAAACTCAATAAATGCCACCGGGCTCGCATCGGAAACTCGCGATATTAATTTTGTGACTCTTGTATAGCCTCCCTCTCTTTGGCTGAAGAGCGGTCCCCATTTTTCTATCAGATTTTTCACCGATTTATCATCAAAACCCCTGCGCAGTTCCCGCGTTACCGCCATTCCTCCGTGTTTTGCTTTCGTAATAATTTTTTCAATATAAGGTCTCAAAACTTTCGCTTTTGTTAGAGTAGTTTTGATTTTTCCCTCTCTAATCAAAGCGACCGCGAGAGACCTTAAAAGCGCCTTCCGCTGTTTTGACACTCTGCCCAACTTTTTGCCCTTGCGTAAATGACGCATAATTTATAAAAGCCCGTTAAAATTGTAAGTTGTTAGTCGCTAGTCGTCAATAGCGGTTTATTTTCTCTTCTGCATTTTCTTCAATTCTTTCTCTTCTTCGTTTTCCAATACCAAACCAAAGTTGCCGAGAGCCTTTTTGATGTCTCTCAAACCCTTGTCTCCCATTCCTTCTATTTTCAATATTTCCTCTTCGGTAAGAGTGGCTAGGTCTCCGACTTTCTTAAAATTTTGCTCCATGAGGAGGTTGGAAGTACGGGATGGCATTTTTAGTTTCTGAATGGGCATATCCAAAATCTCCTGCTCTGACAATTCAATGCCGATTTCTTCTTCGACACCAATTGGTTTCACTTTTTCTTCTCCCTCGGCCCCCTTCTCCTGCCCGCCTTCCGCTTCCGTTTTTCTTACCATTTCTCCCTTTTCCACTGCTTGAACATCCTTTTTGGTAGTTAGCTCGGAAAATTGTCTAACAAGTATTGCCGCAGCCCTCGTCAAAGCGTCTTCGGGATTTACAGTTCCATCGGTCTCAACCACAAGCCTCAACCGTTCGAAATCGGTTTGTTTGCCCACTCGCATATTCTCGACTTCCATATTGACTCTGGTAACCGGCGAAAAGAGAGAATCAATTTCTATCACGCCTATTTCCCGTTCTTTTCTTTCTCTTTCTTCCGCCATTTGGTATCCTATCCCCTTTTCGATCGTAAGTTCCATTTCCAGCTCCGCTTTTTTATCGGTGAGTCTCGCTATCAGGAGATCTTTGTTCGCGACTTCCAAATTACTCGGAAGTTTTATATCTTTCGCCTTTACGTCCCTTTCTCCCTTGACAGCTAACTTTACCTTTATATCGCCGTCCTTAAACATTTTAAAGCGAATTTTTTTGAGATTTAGGATGATTTGAATCATATCTTCCATAACATGCGGCAAGGTGGAAAATTCGTGAGAGGCGCCCTTTATTTTGACATTGGTAATAGCGGCCCCCTCCAAACTTGACAGTAAAACCCTTCTGAGAGCGTTTCCTAGAGTTATTCCATAACCGGGATAGCAGCCTTCAATCTCGAAAACTCCTCTCACGTTGCTGGCTTCTTTAATTTTGGCTGATTTGGGCAAAGGAATGGTTTGCATGATATTAGTTTATCAAGTTATAAAGTTTATAAAGTTCATAAAGAAAAACTGATTTATTTCAAATTTCAATTATTCCCTTTAGAGACTTTATAAACTTTAAAATTTGTCTACCGTGAATAAAATTCCACGATTGCCTGGGGATCCGCTTCCGGATTAACTTCAGCTTCGCCCGGCACGGAGATTAACTTGCCTTCCAACTTTTTGGCATCCAGCTCAACCCAAACTGGAATATCTTTTTTCTTATTCTCTAGTCTCTCCCGCAAGGACCTAACACAGGCACGGTTTTCTCTTGAAGCCCTAAAACCTATTTTGTCGCCCAATTTAACCGAATAAGAAGGAATATCCACCGGCTTATCGTTCACCAAAAGAAAACCATGACCGACAAGCTGGCGCGCTTGTTTACGGGATTCGCTGAAACCCAACCGATAAACCAGATTGTCCAGTCTCGTTTCCAAAGATCCAATTAAAATATTACCGAATTTTCCTTCTTTGTTTTTGGCATTTTCGAAATATTTTCTGAACTGTCTTTCGGAAAGGCCGTAAAATCTTTTCATGGTCTGTTTCTGGGCTAATTGCTTTCCATATTCGGAAAGAGGACCGCCTTGTCTGCTGTGTTGACCGGGAGCGTAGGGTTTTTTGGCAAAGGCGCACTTCGCGGAAAAACACCTTTCTCCCTTCAAAAATAACTTCTTGCCGGCTCGCCGGCACAGTTTGCATTTGGCGTCAGATCTATTCATAATTAAAAAATCTAATGAAAAATGGCGGATAGCAATTAGTGAACAATAAAACATCGCCTTCCCATTTAGGAAGACTAACATTACTCTATTGCGTCAATACTTTTCCGTCAAATTCTCGCGGTTGATTAATTTCGGGGACTTGACAAACTAACATTTTGGTTTTTTATGTGATATAAATGTTTTAATGTGATTCATAATTCTATTATATGAAATACAGCTCCAAAAACCTAAAAAAACTGCTAAACGCAAATGAGCCGGAGCAGAAGACGCCCAATCGTTTCCTCCATCCCTTTGGCTATCTTTTCTTCCAACTGAAAACCGGGGAGGGAAGAAAAAGAATAGGGGGAGAAATCTTAAGTTTCATGCTTTGGCTGATCGCCGGTTTTGTTCTGGCGGTAGTAGCGGTGCTCGCTTATTTCACCAAAGACTTGCCGAGCCCCACGAAACTTGCGGAGCGCCATGTGGTTGAGTCTACTAAAATATTGGATCGAACCGGCCAGGTGATCCTTTATGAAATTCACGGTGAAGAGAACCGAACGGCTATCTCTTTCAACCAAATGCCCAAATATATCAAAGATGCGACGGTAGCCACTGAGGACGCCGATTTCTATAACCACCACGGTTTGGATTTTCGGGCGATTGTAAGGGCGGCTTTAGAGGACATTCGAGGCCAATCCAAACGGCAAGGAGCTTCAACAATTACCCAACAATTAATTAAAAATTCAATTCTGGACAGGGAAAAAACCTTTACCCGAAAAATCAAAGAGGCTATTTTATCTTTGGAACTGGAGCAAAAATTCGGAAAAAACGAAATTCTGGAAATGTACCTCAATGAGATTCCTTACGGATCGAACGCCTACGGAGTGGAAGCGGCTTCTCAAACGTTTTTTGGAAAAAATGCCGCCAGCTTAAATTTGGCCGAAAGCAGCCTGCTCGCGGCCTTGCCTCAAGCTCCCACTTATTATTCTCCCTACGGAACCCACACCGCCGAGTTGAAACAGCGCCAGGAATGGGTGTTAAACCGCACAGCCGAGCTGGGCTATATTTCCCAGCAGGAAGCTGGGGCGGCTAAACAAATTGATGTTATAAAAAATATACGGCCTATTAGAAACAATATCCTCGCCCCCCACTTTGTAATGTACGTCAAAGACTGGCTGGTTGACAGATATGGGGAAGACGTCGTGCAGCAAGGCGGCTTTAAGGTTTTTACTTCTCTGGACTATCAAAAACAGCAATGGGCTGAGGAAGCCGTGGGAGATGGAGCCGCTAAAAACGAAAAAAGCTTTAACGCAAAAAACGCCGCGCTCATTTCAATCGATCCTAAAAGCGGAGAAATTCTCTCGATGGTGGGATCGCGAGATTACTTTGATGTCAATAATGATGGCAACGTGAATGTGGCCACCAGCCTGCGCCAACCGGGTTCTTCTTTCAAGCCATTCGCGTATGCCGTAGCTTTTTCGAAAGGCTACAGCCCAAACACCATGCTTTTTGATGTCAAGACCAATTTCAAGGTGGATAATCGAGACTACATCCCTCAAAATTTCAACGGATCATTTAACGGACCGGTTACCATGCGTCAAGCACTGGCCGGTTCACTTAATATACCCGCGGTAAAGACTCTGTATCTCGCGGGAATAAGCAGCACTATTGATTTTGCAAGATCAATGGGAATAACCACCCTTAAAAGTTCCGAAAACTATGGTCTGGCATTGGTTCTCGGAGGAGGTGGAGTAACTTTATTAGATGAATCCTCGGCCTATGGAGTCTTCGCCAATGACGGAATTCGGTTTAACCCCCAAGCGGTTATTAGAATAGAGGATGCCGGCGGCAAGATTATCTACGAAAAAAACGACAAGGGAAACCGAGTGGCTTCTCAAGACATTGCCAGAACCATAAATGATGTTTTGTCGGACAACGGCGCCCGTTCCAAAATATTCGGCAGCCATAGCGCCCTTTATATTGACGGATACAAGGTCGCGGCTAAATCGGGAACCACCCAGGAGTTTCGGGATGGATGGACGATCGGTTACACCCCTGACGTGGTAACCGGAGTTTGGATCGGCAATAACGATAGCAGCCCCACGAATCAAGGCGAAGGAGTCTATACCGCCGCACCTATTTGGAACGCGTATATGCAGCGCGTTCTTCAAACTTTGCCTAAAGATTCTTTTATACCGCCACCGGAAATAAAAAAATCCGATAAGTTGATGCTAAACGGCAAGTTGGGAGAATCGGGAGAGGTAAGAATCGACGAGAAGACAGGGCTCCTAGCTGAAGATAATTGTCCGGACAAATGCACCAAGAAAAAAACCTTTACCAACGCCCACTGCATTCTTTACTACGTGGACAGAACCGACCCTTTGGGACCGATTCCTAAGACTCCGCAAATTGATCCTCAGTTTAAACAGTGGGAGGAAGGAGTGCAAAAATGGTACAGCGGCCGCAGCGACGATAAAGGTAAAAAAGACAAAAAGAAGGACGATTCTAACATCGGAGGAGTTATGCCGACGGAAAAATCCTGCAGCTGTAAGAAGGATTAGAAAATAACCGAATTATTCTTTATTTTTCTTATTACTATCTTCAGGATTTTCTTTTTCATCTTTTTTACGCTCTTTCAGAGCTTCGCATCTTTGTTTGCAATCTTCTGTATCTTCTTCAGTTCTTTCTTCCGCACAGCATTTATCTTCCGTGAAGCTACAACCGTTCCAGCGACACTTTTCAACGGATTCTCCTTCTGGGACCTTGTCAGGTCTCTGTCCAGAACCCTCCCGCTGAGGCTCTTTACTTTCGCTTTTATTACCATCTGGTTGTGACTGCTGAATTTCGGGATCGTAATCGCCAGTTAGCGGCACTACTGGTAAATTTTCTGGTGGATCAGATTTTTTCGGTTCGGGCGGTATAAGTGTTTTGGGAAAATCTTCTTGCTGGACCGGGGGAGTCTCGGGAGAAAAGGGCATATAAGTATTGGAATCTGGAGCATATTTATTTTCCGGAAAATCCCAAAAATCCGGCGCCCTATTTCCATCACTTGATAGAACTGCTCTATCTGGCTGTTCCTCTTCTTTCCACCATTCTTTATTTTCATTTTCAGAAAAGGGATTAACAGACTCGCCCGGCACTTCATATTTTTCCGGCAAGTTTTCGGAACCAGCAGTAGGAACCGATTCTAACTCTTGAACAGGCTGTTGTCTTTGCAATCGTTGGGCTTCCTCCAGAGCTTGCCGCTCTTTTTCAAAAACCTTCAATAGTTTTTCCTCCTGACTTTTGCCACCCATCCAATTCGGCATGCTTCTTTCCCGCCAATCGCGGTAGTCGCGGGGAAACTCTTGCTCCGTTTCAGTATCGGAGAACTTATATCCGCTATCTTCAAGAAAGCCTCTAGCCTTTTTCCAACCCTCTCCTAATTTTGTCACATTTCCATCTGTATCGCCCAAGTAATAATTAGGATCAAAATACTCAGGTTCGATTAGCGGCCACCATCCCTTGATAGCCTTCGCGACAGGATCGTCTGTTTCCTGAGCTATGCCGGTTCCCGTCCTCGGATCCAGAGTTACGTCCTGATCGTTGATCCCAAATTCTGAATCCGGATTAGGAACATCTTTTCCCGGCAACTCGTAGAATTGTTCATAACTCTCCGCGCTATCGCGTAACAGCTTATAATCGGTTGTGTCTCCCACCCATTCGCCACCTTCCAAAACCTGCGGCTTTTCGTCAGGACCCACCCTGTGGTATTTTCCATCAGCCGGATTGAAAAAACCCAAATTATTTCTTACCTTCCCATAATCTATGTACAACTCGTCAACATTTTCATATTCTTCCCATTTCTTCGCGATTCTTTCTTGTTCTTCCGCGCTCGTTCCCGGGAGATAGGCCGTTTCCAGATCTTTTTCCAGTTCCGCCCTCTGATCGGAAGTCAGGTTTCTCAACCCCTCCAGCCGGTTTTCCGAGGCAGTTAATTCAGGAACTGAGGATAAATCCTTCGGTAGCAGACCAGAAGAACTATCGGCGGGAGTCTCACTGTCTCGTTGTGCGTATGTTTCCGAATCTTCGGGATCTGGCATGGGATGTTGATATTTGGCGGCTCTCTCCGATACGTATTCACCTAGTTCTTTGGCCGCATCTGGAGGGAGCTTCATCTGTTCTTCGAGATATTTAGTAAGACCGTCCTTCCCCCCCTCTTCGGCAAGTATTTCCCTGAGAGATTTATCACCTACTTGTATTTTTGAAAGAAGGTCCATGGCCTCGTTGGTCATTTCCAGTAGAACATCCCGAGGTGTTTCAAGATATTTCCCTAACTTATTAATATATTGATCCTTAATATAATTCCCGATTTGCTCCTCCGATAAGAGCGGGGGGGGGTTATATTCCCGATAACCTCCTTCTGAAAGTTTTTGATTTATTTCTTGCGAAGTATATCCTCTTTTTTCCAATTCTTCCCGAATATTTTTCATTGAGGATTCCGCCGTTTCCAATTTTTCTGACGCTTCTCTTAGATCATCAAGGTGCAACCTGCTGTTCTCTCTAAGCATATCCCCGAAGAACGTGCCTGCCTTATCCGAATAACCTTCCTCCTTCTTTTCGAACGTTCCGAAAACCTCGCCTGCCCTGCCTGTGCCGAAAATACCGCGATTCATTTTCGATTCTTCTGTTATTCTTCCGGCTACTTCCATATTCAACACTCCCGCGTCTTTTTCTCCTGAAGCCAATTCCCTCGGGCCAATAAGATTTTTTACAGCCTCCGACTTATCTTCACTGGCCTGCACCGCACCGTTCGAAAATGTTCCCAAAATATCTATCAGCTCTTTGTCTCCGATAGACCCAATATTGTCAAGTCCATTGCTGACACCGAAGTACCTGTCAAGATTAGCTCTGTCTTCCGCTTCTTTTACGCCCGCACTGATTTGATCAAACGGCAGACCGCTGTCCAACAAACTCTGTTGTTCTCCTAATATTTGTTTATCCAGATCGGATATTTCTTGCTGTACGTTTCCCAGCTTGTTCCTGCTTTCTTCAGAATCATCCACGGTCCTTCTTTGAAGCGATTCTAATTGCCTCTTGACTCCCTTATCTACCTCCGTAAATAGATTATCAAATGGATCATTCCCATTTTTCCTCTCCGCTTTTTCTAAATTTTTGTTTAAATCGGCTATTGCAGCGTCGCTTTGTTTTATTCTCTTGCCATACCAATAATTATCCGCTTGGATTCTTTCTTCTTCTTTCCGCAAGCTTTGCAGCCTCCGGGTCTTTTCCGCCAGTTGGTCAAATCTTGGAGCATAAATGGATTTTGCCGCGTTTGTTTGGACGGTTTCGGTCGTTTTTGCCTGTCTCTCTTCTTTAATTAGGTCTCCATCTGACCATCTGTGGAGATGGTAAAGCAAATAGATAACCCCTCCTGCCACTAACAAAGAAAAAATAACCGTTGTCACCAATAAAGTTTTTTCTTTTCCGGTTTTGGCCATTATTGTATTTATATTGCGACTACTAAAATTAATTTATTTTACACTAAAAATAATTTTAGCGTAATAGCTTTAAAAAGATCCCAAAACAGTAGGAACGCGCCATGGCGCGTTCCTACAAAATTCCCACAAAGATTTAGATAGTCTTTGTCGCCCGTTGCTTCATCGCCGCATCATCGGTATCACCGGCGTTTTTACATCATTCCTCCCATATCCATTCCTCCCATTCCCCCCGCGCCCGGGCCGCAAGTGGAACAGCTATCTTTCTTTTCCGGCAGTTCCCCCACAACCGCTTCGGTTGTAAGCAGCATACTGGCGATTGAAGCGGCATTCTGAATGGCTAATCTTGTCACTTTCGCGGGGTCGACAATTCCAGCCTTCAACAAATCTTCGTATTTGTCAGAGTCGGCATTGTAACCCTCGGCGTCTTTCATGCTTCTCACTTTTTCCACCACAACGGAACCTTCCTTGCCAGCGTTAATGGCTATTTGTCTCAACGGCTCTTCCAAAGAATTTTTGACGATTTCCACTCCGGTCGCCTCATCCCCCTCGAGTTCGACGTCATTCAACAATTCAATCGCGCGAAGCAGCGCCACTCCACCTCCGGCTACAATTCCCTCCTCAACGGCCGCCTTGGTGGCTTCCAAAGCGTCTTCCACTCTGTGCTGTTTCTCTTTCTGCTCAGTTTCGGTGGCCGCTCCCACTCTAATAATCGCCACACCGCCTGAAAGTTTAGCTAAGCGTTCCTGCAGCTTTTCTTTATCGAAGTCCGAATCGCTTTGCTCTATTTGGCGCCGGATACTTGCAACCTGGTCTTCGATACTGTTTGCAGCGCCCTTGCCGCCCACAATTGTCGTATTATCCTTGGTCACGATAACTTTATCGGCTTTCCCCAACATGTCAATGTTAATATTTTCCAGCTTCAGCCCTTTTTCCTCAGAAATTACTTGTCCTCCGGTAACAATCGCGATATCTTCCATCATGGCTTTGCGGTTGTCCCCAAAACCAGGCGCCTTTACCGCCAGCGCGTTCAGGGTACCGCGTAGTTTATTAACAACCAACGTTGCCAAAGCTTCACCTTCCACTTCATCCGCGACGATAAGGATTTCTTTCTTGCCCATCTTAGTAATGTTTTCTAAAATAGGCAGAATGTCCTTAATGGCGGAAATCTTCTGATCGGTGATCAAAATCATTGGATCTTCCAACGTAGCTTCCATCTTTTCCGGATTAGTAATCATATAGGGAGAAATGTAGCCTTTGTCGAATTGCAATCCTTCCACCGTTTCTTCTTCCAATCCAAAGGTTTGCGATTCCTCTACCGTTATTACTCCGTCCTTGCCTACTTTTTCCATAACATCAGAGATCATCTCGCCGACTTCTTTATCTTGGGCGGAGATAGTCGCCACTTGCGCTCTCTCCTCTTTGGAACCGACCGGTTTTGACTGATTTTTTATACTCTTTACCACTTTGTCAACCGCTTTCTGAATCCCCTTTCTGACTCCCATCGGATTAGCGCCGGCAGCCACGTTCTTCATCCCTTGGGCGATCATGGCTTGTGCCAAGAGGGTGGCAGTGGTAGTACCGTCACCGGCAGTATCGTTAGTTTTGGAAGCCACTTCTTTCACCAGTTCCGCTCCGATATTTTCCATTTTGTCCTCCAACTCGATTTCTTTTGCGATCGTGACGCCGTCGTTGGTGATCACCGGCGATCCAAAACCCTTATCCAATACTACGTTTCGACCCTTGGGACCGAGAGTTACTTTCACGGCGTTGGCAACCTTGTTGACACCGGCTACCAAATGTTGTCTGGCTTTTTCGCCAAATTCAATTTGTTTGGCCATAGCAATTTAAATTAAAATTTAAGAAAGAAAAGTTAAAATAAATGGTGCCGCCAGAGGCGACAAATATTTAGTTAGACCGTGGCGTAGCGAACACAACTTCTCTTAACTTTTCTATCTTAACTATTAACTAATATTTTAGCACTCGTCAAGTTCGAGTGCCAGCGTTAGTCTTTATCAGTAAAAGAAAAAAATTATACGAACTCTTCTTTCTTCTTCCCAACGTCAATAATGAAAGAATGAAGACTCTTACGACCGATGATTACGGGATAGCGAAGATGTTTCCGGCGAACAATAGTCGCTTTGGTCATAAGCGAAGTTCTGTCCAATATGATTCTGGTTTCGATCACCGGGCGGATGCTTACGCCGTTTGATGAATAGACCAATTTAACATTTTTCAAAAGTCCTTGAGATTTTCTGATAATTTCTTCCAGGTGCTCTTCCCTGATTAAGCGGGTCTTTTCAAACTGATAGTCAATATCTTTACCGGGGAAAAGCAGTGCCCCGTGATAGTGGGGAAAATATTGTTTAAACACCGCAAGAGCATCTCCATAACCCAGTTCTATGGCTAATTCCTCGTCAATTGACGTATAATAAGCTCCCGTATCCAATTTGGCGTCCACGATTCTTTTACCTCTCGGTCCTTCGATCATGATCTTTTTAAAAATGCCAACTACTCTTTTTCCGCTTATTTCCTCGATATCACCTTCTATTTCCCCTCCAAAAAGATCTTGAGCCAACCTTACCGCTTTTTTTGTGCTGGCTATGTTTAAACCTTTCACTCTCTCCAATCGCTCCCGTAAAGGCGCCCTGTTGGCATTCTGAATGGAAAGCCCGGGACGAACGTTAATCTCCGCCACCACCGGTCCGCGATCTCGATCAATCATAATATCCACGCCTAGAAATCCCAAACCGCTGATTTCCTGGCACTTCGAAGCGATTTCTAGAGCTTCTTGCCAGTAGGGAATTCGGATTCCCGCCAAGGGCAGGCGGGTCCCCGGTAAAAACTCCAAAGGATAGTCTTGCTGCATGGATAAATTGCGCGTTATAGCATGAGTGGTAACGCCGGTCGCCATATCAATGCCGGCGCAAATACCGCCCAGATGCAAGTTAGCCCTTCCTCTTGACAGCTCTGTCGGCAAGCGCAGCATGGCCATAACCGGAATTTTGTTAAAAACAATAATCCGAAGATCGGGTATCCCCCGATAGCTATAAGGCTTCAGAATCCGGTTTAACCTAACCCGTTCCTCAAAAAAGGCTTTGTCGGGTTGGCTGGACAGGGAGTAGCTGCCTTCAAATATGTTCCTGATGTGCATTTCCAGTTCCGGAATAGTAACTTCTTGTTTATCGGCCTTCACCCAATTACCGCTTTTCTTGTTCCGGCCAAAAATTACCATTATTCCCTCTCCGCCCAATCCGCGGTTGGGCTTAAGAACAAAACTTTTAGGCAGACTGTCCCAATCAAAATTTTCCAGTTCCAAAGAATTTCTAATCTTACCCAAAAGAGCCGGAACGGGTATGCCGGCTTTGCGAAGAAGCTTTTTGCTCATCAGTTTGTTATCGGCGATTTTCCTTGCCTCTTTGGAATTATATCGTCTGATAAAAAGCAGGTTGCGGGCGTTCATGCCCAACACCTGGCTACTTTTTTCTAGGTAGTCCAACATTTTCTATAACGTCACGAAATCTATAATATTCACTAAACCTAAGCCCGGTCCATTTACCCAAAATAATATTTAGCACCACTACTAAAACAACAATGACCGGATAATTGAGTACCAACAGCTGGAAAGCTTCCCATCTAACGAATAAATAACAAATCGCCGCGAGGAATAAAGTTTCCACCGCGAGAAAAAACGCCGTGCGAAAACCTCTTTCCGTTTGCACCAGAACAAACTTTTCAACAATAGTAATCATTATAAGAAGCGGGAAAATTGAGACACTGGCGAGACCGGTTCGGTGAAAACTGCCTCCTATAGCCAAAAAAGCCAAAACTGAAAGCGCCACAACCGAAAGCATTATCGCAGTGCGCGACATATAAAGAAGTTGGAAGCCTTTCAGTACAAATCTCATCGCCAAGGCTACGGCAAGTATAAGGACAAATATCGCCAAACCGTATTTTAGGGTAGTTGCCAAAAAAGCCACGGCCACGATTGACGGAGTGTAAATTCCGAAAGCTTTAATCCCAACTACTTGCCTGGCAGCCGCGATTACCGTAAGAATTATCGGATACATCAGGATATAAATTACGGTCTGCTCGGGAACACCCTGATTTATAGCTAGTTGGACGAGATCGGGCATATCAATGAGTTTAGAGAGTTAAAATGCGTTATTTATGAACTTTAAATTTATTTCATTCTAAGCGATTTTTATAAATTCAAGCAACTGGCGAATAACAAGTGGTAACTATCATTTACTGGCTACCGTATTTTTCTAAATTTGACAAGTATTTTCTGTGGATTAAAATTAAATCAAAGTGGTTTTAAGTGGGGAACGGTGGATTGAAAATTAATTAACAAGCTTTGCCTAAAATACCTATCTTTACCGGGGAATACCATCATTTATTAGACTTCAAGCGCAGACTGGCAATTCCAGTAAAATTTAGAAGCACCTTCCACGGCAAAGCGGTTGTGACCAAGGGACTGGACGGCTGTTTGTTTATATATCCCGCTCCTGTCTGGGACAAACTAGCTGAAAAATTAGGCAGCTTGCCCCTGGGAGAAAAGAAGATGCGCCAGTTCGTAAGGCTTATGCTTTCGGGAGCGATTGAATCGGATGTGGATCGGCAAGGCAGAATACTTATACCTAATTATCTAAGCGAATTCGCCTGCTTGAAAAAGGATGTAGTAATAATAGGTCTTTACGACCGCTTAGAAGTATGGGACCAGGACGAATGGAATGAGTCTCGGAAAGAGGCCGAAAAAGAAAAAGATGACGTAGCGGAAGAGCTTGGAAAGCTAGGAATTTATTAGACACGGACGATAGCGGCACCGAAGATTCCATAAGCCTAGTTATTTAATTTATTTCAATAATACTAGGACTTACGCGTTTGACACATTTCTCGATCGCAAGCTCCATGCGCTCCTCCACCGTAAACGTAGTTCGTAGCATTTTTACTAAGGAACGTCCGCGTCCTCGCTTGCTCCTCGAACTATGCCAAACGCGTAAGTCCTAAATACAATAAGTGGCCAGCGGTAATCGATAATCGGCATATTTTCCCGCTTGCCGATTATCGATTAATGATTACTAACAACAATGCATATCCCCGTCTTGAGAGAAAAAGCTGTCGAGCTGTGGGCATCGTTAGACAAGCACCGGACTATAAAACCAGGAATCTACATTGATGCGACATTCGGTTTGGGCGGGCACAGCCGATACTTGCTCAAGCATGCTGAGAGAGAAAGCGATGTGATCATAATAGGCATAGAAAGAGACAAAAGCCAATACCGAAACTCAAATATCAAACTTCAAAGGGAGATAAAAAACGGAAGACTATATTTATGCAATGACAACTTTACGAACATACCCAAAATATTAAGCACTTTTCAAAATGAATATAAATTAGGGTTATCGGTACGAGGAGTACTGTTCGATTTGGGGATTTGCACGAATCATTTGAAATCGGGGCGGGGATTCAGTTTTCAAGAGAAGGACGATCCGCTGGATATGCGTTTTAACCCCGAGAAAATCATCTTGACAGCAGCAGACATCCTGAACAATCGACGCGAAGACGAGCTGGAAAAAATATTCTCGGAATACGGAGAGGAAAGATATTCAAGAAGAGTGGCAAGAGAAATTATCCGCAGCAGACAGCGGGGTAAAAGATATTCCGGAGTAGGAGACTTGCTGGAAACTCTAGAAAAAACCTTGGCACCGATGTACCGAAAACAAAGAATACATTATGCCACCCGCGTGTTCCAAGCCCTTCGGATATCCGTAAATGATGAATTTGGGAATATCAAACAGGGCCTCGCGAAAGCGTTGGAAACATTGGATAGAAGCGGTCGGATCGTCGCTATCAGCTTTCATTCGGGAGAGGACCGGATAGTAAAGAATTTTTTTCGGCGCGAGAGTAAAGAATGTATTTGCGAACCCAATTTACCCCGCTGCGTTTGCCGCCATCAAAAAAGTTTGCGGATAATCACCAGAAAACCCCTAACGCCAGACCCGGAAGAAATTCAACGGAATTCTAACGCAAGAAGTGCAAAGCTGCGGGCAGCCGAAAAAGTCGTGTAATTTAAAAAGTACAAAAAAACCAATTACAACAACCATGTCTTCAGTAACATTTTTTAAACAAATTTCAAAATCAAATCAGGAAACCAGGCCGCGTTATTCAATAATGCCAAAAATCAGAGTGGGGCCCGCCACCCTCGGAGTCATTACTCTGGTTATTATTCTACTAATGAGCCTGCTATACCTTATCCAAGCAAATTCAACCGCCACCAAGGGGTTCGAGATAGAAAAGGAACAGGAAAAAATCAATAAGCTTGAATCTCAAGGAGAAAAGCTGGAACTGGAAATGGCAAAGCTACGATCCACCAAAGAACTTGAGACATTGCCCGGAAAATTAAATTTAAGACCGTTACCCGAAGGAGAACTAAGTTCGCTTCAGCTGGAAACCAAAGAAGTTCTCGTGGGTGTAAACGCCGACAGTGTCGGTCGTAATCCGAAGAGATAGCCCCTTCCATAAACGGTATGAATTAATCTGCGTTCTTTTGGACAATTGAAATCAATTTTACGCCGAAGGCTCAGAATGTGAACCTCGAGAGTATTGGTCAACATATCCGCGTTCGAATCCCAGACACCCTCTAAAATACTTGTCCTGGGGATTACCCTTCCTTGATTGCAAAGTAAAAAATGTAATAAATCGAACTCTTTTCGCCGAAGAGTTATTTCTTCTGCTCCTCTTCTAACGGTAAAATCTCCCATACTAACAACGAGGTCATCAATTTTTAAATGGGAAAATTTATGATCATTTCCTTTCTCACGGCGGAGGAGGTTGCGAATTTTTATTACCAACTCCCGAAACGAACAAGGGCAGGTTATTATCTCATCCGCTCCCGATTCAAATAGCGTGATTCTCCTTTCCAAGGTTGAATCAGCCAGCAGAACGATTAAAAAAACTGAGGGACGGTCAGAAGATAATTGAGAAACGGTATCCGTTAAAACTTTAAATGAGGGAATTGACAAAATAACCAGATCGTAATAATTAGTTTTGGCCATCCAGACACCTTTTTGCATTCCGGAAATTTTATCGATCAGAAATCCTTCCTGAGCAAGGCCTTCCGCGAAGAGAGAAGATATTGACTGTTGGAGATCGATAGCCAGGATCCGCATATATTTAACTCCCTGATAAAGAATTAATAAATTAAGTCTTCATAGGAGAAAAATATATTCTAAGCAAGAGGAGAATATTAAATTAGGCTCAGGGAGAATCAGCTTGCGAAGAAATAATCCCACCACCTGCGTAAATTTGTGCGATTATCTTTGGGCTCTGTATTGCTCATTGGCTGCTCCTCTTCGGGTTTATTTTCATTTTTCCGATCGCCTCTAACCAGCAAGACTTTTTCGCCTTCTTTCTGAACGCTCAGTTTTTCTTTAGCTTCTTTTTCTTGAAAGTCGTCTGTTTTAAAGTATTCAATCATTCCTTTCAGCTTTTGGTTGTCCCTCTCTTTTTTTTCCGCCTGGGTTCGCAAATCTTCAATTTCCTTCTGAATTTGATAACGCCGATAAGTCTCTTGGGTTAACGCGAGAGATATCATAATTATAGCGCCAAGGCCGACAGCAATTAATAGGAAGCGGATTACCGTATTCATAAAAATACCAATTTGAGCGGTTTAGATTTTGGATTTAAATATCTTTTTACGGTTAGATAATTTTCTTTACTACCTTATCAATCTCTTCACCAAACTTACGCAACCCTCTATCATTAATAATAACATAATCGGCTTTTTTGCCAATTTTCGCTATATATCTTTCGTTTTCACCTGATATTAGCTTTTTAAACTCTTCGAATGAAACGTTATCGTCCGATTTCTCCTTGCGCCTGCAAACTCTTTGCCAGCGTATTTCGGGAGGAGCATCCAGGAAAACCAAAACATTTCTTTTAAAACTGCGCAGCAGACCATAGTCGGGAGGAAGACGCAGTCCGTTCATTACAATTACTGGACGCCGAGACATCTCTTCGATGGTTTTTTTCATTGCCTTCGTAAGAATATCCTTCCCGTATTTTCTTTTTAAGATGTTCATCAGCCAAGCCAGATTATCCCGGGAAACTTCGATATTAAATATTTCTAAGGCTTTTACCAATAAGTAGGAAAAGCGAAACTCCTCCGCTCGGTATTTTTTCTTTATATAGGAAGCGGCAGTGTCCTTTCCGCTGCCGGCCGTACCGATTAGACCGATTACCAGGGGATATTCCTTGCTTCTTCTATTAATCATTAAGTCAAAATTAAAATACCCTCCATTCTTAAAAGGGATTCTTAAATTAGGGAAATATCATACTAATTTTAGGTCATTTTTTCCTGCTGAACCTGCTTTTTAACCAATTCGGCACCTTCCGAATTGCAACCGTACGGGGCAAGCGAAAACGAGCTGATTTATGTACCGAAAATAGTTTTTTAATGGACATTCCCGCTCTCCTTCTTAAAGTCAATATCTTTTCCTTTTGCCGCTTAAGCTGGCGCCTAACATCTTCGACAACTTCATCCACTCCTTCGTTTAGATTCTGCTTCTCGCAAACTCCCATCACTTTACCGATGGAACTGTCCAGCTGAATTTCCACCCGATAGCGTTTCTTTTTGGGAAGAAACTCTATTTCGACGTTAGCCCTCGGCGGAAAGTCAGTATTTTTGAATAGTTTCTCCCATCTTTTTATTTTCTCGCCGAGATAGCTTTTTAGTTTTTCCCTCTCTTCCCGGCTTAAATCTGAATTAAAGCGATAATTAATTGACACCATAAATTAATATTAATTTTCAAACGGGTTTCCTCATCATCCCCAAATAAAAATTGATAAATTGAAAATTGATTGAAAGTTGGTAAGTATTGAGAATTATTATAACTACAATATTTTTAAGTAGCAGATTCTAAATATATTTTGTCCCAAAATTAAGCATCTAGCAATTTTAGCGTTTCGATTGCTATCATCTTTTCTTCGTTTGGTTTGACCGACAGAACGGACGCTTTTTTTAGAATAAAATTTTTGAGCGGCCTCACTATTTGGCTTCGAATTGTCCTGTCTCCCGATCCTACCGCTCCGGTAAAAACAATCGCATCGCAGCCGCCCAAGACAGCCGCGTACGCCCCGATGTATTTCTGAATCCGATAGATAAAAACTTGAAAAGCGAGCAGAGCTTTCGGGTCCCTCCCTTTTGCTCTTTTTAGCAAAGAGAGCATATTTTTTGCTCCGCATAAACCGTAGATGCCGCTTTCGTTAACTAGAATATTTTTCATTTCCTTCAAGGATAATTCCGCTTTTTCTGCCAGGTGGAAGATTATACCCGGATCGATGTCGCCAGAGCGCGTTCCCATGACTAAACCCTCTAGCGGTGTGAATCCCATACTAGTGTCAATCGCCGTTCCTTTGTCAATAGCCGTTATGCTCGATCCGCCTCCCAGATGGAGGGTGATAAGTTTCAATTTGTCGACCGGTTTTTTAAGAATCCTCGCAGCCGTAAGCATTGAATAATTGTGGGATATTCCGTGAAAACCGTAGCGGCAGATCCTGTATTTTGAAGTATATTCCCCGGGTATAGCATAGACCGAGGCATACCGCGGCAATCTCGAGTAAAAAGCCGTGTCAAAAACCGCCACTTGCGGCAGGGATTTTCCAAACCATCTCTCCGCTTCAGCTATTCCCTCAAGATTATACGGATTATGAAGCGGGGCTAGATCGCTGTATTCTTCTATTATTTTCATATTCCCGCCACCTATTTTCACGCTGTTTTTTATCGGCCCTCCATGAACCACGCGATGGCCAACTGCAGCTATCTTACCGATCAGGCCTTCTTTCCTCAATCTCTCATAAAGTTCCGAAAAAACCTTGTCGCGACCTCCCTTGGGATCAATATTACCTTTACTCCAATTAAATATCTCCCGAGGCTCTTCTTTTTTAAAAACAAAAACCCGACTTTTAATCGAGGTGGAACCGATGTTAAGAGCGAGAATGTATTGTTTTTCTGGCATCATTTGCACGCTTTAAAAATCCGAAATACTAAATCTAAATGTTAAATAAAATCCCTAAACCCAAACTCCAATTGGGATTTTAGATTTCGATAGTATTATTTACCTTTCTTTTTCCCTTTTCGTTTGAGCAATGTCGCGGTCAGCGCTCCCACAAACGCTCCTACTCCGACCGCTGCGATAAAAAGTTTCTCCGGATTTTTCTTGATATAGTCTTTCACTTTGCCCTCCAACTCTTCAAGCTCGTCTTTGGCTTTGACCATTTCCTTGCCAGCCGATTTGCCGATAGAATTGAACTTGGATTGAGCAACCGTTCGGAATTTTTTAAATTCTTTTTCAGCGTTCTTTTGGACTTTCTTGACCTGTTTTTTTAGTTCTTTTGTTTTCATCGTTTTTTATAAAAAATAATCACTTACTACGCTGTTTTACCTTCTCCCCCACCCAAATACCCGCTATGGTAATCAAAACTCCGGTTAAAATAGTCCCGATTCCTCTTACACCGATAATTTCTTCCAGAAAGTCAGCCATTCCTACTAAAATAAAAATTAGCCCCACGAGTATTGCCAAAATTCCCAGCAGAAACTGAAAACCAATCTCCAACCTGACCCTCACTTCTTTTTTGAACCGATCAACGCTTTCCCAAAATACCGTAATGGCAGAATCCTGAAGAAGCTTCACTACGAACTTCGCCAAATTCATCGGCCCTTCTTCTTTGATGTTTTTTTTGTTTTTCAGAGGCATGCAAAAAAATTAAAATGTAAAGTGAAAATATTAAAAACAACTTAAAATTCTTAGCATTACTGGCTATTAACCATGGTATTCTTTCTCGCGAGTGCTCCTTTGATATCATACTTTCCCGTCCACAAGTTCCAGCGCACTTGGAAAAGCTCTTTGAACACTCCTATATAACTGCCCAGAGTAACTGTACTGGCCTCATCGTTAACCCAAACTACCGGAGCTTGCTCAATTTTAAATCCCAACTTCTTTGTTATAACCAGCATCTCAAAATCAAAGCCGAAGCGATTAATTTTCATCAAAGGGCAGACCAGCTCCGCAGCTCCAGCAGTCAGGATCTTAAAACCACACTGGGTATCGGGTATTCCCCATAATCCGGCTATAATTTGAATTAATACATTGCCAAAGTTTCCGGCCATTTCTTTCAACTTAGACTGATGGACTTTGACATTGGCACCCTTGATATCGCGAGATCCAATGACAATTCCCACTTCCTTGTCCTCAAAATGCGGAGAGAATCCTTCTATCTGGTTTATCGTGACTGAATTATCTGCGTCCATGAATAGACGGTACATCCCTTTCGCGGCCAGAAGCCCTTGTTTCACTACATATCCTTTGCCGTGATTTTCCGGATTATTAATAATCCACAAGTTTTTGATCATTTTCTGATACTTCTCGGTCACCGAGAAGGTATTGTCGGGGGACCCATCGATCACAACGATAATTTCGTAGGCAAATCCCAGAGGACTAAGATATTTATCAATGGAAAGCAGCGTGTTTCCTATTCGTTTCTCTTCTTTATAAGCGGGAATAATTACCGACAAAATAATATCTTTACCGCTTTGAAGTTCTTTCTCAACCACTGTCTTTTTCTTCGCTTCTCTCTTATTCTTCTTGCTACTAACAGCCTTTTTTACAGCTTTTGTTTTGGATTTTTTTGCTTTAGGCATGAGTTAGAAAGTTAAAATTTGTAATAAAAATCTACTTGAATTCAAGAGCCTTGAAGTTGACCAGTTCCTGATTAATCGTTTTCAAAATCAGAAACGCGGCTAATACTAATATAATCCCTATAATAGCGTTGATCATTGTTTTTCTGGCTTCTCCGGACATCCCCCTGTTTCCCGCAGATATCATATATTGGAACCCGCCCACCAAAAACATGAGCACTCCTATTATCCCCACGGCCATAGCGGAAAAGTTATAGACTGTAGTTATGTATTCGTTTAGAGTTACTTCTTTCCCCGCGGTAAGAGGAGGTATGATGGGAACTTCTAGTTTCCAACCGGCCATCGCCAAAGCCGGCAAAGACAACAAGCTCACCGCAGCAAAGCAAATCATACTATTTATTTTTGTATTTCTTTTCATCAGAAAATTTTTTATCCCTATTTTATACAAAGGATACTATAGAATTTATTTTCGGCGAAGTTTTGAATTATGTCCAGTGGGTTTAGCTTGATTTAGTCAGCACTTCTTCAATGATACTCGCCGGGTGTCTGCCTTGTTCATTAAAATGCTTAAAGAATACCGGCTGCATGGGTAGAAGAAAGTTTAAATTCATATCACAATTCAGACAAATTATTATTAGGACTTGCCGTAATCGAATATATCAATAAACATCTAAAAAATCAACAAATCCAAACTATGCTAAGTTTATTGTTCCTTTTAAGCCTTTTCTACCTGAGATTTATCCCCATAAACATGTTCTGGGGTATGTATTTCCTTTTTTTTGGCCGTAACAATCATTACAAGGCTCTTTATTATCAACCTCTGATCGCGGCTCTCATCGCCACAAGCTATTTATTGGCCCTAATTGTCCTGGCCACTCTACCAATCGCGCTAATAAACTATTCTATCCAAGATTATGGCAACAGCAATTTGATTCCTGTTCTCTTGACCCTTAAAGGTGGCACGGATATAAACTTTTTAGGAAACAGCCCGCTTAAGGATACACTTTTTTCTTTTCTCCTGGCCGGATGTCTTTGCCATAAAAAAATGGCTCTAGTTCTAAAGAATCTCGCGAAAGTTATTCATGTCTTAGCTTTCGTATTAATAATTTTAGGGGGGATAGACGTATTTAACGACTATAATTCACATGTCAATCCCGATATTTTTGATTTGTTATTTCCGGAAAACGGAGCGGTAATGTTTTGGGGCGGAATAGCCGTACTTACTCTCGTATATTTTTATCTTTCTTTCCTCACGGCTGACACCAGCTTGTCGAGATGGAAAAAACGCCTAGCTGCCATTCCCAGTATTTCGCCGGTTTTTAAATATTTAGTGGTTTCCCAATCGCTTCTCCATCCGTATTTTTTCCTTTCCCCCAACGGCCGCCGGCTTGTAAACAAAAAGGAGGAGATAAACAAGAAGCTAATTTTACTTTTGAAAAAAGCTTTTGTAGAAAATAGAGACCGGATACCGGAGAAATGGTTGAACTAACAAAAACTAATATATATGCCGAACTTTTTAACTGGCTTATCTAACTTTAGAGTAGCCCTTGCTCACGATTTTCTCATCTACCAAGGCGGAGCGGAGAGAGTGTTTCAGGAGATTGCCGTTTTATTTCCCGAGGCGCCAATTTTCACCTTACTCGCAAGAAAAGAAGTAACCGAACGGTTGGAGAACAGGAATATTTCGCCTTCTTTTCTCAACGGCATGTCTCGTCTTATCCCTCATCGATGGTTTCTGCCGCTTTATCCGATAGCCGTCGAATCTATTGACCTTAGGGAATTTGATTTAATAATTTCTTCCACTTCTTCTTTTATGAAGGGAATGGTTATAAAACCCCAAACACTGCATATTTGCTACTGTCACACACCAACACGCTATCTTTGGGATATGAACGAGCAATATCTTGAAGATTCTTTGAAGGAAAGTTCTTTTTACTCCCAAAAAAAATTTTTCAGCCGAATAGTGCTGAATTATCTTCGTATGTGGGATCAGACAGCCGCCAAGAGAGTGGATTTTTTTATCGCCAACTCCCATTTTACTGCCAAAAGAATAAAAAAGTATTACAAAAGAAAAGCTAGGGTAATTTATCCGCCCGTGGCTACCGACAGATTTTCTCTCAGCGAAAAAAGAGGGAATTACTTTCTCGTGGTATCTCGTTTATCCGCTTATAAAAGAATTGACCTGGTGATCGAAGCCTTTAACCGGTTGGGTTGGCCGCTTCTAATCGCCGGGTCGGGTCGGGAAAGAAGCCGCTTGCAAAGGATAGCTCGGCCGAACGTGCGATTCCTTGGTTTTGTGGAAGAAAAAAAATTGCCAAAATTATACGCCGGATCGCGCGCCTTAATTTTCCCAGGAGAAGACGACTTTGGTATCACCATGGTGGAAGCGGCAGCCAGCGGTAAACCCGTGTTAGCCTTTCGATCGGGAGGGGCGTTGGAAATAGTCGAGGAAGGACGCACGGGAGAATTTTTTGACGCTCCCGAAGTGGAGATTTTGGTTGACGGATTGAGAAGACTAATCGAAAATGAGAATAGCTACTCACCCGAATACATGAAAAAAAACGCGGAAAGGTTTTCAACCGCGAATTTCAAGAAAAATTTTATGGAGGAGGTGAAAAAAATAGTCGAAAAATCCAAAATCCCAATTGGATCTTGAGTTTAGAGATTTTATTTGACATTTAGATTTCGGATTTAGGATTTATAATATGCTGTTATTAACAAGAATCTCGAATTTCGGCAACTATTACGTTTTTATCTATACCCCATGTTTAATAGAAAGATTGGTATCGACCTCGGCACTTCCAATACTATAGTCACTACTCCCCGCAAGGGAATAGTAACCAGCGAACCATCGGTAGTAGCTATTTCCTTGGATGACAACAAGATATTGGCGGTGGGCCAAGCTGCTAAAGAAATGCTGGGAAAAACTCCGGACATCATTCAAGCCGCATGCCCCTTGAAAGACGGGGTTATCGCGGACTTCCGTGTCACGGAAGCCTTGCTTTATTACTTCATCCACAAAGTTACCGGCGGCGCGTTGAGGCTGCTGCGGCCGGAAACGCTCATCTCTATACCCGCGGGCATTACTTCAACCGAAAGAAGAGCGGTGATTGATGCCGCTCTGGAAGCCGGAGCAAAGTCAGCCTACCTGGTAAAAAAACCGGTATTAGCCGCCATCGGGGCTGGTATTCCCATTAATTCACCGGCCGGCAATATTATTGTCGATATAGGGGGAGGGACGGCCGAAATCGCCGTAATCTCTTTAGGGGGCATCGTTTCGGCATATTCCGCCAGAGTGGGAGGAAATAAATTTGACGAAGCCATTATCGACTACGTGCGGAAAAAATATATGCTGGCGATTGGGTCGCAAACCTCCGAGCGGGCAAAAATCAAACTGGGAAGCGCGATTCTTCAAAGCAAGGAAGAGGAAATGGAAATCCGTGGAAGAGATTTGAGTTCCGGCCTTCCCAAGGTGATAAAATTGCACAGCAATGAAGTGACCGAAGCGATTCAGGATCAACTGCGAGAGATTATCCAAGCAATCAAAAAGGTTCTACAGGAAACTCCGCCGGAATTGGCAGCAGACATAATCGATAGGGGAATGATTCTCACCGGCGGCAGCGCCAAGCTCAAAAATTTGGACAATCTACTGGCTAAAGCGGTGGGAGTCCCCTGCTATGTTGCCGATGAACCGGAGCTGTGCGTGGTAAAAGGGATTAAGACGGTTTTAGAGAACTTGGATACGTATAAGCGCAGTTTAATCAATTAAACTTTTATTTAATTGAAGCCGACCTCAACTTTTATCCTCGAAAAACCCTATATCGCCATCAACGCCACCGCGTTATTTAAAAAACACAAGACCGGTGTCGAATGGTACGTTTGGCAACTATCAAAACATTTAGCGCAGGAGTGGAAAGAATCCGATTTGCCGGTCGTATTGCTTGCGCCGGCAAGGGCACGCCATGCCACGTTCGAGCATGTTGGCGGTAGGTTCCTAAAAAATGCCAACTGGTATTTGAAGCTCTTAAAGGGTAAATATTTCTGGACCCAATACCATTTGTTGAAATTTTTAAAACGCTATCCACCGGCACTTTTGTTTTCGCCGTCTTACGTGCCGCCGTTATTTCTTCCCCATAATATCCCGACACTAACAGTGGTACATGGACTAGAAGGAGAATATTTTCCGGAGTTTAAAACCGTAGGGCAGATAATTTCTGAACATATTTTTGTTATTCCTGCATTGCGTAGGGACACCCTCCATCGCGATAGGCGGAATATTCCTACAATAATCGCTGTTTCTGAACACACCAAAAAAGATTTGAATTATTTTTATGACATCTCCCTTGATAAAATAAAACCGATTTTAAGCGGTCCTGGAACATTGGATGATCAAAATTCACACGTACAAAATCCATATGTGGAAGCAGGTATTAAGCCCGCCCCCACAGAAAAGAATATTAGATTTCTCTTTCTCGGCGGATCCGATGAAAGAAAAAATCTTGAGCTGGCGATCGGGATTTTTCTAAAGCTACGTGTAGAGACGCAAAATTTTGCGTCTCTACATATTGCCGGTAATATAATAAATGGAAATATAAATAATTTTATAAAAAATCGGAAAAAAAATATTTTTAAATTAGGATATATAAGCGAAGAGAAAAAAATTGAGTATCTAAAATCCGCGGATTTTTTGCTTTATCCCAGTTTTTATGAAGGCTTCGGCTTCCCGGTGCTGGAAGCCCAAGCGAACGGCGCGGTGCCTATCGTTCTCAAAGGCAGCGGACTAAACGAAGTGGGTGGTAAAGGAATAATCGAGTTTGATGTCGAGAGAGGGAAAGAATCAATTGCCCGAATAATTGATTTTGCAAAGAATCGGAACAAATATAGACAACTTCAGAAATCAGGGCTAGAAAACGTTCAAAAATACAGCTGGCAAACCTGCGCGAAAGAAGTTAGAAAAATTCTTCTCAAAATTATCCATAATTTGTAAATTAACTATATGCACTCTGAATCGCTAGAAAGAAAACTTCTCTTAACTGCTGATCCAACTACCGATGAAAATTCTAGAGAACGAGAAGAGAAACAAAAAGACATAGAAATTTTTTTCGACAGAGCTCATAAAATAATAAAAACTATCGACAAGGAAGAGAAAAGTCAAGATATCAAAATCCTTCCCAATATAAAGGAGAAACTTATTTCTATAAGGGACATTCTTGAAGATATTATTGAAAAATTAAATAGAGATAAAAACATAATAAACACAATTAAGAGCCACTCTAACTTGATTCATGAGATAGGTAATTTTGAGATTCCTCTTTTGGTTGGAATTGATAAAATAAAAAAATTAAAAGAGAAGGGTGAAAGCTCCGATAACATGCAAAACATAATAAATACAAAAATAAATTATTTCTATAAATATCTGCTAGATATAACAAAAGATGAAGAATCGTTCTTAAAAGCCATCACTGCGGAAGACTGGTATGATAAGAGAGCAGCTTAAAAATTTGACAAAAAATAAACTTGCTCTAGATTGGGTTAATTTAATTATTTCAACCCAAATGTCGCGCGTTAAGACGTGGCTGATATCAGACAAGAAGTTTTTTAACCATTTTCGGGCGTTTTCCCGCAAACTGCCCGGCCACTGCCGCAGCTGTCTCTTCTCACCGGAGTTCGCGACCATGGATCACTTTTCCTACCTCTCCTACTTATTTCCTCGAAGGGAATTTACCAAGAGTGCTGAGTCTTGCACCCACCACCCCAAGACTCCAACAGCTCCCAGAGTCCCGCCCACCAGCGGGGCTCTTTCTTTATATGAAGATCGAATCAATAATACTCCGCGTAAAAATACTGATATAACCTATCGCGCTCGGGAGATTGCGAGCGAACAAAAAATAATTTGGCTGTTCGAGATAGACAAAATACCCCCGAGATACCGAGAGGGATTAATAAAATTGTTAAACAAACACCGCTCAAATAATTTTCTTTGCTCTGTCTTTAGCCCCCGATCTTTTTCCTACGGTCTGGCCAACGAGAGCGACTTCTACTTTATCAAGAAAAGAAATTGGCTGCCCATCTTAAAACAACTTAATAGTATTTTTTCAAGAGTACTCTCGAGAGGCTCCGTTTCGCCCAACTTCCCTAAGAAATTTTCGCTGAGGGAGAAACTGGTGATTAGAACTCTTTACAGATTTCGCCGTAGTTTCGCGAGTCTGGAAGATATTTCTTCCTATTTATACGGGAAACGTTTGACGAGAAGCATGCATTGCTCGGAAGTGGCCATCGCCGACTTACGTAAAAAATTGAGAAAGATAACGGGGAGGAGAAATGTAATAAATAACGTCAGAAGCTACGGATACAAAATAAACGATAAAGCGTGGAAAGAAATCTTAGATAAGCAATAAAAAATTACAAACAATAAATAATAGACGATAATTTATCATTATGTATTGGAAATATATTCTTGCGCGTACGCCCTAAACGCTATCAGGACAAGGATCAACGGCAATATTTGCGGGGAGAAAATAGGCGTTTCAAAAAAAGCGTGCAGAGAGAACCAGAGGATGCCGAGAGACACGGCGAGATTGTAATTATTATATTTAATTTTGTTTCCTTGTAGAGACGCAAAATCTTGCGTCTCTGTCAAAAACAACGGTTTAATAGCCCAAATCAGAGTCAATATCCATGCGGCAGCACCCGGTATTCCTATTTCGCTGGATAAATCTAAATAAGTATTATGCGCGTAAATGGGTTCGCGGTATTTGGCTTCCGGACGAACAATGGAAGCATAATTGCCCAATCCCACCCCAAAAACAGGATTGTTTAAAGTTATATCCAACGCTTCACCCCAAATTTCAAGCCGACCCTTGTTGGAACCTTCATAAACATCCAGAATGGAAGTAAATCTGTCCCGTACGGGAGGCAAAAGCGCGGAAAAAATCAAAATAATTAAAACCCCTACTGCCAAACGCTGCCGTGTACCATACGGTATATGGCGCTGCCGTCTTTTTGCCGGGTAATTACGCCAAAAGTAAGCCGCGAGCCAAATTACAACCCCGGCCAAACCAACGTAGCTGCCGCGAGAAAAGGTTAGAAGCAGGACTGAAAAAGAAAGTACTGGCAAAATCCAGAGGGCGTTATACATTATACGCTTTATATTCCTTGGCTTTTTGTTGTCATTCCCGCCCCGTGAAATGACACGGGGTGAACTCCGGCGGGAATCCATGTGTTTTGATTCTAGAGACACGGATCCATGGTTCGGCGCCCCGATAAATCGGAATTGGCCCGGGGATGACAAGAGAGAGTAACCCAACACATACGCGACTTGCAAGGGGATGCTCATCCCCAGAAAAAATGCCAGCATATGCGGATCGGGAAACGTCCCGATGGAACGCAAGACGGTTACTCCGGAAATCCCCACAAACCAGCTGGGATTGCTGGCCACCGCCTCTCCCGCGTTGGTACCGTATAAAATCGGAGCCACGTAATTCCCCCAGAATTTAAAGAATGTTTGCTGTCCGCCCACAAATTGAAATAAAAATTGCCCCAATCCGATAAGAGATATAACAAAAGCGCTCCAAGACCAGTAATGAAAAAGCTTTTCCCAGTCTTTAAACCTGTGAAGAAATGCCAAAACTAAAAAATAAATGGGAAATATTGTCAGAAAGACTAAATATTTACGGACAAACCTACCCAGATCATCAGCTGCAATCCCTGAAAATAAGCTCCAAAAGAGAAAAAGCATGATGAGGATGGTGGGTGTGGAAAGATTAAACCAGGATTTTCTTGTATATACAATGTATATACTTCCTATAATGGCTAAGAATATTATTACCAAACGTCCCGCCGCCAGATCAACGTCCGCTGTTGGATTTAGCGCCGGATGGAACGGCAAAAGCGCCGGCAGGATAATTAGAATCTGCGGCATGAAAACCCATGCGGCTATTGTAGCAAAAGTTGTTGCAACTACACCCAAAAATATCGGCCAGGAATAAACTATACCGAGAATACCGAAAATTGCAATCAGAACTATGAGTATACGCGAAGTATTAACCATTTGCTAAGATTCCGGATCAAAGTCCGGGTATGCTTACGACTTACGACTGTTTCATTTTCACCCCAAAAATTCTTTTTATCCAAATAAAAACGGCGCAGTGTTGGAACCATGCCGTATATTGTCTGCCCGTGATAAGACCGATCAGTAGCTACCCTTAATGTCGGTGATGCTGACATCTCCGATTCTTGCGAAGGTTACCCCCGCGAACGCCGCTTTTACTTGAAACTCCCTATAATTGCAGTAAAGCGCGCAATTCAGGTCTTCTTGATCAATGTCCAGACCTTTTTTTTAACACCCACAAGGTCCTTGAAATATTCCCTCAACACAGCTCTGACCTCGCGATCGATATCGCCCAGAAACCCTTGACATAACTTGTGTTTTTTGCCTTTCGGAGCATTTTTGAATAATCTCCGAAATCTCGTTATCTAATCAGGTATTTTTAGATTAAGTAAGGAATCTACGGTGGCCAGAGAGACGGAAGCTTTATTTCTTTTTTTTACTTCAACTGATTTTTTCTCCAGAGTTTTTGAGGAAACAACGACGCGGGTTGGGATGCCGATTAGATCTGCATCGGCAAATTTTTCCCCGGCAGAAACATCGCGGTCGTCGTAAAGGACTTCGGTCCCTCTGTCTAACAGCTGTTTATATATTTTTTCACAGTTTTTAGAAACATTGTTATTTTTACCCGAGATTCCAATTAAAACGATCCGGAATGGCGCTACGTTTTCCGGCCAGATTATGCCTTTCGCGTCGTGATGAACTTCTACGATCGTCCCCATCGCCCTTTGCAGCCCAATACCGTAACAACCCATAATCACTAGCTTTTTCTTTCCACTTCTATCGATAAAATTAAGATCGAAAGGCGCGGAGTATTTGGTCTTTAACTTAAATATGTTTCCCACTTCCACGGCTTTCTCCGCTCTCAAATTTCTATTGCCGCACTCCGGACATTTTTTATGGACGTCTTTAATTATTTCCTTATTAACGGCCGCTTTGCATTGGTCGCAGATATAGATTATATCTTCCCCCGCCTCCGTCAAAGTTTGAAATTCGTGGGAATATTTGCTAAAACTTCCTCCGGAAGCGTATGTTAAAAAAGTCTTATCGCCGATGCCCAGCCGTCTAAAAACTTCGGCGTAAACTTTCTTAAACTTCTCATAGCATTGGTCCAAATCCTTTTCGTCGGCGTGAAAAGAGTAAAAATCCTTCATGATGAACTCTCTTCCGCGTAATACTCCCGACTTCGCCCGCAGTTCCTTGCGGAATTTGTTCTGGAACTGAAATAAGTATAAAGGCAAATCCCGATAAGAATTGACATATTTTTTTACCAAAGGCGAAATAATCTCTTCGTGAGTGGGTCCAAGAGCGAAGTCTTTTTTGCCTTCTTCAAGTTTATAAAGGTCATCCAGTGTTTTCCAACGACCGGTCTTATCCCAGTTTTCTTTGGGATGTAAAGATGGCATAAACAACTCGCTGCCACCCGCAGCAATCATTTCTTCACGGATAATATTTTCAATTTTCTGGAGAACCAGCCAACCCAGAGGCAGAATGGTATAAATCCCCGCCGAAAGTTTGTCGACAAAACCACCGCGCGAAAGCAATTTAGCATTTACGCTGATTTCATCCTTGGGAGCCTCGGCGTAAGTTTTGAGATAGAATTGGGATCGCTTCATAATACTAATATGATGCTTAGAAAAAAATCCTTTGTCAAAGTATTAAACTTGCATTTGGGACAATTGAATGGTAAAAATATAATATAATTTGAAATTTTTGATAATATTTCACTCAAGCAATGTCTCATTTAGATAAACGTACTGATAATCAGAAGCAACAATCCTACACAAAAAAAGTGATGGATCATTTTATGAACCCGCGTAATTTGGGGCACATGGAAAAACCCGATGCCACCGGCAGCGTGGGTAATCCGGTTTGCGGCGATATGATGAACCTCTATATCAAAGTAAAGAAAAATAAGAAAGGGGAAGACGCCCTTAACGAAATCTGCTTTGAAACTTTGGGCTGCGGGGCGGCAATCGCTACTTCCTCGATTATTACCGAGATGGCCAAGGGCAAAACGATGAAAGAAGCTTGGAAAATCAGCAATATGGATGTAGCGAAAGAATTGGGAGGTCTCCCTCCCCAGAAAATGCATTGCTCAAATTTAGCGGCTTCGGCGCTCAAGAAAGCGATTAGAACGTATTACGACAAAAAGAAAGAAAAGCCGGAGTTTGTAAAGTAGTTCATCAAGTTTTTCAAGTTTATCAAGACGGAGAAACTTGCTTTTTTGATTCTCTTGACAAACTTGATTAACTTTATGAGCTTGATAAACTCGCGTGCTCTTGCAAAAACAATATAAATAAACTAATAAAAATAAGTTCGGCAGAAATTAAGAGATTCTGATGAAACACCCTTTTCTAATTTCCTTTTCCGGCATGGATGGAAGCGGAAAGACTCAATTGATTATCCTTCTGCGCCGGTTTTTTCGAAGACAGGGAATATCTTATCTGTACATCCACGGCGTGAGAGATTCTTTAGGAGATAGAGCCGCCAGAAGAATCCCCTTTTTTAAAAACCTTATAAAATCTAAATCACCGGACAGCGAGACTGCCGCAGGAGATGAACCCCTAAAAAATGGTAACGAAAAAGATAAAATATCCTTTTTATCTTTTTTAATCCGAATAGCGATTTTGGTTTTGGACGCTCTTTATCTAAGAGCTAGGATGTTATATTGGGAAAAAAATTACGAAGTTATCATTTTTGACCGCTATGTGTACGACAAATTGATTCACGCCGCCTATTTGAGAGGGAAAAAGCACCTTAATCCGTCTTTTTGGTTGGTAAGAATGTTCCCGCGGCCCAATGCTCCCATCTACTTGCATATTACCCCCGAACAGTCGATGGAACGAAAAAAAGAGGTCGTAGCCGAAGGCCAGAACGAGGATTATTTTAAGATTAAATACCGTTTATTCACGGAGGGTGCGATATTATGGAGACTTTTCACTATAGACAACTCAAGACTTTCCGTGTCCGAGGCGAAGAAAAAAATGATTTCGGTGTTCAAAAAAAGGTACTATAAAAAATTTTAACTACCATCCATGATCACTAAACGCAATACTATCCTGGAAAAAAGTGCCAGGGATCTCGAAAAGAGTCTAAAAATAAAGTTCAAGGATTTGGGCTTGTTGGAAAACGCCCTGATTCATCGCTCATTTCTCAACGAGCACCGCAGCTGGAAACTTGAGAGTAACGAAAGATTGGAGTTCCTCGGTGATGCAGTTTTGGAGCTAATCGTAACCGATTACCTCTTCCACAACTACAACAATGAGGAAGGAGAACTGACCAATTGGAGAGCGGCTCTTGTAAGCGCGGAAAGCTTGGCTCCGGTAGCTGAAAAAATTCATCTGGAGAAATTCCTCTTTGTCGGTCGCGGAGAGCAGAAAAACCGCCGCTCAAAAATAAACATTCTGGCAGATGCCCTGGAAGCTCTCATCGGAGCAATTTACCTTGACCGGGGGACGAAGCAATCGTCAATGTTTATTAAAAAAAACATCATCAGCAAGCTTCCTAATATTCTGGAAAATCAGCTTTTTGTGGACGCGAAAACAGCCCTTCAGGAAAAAGCCCAAAGAGAATGGAAAGTTACTCCCGAGTACATTGTAATTCAAGAAGGTGGACCGGATCACAACAAATGGTTCGAGATAGGTGTTTATATAAACAAGAAACTAATGGGCAAGGGCCGGGGAAGCAGCAAACAAAAAGCGGAAAAGGAAGCGGCAAAGGCAGCAATGGAAAAACTGGGCGCCAAGTAATACAACATGCTTATCAAAACTCCAAACTCAAATATCCAATGAAATTTCGAATCCCAATTTCCAATATCAGGTTCCGGTACTTGGAATTTTATTCGACATTAGACTTTGGGATTCGGAAATTTACCAAATAATTTTTGATTCTTACGGCTTATGCTGATCCTCGGTCTTGATCCCGGAACAGCAACGGTTGGCTACGCTCTGCTGGATAAAAATAAAAATAAATTAACCGCAGTAGAATACGGCTGTATTAAAACAAACTCCCGCGACGCGGCAGGCGATAGGCTTGTTTGCATCGAAAAAGAATTGCAAAAAATCATTAAACTTTTTAGGCCTCAAGAAGCCGCCATTGAAAAATTATTTTTCCTAAATAACATAAAAACCGCGATGGCAGTAAGCCAGGCGCGAGGAGTGATGATCTGTGCTATTTCCAAATTAAAACTGCCCGCTTTCGAATACACCCCCCTACAGGTAAAGCTTACTGTAGCCGGATACGGCAAAGCCCCTAAATTGCAAGTTCAGAAAATGGTGAAAAGCATTTTAGCCCTGAAGGAGCTGCCTTATCCTGACGACGCCGCGGACGCGCTGGCAATAGCAATATGCCACGCATATCAGTTAAAGGTGAAGATAGATACTTGATTTATTAAATAATCCAGTTAGAAATAGATAGGAGCGACAAACCCAGCCGCGGTGCTGAAACTGGTAGACAGGCTAGCTTGAGGGGCTAGTGCCCATATTGGGCGTAGGAGTTCAACTCTCCTCCGCGGCACAGCAATAGTTAAGAATGAAAATAGAAGAGTGTAGATAAACAAATTAAAACTAAAAAATTTTTAACTCTAAATTGTTTTTCTTAATTCTTCTTCCTTAACTTTTAATTTACAAAAGTGTCTCGCTTTATCATCCAAATTGTTATCAACGCCCTAGCCATTTTGATTGCCGCCTATCTCGTTCCCGGCATAGTGTTTGAAGGAAATATTTGGAAGTTGCTTCTTGCCGGACTTGTTTTGGGTCTCGCAAATGCTTGGATTAAGCCTCTTCTAAACTTAATTTCCCTTCCTCTGATTGTTATTACTTTCGGCTTTTTCACCATCATCATAAACATTGCCATCTTATCTTTCGTTGCCCTTATGGTACCCGAGCTTTCCATCCAAGGATGGACAAGCGCCCTTTGGGGAGTCCTGGTTATGAGCCTTACCAACTACGCGCTAGGGTTTCTATTGGAAAAAGAACAGTAAGGCTAAAAAACAATAGTGGAGAGCCGAGATGAAAAAGAATATTTTGAAAGAATACAACCGTAATAGTAAGCAAAATAATCAATGATTAAATTCACAAAAAGACGTTTACTAACTATTCTTTCTTTAGTACTGATACTGGTGTCCGGATTTTTCTGGTTTTTAAATAAGTTTTATTCGACTAAGACTGGCGAATGGTCGAAAATGGCCGCGAGCAATTTTGACGATTCGGCGATTTTCACTTCCGGATGGGAGGGTGATTATTTTTGGGTCTCACTGGACTTTCCGGGAAAACAAAATGTTTGCGTTGATATTTACAAAAAGAATAGTCCGACCGGTGAATCGAACTTCGAAATACCGATAAACCAAGCGCAGAGAGCCTATTTTTATCCGGAAGCCGGGACGCTATCCGATTTATTTTCCCAAATGACACCCGTCCAAGTGGAAGAAAGAATCCGGCAAGGAAAACCCTATCTCCTCGGCCATCTGATTGATAATATCTCAAGAGGGGGCAAGGATTTGTTTTTCTTGGGAGAAAACGAAAAATTCTTAATTCCCACCAGAAACATCTTTAACAAACACTTTCCGGCCAAAAAGATTCCCGAACCGACCGGCAGCGTTTCCTCTCTTCCGTACGCCAATATAATCATAAATTTGCCGGAAGGGATTCTACTTTCCGACGGCAAGGGAGTTTTTGTAATATCGCAAGGCAAGCTTTTCTTGATCCGCTCGCCCGAAGTCTTCGAGTCTCTCGGCTACAGATGGGAAAACATAAGGCAAATGGACAATTACGAAAATAGCTCCACCTCTTACATGAGCGGTAATTTAATAAATTTCGATTCCGCCCATGCCAACGGCACAATTTTGAAGGACAATGAAAATTTGTTCATGGTCTGGAATGAAAAGTTATACAAGCTAACATCAGCCGAGCAATTGGAATATTTTCCGGAGCAACCCGTGGTAGAGATCTCCAAAAAAAACTCACGGGCTAATTGTTCGACAAATAACGACAAAAGTAAGACAACCTGTTGTGTTTCTAATATTGATACTCGATTAAACCCCCCAAGCTACAGTCCTTTCCTAAATACGATAGAATGGGATATGGAACGGATTGCTAAAAAAGACGATATCAATAAGATAGATTGGCAATCGAAAGTAGCGATTAATAAAGAAAATACTTTAAAGCGGTTAATATCGCTCAAAAATTACATCGTGTACACGCTGGGAATAGTTAAATAGACTCAATTGTTTTTTAATTATAGGCTAAAAACAGTTACCTGCCGACGGGCAGGTTAGTTCTTCGATATTAGTTTTTAGTTCTTCTTGAATAACTTAATAAACTCATATGCTTCCCCTAATCCGCTGGAGTAATGTTTGGTTTTTACTTTCCGGAATACTGGTTGTGATTTCTTTGGCGGCTTTTTCCATTTGGGGTTTAAAGTTTGGAACTGATTTCACGGGTGGATCACTGCTTGAATACGATTACAAAAATAGCCGACCGCCGGTTGAAGAGCTTCGCCAAAAAGTAGATGCTTTGGGTATCAAGGGAGCCACCGTCCAGCCGGTTGGCGAGCAGGATATTTTTATTCGAGCTCAGGAAATACAAGAAGATGTCCACCAAGAGCTATTACAGTCCTTGGGAAATTCCGGAGAGGAAAAACGTTTTGATTCCATAGGCCCAACAATCGGTCAAGAACTGCGCAGAACCACCTTATATGCCACAATTGTAGTTCTCAGCTTCATCGTACTTTATGTGAGTTGGGCTTTCCGCAAGGTAACCCGCTTTGGTAAGATCAACGCTTGGACATACGGGGTCGCCACTGTTATTGCCCTAATTCACGACATAGCAATCCTTGTCGGGGTTTTTGTTTTTCTCGGTCATTTTTGGGGGATCGAAGTGGACACTCCTTTCGTCGCAGCACTTCTCACTACCCTGGGATATTCAGTCAACGATACCATAGTGGTCTTCGATCGGATAAGGGAAAATTTGACCAAAAGCCCGCCCGGTGAAAGTTTTGGGAACATTGCCGAAAAAAGCGTGAATGAAACTATGGCTAGATCTTTCAGTACTTCTTTTACGGCAATATTAACGTTGTTGGCGATTTTGCTTTTCGGCGGAGACACGATCCGCTATTTTGTTTTGGCTTTGATAGTCGGAGTAGCCGCGGGAACCTATTCTTCAATCTTCATCGCTAGTCCATTGTTAGTGTGGTGGGAGAGGCGTAACAGTTTATCAAGTTAATCATTAATAAATTAACTTTAAACTGTTATTTACTTTTTTCTTTTTTAATTTTTCATTTTGCACCGATAAATCTATAATGTTCAACAACAATAAAACCTTCACTCTTCGCATTCACGGTTACGGCGGCCAAGGGTCTAAGAGCATCGCCAATGTTTTAGCCAAGGCGGCGATAGCCGAAGGCATGTATGCCCAGGCGTTTCCTGAATTCGGACCCGAAAGGCGCGGCGCCCCTGTCAAGTCCTTCGCGCGTTTTTCAGTAGATCCTATAATGACACGTTCTCAAATCGAAAAACCGGATTTCGTGATATTCATGGATACAAATATCCTTAAGCTGGACGCGTCCGAGGAAGGGATAGGAAGCGAAACTTATTTTCTGATCCAGACTCCCCTCACAGGAGGAGAACTCAAAAAAGAATTTCCTTTTCTACCGGACCACCATCGTATCCAGTGTATTGACGCCCTCTCCTTAATTGCCGAATATGATAATAAGGTTCACATGAGTGTCCCCATAGTCGGCAGGTTCCTGAGAATCACGGAACTGGTACCCTTTGAAAGAGTGAGAGAAATTATGAGTAAAGAATTCCTAAAAAAGATTGGGGAAGAGAAGTTTAAGTTAACAGAAAAAGCGTTGGAAGAAGCGTACTATAAAATTTGACATCTGAAGATTATTAAAGACTAGGAATTTAGAACCTATTTAAATCCAGTAGCTAAAATAATGTACAAATCTAAAGACCCCATAAAATTCTGGAAATTCATAGTGGTAATAGCCTTGACACTGACCGCGTTAGTTGTTGCGATGCCGGGATTGCCGTATTTCAAAATCGGGAATTGGGAAGTGGGACGTAAAATAAGCGAAATGAAAATTCGGCTGGGACTTGATCTCCAGGGCGGAACGCATCTGGTCTATCAAGCGGATTTAACCCATGTTGATCCTGCCCATTATACAGATAGCCTAGAAGGAGTAAGGGACGTAATCGAAAGAAGAGTTAACGCCTTCGGAATCGCCGAGCCAGTTGTACAAACCAGCAAAACCGGCAATGATTATAAAGTTATTGTTGATCTGGCCGGGATAAAAGATGTTTCCCAGGCTATAAAGATGATCGGCGAAACACCGACTCTTGATTTTCGGGAATCGAGCAACCCGGAAGACGCGAAGCTCACCGACGGGCAAAAGCAGGAGGCTCAAAAAAGAAACGCGGTAAAATTGGAACAGGCCAAAAAAGTTCTGGAGGAGGCAAAGAAGCCAAATATGGATTTCCCCGAGCTAGCCAAACAGTATTCCGAAGATCCGAGTGCCAAAGAAAACAACGGCGATCTGGGTTTTTTTAAGAAAGGGGAAATGGCTTCGGAATTTGAAGCGGTAGCGTTTAATTCTGATTTTCAAAAAGACCAGACTTGGCCCGAATTAGTCAAAACCGAATACGGCTACCATATCGTTAAAAAAACTGATGAAAAGGGGGATGGAGACAATAAGGAAGTTAGAACATCTCACATCCTTTTGGCCACCGAGAGCGAAGAATACAACCAAACCCTCATGGCGGCCGAACCTTTCAAACCAACCGGTCTTACGGGAAAACAATTGGAGAGAGCCGATATTGTCTTCGACCCCAACACCAACGAACCGCAAGTCAGTTTGACTTTTAACGGTGAAGGTAAGGATCTCTTCAAGAATATTACTGAGCGCAATTTAGGAAAGAGAGTGCCGATCTACCTCGATGGCGAGCCAATCACCATGCCGGTTATTAAAGCGGTAATAAGCGATGGGAAAGCGGTTATCAGCGGCGACTTCGCTTTGGATGAAGCCAAAAAACTTCAGCAAAGACTGAACGAAGGAGCTTTGCCGGTTCCCATAACTTTAGTCCAGCAGCAAACGGTGGGCGCCAGCTTGGGTCAAGAATCGCTTAACCGCAGCATTATCGCCGGATTGGTAGGCTTTTTGCTGGTAGCATTTTTCATGATAACGATTTTCCGCTGGCCGGGTTTGGCGGCAACGATTGCTCTTACTATTTATACTTTACTCCTCATAAGTATTTTCAAGATATTGGGTGTCACTTTAACTTTGTCGGGAATAGCAGGATTAATTTTGTCAATAGGCATGGCCGTGGACGCAAACGTTTTGATTTTTTCCCGTATCAGAGAAGAGCTTTTGTCGGGAAAACAAAAAACTACTGCGGTCTCTGAAGGATTCCGCCGGGCATGGCCTTCCATTCGAGACGGAAACACCTCTACCATAATTACCTGTTTCGTGTTAATATTTTTTGGGACGGGTATGGTAAAGGGCTTTGCTATTGCTCTCGTGATGGGAGTATTTTTGAGTATATTTACCGCTATTTTTGTAACACGGACGATTTTGGACTTTTTTATTCGCGATGAGAAAGCCGGATTTTGGTGGGGGATAAAGAATAACAAATAACTAATAACATATAACCAAAACTTCCTAGCCAAAGTACCGCAAGTTTGGTTATAAGTTATAAGTTATAAGTTTTATGAACAAACTACTTAAGAATCTTGGTTCTTTGTTTCTTGTTTTTCTGTTGTTGTCATTCTTGTTCGCCTTGTATAACTCGGGCCGACCGGCCAACAAAGCGGAGCAGATTTCCATGAGCCGTTTAGCTGACGAGATTAAGACCGATCAGGTTCAAAAAATATCCGTAGAGGGAAATCGGGTCAACGTCGATCTGAAAGACAACAAAAAACAGACTTTAAACAAAGAAAAGGAAGCTTCTCTCACCGAGACACTGAAAAATTACGGACTGGAGCCAGATAAACTGCAAGGAGTGGAAATCAGCATGAAAGAGGAAAGCGGATTAGTTTTTTGGCTGGGTAATATACTGCCCATCCTTCTTCCTTTCATCTTCATAGCGGGAATATTCTGGCTTATGTTGCGGCAAGCTCAGAAAGGTAACGCCCAAGCCTTATCTTTCGGTCTTTCTAGAGCCAAATGGGAAGACCCCAAAAAAGGCAAAAACAGGGTAACTTTTAAGAATGTGGCGGGAGCGGAGGAAGCCAAAGAAGAACTTAGGGAGGTGGTGGAGTTTCTCAAAGAACCGCAGAAATTTCATCGTTTAGGAGCGAAAATCCCCAGAGGTGTTTTACTCTTGGGTCCCCCAGGCTGCGGAAAAACTCTTCTGGCGCGAGCCACTTCCGGAGAAGCTGGCGTACCCTTTTTTCACATATCCGGATCAGAGTTCGTGGAAATGTTCGTGGGAGTAGGAGCCAGCCGAGTACGCGACTTATTCAATCAAGCGAAAAAACACACTCCTTCAATTGTTTTCATTGACGAGATTGACGCGGTTGGACGCCATCGGGGCGCCGGATTGGGCGGAGGACACGACGAACGGGAACAGACCCTTAATCAAATTTTGGTGGAGATGGACGGGTTTGATGTCCGGGACAACGTAATCGTTATCGCCGCCACTAACCGTCCCGATGTTTTGGATCCCGCGCTACTTCGGCCCGGTCGCTTCGACCGGAGAGTGGTTATAGATATGCCGGATATAAAAGACCGCCTCGAGATACTCAAAGTTCACGCGCGAAAAGTGCCTTTAAGCGATAATGTGAATTTGGAAGCGGTGGCCCAGCGGACTCCCGGATTCTCCGGAGCGGACTTGGCAAACCTCATAAACGAAGCTGCCATCTCAGCTGCCAAAAAAAATCAGTCGGTAACAACCCAAAAAGAGCTACTCGACTCGATAGAAAAAGTTCTACTGGGGCCGGAGAGAAGAAGCAAAGTTTTTTCCGAAAATGAAAAATGGATAGTAGCCATCCATGAAGCCGGGCATGCTATCGCGGCTCACTTTATGCCCAAAGCTGACCCGGTACATAAGATTTCCATAGTTTCTCGCGGCCAGGCGGGAGGATACACCATAAATCTGCCCACCGAGGACCGCCATTTTCACAGCCGGTCGGAATTTTTGGATAAGCTGGTAGTGCTCCTTAGCGGTTATGTAGCCGAAGAAATAGAATTGGGAGAAGTAACTACCGGTGCCTCCAGTGATCTTAAACAAGCGACCAAATTGGCAAGGGAGCTAATAACCCGATTCGGAATGAGCGAGCTGGGACCAGTTTTCCTATCCGGAGAAGACGAATGGGTGTTCTTGGGAAAAGAGTTGAAAGATAATAAGCCTTATTCGGAAGAAACCGCCGCTAAAATTGATCAACTAACCCAAAATTACATCAACGCGGCTTTAGAAAAATCCCGCCAAACCCTCAAGGAAAAACGGGATAAATTATTGAAGGTCGCCAAAGAACTCATGGTCAAAGAAACCATCGAAAAAGACGAGTTTGAAATTTTGATGGCGGAAGAGCGTCCAAAGAAGATCGGAAACGTGAAAAAGAGAAAAACTGTCAAGAAACTTAAATAGTCTGTAGAGGCAGGTTTTAAACCTGCCTCTACATGTTTTATGTTTTCCCTGAGCCTAAATTAATTTTCTTTTTAAAAGAATTTAATAATCACTGTGTTAGACTGCAAGGATAATATTTAATTTATATCCTATGCGGTCTGGAAGCAACCTGATAAAAAGTATCTTCCTTTGTTGGACTGTTGCGCTCGTATTTCCACAAAGAATAGTCGCCAGCGAAGACGCGGTTTTTTCTCTATCTTTCGTTGAGACAATGCCCAATCCCGAGGGGACCGACACTAAAATCAATGAATATTTCAAGCTGAAAAACAACTCCGCTGAAATTCAAAAAATAGATGGGTATAAAATCTGCAACATCAATAATGAATGTTTTGCCCTAAAAGGAGAAATTGCCATTGCCGGTTGTCTCAAAATATTCCGGACGGACTTTGTCTTTACTCTCCACAACGATAAAGAAGAACTAAGCTTGTATGATTCCGGGGATAATTTGATAGACAACATCACTACCGGAAAGGCGCCATCGGGAAGCGCCTGGCAGTGTTTTCATTCTTGCTGCGCATGGGGAACGCCTCGAGACGACTGCGATTATTCTTTTCTAATGCCAAAAGAAGAACCTTCCTCTCCGGAAGATAAATCCCCGGAATAAAATTTCAATGTCAATAATAATTTGAATGGTAACTTATCAGAAAAAGAAGCGGATAATCTTCCAACCACGGAGAATGACAACCCCGAAATAAATAGCAACAATAATTCCGTTCCGGAAAAAACCGAAGATCCATCTTTAACTCTTATAAATTCAGAAGACTTAAAGGTTGTTCTGGAAATAATGAAAAAACAAAAACTGACCTCGGTCATGGCAAGCTTGGCGGGGACCGTAGCCGTTCCACAGGGGCTAATGGGAAAGACAATTTTTTATCTTTCCTTCGAAGGCCCAACTTCTTCCAAAATTACTCTCATGAAAGCCCATGTTTACTCCTCTTGTCAAAATTCTCCATCCTGCCTGCGCGATCTAAAATTAAAGCAAGGCGACAGATTGGATATCCAAACAGCCAATCTCAAACGAATCGAAGACCGTTGGGAGATATTTTTAGACAAAAATACCCAAATTAATCTCCTTGAAAAGCAAAAACTTAAAAAAGCGAGTGTCTCAAAAAGTATCACAAAAAAAGATACGAGTAACCTGCTTAAAAAACAAGAAGGCAGAATCATCGCAATAAAAGGAGAGATTGTAGATAAAAAGGGGGATTACTTTTTTGTCCTCGATTCCAAAACTCAAAAGATTATCTCCATTTTCATACCTAAATTACTGCAGAACTCCTTTGTCCAAAATTTAGATCAGACTTCCTTGGGCTATTTCCCTTTTTATCTTCAGACACAGCCGAATAAATCATGGGTTGGAGGGTTTATCGATGCCAAAGGAGTAATCGAAAAGGCTGACACGGAGTACCGGGTGCTGGCAATAGAGCTTGATAAAATGCTGCTTAATGATTTAATCAGAGCATCATCCAAAAAAAAGGGTAACAATGAAGATAAGGAAAAGACGAGAGCAGGTACGGCACTTGAAAATACAAATGCTAAAACTAAATTTAACGAATCAAAAGAGAAAACCAACCAGAATGTTCGGACAGCTAATGTTATCGAAAATCAAACTGCCACCAACACTAACACTATTGAAACAGGCAATAAAGAGAAACCAACAAAAGAAGAGGGTAGAGATAAAATCAAAAGAATTTTTGCTCAAAACTTGAGTTGGCGAAATATTTGGAGCATATTGGCGGAAAAAATAAAACTGAACATAGGAGAACTGTTCTGATTGCGCGATTCAAAATTCCCCGTTATTAATCTAAATATAAAGTTAAAAACAACAATGATTGCGATAATATTGTTCTCGTTGATTTTATTGGTGTTTTTTCTAATTAGCGCGGCGATAATTTATCATCTAGTTCGCTACAGCCCCGAAAAAGATAAAACTTTTTTATCAATTGGAGTTTATGTCACCGTTTCCGTGATTTTACTTATTTTTTCAGTTGCGAATTTTAGCGCGATAGACTGGAAGGATTTTTTTCAATTTTAATTAAGAAGATGGCTATCGATTGGAACATTCAAGAACTTCATGACAGACTTCAAAAAGGGGAAACTTCCGTTAAAGAAGTTATAAGCAATTATTTAAAAAAAATTGGACGGGAAGACAATGAACATAAAATATACTTGACTATTGATAAAGAGAGGGCCCTAGCAAAAGCTGAGGAAATTGATAAAAAAATAAGCGAGGGGAAAGAAATTAATCTGCTCGAAGGTGTTCCCGCGTCTATAAAAGATGTTCTTACTACCAGAAACCTGCGCACCGCCGCCGCCTCCCGCGTTTTAGAAAATTTCATTCCTGCTTATGACGCAACGGCGGTGGCGAAGCTACGTGAAGCTGGTACCGTCATCTTGGGGAAAACCAACTGTGATGAGTTCGCCATGGGAGGATCGGGCGAAAATTCCGCGTTTGGAGTGCCTTCCAATCCGCTTGACGTCGAACGCGTGCCCGGTGGGTCGTCCTCTGGATCGGCCGTGGCAGTAGCTAAAGACCTCTCAGTTTTCTCTTTGGGTTCGGATACAGGCGGATCGGTGCGCCTGCCCGCTTCATTTTGTGGTATTGTGGGAATGAAACCTACCTATGGGAGAATCTCCCGCTATGGGCTTATCGCGATGGCTTCGTCGCTCGATCAGGTGGGAGTAATAGCGAAGAATGTCTCGGATGTGACGGAAGTGTTAAACGTGGTTTCCGTACCAGACAAACATGACAGCACCTCCAGCGGATCGGCCGGAAAAAACTTTAAAAGAGACTTTGGCAAAGGGATAAAGGGCCTTACCGTTGGTTATGATAGTGAACATTTGGACAAATCGGATCCGGTTGTTGCCGAAGCTTCCTTAAAGTTTCTAAAGATCTGGGAGAGAGAGGGAGGGAAAATAAAAAAGATCAAAATTCCTTTTTCCGGTGAGGAAGTGGTTGCCTGCTATTATATTATCACCACCAGTGAAGTGAGCAGTAATATGGCGCGCTATGACAACAACCGCTTCGGATCGGTCGTAAAAAATGCTCTTAAAAAAACCCGCGATTGGCAGAGTTTTATAGCGGCGTTTCGCGGAGAGTCGTTGGGCCGTGAGGTAAAAAGAAGGATTATCATGGGCACTTTTTGTCTTTCTTCGGGATACTATGAAGCTTATTACGGCAAAGCCCAAAACGTAAGATTGTACATTCAGAAAAATCTCTCCCGGTACTTTTCCGAAATACCCCTGATTTTCACGCCTACCAGCCCCGACCTGCCTTTTAAAATAGGAGAAAGAAACGAGGACCCGGTAAAAATGTATTTAACTGACGTTTTTACTACCACCGCCAATCTGGCCGGCATACCGGCAATCTCTTTTCCAATAGGAAGAACTGTAGTCGGCGGCAAAACTCTTTCCATCGGCGGCCAGTTGATGACCAACGCATGGGACGAAGAAACGCTGCTTAGGGCAGCGTACTGGGGAGAAAAAATAGTGAAAAAATAAAAGTGAAAAGCGAATAAATTCAGTATTAATAGTGTATGTAAACCGGTGTCCCGACGTCTACAAATCCATAGACCGTAGCAGCCGGACCAACGCCCAAACGCACGCAGCCGTGGGAAACGGGAACACCGAGATGATTGGCTCCTTCTTTATAGCCACTGGGCCATTCGGGAAGTTCATGAATTCCATGCCCTTGATTGGTGAACTGCATCCAATAAGGCATGAAGAGCTTATACCTCTTCGACCAAGCTCGCCGATTTTTTTTCTTAATATCAAACATTCCCGTCGGAGTAGCCATTCCTCGCTTGCCGGTGGAAACTCGGTAATTGCCCATATTTTTCCCATCATTGAAAATAGAGAGAATCTGTTTGGACAAATTTATGTCCACATACTTACCCTCTTTAATTTTTGCTTCCGCGCGGGCCGCTGAAGATTGTTTCTTTACCAATCCGCTGGAATCATAAGAGCGAAATGATGACAAAAAATCTTCATTAAGATAAGTTTCGTCTTCCGCCTTCCAGCCTCCTCTTACTTTTACCGCATAATTGGTATTTTGGTTCCAACGGTAAGGTTTAAAAACAAAGACTTTACCTTCTTCTTCCCATTCCACTTTTCCCTGCGCATTGGGAGTTATTTCCACAAAATTATTCCAATTCTCCGTTTCCATCGGTTTGTTGAAGTACACCTTGATTGGCGTAAATTCCTTAACATCTTCTTCGTCATTGGCTGGCATAATTTTTTGCACCTCCGGCGGAGAAATCGTTTTAAATTGAAAATTAACCATTTCTTTAGAATACCAAATTTTGCTATCCTTCGATTGATAGCCTTCGTAGGCGATAACTTGATAATCAGTATTTTGTTTCAAAGGCTCTTCGGGTTTGATCTGGAAAAATTTTCTTTCCGGATCAACGGACAGGGTATAATTGAAGGCGGGGGCAACCTTAAAATCCATTCGAAAATTTTCTCTTCCTTTGTCCAAGTAAAATTCAATGGGGGATTGCGGTCCGGTCAAAGCGCCTTGATTGGGAGTATATCTCTCGACCCGGGGAAGAGATTCGCTCGTGAAATTATCCTCAAAGGAAAAATCTACTATCGCTTTAGTCATGCCCTGAAAAGTAACTTGATATTTTTTGTCCGGCTCCCACGGCTGAATTGGCTCAAAGACTAGATCGTCCCCCTGCCAATTGATTTTGCCGACAACGCTTGGGGTTAGCGAAAAGGTGGATTCCGTTTTGTGATGGACCACCGATCGGTCAAAATGAATAATCAAAGGTTCTTCCAAACGCAAAATCTTATTGTAAAGCGCGATCTTAGGAGCATAAAAAAACGGGAAAATACCGGTATAGCCAATATATCCCGCCGCAAGTATAATCAAAATAAAACTAGGAACTAAAAGCCGGTTTTTTATTTCCATTTTTTTATTTCCATTCTAGATTTTTGTTTCTCAAGTCAAATAGAAAGTAACCATCTTACTATAAAAATAAGCTATTTTTTTGTTTTTTAAAAAGGGAAGTAAAAAACTTCCTACCTGTCCAGAAACTAAAGTTTTCAAAAATGCACTTTGAATTTTTGTGTATTTTTGAAAACTGGTGTCCCAGGCAGGACTCGAACCTGCGACCTACGGCTTAGAAGGCCGTCGCTCTATCCAGTTGAGCTACTGGGACAAAAATAGTCTAAATGAAAAGCATACCCCATCAAATGATCGGGGTAAAAAATAAAGATAACAATTAAAAATTCAAATATCTCCTTCTTCACTGAGCATTAGGTTTTTAGCACATTTAAAAGAGACTGTGAATAGCAAAATATTTAAGCCACAGAGGGCGCCGCTGCTAAAGTATTAATCTCGTCACCACTCGCGAGCCAAAGAAACTCCCTGATAATAATATTTTATAATTTGTTCGTAACCCCATCCTTGTTGCTTGGCGTAATTGTAGGCACCCGTTGCACTCATTCCAACCATATGGTTTCCGCTCAAAGTGGTGGCATTGCTTTTTATTCCCAGCGGATCCGATACTGATTGACACCAAGGATAATTATTACTTCCCCAAACATTCTCCCAGCTGCGGGTATTGCCATCAGTGCCCGAACAATAGGGCGTAATAGCTATTCGGTCGCCATATTTTACTATCAAGCCGGAGGTGGCTTTTGCCGCCGAAACAATATTGGGCTGATTATTTTCCCGATTAAAGCCGCCGTAGACTTGGCTGCTTCCGGTATCGGTCACGTGAAATCCTTCTTTCTCGTAGGACGTCCCATTTTTTACTTTCCAATAGCCGTAAGTGCGATAAGCAATATTCAACGCCCTCAGATATTCCACCGGAGAGCTATTTGACGCTTCTCCCATGCCCCACACATAATACTCAATAGGAAGTTCATTAATAACCCATAATCGCTTGGTAAAGCTGGAAAAACGAACTTCTATCGAATCTCTATAGCTGCCCACCCCCGAAACATCGCAAACACCCTGATCTTTATTGTCGGGAATAATGACTATCGCTTTGCTTGAACTTTTATCCAAGTTAATTGAGACCGCTCTATACACCCTTTCCGAAAAGTCAAAAAAGATTCTGATTTCCGTGTTGTCCGGAATTTTCGCGAGCTCGGCGCCTCCTTCTTCCTGAACCCGGCTGGAGCTGTTGACTTTTATGGTTATCGCCTTATCATCCAAATCGCTTTTTTTGTAGGAATCTAAACCAACTTTTATCTTGGGACTGCCTGAATAGTTGGTTGATAACACGGGCTGGATTTGATTTTGGTTTTGGTCAGGAACGGCAATTTCTGAAACGCTCTTCAGCTGATCGTAAGCAGCCTTGTACATCGTGGTGCTGTATTTCTTGTTCTTCTCGTTGTTGAAAAAAGCGTATTTGCCATAAGAAGCGTATTTCTTTTTCTTCTGATATTTCTGGTAGTTATCGTAATAACTTTTATATTTTGCGTAACTAGCGTATTTTTTAGGACTTTTTTTATACAAACGGTAAAGATCGGAATATTTTTTATAGTTTTTATATTTTTTGACTTCTTTATATTCTTTATACAGTTGATATTTTTCATACTTGAGATACCGCTCATACCTGTGCGCCAAAACCGAAACCTCAAGCGGCTTATATGTCGCGGCCCTAGCAGTAAAAGTGCCGCCTATTATTAGGATTGAGATTAGTATTAATAATATTTTTCTTTTTATCATCATAAAAAAACTGAAATTCCCAATATTCAACTTTCAATACTTATTTTTAGCATTGTTTTTTAGCTCTTCCAAAAGTATTTTGGCGGGTTTGTTCCAATCAAATTGATGGGCGCGGTTAATCGCTCTAACCCTCAGTTCTTCCTTAACCACCTGATCGGTGAGAAATCTATTCATCGCTTGGACAAGTTCGTCTTCCCGCTCGGGATGAAAATAGTGAACCGTGTCATGGGCTACCTCTTTCACCGCCCCTATTTGTGAGGCGATAACCGGCACGCCGCATGCCATGGCTTCAAGCACCGTTAGTCCAAATCCTTCATAAAGAGAAGGAAATACAAAGAAATCGGACCCATTGTAAAAGTATGCTAATTCGTCATCAGATAAATGCCCCACGAATCTAATCCTATCCTTGATTCCCAAACTTTCGGCAATGCCTTTCACGTCATCCAGAAGGGGGCTTTGGACATCGGGAACTTCTCCTCCGATTACTAAAACCCTATCGCGTAGATTGCCGAGATAATTTTTAACCAATTTTGCGTAAGCTCTAATAAGAATAGGAACATTTTTTCTGGTTTCAAACCCGCCAATATAAAAAATGTAAGGAGAATTAATACCGTGTTTCTGAACGGTCTTCATCATATTTTTATCGTTTTTCTCCAGAGGCCTGAACTTGTCGGACACCCCCACGCCCATAACCCTAATTCTCTCCAATTCTATATCTAAGTGCTTGTGGATCTCTTTGCGGGAGAATTCTGAAACGGTAAGAATTCTCCTTGCCGCTTTGACCGCTTCGTAAGTTTGTTGAGAATAGATGCGGCGGCGAAAATTATAAAGATAAGTAGACTCTAAAACTTTCCAGATGACATCATGAAGCAAGACCACGTTGGGAACGGTTTTAAAACGGGTGGCCGAATTGTAAGGGGAAAAAAAAACGTCCAGTTGGTCCTTTTCCGCTTCCCGTGCGATAGTTATCCTTTCCCAAAAAGTTTGTTTGATCAGATCTTCCCGACGATAGAAGGAGGAAGATAAAATCTTTACCCGGAAGTTTGAAGGCAGACGAAATTCCACCCGCCGATCGGTGTACAAAAAATAAACGTTTTCCCTATCAAGGCGCATCAATTCTTCCAACACGCTTTTGGTTACCCGGCCGATTCCCGTATCTGTTTTTCGCAGGAACAAAGCGTTAAAACCAATCTTCAACATGGGCTAGAAATATTTTTATTAATTTAGTGAAATTATAGCACGGAAGTTTAGAACTAAAATAAAATAATTTTGATTTTTTATTTTTTCTTTTCTACACTTAACTAAATTACAAGTTTTGAATAGGCTGTACTCATCTTAAGATTTACTCGCAATATTCGTACAACTAATATAAAATCATTAAAAAAACAAATGAAATTAAGTTGTTTATCGCAATATCCGACAAAGAAGTTTATCATGAATACTACACTGGCCGTTTCCGGTTTATTTTTGCTTTGGATACTAACTTTCCAAGGTCTGGCGAAAGCCCATGCCAAACAGAATACGAACAACAACAAAGATTCCAACTCCAACGCGAACGTTAACATAAATAATAATAGCAACGGCAATACAAATAGCACCCCCGCCAATTCGAATGATGAAAACTCGGAACGCCTCTCCAACATAGACGGAACTCTCGATAAAAAAATAAAAGATCTGTCGGAGATAGAATCCAAAATCGAGACCTATGGGAAAATGGTAGAAGTGAAACAAGACGAGCAAAAAACGCTCTCAAACCAGATCAACGTCATTGATAACCAAATAGATCGAACGAAGGAAGAAGTAAAAAAATTCGAAAAGGAAATTGAGATCAACGATATGGAGATTCAGCAGTTGGAGCTTAAAATAGAAGAGCAGAATGAACTCCTGAAGAAAAAACAAGCAGCACTAAAAGTACTTATCAATGATCTCTACCGAAAAGAGGAAAAGGACTTGATCGAAATTTTGCTTTCCTATTCAGGCATATCTTCCTTCATTCAAGAAATCGCCTACACCGAGCAGGCAAACCAAAGGGTTTTTAACAAGCTCTTGGAAATAAATTCGGTTCGAAGGGATCTTGGGTCTAAACAGCAGGAAGAAAAAGACAAACACAATGAGTTGGAGACAAACCGCCAAAAAAGACTGGAAAAAACTTTTTATCTAGAGGGAGAGCAAAATTCGCGGGAGAAACTTTTAACGGAAACGCAGGGAGAAGAAGATCGTTACCAAGGACTACTCAAACGTTTTGAGGAAGAGAAACAGACCTTGCTTGGCGATATCGATGAGCTCTCCGCAAGCAAATCCGGCGAATTGGAATCAACCAGGTCTCACCAGCCAAAGCCGACTTCGGGCTTGGCTTCGACCGATTGGTATTTTTCCCAGAGGGATTCGCGCTGGGGGGGGAATAATATCGGATTCTCTAGCACAAAAATGAGTAAATATGGATGCGCGGTAACTTGCGTGTCAATGGTATTGCGCTATCACGGAGTTAATATCAATCCGGGGATTCTCGCCCACCAACCGATTTTCAGTAACGATTTAATCGTGTGGCCCGACCAGTGGCAGTATGTCAAGAGAGCCGGCGGATACGCCCACGGCAACATCAACTGGGATACGGTTGACAGCGAAATAGCAGACCATAGCCCCGTGATCGTGTTCGTCCGCGCCAACGGACGGGGAGCCGGCCATTATGTAGTAATCCACCACAAAGACAAAAATGGGAAGTACGTGGTGCACGATCCCTATTGGGGATCGAATATGTACCTCGATTCTACCCGGGAAAATATTTCTGTGCTTTACGGCAGCGGCACTTCGGTCGATCAAATGATCGTTTACCACAACACGAAAAGGACAGGAGAATATAATCCCCCACCGGAAAACGTCAATACGAATATAAACACAAATACAAACAACAACGCCAACGCGAATGGAAACAAGAACAGCAACAAAAATAGCAACAGTAATTCTAATAAACATTAGCAATTAAGAGTTAAAATAGAAAAATGGAGAGGAATAATTTAAATTTTAGAATCATCGGTTTTGTCGGCAAACGCGGCTGTGGCAAAGATGCCTGTTCAAAATATTTACTCCGGAAATACGGTGTCAAGGAGATTGTCATGTCCGAATTTATTAATAAAGCAGTTCAACTTTTTCATATCCCGCCAAACAGAAAAAATATTCCTTGGTTCATTACCAAGATAAGAAAACGTTTCGGGAAAGGAATATTGGCACATGCGGTAGTGAAAAGAATCCGAGACAATGGATCAGCTATTTACACAATCAACGGCATTCGTCTCAAAAGAGAGGTCGAAATATTACGCGATGAATATAACAAAAAATTTATTTTGGTGGACATAACTTGCGATGCTAAAATTCGCTTTGAAAGAATAAAAAAACGTGAGAAAAAGACTAAACAAAGGAAAGATGAAACCGATATGCCGCTTGTTGATTTTCTAAAACAAGAAAAAAGAATAGTAACCGAAAAAGAGATATCCGCCATCGAGAAGAAAGCGGATTATGTGATCGAAAATAATGGGACGAAAAAAGAGCTATTCAAACGATTAAATGAGCTGGTTTTAAAAAAGTTAAAAATCCCAAGCTCAAATGTCAAATAAAATCTCAAATCCCAATGGTAGAAAAATTAGGATTTGGAGCTTGGGATTTCATTTGGCATTTGGATTTTGGATTTGAGATTTACAAAATATGGTTTTTAAATTTTACAATTAACATTTTATTTTCGTGATGGATGTTTTCCACACCCTAACATCGATTTCGGGCTTGCGTCCTTCCTACGGTACTTTATTGATCGCCATATTCATAATACTTGCTTTAGCTAGTACATTCAAACAGGGAAAAGGCGGAGTATTGCGTAATATTATCAGTCTTTACATGACAATTGCGGTTAACAATTTTCTACCCTTTCTAAACCTGGAAGTCGGGGGCTTTAAAGTGGAAAATTATCCCTTGATGAAAGTAGGCATTTTTATAGTAATTTTTCTGCTAATATCTTTCTTTCTTTCCCATTCGTCTTTGGGATATCTTGACAGTGACAAAAGCACTTTTCTTAGCACGCTAATCCTCTCTTTGTTGCTTTCGGGATTGCTTATCAGTACGCTCTCTGTAATGCTGCCACCGGACGTTAAAAAGGAATTAGCTGGCATATCTCATTTTCTATTCGTGAACGAAATAGCTCGGTTTGTATGGGTGCTGGCACCGATAGTTTTTACGGTGCTAATCGGATGAAAGCAAGTTGAGAATTAATTCTAAACTAAAATCTAATCCACATGGAAATGGAAGATTTTGATAAAAAACTAAGTAAACATAATGATATTGACTTATCAATAATCGTCACCAGCTATCAAAATGCCGCCGTGCTTGATTTATGCCTGAAGTCAATCGTTGATGAGACGAAAAATTGCGAGAAAGAGGGGTATCGAAGCGAAATCATCATCGTGGATGGTGAGGCAGGTGAAAAAACCCAGGATGTGGCTAAAAAACATATCTTGAAAAACCAATCCATAACCTACTGCCCCTTTTCTAAAAATATCGGTTTTCCGAAACTAGTGAATAAAGGAATCAAGGAAAGCCATGGAAACTATATTTTGATTCTAAACTCGGATATTATACTAACCGGCGGTTCACTTAAAAAGATGCTCGAGTACCTTAAAAACAACCCCGGAGTAGGCATCTTAGGTCCAAAACTTCTGAATTTCGACGGCTCGCCTCAGGATTCCGCGTTTCATTTTTATTCCCCCTCAATTATTCTTTATCGCAGAACTTTCCTAGGAAAAACCCCTTGGGGAAGGAAAAAGTTACGGGATTTTGTGATAAACATAAAATCGAACACCGAACCCACCTCTTTCGACGGCTGGTTAATGGGATCGGCCCTAATGCTCCGGAAAGATAATTTGGATAAAGTGGGCTTAATGGACGAGAGATACTTTATGTATTTTGAAGATGTTGATTGGTGCCGAAGATTTAGAGAAAAAGGTTACGAAATCGTATATTTTCCCAAAGCTACACTGTTTCACTACCATGGCAAACAAAGCGCCACCCGTCATTTTTGGGAAGTGGTGTTTAACAAAATGACAGTTATTCACATTACAAGCGCGATAAAATATTTTTGGAAGTTTAGAAAGAAAGGCAAACGGAATAATAAAGAAATAGAAGAATAGAGGAATAGAGAAATGGAAAAATTTTGGGGACCTATCTTTCTATTCTTTCTCTGTTTCCTTCTCCCTAATTGCCTCATAAATCTTTTTTACAATTTCTTTTTCTAATTCGGGATTTTCTTTTAAGTATTTCTTGCTGGCCTCGCCGCCTTGACCCAGTTTCTTGTCGCCCAGAGAATACCAAGATCCTTGGAGTTTGATAATACCCAACCTGGAAGCAGTCGTTAAAATATCGCCTCGGCGAGAAATTCCCTCATTGTACATAATGTCGAATTCGGCCGTGCGAAAAGGAGGAGCTACTTTGTTTTTTACGATTTTTGCCTTCACTCTGTTGCCCACAACCTCTTCGCCTTTTTTGATTTGGGCCGCGCGGCGCACTTCGATTCTGACTGAAGAATAAAATTTCAAAGCTTTTCCGCCGGGGGTAGTCTCGGGGTTCCCCATATAAACACCGATTTTCATACGAATCTGGTTAATGAAGATTATTGTAGTATTGTATTTTGACGTGAGTGAAGTAAGTTTCCTGAGCGCCTGAGACATAAGACGTGCCTGCAAGCCGATCTGAAAATCACCGATATTGCCTTCGATCTCCGCTTTTGGAGTAAGAGCGGCTACGGAATCCACTACCACAAGGTCTACTCCCCCCGAAGTCACCAAAGCCTCTACTATTCCAAGGGCTTGTTCACCGGTATCCGGCTGGGATATTAAAAGATTGTCTATATCCACTCCGATTCTTTTGGCGTATTCCGGATCCAAAGCGTGCTCCGCGTCAATGAAGGTTGCAACTCCCCCTCTTTTTTGGGTATTAGCGACCACATGAAGAGCTACCGTAGTTTTTCCACTGGACTCCGGACCGTAAAGTTCAATTATCCGTCCCATGGGAACGCCTCCAGTGCCAAGAGCGATATCCAAAGAGATAGAACCAGTGGGAATCGAGTCCACATCAACCCTTCTGGCTTCACCCAGTTTCATTATCGACCCTTCGCCATATTGTTTTTTAATTTCTCTAATGGCTTTATCAACTTCTTCTTGTCTTGGGTTAGTTTTTTTTTCTTCTTTTTTCATGGGGGGGGTAATAGTTTATAAAGTTCTTAACTATTTTTCTTTATAAACTTGTTCTTTGGAACCCGCAATAGAAATCTTAAATATTTCTTAATAAAAAATTAAATTAAACTCAGGGTATCGGATCGCTCCCTCCCGGATTCCAAGGATGGCAACGTAAAATACGCTTTAAAGCCAAATATCCGCCTTTTGCCAAACCATATTTATCTAAAGCTTGGACGGCATACTCTGAACAAGTCGGACGAAACCGACATATTTTCCAACCCATCCTCCTCCCCCAAAAACTTTGTTCGGGAGAAAGCAGCTTTTGGTATAATCTTATTATAAGAATTGATAGCCACACAATCAAATTATTTCTCCTTTGAGACATCTATTTTGGTATTAAAATTTTCCCAGCTTTAAATCATTCTACCACAAGGAATATTAAAAAGCGCGCCTCGTATTCATTGCGGGGTTATAAAAAAATTATTAAACCAGGCTCAGATTTTTTGGTTGAGATGATAAATTTGTGCTTGAATTGGTTGAAGAAATTCAAAATCTTGGATGGAAAACAAAAATCAAAACAATACGAACTTGGATATTCAAAGTAACACTGAGCCGAGTCAGCCCAATCTGCCAAACCCAAATTCGGCAAAAATAAAAATACTAATCGGGGCGGCCATCGCCACCATCATTATATTGGGTCTCATGGTTTTCATTATTTTCGTAGTTAGAAATGAACCAACAGAAATTCCCAATCAAGAATCCCGGGAAAAGACAATCTTTTCATCGTTGATGGGACGATTCCCATCTTTTTCCAAAAAACCATCATCTCCTAGTAGGTTTTCCAGTAACTCCATTGTTAACTGGGCTAGAAACTTATGGGGAGAGTCTGGAGGCAAAACACTAATAGGAAAAAAACATGCCGATTCAGTTACAAGACTCTATGATTATTTAAATGAGACTCGTACCCCACAAATCGGTGTTGATGGCAAGGCGAACTGGTACGGCGCTGGCTCTTCAAGTACAACGGTTTTATCCAAAGCAGACAGTGTTACTGACTTAAATCCAGCTAAAATTAGAGAGGGGGGTAATAGAAGGAACTGCCACTAGGCAGGTTAATGATCGGGCAAGACAGGCATTCGACGATTACGCTAGGCCCACGACTGATTTAGATTATGTTAGTATTAGTGAATCAGGTGCCACTATGGGCAGAAAACAAATCAACTATTCCGATCTACCAGAAGGAACGCAAGAATATATGAGGAAATTTACACCCGATCAAAAGAAGATAAAATATGATAATTTAGCTAATGCCACTCATGAACATAGGGTTGCACTGGCACATGTTGGCGATAAGGATTATCTTGTTGTAAGACCGGATGCTCAGGTGGGTTACAAAATCAAGGATATACTAGAGAACTTTGAGAAAGAACCAGACAAATTTAATCGCGATTTTGCTAATATCTGGAAGGGCGCAAGTGAAATGTATTCTCAAAAAGAACTAACAGAAACTACCCGGCAAATATTAATGGAGGAGGAATCCGCATTAAAAAGCGTCTTCGATATTTATTACGGAGAAGGAACAAAAATTAGGTTGGGGAGTAGTTATTTTGATAAAATGCAAAGAGTAGAATCTAGTCCGGGTCTTGCACCGGAAATTCATTCGATGTTCGAAAGAATAAAGAGAGATCCAGAATTTGCAAGAGCGTATACGGAGAGGATAGAAGCTATAAAATCAGGAAAGGTTCCTAGCCCTACTGAACTTATCACTCCAAAACCTACTGAACCTACTGAAATTACCAGCCCAGAGAAATTACAGTTGCCATCTTCTGGAGGAATTCCCATCACACTCGGCATGTTACCAGCAACGGCTTTTTTAGATCAGGTGGGAAAAGGATTAGAAAGTAGCTTTGGTAATTTAACGGATATAGATGATACATTCACTTACGCTGCTGCCGGAGGGCTATTAGCAGCGGCAGCAACAAGTACCCTAGCGACAAACGGACCGTTGATAGGAGCAGCTGTCGCGGCGATAGGGACTCCTTTAACACTTTTCACTGGTGCTGTGGCATGGCCGCTTGTTGCATACCAGATATACAAGGACCCCGCAGTGATTGACTTTGCGAAGCAAGACATCAAAGATATCTATAATGGGGTTAAAAAGGCAACAGTGAATCCAAGAGCTGCTAACCCGGGTGATCAACCGGAAGCAATCGTTCCGCCAAAACAAGAAAAAATTGTTACTGACGATCCGGGATCGTTCGCTCCAGATATCTCCGTAGAACAAGCTCTGGAAGATAAATTGACGGAGCTTACCGCTGACAAGTATGAACCTGAACGGCAAGCATTAGAAGAAGTTCAACGGATACAGCAAGAACAAAGAGGGAAATTAGGATTGCCCAAAGAGGGAGACCCGACAGTTAACAGGGCGGTTGAAGAACAATTTAGCGGCAAACAAGGCGGAGAAAAGATCCCCGATGGATTTCCTAATAATTTACGTATGGGCGAAGACACTAGACAAGTTCTCATTGACGCCAATGAAGCAGCGATAGGCGACATCATATCTGGTCGAGCAAGTGCTAGAAACCCGATATCTGCGATATTCGAATTAAAAAGGGAAAATGAAAATTTGAAAAATGAAAGTAGCCTGTATCAAGGGATTAAGGAAGATTATTCAAGTTTCATAGAGATGAGAGAGAGATTAGATAGCCTCGCCAAAAAAAGCCAGGGATTCTCGTCTCTACAAAAACAATTAAATGACCTCGATTATTCTATAGCTTCTAAATTACTTATACTAGGAGCTAGTCAAAGTCAGAGAAAAATTGACAACTTGAACAACCAAATTGCTGAGAGCGAATTTCAAAAGAGTTTTTGGGAAAAAGACATAAACAATGCACCATCGCCAGACGATCCTCTAGTAAAGAAATATAAAGGTTATGTTGACTATTACAACAGTCAAATATCGACACTTCGACAATTAAGAAGTCTCGAGGAGTATAATAACAATGAAAGAGCCATCAGAACACTAAAAACTATGATAGAAATACTTAATTCAGACGATCTTGAATATGTGGAAAAGAAAACTCGACATGAAGAACAAATCAGAAATTTAGAAAACAGAAATAGTGAATTAAAACCAGAAGTTGTTGGATCGGGGGGTTCTTACTTTTACGAAGAAAACCTGGCAAAATCTAGCGATCCTAGAAATTTACTACAAGCATTATATCCAGATTCATCCCCGCAAACTGCTGCTCTAGAAGAAACTCCGAAAGCAGCAAGCAAAACCCCACCCCCTGCCGTATCTGAAACAACCTCTCCTCCAACCCAAGACGCGATAGGTATTACGGCACCAACCGTAACGGAGGGCACGTCTCGCTTGACTGAAAAAGAAAGAAATAACATAACAAAGGTTAATCTTGAAAAACTTTCGCCTAGCCATGAAACATCCTCGTCAAAAGCTACCGAAGAAAAACCGATCGAAATGACTTTTGTGCAACAAGCACCGGAATCTCTTCCGCCAGAAGATTTTCCCGACCCTCGGGGCGAAATGTCGGAATATCCACGAATAGAACCACCGGTTGAATCTGGGAGCGTGCCTATAGGAACCGACGCCCCGGAAGACGGAACGCCGGGCACGGATTATTACGGGAATGATGCAAGTCCCGCTTCTCCGGGAATAGCTCCGTATCTTCCCAATTTCTTCGAAAGAATATTTGAAGACCCATATATTACTCCTCAGATTACCCCCTCTGACCGCTCTGTTTGGGGCAGTTTCCTCAATAAAGTAATGGAAAAAGCAAAAGGAGCAGAAACAAAATTAAGAAAAATATCTAACACTATAGGACCCCTTGCAAGCTCGCTGCGGGATGGGATCTATAATTACCTTTATCCCTCACCCAATCTCGAGAAATCAGATAAGCCGGAAATGGCAGAGGGCTACAATCAAACGCTGGAGAGTTACAAAGAAGCGGAAAAGATTTATAAAGAAGCGGCAAATAAATATTTTAACGGGAACCTTAGCGAACAGGAATGGACGGAGGCAAAGAATAAGTTCCATGAAGTAGCCGATAAATATCGCAGTGCGAGTCAAGAATACGATGCCAACACAAAAGTGACCGATGCTTACAATAATGGCGAAATAACAGCCGAGCAAGCCATGGACCTGCAGGACCGGATTGCAAGGAGGGAGCTTACTCCCGGTCAGATCAACGACGAGATCGCTTCTCTTCAGCAGCAAACCCAACAGCAACCAGTACCTGACGGCTCGAGTGACGGAAACAGGGCTCCAGAAGATCTGGCAGTTAATAATCCTTACGTTTTGGGGTCTAGGGCTGGGGAATTTCTAAAAGACACGTACGAAGATTACTGGAAAAATTTGGGAGGAGAGACTCTCCCGCCACCGAAAGAGGATCCTTTCGCGAAGTATGACATCGAAAACCCACTCAAGCTTTATGAGGGGGGGCAAAAACCCAGCTTATATCCCATAAGAGGACCGGATTCGGATCCTTACAATTTGAAAGCTGCTGTTGAGCAGCCAAGCCGGGATGGCGGCAAAAAAGAGAGTGGGCAAAGCGGCGAGCAGGAATCCCAAAACACTAATCCGGGGAAAAGCGAAGTGAAGTGCTGCAACAAGACGGCAAACATGAAAATTAAGGGCGTGGAAGGAGAGGTGGATTGCTGCTCTGCCTTTCAAGCGCTTTGCGATAATAAAGACTGGATGAATAAATTAGCGGAGTCCTGCAAAGAGGCGGAGAAAGAATATAACGAGAAAAAGCAGCAAGAAGAGCAGGCGAAAAAAGAACAAAAATAAAATTATAGAAATTATGGTTCAGGTGCTGAGACCTGAACCAGCGTGATGGGAGGCGACACACGGATAGACTTACAAATTTCACACACCCTATCTCGTTGTTTGCAAACGGTGGGATTCGAACAGAACGGAGTCCTGCTCCTAACGTTAAGGATGGGATAGAAATCTCTTTAGGAGAGGATTTTGCACACTCAAGCTACCTTTTTCTTCTTGCCTTTGCGCCAACTTTCTATTTTTTTATGATCGCCGGAAAGCAACACTTTTGGCACCTTCCAGCCTTTGAATTCCTCGGGGCGAGTGTATTGGGGATATTCGGTTGTGTTGGCCTCATAGGATTCTTCCACTAAAGACGCCTCGTTTCCCACCACACCGGGCACAAGCCGAGTGACGGAATCAACAATTACCGCCGCGCCCAATTCTCCGCCGGAGAGAACGTACGGCCCAATGGAGATCTCTTCGTCAGCAATGTGCTTTGCCACCCTTTCATCCACCCCTTCATAGCGACCGCAAATCAAAATAATTTGCCTGTATTTTTTTGTAAGCTCCCGGGCTTTTTTCTGGTCATACGGCTTTCCCTTGGCGCTCAACAGAATAATTCGAACATCTCCGCATCCGAACGAGCTCTCTTCTATAACCGCCTCCACGTTTTTATAAACCGGCTCCACTTTCATGACCATTCCCGCTCCCCCGCCATAAGGAATATCATCGGTAGTTCGATGCTTATCAAAAGCATAGTCGCGCAAGTCATGGACTTTAACCTTCACGAGCCTCCCAGCTTCGGCTCTCTTTATCTGGGCCTCCGCGAAATAAGAATCGAGGATCTTAGGGAAGATGGTAATAATGTCGAAGCGCATGAGCAAGAGTTAAAAATGAAGGTAGAAGAATGAAAATAAACAACCAAGAACTTGGAATTTTATTTATTAACTATAAATTGTTTATCTTAACTCTTCTTTCTTATTTCTCAACTTATAAATCCGTAGTATAAACTTACTATATATTAAATATTTCGCCTATTTCAATGTCCCCATTCGAGCCATTGTTGGAAGTTTTTACAATAATCGGGACGATCTTTAAGTACGCTTGGTGGATAATTTTGCCGGTCGGTCTTTATTCTATTTTCAAACCCGTTTGGGCTGCTTACACGGCAAACGTCCTTTTTTTTGGCGAAGAAATAAAACTCACTCTTCTTAAAATCAAGATCCCCAAGGACATGATCGCCAACCCTAAGGCTATGGAAAACGTCATCGCCGGATTGCTCGGTTCGGGCCGAACCATAACTTTCTACCAGAGTTTAATGAGAGGTAGAATAAACGATTTTTTCTCTCTGGAGATTATCGGGCAAGAAGGAGACGTCAGCTTTTACGTGCTAACCCCCGAACGGTCAACCCGCTTAATTGAAAAACTTTTTTACGCCCATTTTCCTGACATCGAAATAACGGTGGGTGTGGAAGATTATTTCAAAAAAATCCCCACCACTATACCGGACGACAACTGGGATATGTGGGGAGCCAAAATGATCCTGGCTAATGAAGACTGCCGACCCATTGCCACTTACCCCCTGTTTGAAGACAAAATATCCGGCGAAATCGCCGATCCCTTGGCTACTATTTTTGAGGCTATGGGCACTTTAGGGCCGGGAGAACATTTGATTTACCAAATCCAGCTTGCCCAACCCGATCCCAACTGGAGGAAAACGGGCGAGAAAATGATTGAGGACATTCTGGCGAAATACACCTTGAGTTCTTCGGCGGAAGACACTGAAGGAACCATCATGAAAGTCCTGCCTTACCATAAATTAGAACTTGTTAAAGCTATCCACGCCAAATTGAGCAAGCCGGCTTTTGCCTCCCAGATCCTTATCGCTTATATCGCGAGACGCGAAGTATACAACGGCATTATGCCTTCAACGATTTCGGGCGCCATGCGCCAGTTTGAATCGGGAAATTTAAACACTTTCATCACCGACAAATATTATACCACTTCGACTTATTTTTTAATGGGTAGAAAAAGGGGCTGGTTCAGAAGAAGACGCCTTTTAAAATTAATGCAGGATCGTGACATACAAACCAGCGACATTCTTAATGTCGAGGAAGTGGCCACCCTATTCCACTTCCCGACTCCAATGACCAAAGTGCCTTCAATTCCTCACTTGGAAAGCAAGCGCGCTCCCGCACCGCCGAATTTGCCGGTGGGAGAGTAAATGTCAGATTTACGATTTAAGATTTACGATTTAAGAATGTCATTGATCCTTGCGACATACAATAAAACTGGATTTTTCCTCTCAAATGAGGGGGAAGCTATTACTTTTAGCTTTACGGTTGTGATATGTTTGCTAAATAATTTAAACTCTCCGCCAGTCTTTCGCTCTCCTCGCCATTTGCAAAAACGCTTTCGTCGCAGATTTTCAATAAATCTTTCGCTGCCAGAATTTTTGCTTTAGCGCCAGATGCCCTTCCGTTTGAAGATTCCTGATACGCTTCGGCTAAAAGGTTTATTAAACTGCTGCGCGTTTCCCAATTGACAATTTTTCTCTCCCTGTGAAAACGATTTATCAGGGCCATAAGGCTCTTAAGGGAAGTGCTCACTTCAAACGGAACCTCTTTTTCTTCACTCTGTTCTTGATCTCCTATTTTCCAACGGCCGGTAATTTTGAGATTATGACTTCCCAAGGAGATTTCCCCCGGATCGATATCTCTTCCCACCGGATTTCCATCCAGCTCGTAATTAAAATTAATATCGGAAATATTTTCAAGATCCTCTGCGTCTTGCCAGACGTTAACTCTGGGAACAATTTTCCGCCAATTTAAATATTTCTTTCCCGCCTCGGGGATTTCCACCCGCAGCAAATTAGACCAGGCAACTTTTTCAACGGTAATTTCCGGATCGCCATTCTCTTTTTCTCCCATTTTTATTTCGTAAGATACTTCGATTCCTTTATCGATCGATTTTTCTAATTCCCGCTTGGAAAAATCATCGTTCGGGGACAAATTCCAAAAAGCCGCCCGGAATTTCCCTGCTTCCTGGCCGATAAAAGTAATCTTGATCAAATCCTCGTCCGCGGAAGCATCGGCGGGAAAAGCGGCAAAAAGCAGCTTATTCTTACCAATCATTTGCTCGAAAAACTGGCCGTCCTTGATCTCATGTTTGATAGAATCCAGCATTTGATCTTTAGCGTTTTTTATTTGGACATCCACCAATCCTTCCACCGTAAGCAGAAAATGCTGCATAATTTTGGTAAGAAGCGGAAATTTAGCTTTGACTTTAAGCTGTTCGAAAATCGACTCCGCGCCGACTCTCAAAAGTTCCTTGTGGCCGCTTTCGATAATATGAGTTTCTTCAGTAATTTTCCCTTCAGCAGTAGCGCTCTTAACGGTTACGGTGCCGTCTCCTTTTTTCGTGTCTTTGGGAGGATCGAGGGGATCGGGAACTCCATCCGTCCATTTGGTATCTCCGCCGTTGTAAGAATCCACTTGTATCTTGTCCAGGGTATCCTTGCCCGTTCCCGCGATAAGATAAGGCGCGGTTATCCGCCTCAAATTCTTTCCGCCATAAGAGAGATTTTCTAAAAATTGGTTGCGCCCTTTTTGGTCCTTATAACATATCAACTTGCCGCTGCCGCTTTTTTCCAAAAAATCATATATGGGCATCATCTGGCCAAGGGAAGGAAAATTTTTCCTTATAAAATCAAGGTTGTTCCAATCCCCTTTCATAATCTCCAGATACCAAAGGTAAACATTGATCGGTTCTTTGTCGCCAAGCAACTTCCCGCCCTCCCAAATCGGATAAATTTCGCTCGCGCCCAAATGAGGAGTGCCGGCAGTAACTAAACGGTCCACATCATCTCGAAAACTTTCACTTTGGATATAGTCGCGGGCCACCAAACCTCCTAAACTGTGTGCCACGATATGCACTTGAGAGTGGCCACTTTTTGACTTAGCCTCATCGATAACGTTCTTTAGATAATTTTCGGCACTCTCTCGGCAGGGCATCCGCCAATCGTAAAATCCCCAGAAAAAATCTTTGTCATGAAAATAGTTATTAAGAATAAGAGACTTAACAAAATAACGGTAGGCCGCGGTACCGACAGGAGTGAGCCACCAATCGTCTTTCGCTTTGTCACTCAGTAAGCGAAAACTGAAACTTCCTCCGAAACCCGGTAAGATCACGATGGGAATAGGACCTTTCTCCCGCCAAGGATCGTAATCTATATCTCCTTTCATTCTGTCACGGCTGCCGCTGTTTATCGCATACTGGACAGGACCGTCCGAAGCTCCCCACCAATTATTCTCGGCTTTCAGAGTATTCGCGGTGGATTTGTTTTCTATTCCGATACTTTCATTTTCGTATATTTCGCAATCTTCGATTCGCACGTCCTTACTCCAAACTCGCACCGCGGTGATATGATTTCTCCGAATAATCCCGTTCGAAAAATTACCTTTGCCTCGGACAGTAAACGCCGGCAAAGATGCCGTATCGATGTTACCGCCGCCGTACTCCAAGATGAAATTTTTCATTTCTATCTCGCTAGTATCAGTCGAATCAATGGAATAAGCTATGCTGAAGTTGGGTTTTCCGTTGCCTTCAGAGGTGAATCTCACCCTTTTATCTTTTTCTCCCAACGCCCTAAGCTTTCCCTTAACATAGATCGAAGCGCCGTTTCTTCCCGCCACGATCGTACCGGGACTTATCGTAAGAACGGCATTTTGCTCGATGGTAATTTTCGCGCCGTCGAGGATTATCGTCTTATCCCACGTTGCATCCTGAGATATGGTAAGATTAGTGGCGATTGTTTTGTCTTCGGCATAGGCTGTCGACACGTAAAGTACCTGAATGAACAAGAAGACCAGCACAGTTGTTGTTTTTTTGAACATCTTGGTTAGTTAATAGTTAAGATAGATTCGCTACCAACGTATTTGCCTGAATCTCTTATCAAACCCAGCCAAAACTTACTTTCATTGTTTTTCTTCATTTTTCCTTCTTAATTATTAATTATTTGCAGTCCACATAAGTTCTCCCCGCTTTCCCCCCGTCTTCCACGGAGCTGAACCACACTTTATTCTCTTCCTTAATTAATTTCGCGTAGCGGCAGCCAACCGCGTAAAATTTATTGCTGTTGCGGCTTCCGACGTAGGATTTATTTGAACTTTCCTCGGTTCCATTATCAATTCCCCTCTCTTTTGAGTTCTCCGTTGATTCTAAAGTTGCAGAACCAATATTGTCATTACTGCCGGGATCTTCGTTTAAAATCTTAGCGATTTCGCTTATTTCTTCCTCAGACAAGATTTCCGCGCCCGAATTATCAAAAGCCAGATTTAAACATTCTTCCCTGTGGATATACCGCTCATAGGCTATCCCGCTTATAGTCCCGACCGCCAACGCAAAGATAAATAATAATATGTTTTTCATTTGCTAAAGCCTACCACAGGTATCATTAAAAAGTTATTAAAAGATTATTAAATTGGGCTCAGTTTTAGTTCGCCAAGTTCATAAAGTTTATAAAGTTTGTCAAGATAAATGCTGAACTAAGTTATTCTTTTCTCTTGAAAAACTTGAAAAACTTGAAAAACTTGATTAACTTTATAAGGAAATCAATTTAACAAGTTTAAAATAAAAAAACCAATGTCTTGGAAAATAAAAATAGTTACAATCTTGTTGTTCTCCGCGGCATGCATCGCTGTTAGTTGCCAGTTGCCAGTAACCACTAGCCAGCTACCGGTTGTTCGGGCAGAAACAATTAGCATCGATAACCCGCTGGAATACGACAATGTGAACAATCTTGCCGTGCAAATCCGCCGCTACTTACTCTGGATTGTCGGCGGGATTGCCATCGTCTTCATCGCGGCTGCAGGCATTTTATACATTGTCGGCGGCGCCACCATGAACGAGGGGATGATTAATATGTCAAAGAAGGGGTTGCTCGGCGCTATCGCCGGACTGGTCATAATCTTGGGCGCCAATATGATCCTCAACGAAATTTACTATATCGTTCTGGATAAAGAACTCAGCTTCCAAAACCTCTCGGCTTCCCAAATTCTCATGAGGCTTATAAACTTCCTGTTGGCCATCGTGGGCACGCTGTTCCTTATCAGCATGTTAGTAGGAGGGATTTGGTACTTCATCGCCGGAACTGATCCGAGCAAAGAAGAGTTGGGCAAAAAGACAATTCAGTACAGCTTGGTTGGTATCACCGTCACCGTCGCAGCCATGGTAATACTCAGGCAAGTTGATAAGATAATTACGGGAGGGTAGTGATAAATAAGAGTTAAGAAAGAAGGGCTAGGAAAAACAAGGCAGAATTAAGAATTAAAATTCCAAACTGTTTATCTTCATTCTTCTATCTTAACTCTTAACTGAATCTATGTCTTCCCTTCAATCTTACCGTACATCTCAAGACAGCCTTGCGCTTGAAAATATCGATCTGGCAGACAAAAACGTCTTGGTTCGGGTTGACTTTAATTGCCCGGTGGAAGATGGAAAAGTAACCAACAATTACCGTATCCAGGAAAGCCTGCGCACTCTTGAATTTCTTAAAGAAAAGGGAGCAAGAAAAATCACCCTTCTTACCCATTTCGAAAGGCCGGAAGGAAGATACGCTCCGGAATTCAGCCTGAAAATTATAAAAGAGGAGCTGGAAAAACTCTGGGGCGAAAAAGTCACATGTCCCCCATATGAACCAGATTTTTATGAGTATTCCAAAAAAATCAGTAATTCTATGTCTCATGTTTCAAGATCCATATTTCAAGTCTGCATGTGGGAAAACACCCGCTTTTGGCCCGGCGAGGAAACCAACGATTCCATGTTCGCCCAAGCGCTCGCGGAAGGACAGGATGTATTTGTCAATGAAGCCTTCAGCGCTTCCCACCGCTCCCATTCTTCCATCGTAGGAGCCGCGAAGCTGTTGCCCACTTATGCCGGCTTCCGTTTGGCCGAGGAAGCTCGAGAAATTTACCGGCTGATGAACGAAACGCGAACACCGAGCGTCGCCATTGTTGGCGGTGCCAAAATCGAAACTAAAATTCCGGTGCTGCGAGCTTTGAGCAAAAACTACGACAAAATTATTTTAGGCGGAAAGGTCTCTATTGAGTATGTAGGGACGCAAAATTTTGCGTCTCTACATGAAGAGTGGATGGATAAGATTGAGCTGCCTACCGGATATTCAGACGAGCAAAAATTTGACATTGACGAAACGAGCGCTCTTCATTTCGCGGAAATCATAAAACTCGCCAAAAAAATTCTCTGGAACGGTCCGGTGGGAAAATTCGAAGAGCCAGAATTTAAGAAAGGAAGCGAAATAATCGCGCAGGCTGTTGCGGGAAACAAAAAAGCCTTCCGCTTGATCGGCGGAGGAGACACGGTTGAGCTGTTGGAAGAATTAGATCTGCAAAATGAAGTGGGGTTTGTTTCGACCGGCGGCGGCGCTATGCTGGATTACATCGCCAACGGAACGCTGCCGGGGCTTGAGACGCTAAAGTATTAAAAGTTCAGAAAGAAAGAGAATGGTCAAGCCGTCATCTTCTCCAATTTCGCCGCGAGGTACAGTCTGGTTTTTTGCTCTTTTTCTTCTTTTTTGGCTCTTAAGTACTCATCAAAAGCTTGAGTAAGACGAACGATATTGTCTACCTGTTTTTTTTCGGCTGCTTCCATGATGATCTCATTTTGTCTAATTAGAACCCGAAGATCAAATAAACCGCAGGATTTCAAAAAATCACCGAATTTTTTCTCATAAACAACGTTCAGGGTTTCCGCGTCGGGAACAAACCCGTACTGTTCCATTTCTTCTTTGGCCAGTTCGATTAACATTTTACCCAATTCTTCCCGACTCATGTCTTTTTTTATTTGGTCCATCTAAGTTAATAAAGTTTATAAAGAAAAGTAGCTAAAAATTAATAACGAAAAACTAATAACCCTAACTAAAAACTTGAAATCTTGTTTTTTGTTATCCTCGTTTTTAGTTTTTGGTTATGATTCTTAGTTTTTAGTTTTCTCCGCGAATTTCAGAGAAAGCAAGCTTTCCACGAAATCAACTAGAAATTCTCTCAATCTGTTCCCGCTCTCAGGCATACTTTCGTCAAAACCTCTAAGAGATTTACACAATATTTTTCCGAATTCACTGTTATCCAACTCCTCTATCGGACCGAAATTTAGTTTTTTGCCAATTCTTTCCTCAATGTTTTTCATCTCCTCAGAGATCGTCAAGCGAGCGTCAAATTTTGACAAAATTGATCGGGTAAGTATGGACAAATCAATAGATTCCGTTTGTTCGTTCAGTTTCTCCCCATTGAGAACCTTCTCCGCTTCCTGAACTTCCATGGCAGTTTCGTTGGCTATTTCTTTTCTTTTCTCAGCGTCATCGCAATCTTTGTATTCTTCCAATTTAACTAAAATTTGCGCTCCTAAATCTTCGAGAGTTTTTTTGATTGGCCTTTCTGACTTCGCTGAAGAAGTCTCCTGCTCCTGAAGCTCTATTGATTTAATCTGCTTTCCGCTTTCTGCTAGCGGCTGTTCTGTTGTCGCAGTCGCAACGGTTACCGCTGTTACTTCAGCTTCCGCCTCTACTCTAGTTCCCGTTTCTACTTCTGGTGTTGCCTTCTCGTCTGCTCCTCCTATTTTTATCGGTGTCACTTCCGCTTGTGATTCTTGCGATACCACCGTTGGTTTAGGGTTTAACCCTAAACCAACTTTCGAACTAATTTCGATAGGAGCTTCAGATGCAGCATGCTGCGTTTCTACAAGGTCTATGGAGCCAGCGGTCGCGCTTCCCGGCTGTGTTTCTTCGGGCGGCAATTCCACATTAACTTCTAGCACGCCAACCGGCTTCTTTCCTGCTTCTTTATCGGTCGTTTCATCCCGAAGAGTCTCTATTGCAATAATGTCCTTTTCTAAATCTTTAATCCCCTCTTCTTCATCCTCGAAATCTTTTGCGACTTTGAGTACTTCTGGTTCTTGTTTATCCGCAATCTCCGTCAAGCGAGACGGCTGCTCTTCAAAAGCAAGTCTCGCGCCCTTGGCTACAGGATTTTCAATCCCTCGAGAAACTGGCATTTATTTGTTTTAAATATAAATTGCAAGTAATGTGTAATCTGTAATCTGTAATTTATAGTTTACTGTATTTTTTTAAACTACAAAAAATGCAAGCTTGGGAGAAAATAAGGAAAATTTGGAAGCTTAAAGACCTGCGCGGAAAAATACTTTTTGTGTTTGCCATACTGATAATTTTCAGGGCTATCACCGCTATTCCGGTACCGGGGGTGAACATTTCGAAACTACATATGTTTTTTGAAAACAACCAACTTTTCGGTTTATTGAACGTATTTTCCGGCGCCGGCATGGATAACTTTTCCCTGCTCATGATGGGAGTCGGCCCTTATATTACTGCATCCATTGTCATGCAGCTTATGACAGTAATCATCCCCGCCGTGGAAAAATGGTATCGCGAAGAGGGCGAGATGGGAAGAAGAAAATTTCAACAAATTACCCGCATTCTGACAGTACCTTTTTCTCTGATCCAAAGCTATGGAATGATCACTCTTTTAAAAAGCCAGAATGTAATAGATAATTTGCAAAGTTACGAAATGGCTCGTACCATTATTATCGTAACTGCCGGTACTATGCTCTTAATGTGGTTGGGAGAGCTTATCACGGAGAAAGGAATAGGTAACGGAATTTCTTTAATCATCTTCGCCGGAATAGTCGCCAATATCCCCAATGCCGCGAAGCAAATTATCGTGACTTGGGATCCCTCCCAAATTTTTTCCTATGGAATTTTTCTCGCGGTTTCAATCGTGGTTATCGCGGCAGTTGTCTTCATAACGGAAGGTCAGCGTAATATTCCGGTAACCTACGCCCGCCGCGTCAGCGGTCGGGGTATGGTCAGTTCCAGCTCCTATCTGCCGCTAAGAGTCAACCAAGCCGGAGTGATTCCTATTATCTTCGCCATGTCAATTTTGCTGTTTCCCCAAATGATTGCCAATGTTATCGGGGTGGTCGGCAGCGAAAGAGTAAAAGATGCCGCGCTTATGATTTCCAATTTTCTGCAGGATCAATGGGTCTACGGCATAATGTATTTTTTGTTGGTGGTAGCCTTTACTTTTTTCTATACAACTGTTACTTTCGAACCCACCAAAGTCAGTGAAAATCTGCAAAAGCAAGGCGGTTATATTCCGGGAGTGCGGCCCGGCCGCAGCACCTCTTCTTATCTGCAGAAAATTCTAAACAGGATAACCCTCGCCGGCGCTTTATTTCTGGCAACCATAGCGGTCCTTCCCTATATAGTTCAGGGATTTACCCACATTCAATCGGTGAGCATTGGCGGTACCAGCCTCCTAATCGCCGTTTCCGTCGCTCTTGATTCCATGAAACAAGTCGACAGCCAATTGGTCATGCGTGATTACGATGGATTTTTGAAAGGGTAAATCGAAATTTACCAAAATTGGGATTATTTACTTCGTCATTCTCCTTACCGGCACGTGGCTTGCCAACAAGCTCATAATGCTTTTCTACAAGACCCGTAAATACGAAATCAAAAGTGTGGAAGCGGATAAAAAGATTGATTAGAAATATGCGACCTAAACTTTTCGACACGCACACCCATTTTAATTTTAACGCTTTTCGTGATGATTGGCGGGAAGTGATTGAACGGACATTGGCTCAGAACGTCTGGTTTATTAATGTTGGAACGGAGGCAAAGACTAGCCGAAGAGCGGCAGACATCGCGGGGAAATACCCTCTGGGAGTGTATGCCTCGGTGGGCCTGCACCCGATCCACACTTACGATGATGAACACGAAGAAACGGTAAATGGCGAAAAAGTAAAATTCGCCGCCAAAGCAGAAGAATTTAATAAAAAGTTTTACAAAGCTCTGGTGGAAGAAAACAATAAAGTAGCAGCTATCGGAGAAACCGGTTTGGATTATTTTCATATAAAAAAATTTTCTCCAGCACTGCGGAAAAAACTAAAACTAAAACAAATAGAAGTATTCCGGGCCCAGATAGAACTGGCGAGCGAACTTGGCAAGCCGATTATTATCCATTGCCGATCAGACAAGGACTTCGACGCCCATAGGGAGATTTTAGAAATTTTGAAAAACTATCCCGTTGATTCAGGTCGGAGACCTGAATCAACTAAAGGGGATTCCAAACACATGGATTCCCACCTGTCCAGTACCGTAATGGTACCGGACCCGCGCGGGAATGACGATACGATAGATCGAATATCCGGCATCGTTCATTGTTTCCAAGCTAATGCCAAAATACTTGAGAAGTTTTTACAGTTAGGATTTTATATCGGTTACAACGGAGTAATTACTTTTACCAATCAGTACAATGAGCTGGTAAGAGCTACGCCGTTGGAAAAAATAGTTTTAGAAACTGACTCCCCTTGGCTCGCGCCGGCACCTCACAGAGGTCAACGCAATGAGTCAATCTACGTTGAGTTGGTAGCGAAAAGAATAGCGGAGCTGAAAGGCACCACTTATGAAGAAGTGGCTGTCGTGGCAACAGATAACGCGATGAAAATTTTTGACATTAAAAATATCTAATAACCATTAGTATTCTACATTCCATTGGATATTGGAAATTAGGTATTGGTAATTATTGTCCGCTTTCCGCTTTCTCCTGTTCCATTCCTTCCTCGGTAAGAAAAAATTCGCCATTCTCTCTCTGAAAAATATCGCTAACGTTTCTACCCAAAATAACCACGAAATCCGAACCGGATCTTACTTCTTTATACAAAGATACTTGGGCTTTTAAGTGGCTGTTCAAATCTTCTAAACTGAAAGGCTTGCTGCCTTCAGCATTATCATAAATAACCGTCTGTTTCAAACTGCTACTAGAAATTTCAGCTTTGTCAACCAAAGAACCAGAAGAAATAGTACCGCGGTTCTCCCCCGAGACAACCGGTAATTTCACGCCGGCCCTGCGCTGCCAGATAAATACAGGATCCAGATCAAGCGGTTCCGCCACAATCTGATAACCCTTGTTTCGAAGAAGATTCTGTACTCGAGATACCCATCCGGCAAGTTCCGGCGAGGTCAGTACAGTCACGTTGGCTTTTTCTTCCACTCTGGCTTTATCCTGCCGCTCCATTTTGTTAAGATCAAAAATATAAGACGCCAGTTCATGAATCCTGTAGTAGTTACCGTCCCTTGGCCGCAGAGTGTAAGCCATCACGCGGCCAATGACCGGATTATAATTTTCCAGTAGCCCTTCGACGCTGTTGTCTAAAACTTTGTTCACCACCTGGTGGACATTGACATCTTTGGCCAAGAGCAAAAAAGGTAAATAGTCGGAAAAGGGAATATCTGTTTTTACGTTATTTTCAACAATCTTAAGCACTTGGTTAAAAAAATCCAGTCCTTCCATCAGCCCTCTTTTTTCAAAGAATTTGTCTTTAGCAGCTTCGATGACTTGCTGCTGCCGTTTAGCCCTACCAAAATCACCTCCGGCGGTGTGCCTGACTCGTACATATTTGAGGGCTTCCGCTCCGTTCAAATGATGCCAGCCCTTTTTAATCTCAAAAGTTTGATAACTATAATTTGGACCGGGATAACGATTATCGTAGATATCATCTTCCACATTAACGTCCACTCCCGAGAGCGCGTCCACTACATTTTCAAACGCAGTGAAATTTACCATGACATAGTAGTCAACTTTCTGCCCGGTTACCTCGGTGATTATTCTTTTAAGCAGTTCGACTCCCTTTTCGGGGCCTCCCTGCTTAAGTCCGTAGACATAAACGGCGTTAATTTTAGTGAACCGGTTAGTATCGGGAATTTCCACATAAAGATCGCGGGGAATAGAAAGAAGCGAACTTTGGTAAGTAGTTGGATTAATACTGGCTAGAATGATGGTATCGGTAAGATCGCTGCCCGGATAGTTGGGAACGGCTTTGCCTAAAATCAAAACATTGATTCGAGTTTTTGTTCCCCGTTCGGGAAGTTTTTGGTTTTTTATCATATCAAGCATGCCGGTCCCCTTTTTTTCAGTTTTCTCCAAGTTCACGTTTTCATTAACGGAAATGTCACCGGCGATGTAAGCGTTGGAATTGGGCTTGGAGATATTGTCAGGCAAATCCGAGCTCCCTGAAAAATCTGAATCTTGGACAGTGATTATCTTGGAAACCTGCCAGATTTTATTGACAAAATAGCCGAAAGTAAAGCCGGCGGTTAGGAGGGGCAACAAAGCAAGAACCAGTACGATATATTTCCATTTTTTTCGAGGCATATGATATTTGAGCTTGGAGCTTTGGATTTTAGCTACAGGCTTTTTCTTTTACGGTATTTTTCATAGACTCTTAAACGCGCTATTTCCCTCTGCAAAGCTGTTTCCCAAGTAACAAACTCCTTTTTGTCCGCTCCGGCACGGCGGGCTTTTTCGATCATTTTTTCCGCCGTCTTCTTCGCCTCTTCGATCTTTTGGCGATCCAACTCTTCCGCCCGCTCCGCCTTTTGAACCAAAAGACTCACCACATTATTTTTTATTTCAATCACACCCTCGGAAATCGCCATAGTTCTATTCCTAGCTCCCCCGATCTTCGAAACCTCCATAATTTTTACTTCGCCGGGTTTTACGGCGGCAACTAGCGGAGTATGATCGGGCAAGACTGTGATCTCACCTTCCAAAGTAGCCACAACGAGCTTGTTGGCGCGCTGTTGGTAGATTATTTGCTCGGGAGTGACTAATTGGAGAAGAAAAGTGGAGTCTTGAGAAGACATATGTTATTCCAGCAAGATTATTATTCGAGTTTATTATTTATAATAAATCTCAAAATCCCAAATCTAAAATCCCAATTGAAGCTTGGATCTTGGGATTTTATTTGATATTTAGAATTAGGGTTTGAGACTTATCCCCAATTTACTTTCGCTTCCCTTCAACAATCTCCTGAGCGATGTTATCAGGGACGCGATTATAATGGGAAAATTCCATAGTGTAAGTGGCCCGCCCCTGACTCATGGAACGCAGCTGGGTGGCATAACCGAACATATTGGAAAGAGGCGCTTTACCAGTTACGATCTTCAAGCGTACCGATCCTTGCACTCGGTCTTCCATATTGTCAATCTGGCCGCGGCGCGAGTTGAGATCGCCCACCACATCCCCCATAAACTGTTCCGGTGTCACCACCTCCACTTTCATAACCGGCTCGATGATAAATGGAGTGGCTCTTTTCATCGCGTCCTTAAAAGCCATGGAAGCAGCTATTTTAAAAGCGGCCTCAGAAGAATCGACTTCGTGATAGGAACCATCGAAGAGAATAGCTTTGATATCGACAACCGGATAGCCGGCCACTACTCCGCTGCCGATTGCCTCTTTTACTCCTTTTTCCACAGCCGGAATAAATTCGTTAGGGATCGAAGCTCCCTTGATCATATTGACGAATTCAAATCCCTTGCCTTGTTCCTGCGGTTCCAGCCGCAAAAACACGTGTCCATATTGACCACGGCCACCGCTTTGACGAATGTATTTGCCCTCCGCTTCCGCCAAAGTACCTATAGTTTCCTTGTAGGCGACCCTGGGCTTCCCTAGATTGGCTTCCACCTTGAATTCCCGCTTCATTCGATCGGCAATAATTTCCAAATGCAGCTCGCCCATTCCGGCAATAATTATTTCCATTGTCTCATCGTCAGTGTGAACCTTAAAAGTAGGATCTTCATCGGAAAGTTTTTTGAGCGCCAAACTCATTTTTTCCTGATCGGCCTTAGTTTTCGGTTCGATAGAAGCATTGATTACCGGATCGGGAAATTGCATACTCTCTAGCACTATAGGAGAGTTCTCGGCGCAAAGCGTATCTCCAGTAGTAGTATATTTTAATCCCACCATAGCGGCAATATCGCCCGTATAGACTTCGGACACATCTTCTCTTTTATTGGCATGCAAACGAACAATCCTGCCCACTCGTTCTTTTTGATCCTTGATAGCATTCAAAATATAACTCCCGCTGCTGAGAGTACCGGAATAAACTCTAAAAAAACACAAATTCCCCACAAAAGGATCGGTGGCTAATTTAAAAGCCAACGCGGAAAATGGAGCCGCGTCGTCCACCGGCCGAGCGATAGAGTCTTTTGTCTTAGGGTTAAATCCTTCAACCGGAGGTTTGTCTTGCGGTGAAGGAAGATAGTCTATAACCATGTCCAAAAGCCTTATCACTATTACTGAACGGCCGTCTCCTCCCGTCACCGGATAAATTTTATTAGCCAAAGTCGCTTTACGAAGAGCGTATTTCAACTCCTTGTTGGAAAGTTTTCCATCCTCTAAAAACACTTCGATAAGTTTGTCATCGGTTTCCGCTACTTTTTCGGCCAGTTTGCTCCGATATTCGTTAGCTTTTTCCAGCATATCCTCGGGAATGTTTGTTTCCACAATTTCCGTATGCTCCTCGTTCGCGTACATATAAGCTTTCATGTTGACGAGGTCAACCAGGCCCTTGATATTTTGTTCTTCTCCAATCGGCAAGCTTATGGCCACCGCGTTTCCGCTTAATCTTTCCCAAATTGACTTGAGGCTCATGTAAAAGTCGCCTCCTGTCTGGTTTATTTTATTAATAAAGCAAATTCTAGGCACATTATATTTGTCGGCTTGCCGCCAGACGGTCTCCGACTGGGGCTCTACCCCCATTTTACCGTCAAAAACCACCACGCCGCCATCCAATACCCGCAAGGATCTCTCCACTTCCACAGTAAAGTCCACATGACCGGGGGTATCAATTATGTTAATGCGATATTCCTTATTGTTCGGTCCCCGGCTGCCATCGTCCGCGTAGGTGGAGGGTGACCAGAAACAAGTGGTGGCTGCCGCCGTAATAGTAATCCCCCGTTCTCTCTCTTGTTCCATCCAATCCATAGTGGCTTCCCCTTCGTGGACTTCTCCGATCTTGTGAGTAATTCCGGTGTAATATAAAATCCGCTCGGTAGTAGTGGTCTTGCCGGCATCAATATGAGCGATGATCCCAATATTGCGAGTTTTGTCTAAAGAATAAGCGCGGGGCATGGGCTATAAACTTACGGTCTACGACTGACGACGAAGAATAATACAGTTTCCACCTTAGATTATAATAATGAATAGAGCAAGAATAGAAATCCCGAATCCCAAGTTCTGATTTACTTGTCCGCGCTCCGTCGCCGGAGGCTTTGGCGGCGTGTGACCGAAGTCTCGGCGCAGGCGGGGATTTAGGATTTTGGATTTTTATTCTCCTCTCCTATTCAACCAATACCACACTGCCATTCCCACCGTCCACCACGGCAAAACTCCCGATACTGGCAATGCCTCCGATAAAAAAGCGACCATTACAACCGCCACTGATAAAAAATAAGCCCGGCTGACAAAAACCAAAACAAACAAAAGCAGAATTAGAGTGGTTATATCGAGTGTCTCCGCCACTAAAGGAGCGCTTCGCCAAGTAACCAGATCCGAAAAATCATTGATAAGGGAGAGGGTGAACCCCAAAATAAGTACAATACCTAAGTTTTCTTCAGATCGAAAAATATCCGAAGAATATTCGCGAGTTTCCCCCATTTTTAATTCCTTTTTCTCTTTTCCTCTTTCCGGCGCAATTTGCAATTTTATTTTTCTTCTTCCCCATCTTGTTTTTTGGTTCCGACGCATTTTCTGAAACCGAGCCGCACGTTCTTCAATGCCGCTTTGCACCTTGAGTTTTATTTGACTTTCCGGGGGATTTGGATTATTCTGTGCCATAATTTGACTCTTTTTATTTATTCTTTACAATAGTAACTAATTAAGAACTAATGTGCAAAAGCTGCTAACCAAAACTAAAAACCTCTTAGGCAGGTTCTAGGTTTACAGTTATGGTTTTTACATTTTAGTTGCTAGATTTTAGTTATCCAAAAGAAATATAAACATAAAGAATTAGTTAAACAAACAAATTACTATGTGGGGAATATTTGGAGGCAGTGAAAATCGTCTATTGGGAATTGACATTGGCACTTCGGGAATAAAAATCATCGAGCTGGAACACCGTCCGAGAAACAAGGAGATAACCTTGGAAAATTATGTTTTGGTGGGCTTCAGGGAGAATCTCCCCCAAAAAGAGAGGGAGCGGCGAATCACCAAGGAAGAAGTAGTGGGATTGCTGAAAGCCGCCCTTAAAGAGGGGGGAATTAAAACTAAAAATGCGTCTTTCTCCATTCCAGCGTTTTCCAGTTTTATTTCTTTCGTGACTATGCCAAGAGTTAAAGAAGAAGACATTCGTAAAGCTCTTACCGCTGAGGCGCAAAAATTTATCCCCGTTTCATTGGAAGAGGTGGTTCTCGGCTGGGAAGTAATTGATGAACCCGATCAAAAAGAGATAGCCAACATCCGCGATCAAAACAAAATGAAAGTGCTGCTTCTGGCCGTACCTAGAGACATCGTAGCCCGTTATAAGGAAATAGCGGAAGGCAGCGGCTTGAAACTTAAAAATCTTGAGGTAGAGGCCTTTCCGCTCTTGCGATCACTGACTACCAACTACCAAAAAAGCTTTGTGATTTTGGATATAGGTTCCAGGGTATGCAATATTTTGATTGTCTCCGGCGGCAGCTTGAGAGGTGCCCGCAATATCGGTTTAGGTGGAGACGATCTAACGGAAATTCTCGCCCGCAGCATTGATATAACTTACGACCGGGCTGAAGAGCTCAAAAAGAACGAAGGTCTACTCAATAGACAGGTGGCCCAGCTTCTCACGCCGGCCATGGGAAATATAATCGATGAACTTAAAAGGGTAGTCGCGATTTATAAAAGTAAAAATCCCAACAAAGAAATTGAAGAGGTTATTTTAAGCGGAGGTACGGCAAGTCTTAAGGGCATAACAGAGTTATTTTCCAACAGTCTCAACATAACCACTTCCGCCGGAGATCCTTGGAAAAAGCTAACGGTGAATGATAGCATAAAATCGGTAATCACGGAAAAAGGAGCTTCTTTTTCCATAGCAATTGGATTAGCACTCAAAAATGAATAGTAATAATTAATTGTCAAACGTGGATCTTCGCAAAGGCGTAATTGTTTCGCGCACCAACCTGATAGAAAACAAAAAGGAAATGGCCATCCCGTGGAAAGGAGTTGGGGTGTTGGTATTTGTCAATTTAGTACTGTTTTCCGGAGCTTTCGCCTATAGGGAGGTGGCAAAAAGAAACGTCGCCAATCTCAGTAGAATAGTTGCCGAAGAAAAGCAAGAAAGAGATTATAAAAAAATCGCCGCGGTAGCTGACAGCGATGGCCGCCTCAATTCCATCGGCAAAATTGCCGGCCAGAAAGTCAACTGGGAAAAAGTACTCCAAAAAATGGAAGAGAATACTCTGCCGGAAATAACTTTTTCCAAGATGGATTCGAAAATTGAGGTTCCAGACCAACAATCTGCCGCTGTTTCCAATTCTTCCGGCTCCGAGAAATACAAATTAACTCTCAAGGGAACCACGGTGGGTTTAAACAGTTTAGCAAAACAGATACTCGCCTTTGAGGGCAACGGCGGCAAAAGTGGGGAGAACTTCGCCCGAGGAGTAAGCATTCAAAAAATAGACATGAAGAGAACAGAATCCGGAGAAGTAGACAAGGGAGGAGCGCTGGATTTCACTATCGAGATCGACGTTAATCCAAATATCGTAAAAGACGCGGTTAATAATTAATTTTTTAGCTTCGCTTTATAAACCAACCCGATGTTTAATCTCAAAATTATTATATTCCCAATTTTACTTGTGCTTTCAATTATCTTCATTTGGTTAATAGTGAAGCCTATCTACGACGAAGGAGGAGATCTTAACCGCGTAAAAAAGCCTTCTCTCGAATCCACAATCCGACAAGAAGAAGACTTGAAACAAAGAGTGGAAAAACTTGTCGGCGGAGATGGAAATGACGAACAGTCTGACATTATTCTAAAAGCATTACCGGACAGCAAACAGACGAAAAATCTAATCGCTCAGTTAGAGTTTATCGTAAATAAAGAAAAAATGACCTTGGCTAGCATTGCCGTGAATGACATTGTGCCCGCCGATCAGACTATCGCCGGTATAATAAATCAAGCCGGAGGAAAAACTTTTAAAGAAGTGAGCGGCAACTTTGAAGTGAGAGGCAGCTACGGTCAATTCAAACAGCTTCTGAGAGATGTCAGAAAACTGGATAGACTGGTGAATATCGAAGAAATAAGCATCGCCAACACGAGCGGCGAAGACGGAGGAGTTATTGGAAAATATGCTATCGGTTTTAAGGCTTATTGGCAGCCGGCTATTACCGAGGAGCAAGCGAAAGTGGGACTGGAAAGCGTGTCCGTTACTCCAAGTATGCTTAGTGTCTCGGCCGCAACGGGAGTACCGCAAACGACAACGCCTTGAATAAATTTTCGATACTTATCAATACTTATTTTATACGCTTACATGTCTTATAAAAAAATCTTGTCGCTAATAACTCTAATTGCGTTAATAGCCCTGTTGATCACCGGAGTATTTCTTTTTCGTGCCGATATTCAAAACTTGCTGGGCGTTCGATCCAGCTATTCCACTCCCAGCAAAGACATTAGGGGTGAAGCGATAACTTTCACTGTCGGCGACAGAGTAGCATCTATCCCTCCCATGTTTTCCGAAAAAGTTCTTTCTTTTATCAAGCAAGAAATGACTGAAAACGGCGGCCTTCCACTTAAAATTGAGCGAAAAGGAAATCCGCTGCCGTTTGGAATACCTTAATAATAACTTTTCCATGGATTCTAATATCAACACTCAGGACTTTATAAATCTTCTTCCCCGGGAGGCGGCGGAAAGATACAAGATGGTGATTTTGGGAAAAGACGGAAACACCCTCAAAATCGGCATGATGGACCCGAATAATATCGAATCGCAAGACGCTTTGCGATTTATTCTCAACCGTAATAATTTGCAGGGTGAAGTCTATAAGATAAAAGATATTGACCTGGCCAGAGAAATCAAAAAGTATGACGCTGCCAAGCTAACGATCGGAGCGGCCCTCAAAGACATTGAGGAAGAGGAAAAGAAAGAAACCGAGATGAGCGACCAAGAGCTCAAGGTAAAAAAGATGGAAGAGCTTTTTGAGTCAGCTCCCGTCGCCAAAATCGTTGACGTGATAGTCGAGAATGCCATCGAAGGAGAAGCCAGCGATATCCACATAGAACCCGAAGAAAAAGAAGTGAAGGTGCGTTTCAGGGTGGACGGCGTGCTTCATTCCAGCTTATTTTTGCCAAAAAACGTAGGCCCTTCGATTGTTTCCCGGATAAAGATTTTATCCAACCTCAAAATAGACGAGAAGAGAAAACCGCAAGATGGCCGGTTTCGAATAAAATACAAAGGGAGAAATATTGATCTTAGAGTTTCCACTCTGCCGGTATCTGAGGGAGAAAAGGTGGTTATGAGAGTTTTAGACGAGAAGAAGGGACGGATAGATCTGGAAGGTTTAGGCGTGCAGGGAAGATCCAAAAAAGTGTTGGAAGAAGAAATCAAGGAACCATTTGGACTCATCTTAATCACCGGACCAACCGGTTCCGGTAAGTCAACCACCCTTTATACCGTTCTCTCGATGTTGGACAGGGAAGAAAGAAATATTATTACCCTGGAGGATCCGGTCGAATATCGTATAGCCGGAGTTAACCAAAGTCAAATTTACCCGGAAATAAATTTCACCTTCGCTACGGGGCTGCGATCTATTTTACGTCAGGACCCGGACGTTATCATGGTTGGGGAGGTGCGGGATGAGGAAACGGCCGAGCTTACGGTACACGCGGCTCTAACGGGACATTTAGTTCTTTCAACTCTCCACACCAACAACGCCGTTGGAGCGATTCCCCGACTAGTTGATATGAAAGTGGAACCATTTCTCTTATCCTCGAGCCTGCGCATGGTTATCGCCCAACGTCTCGTTAGGCGCATTTGCGACCACTGTAAAGAAGCGCTGAAACCCAGCAAAAAAATAGAAGCTAGCATCCGGGAGTCGCTGGCACGGATACCGCAAGAACAGAAAAACGAAGCTAAAATAGACGAAAACAACATCACGGTCTATCATGGTAAAGGATGCGAATATTGTTCCCGTACTGGAATGCGGGGCCGAGTAGCAGTATTTGAAGTAATAAAAGTTACGGATAAAATGAAAAGGATAATTGAAGAAAGTGATCTAAAAGGAGATATACTCTGGAAGGAATTCTACGATCAAGGGTCTATTACGATGCGGGAAGACGGCATACTCAAAGCGCTTCAGGGCGTAACCAGTATGGAAGAAGTGGAAAGAGCCACTGCCGACACCGACAAGGAGAAAACCTTTGATAAGATGGAAGAGAAAGAACAGATAGTGTGATAGTCAAAAGTTAAGAGAGAATAATTAAGATAAACAATCTAAAGTTTGGAATTTTAAATTCTACATTGTTTTTCTTAACTTTTCTTTATCCATTCTTAATTGTTTGTCCATGAAACCAAACAACAAAAAAGTGCTGATTATCGAAGATGACCCCTTTATAGCCGACGTGTACGTGCTGAAACTGGAAAGCGAAGGCTACGATGTGGAAACCGCCGAGGATGGTCTTCAGGGGCTTGCCATGCTCAAAAGGAAAAAATATGACATTATCCTTCTTGACATCTTGATGCCTAATCTTGATGGGTTTAAAGTACTGGAAAGAATCAAGTTAATTCCGGATTTGAGCGGGGTGCCGGTAGTCATTCTTACCAATCTGAGCCAAAAAAAAGACATTAAAAAGGGTTTGGATTTAGGCGCGAGCGACTATATCATCAAGACCAAATTTACCCCAACCGAAGTGGTAAAGACCATTGGCAAAGTGCTGAAGAATAGTTGAGAGTTAAGAGAGAATAATTAAGATAAACAATCTAAAGTTTGGAATTTTAAATTCTACATTGTTTTTCTTAACTTTTCTTTATTCATTCTTAATTATTTGTCCATGCCTAGCATAATCCGCGCCGAACAACAACTTAAAAAGTTAATGGAGATAGTGGTTCAACAAGGCGCTTCGGACCTCCACCTGTCAGTAGCCCGCCATCCGACCCTAAGAGTTGACGGCAGCCTTCTTCCCCTTGCCAGCGAAAGCGTGCTCACAAAAAAGGATTTAATCGATCTTTGTGAGGCTTTGCTGAATAAAGAACAGCTGGACAGCTTGCAAAAAAATCTCCAGATAGACTTTACTTACGAGTTGGAAGGAAAGATGCGCTTCCGTGTGAACGTGTTTTATGAAACCGGCAACTTGGCGGCAGCACTGCGTTTAATTCCCTATAAAATCAGAACGATAGAGGAATTAAGTCTCCCCGCCATTCTTCATCAGGCAATACGCCATACTCAAGGGCTTGTCTTGGTAGTCGGTCCCACCGGTTCCGGAAAATCAACCACTTTGGCTGCTATGGTTGACGAGATTAACCACACCCGTACTGAACACATAATTACTATAGAAGATCCCATCGAATACATTTATCAACAGGACCGCTGTATCATAAATCAAAGGGAAGTATTTAAGGATGTCCGATCATTCTCTGATGGTTTAAGGGGATCTTTCCGCGAAGACGTGGATGTTATGTTAGTAGGGGAAATGAGGGATTCCGATACGATTTCTACCACTATTACAGCCGCCGAAACGGGACACCTGGTAATGGCTACTCTTCACACTAACGACTCGTCCCAAACAATTGACCGAATCATTGACATTTTCCCCGCTTCCCAACAGCAGCAAATCCGCTCCCAACTGGCTAATATTTTAGTGGCGGTAATTTCCCAACGGCTTATTCCGCGCATTGGCGGCGGGCGGGTGCCGGCGGTAGAAGTGCTTCTCAACAACGACGCGGTAGGAAATCTCATTCGAGAAGGGCAGATTCACCAAATCGTCAACGTCTTGGACACTTCTTTAGATGAAGGAATGATTTCCATAAACCGTTCCCTGGCGGAACTGGTAAAAGAAGAACAAATCACTTTGGAAAGCGCTGAAGCCTACGCAACGGACAAGCAGACACTGCATATACTGCTGCGATAGATAGTTAAGACTGTTATTTACTATTTTCTTTTTCCTTTTTACTTTCTCATAGACTTTACTAACTATCCTTATGTTCAATAGTTTAAATATAAACCAGCCCGAAAAACTTCCCAAGTCAATAATTGAAGACACGCCGGAAACCGCCAAAGAGGCGGGGTTTTCTTCATTACTCGAAAAAATCAGATATTTCTTCGATCGGGCAAAAGAAAAAGAATTGGTCACTTTTTTTCGAGAACTGGCCATCTTGGTTGAGGCACGCGTTCCTCTGGTACGCGCTTTAAATTCCATCAAAAATCAGAAATATAGTTTAGCAGTCGTTCGAATGGTGGCAGTACTCCAAAAGAAAGTCGAGGGAGGGGAACCGCTTTCCGACGCGTTTGAAAGCTTTCCCCAATATTTTTCGCCGCTTTACATTAATGTGGTTCGGGCGGGAGAGGCTTCGGGACGTTTGGAAAAAGTATTGAATTATCTGGCCGACAACCGTGAGAGACGCTACGAGTTAAGGCGCAAAATCACCGGAGCGCTGATCTATCCCGCAGTAATTATGCTTAGTTTTCTCGGGGTATTTGTTTTTCTCATGGTTTTTGTAATGCCCACTTTAACTAAAACACTGATCGATTCAGGCACGAAACTTCCTTGGACCACCAAGCTAATTATCGGAGTCAGCAATTTTTTCACCAGCCACGGAATTTTGGTTTCAATTATAGTCGTCATTGCGGTATTCGGCATCTGGTACTATTACCGCACCGAAGAAGGCCGGAAACAATGGGATCTCATAGAATTAAAGATACCGATTTTTGGAGCGCTGCTCCGTAATATGTATATGAACCGCTTCGCCGATAATTTGGGTCTTCTTTTGCGCGAGAGCGTGCCGATCACCAAATCGCTTGAGATTACCGGTAATATTATGGGAAATCATGTTTATAAAAATGTCATCCTCGAATGTGTAAAAGAGGTCCAAAAAGGCAAAATGATTAGTGGAGCTCTGGAAAAAAGCCCTTATTTCCCCAACGTAGTTCCTCAAATTTTACGCGTGGGAGAAGAATCGGGAAGAACTAGTGATACGTTGTCAAAAATTGCCGAGTATTTTTCTAAAGAAGTTGATAATATGACCCAGAACATGATGGCTTTAATCGAACCAATCCTGATTTTATTTTTAGGGGTGGGCACCGCCATAATCGTCGCTTCCGTCATTATGCCGATTTATAATATGGCGGGGAATTTATAGCATTTTCAATACTTATCAATTACCGCGCCGTCGCCAAGGCGCTATGGCGCGTCGGCGACAATTTTTACTCAATTGGCAAGTATTGAAAATTTTTGACAGAGGATATTTCTGTTAGATAATAAAAAGATAATTTCCATTGATTATAAAAACAAAAATGGGAAAGAAAATTGGAAGGGGGGTGGAGAAATGAGTTGCTGTAAGAAAAAAAAGAAAAAGGGGTTCACGCTTATGGAGCTTTTGGTAGTGGTAGCTATCATCGGAATTTTGGCGGCCATAGTCTTGGTATCTTTAAACAGTGCCAGAAATAAAGGCAAGAACGCCGCTATTAAAGCTCAAATGGCTCAGCTCCGATCAGCGGGGGAAATGTTTAATGAAGACAACGGCGGTTTCACTGGATGGTGCGCCGACGCGGAAGAAGGTCGAATTTCTCAGGGCGCCATTGACGCTGGCGGAACCGGCTATGACTGCGATGACGCGGCTTCAGCTTGGGCAGCGGGAATCACATTGGTAGGAGCGGGAGCGGGCGATTGGTGCGTTGATTCAACCGGAGCTTCCAAGGCATCCACTAAAGCAGCCGATGGAACAGTTTGCCCATAATTTGGGTCGTTCGCGAACGACATATCGGTGAGCAACACCCCATACCATGTGGTACGGGGCAAAACAAAAAGGCGAGGACACAAGTCCTCGACCTTTTTGTTTTGTATGCTATAAGACCTATTTGACATCCCAAAAAATTAAACGAAAATTCATTAAAAGTGCGATTGCTAAAAATTAAACCCAATAATTCAATAAAAAATGAAAAACAAAGACAAAAAGTTGTCGGCAAGCAAAGGTTTTACTCTCATTGAAATGCTGGTTGTAATCGTGGTTATTGGAATTCTCGCTACGATTGTATTGGTAAGCGTTTCCAGCGGCCGCAAAAAAGCCCAGGCTACTAAGGCAAAAACAGATATGGTAGAACTTTCAAAAGCTTTTGAAATGGCCGCCAGTGCGGGTTGCCGTAACGTAAATTTTACCGCTGTCGGAGAATTCCAATGCACACCATTAGGAGGCGCTTTAACAACATTTGCAACCATATCGACTCCGCCGTCGGGAGTAACTTATCAAATCCAATTGTCTGCCGGCACTTCAACAAATCCCGGCACTGGCTGGAGCGAAGCGTCAACTGGGACTCTTAACGGAGGCTATAGTTTTCGCTCAACTGGATTTACAAACGCACAAACGTTTACTTGCAACGACGGGAGTATCGCCGGCCAAACCAGAACCGGCTGTTATTGTTCGGTAAATGACGGGTGCACCACAACACAATAAGATAGTCGGGATAGTCCTGAGGACTGAGGACTGAGGACTTAGGACTTAGGACTTAGGACTTAGGACTATCTAGCATATTCCGTTACTCTCGTCTCCCGAATAATCACTACTTTGATTTCACCCGGGTATTTCAAGCTTTCTTCAATCTTGCCCGCTATATTTTTGGCAAGCTTAACCGACTCAAGATCGGAAATTTTTTCCGGTGAAACGAAGATACGTACTTCTCTTCCAGCCTGAATAGCATAGGCTTTTTCCACTTCATCGAAAGTCTTGGCGATGTTTTCGATTTCTTCGATCCGCTTTAAGTAATTTTCCACGCTGTCGCGTCTCGCTCCCGGACGAGCCGCGGATATCGCATCGGCCGCCGCCACCAAAGTGGCCTCGGGAATCAAGTGCGGGTAATCGTTGTGATGAGATTTCATAGCATCAATTACGGCATCCGGCAGCCCGAATTTTTTGAGGACGTTGATCCCGATCTCCACATGGGTGCCCTGCACCTCCCGGTCAATTGCTTTGCCGATATCATGCAAAAGTCCGGCTTTTTTAGCCAAATTCACGTTCAAACCCAGTTCCGCTGCCAAAGCTCCGGCCAGGTGGGCCACTTCGATCGAGTGGAGCAGTATGTTTTGGCCATAACTCGTACGGTAGCGTAAACGTCCTAAAAGTTTCACTAGTTTAGGGTCAAGACCGGTTACTCCCACTTCATACATAGCCGCTTCACCGGCTTCCGTAATTCTTTTGTTAATATTCTGTTTAACTTCTTTGATGGTTTCTTCGATTCGTGCCGGATGGATCCGGCCGTCTTCTACTAGTTTTTCCAGCGCCTGTTTGGCGATTTCCCGCCGAATCGGGTCGAAAGCGGAAACTACGATGGCTTGCGGTGTGTCATCCACGATTATTTCGGCACCGGTAAGCCTTTCGATAGTATTGATGTTTCGACCTTCCCGACCAATGATTCTTCCCTTGAGCTCGTCTGATCCAATGGAAACCGTTGAAGTGCTGTGGTCCACCACATGGCCGGCCGCGTAACGCTGAATGGCAAGCGTCATAATTTCTCTGGCCTTTTCGTCCAATGATTCTTTCTTCCACTTGTCCATATTATTGATTTGTTCTTTAATGTCTTCTTCGTATTCCTTCTCGACCGATTTAAAGAGCAATTCTTTGGCTTTCTGGGGAGACAGCTTGGTGATTTTCCGGAGCTTCTCGAGCTCTTCCCGTCGCAGCTCCCTTACTTCCTCTTTAATTTTCTCCACGTCGCGAGCTCTCCGCTTGACATCTTCCCACTCTTCGCGAATTTCTTTTTCTTTTCTACCCGCGTTTTCTTCCGCCCGTTCCAAGCGCTCCTCCATTTTGTCCAATTGTTTTCTTCGCAACTGTTCTTCTTTTTTAATTTCCGAAAGAGCCCTTACTGCCTTGTCTTTGGCGGAAAATAAAAGGTCTTTGGCTTCCGATTTGGCGTTTTCCAACATCTGCTGGGCCTTAACCGAAGCGCCATCCTCTTTCTTGCGGGACAAATAATTCTGCGCGAAATACCCCGCTCCGCCCCCAATCCCGAGAGCGGCAAGGGATATCAGTAAAATAGACATAGTTGTTGAAATTAGAATTAACTCTTGACTTTAATTATATACCAGCCGAAATGATAAAAGTCAAAAGACGCCCTACTAATTACCAATTACCACTTACTTAGATTTATACTCCTTCTCTGTTGGGATTTGAAATCCTGTTAGCTCTTGTAACACCGGAGGTTTGCCGCTTTCTTTTTCGGTATAAGCCGTCTTTACAATGCCCACTCCCGGCGCCGCCCAAATGTCTACCACCGAATCCATCCGTTTAATCCCTACCGAAAATTCCTGCCCTGCACCGTTCTGATTCGGGGCTTGCCCCGCACTGTTCTGACGCAACTCTTGCCTTCCCGAAAAGCTGAGTTCTATCTTCACGGAATCAAAATTTCCCGCCGGAACGGTGATATTTTCTCTCCCCAGCACCCGTCCTTTTACCTCCAAGTCTTCCTTTATTTCAGTTTCTTTTCCCTGGTAGTCTTGATTCAGAATAGTATGAATGAGACACCCCTTTTCCGACCAGGCGTTGTCCCGCACCAAATAATCGTCGGCGGGGAGAGAAAATCCGTACTGGTTCTCAGAGCAAGGTGTCGTCACGGTTCGGTCCCGTTCAAAAATCAAAAGAAAATTGAAGTCGGTAAGGCGGATTTTATTCCCTTGGCAAACGGTAATGGTCCGGTTAGTCCATCCCTCACGACTCACAAGGCGCCCGTCCAGAAAATACTTTTCTTCTTTTTGCTCTGTACCGTTCTGATACAGGCCCGGTACGCCTATTTTGATCACATCGCCCCCCGTCACTTGGTAACTCCAATTGGCTCCGGGGGTGAAGGGAAAATAAGCGCTTTGGCAGTAAAGAGGAGTAACGTCTCTCGCGCCTCCCAATTTTTTGCTTAACTTTCCCTTTTCTACCTCCGACATTTGATCTTCCGGAGGATGATCCTGAATTATCCTTTTCACGTTTTGAATTCCTTCGTTAAAACTCTCCTTGATACCAACACTAGGCACGTTGGTATATTTAAAAAGCAACCACAATGCACCCGCGGCAAAAAGAAGCAAAAAAAGATTAGTTATACTTTTGACTTGCATAATAAATCATTATAAACTAATTAAAACTTTTTCCATTACACGTTACATATTACAAAAAACCAATGATCAAAACAAAAAACAAAAAATACCGCTTCATGGTGGGAAGTTCTTTAGCAATTGCCTTTTCCCTGAAATTTCTACTGGTGGGAATCAGCAGTTTCATCGCATCCTCATATTCCCTATTCAATTCAACCGCAGGAACACAGCATGCTGTGTTCCTGCCAGTCGCTCAGGCCGAGATCTTCGACCGCGGGGCTGAAAGTAATTTTCAATACCGCACCGGCACGCTGAAAAATTTTAAAATGATCAATCTCGGCAGTTTTCTTGGAAAACCGGTACGCATCCCTTTGGAAAGCGTCAATCCGCAGGGAATACCGGGAGGCGACCGCGACTATCTCATAGTTTATCCGCCGCGGATACTCAACGCGAACACTTCGATTCCGCTCCGCGCTATCTACTTTTCCTCCGGAAAGACCATTGACCCCAAGAGCGCCGAGCATATCCGGAACGTGGAAAAATACATCAACTCAATCGGAGAAAAAAACGCGACAATGCTTGCGATCATCAAGAATCTTCTGGAAAGCGATTTGAAAATCTCCCTGAAAGACAACCAGAGTCTATTCTCTCTACTCGCCACTTATTTACCCGCCGGAGCTTTAGCGGAAGCGGGCCAATTACCACTTACCTATTACCACTTACCTATCGCTCAAGCTGAAGAATCCACCGATCCGTGGTCCCAATACTGGGCCGAGAGAGAGGTCGCTTCCCAAGCCGATCAGCAAACGGAAACCGAAAATACGGTAACCGATACCGAGAATCAAAATGACAACCAAGACACCGTTCTTGACACCAGTGATCCCGAAACCAAGCAGCTGCTCACTCTGATACTCATGCTTCTCATCCTCAACCAATCTATGGCCGAATCTCTCAACAAAGATAAGGAAAATTGCCTGGCCATAAATGGTGAGTGGATCAACAACGAGTGCGTGAGCGAAGAAAAGAATGCCTGTGAGGACAATGGCGGCAACTACCGCCTGTTTGCCAACCAATGTCTCGCGGACAAGCAAGAGTGCGACAACGACGACCTGCAGTGCGATGAGGATCAGTCCAATTCCAATGATAACGAAGACTCTTCCGTCTATGGCTGCGCCTGCAAAAGCGGTACTTGCCTCAACGACGAAGGGGTGTGCATGGATAAAGATAACGGCAAAAAGAAACGCTGTGAGGATAGCGGCGGACGTTGGAGAAGCTTTTTCTCCCAAGAAGAGCTGTGCCTCCAGAGGTGCGATGCCGACGAGACGGAATGCGGCGGCACGTGGAACGACAATTCTTCCGATTGGTGGGCCGAATCCGGTAACGACAACCGGAATGAGCTCATGGGCTGTGATTGCGATCCGGACTGTCTCGCTCCTTCCGGCACCTGCATCGAAAAAGACAAAACCAAGGACGATGACGACAAGGACGGCGTACCTAACGACAAAGACCGCTGCCCCGGAACACCCCAAGGTGAAGGAGTGAACAATGTCGAAGGAAGCCAAGATCAAGGCTGCTCTTGCTCTCAATTGCAATCCATGGGTCGGCTGCGCCAAAACCAGCAGCAGTGCCCACCGGACGGCTGTGAATTCGGTTCCAACTATTTCGTCACCTACGACCGTTCCGGTACGAATAATTCTAACCAAACTTGCCAAAACGGCGTGATCCAGCAGCAACAGCAGCAACAACAATATGGCCAGTATAGCCAGTACGGATCCGGCAGTAGCACCTGTCCGGTGATTTCCCGCGTTCCCAATGAACAGTGTAACAATAACAATAACAGAAACAATAACGACAATCTGCGGGATATGCTGCAAAAAATGCTGGACGACAAGAACAAGAATGACAACCAGAAGAAAAACAATGACAATAAAAAGGATGACAAGGACAAGGGTCAGCAGCAACAGCAAAGCAGCAACAACGGCGGTCAGCAGCAGCCCCAACAGCAACCTCCCCAAAGTCCGCAACAAAACCAAAATCAGAACGGTAATACCAATGACGATAAAGTCAAACCAAAAAAGGAAGGCAATGGCTCCGACCCGCAAGGCGTGGGCAAATATAACAAAGACCGCAACGGCACTGTGGAATATCCCTATCTCCTGCACGTAAGTCAGTTCCGCAAACTTTGCGGGGAAAATACTTATGTGTTGGACAACGCTCGCCCGGGGGTGGGAAATTTCATCGACAAAAATGAAGCGGCGGCTAATAATCCTTCGAATAAGCCGGCATCCAGACCCCCGAGCTCTCTGCCCGGCGCCGCGCCGACATCGGGGCTCCAAGGCGTTTTGTCTGTCGCCTCCGCCGCCAATGTTTGTCCACCCGGGCAAACTTCTTGCCCCGGCACCGCTCCCGCTCCAGGTCCCACTGCCCAGATCCCTCAGCAGCTCCGAAACGAATACGAGAAGCTGAAAAAAGAAACGGATTGGAATAAAGTAAGCCAGCGGGCGCGCAACGAAATAGACAAAATAGTCAAGAGTGGAAAAATGGACCAATCTACTTTGGACCAAGTAAAAAAACTTATTGGACAAGGAAAAGAAGAGCTTACCAAGCCAGCGGAACCCGGGAGTCTCATCAAGAAAGACGGCGTGAAAAGCATGAAAGATGAACTCCTGAACAACATGACCCACTTCAAGGTGCCTTCCTGCAAAGAGCTGGCTGCCTGCGACTGCTGCGTTTGCAGCTGCTGCGACAAGGAAGACAGCAAATGCGGCTGGACCATTGGCGAGAAGTGTAACAAGGACGGGGATAAAGGAAAATGCGAAGGCGATAAATGCTCCAAAGCCCCCGCCAGCTGTAAAGAAGAAGATCCCGCGAAATCCATTAAGTTTGTTTGGGGCGATAAGTTCAATGAATGCGGCAAAGAAGGGAACAAAGAAAAAACCTGCCAAGAAAAATGCGAAAAATATGATAAGCCGGTTCACGGCGAAGGCGCCTGCCGCTATGACTGCGAAGGTTCGGCGAAGGGCTGCGAGGAAGGCTCCGATCAGTGCAAGATAATCATTTTGGCTCCCGATGGAGCCAAGGTACCCCACTCGGATGCTTCATCCTCATCCGAGACACAGCTCAAAGAGACACATGGAACAATCGAGTTTGTAAACCGCCCCGAAGGAAGTATCGTGGCCAATAATTATGCCAGTAAGTCGGAGAGTTGGATGGGAGATTCCCGCATCAAAGACAATCAGAAAGAAGCCAAGTGCTGCAAGTGCGATAAGAGAAAGGACCACAAGCTTCCCGCCGCGCCCTCCAATGGAAACAAGCCGGACAGCCAAAATTCCAATTCTTATCAAAATACCGATCCATGGCCTACTGATTCCGACCTTGAACAAATAAATAACCAAATAAACAGAGCCAACGTGCCTCCGATTAATCCTGATCAAAATACCCAATTTCCAGCTACTCTGCCGGATTCCGCTAAGCCGACACCGGCTTCGCCTGACTCCCGCGCGACGGGAGAAGATTGGGGAAACCCCAGCGCCTACCCGGGCGGCAACTTCTCTCCGCCCCAACCGGCCGAACAGGCCGCTCCCGCACCGGCTGTCACTCCACCGGTAGTCCCCGCCGCCAGCCCCTCCGCTGCGACAGCTTATCCTTTGCCTACTCTTTGGAGCAATATATGGACGACTGTTCGCCCCTTTTTCCAAACGGTTTGGAATAATTTCTGGGGCAATTTAGGGAAGGAATAGAGGAGAATAAACCACCCCTATTATCCCATCATTAGTAAACCAGCCCGACTTTTGTGCTTCTCGATGTTTCTATTGTTCTCCGAAAAATAGTGATATACTTACTAAGATTTCAAATTAATTTGCCTGACTAAATGGGTAAAAACAAAAAACCAAATATCAATAGAAATACAGCGCTGATTGGCATCTCGGTTCTATTTATTCTCACCGGCCTAACACCTGCGCTCAACACCGCCCACGCTTCCAACACCGACATTCTTCCCGCCATTCACTCGATGGACATTGGATCGCTCGGCAAAATGATCGACATTCAGAGCTTTCTCAACAAGCCGGCGCGGCTCCCCATTCCTTCCGACAATCCCGATGGAGTGCCCGGCGGAGACTTTGATTATCTTTACATCTATCCTCCCCAATTCTTTTGGAACAAGGCTCAGGAAAACCTGATTTCTTTCCCTGTGAAATCGGTGTATTTCGCTTCGGGAAAAAGTATTAACGCCAAAAAGGAAAAAGTGGTGAAGGAAGACGTGGAAAAATACATCAACTATTGTTTCTGCAACGAAGACAAACTCTTGGACGATTTGAAGAACAAAATCAAAAACCAGTCGCGCGAGCCCCGCAAGCCCAGCTATATGGAAGGGATTTTTAAAATCTTTAACCTCGCGCACGCCGCGGAGGAGACGGATGCCAACAATAATACTGATCTAACGGCGGATGAGGCCGCCTCCGTCGGAGCTTCGGCGGCCGAAGCCAACACCGCTCTCCAGCAATTGCTCGACACTGACGACCCGCGTATCAAACAGCTTTTGATGCTTTTGCTTTTAAATCTCTTTCTCACCGACGAGCAAAACGGGACGCCGGTGGCCCAAGCGGCCAACACCGAAAAAGAAGACTGTCTTGATGAGGGCGGAGAGTGGATTAATGACGAGTGCGTGACGGATTCGGATACGTATGATGATTCCGCTGAAGAAGAAGCCACCTGCACGGATTCCGGAGGAAAATGGGATTCGGTCTCTTCTTCCCGGGCTTTGTGTTTGGCGCGCTGCGGCAAAACCGACACCAAGTGCAAGGGTTCCGCCCTTGCCGATTTTGAGGATTTGGAAGGGATTATCGAGGTTGATAGCGAGGATCTGGAAGGCTGCAAGTGCCCCGAGGGGCAGTGTGTGGACGCGGACGGGCAGTGTATGGATGATGAATCACAAAGCGACGATGACGACAATGACGGCGTTCCCAACGGACAGGATAAATGCTCGACGAAAACGGCTTCGGCCGACTCCGCCAAGGCTTCGTCATCTTCCGGCTCAGCCGGAGGATCCTCCTCGACCGAGCAAGTAAATATGAATTCCGGCAGCCCTTATTACGGCTGTTCCTGCTCCCAACTGCAAGCGATGGGAGCGATAACCCAAAAGCAGTGCCCTGCCAGCCAATGCGAGGAAGGAACGCCTTATTTCGTGGAATATCCGCCCTCCGGCCAGGACCAGTGTGTGAACGGCGTGGTAACGCCCACCAACTGTTCGCCGATAAGCCGCCAGCCGCGGCAGGATTGCGCGGCGCTGGCCCAACAGCGGCAACAGCAACAGAATCAAAATGATAATAAAGGCCAGCAGGGCGGCCAACAGGACAAAGGTCAGCAAGATAAGGACCAACAAGACAAGGGCCAACAGGACAAGGGCCAACAAGGCTGTGGCGACCAACCCTCCAGCCCGGGCAGCCCAAATAACGGAGATAAACCACAGCCGGACACAACCCAAAAACCACCACCCGCCGGAACAACTACCCCTGAAGCAGTAAAAAAAGCAGCCGAACATGAAGGAGATCCGTTCACCAAACCCCTAAGTTCTCAGGAAGAGGCAAGTTTAAGAAAAATAAACGAAACATTAGAAAGAGGAGGAAAAGTTGAGGACGCAATGAGAGGTCAAACACAATCCGTAACCGAACAATTAGTCGATAAAAACGGAAAACTAACAGGTGATAAGATCACTTACCATCCTGACGGAAGTACTACTTGGGAAACAACGAATGGAACAAAAAAAACTAGACAGTTTAATGATTCGGAGGGAAATTATATAGGTGAAACTACCTTCCCTATTCCTGAGGAAACAGTACAGAAAGCAACAAGGGAATATCTTGCAGAAGAAATGGCAAAAAATCCCGAAAGGCTCGGTCTTAATTTGCCAGAAAAATCTTCAACTCCGGAAGAAGCAGCAGAAATGGCTAGCACGGGAAAAATATCACCAGAAGGTTCATCTACAGATAATCCCGAAGTATTACCGCCCCAAAGCCCAGAGGAAGCCACCAAGAGCAACGAAGCACTGGGAACCATGAGAGAAGAGCAACTGCGACAACAAGCATCATCATTGTATGGAAAACGAGATCCTTTCTCTCCTCCACTCTCATCACAAACACAGCAAGACCAAAGTCCAATCAAGCTTTTCGACAGTTCACAAGAGACAGGAAAGCAGATATTAGAAAATCCTGCATTGCAAGATTTTATAAACAGTCCCGAATATCAACAACTAGCTAGTGGCGGTCTTACGGGGGGAGATTATCAGAACGTTCTGAACAATACCGAATTTAATTACTGGGATAAAATTTCATCGGCGGAAACCAATCTTACTCCAATGATAGGCGGTCAAGCCGCTAATGAGCAGTTAGGACAAGAGATATTCGAGAGAGAGATAACTGCAGATGATATTTGGAAGATTCCAGATCAACCAAGTACTGCACCATATTATGAGGGAGTCCCAAGTACTGGCGGAGAAGAACAAAGCATGCCTTGGCAGGATACAAGTCCTCTTTCGGGCTTTGATTCTGCTAGTGGGACATATGTTCCGTCTTCAGGCAGTCCGGTTCTGCCGGAAATCCCACAATCAACAGGTGGTGTTAGCAATAGTGCGCCAGCCAGCGGATTCTCTTCAGCGGGGGATTATATAGATTCGGGTGGAGGCGCTGGTCTAACCGAGATGTATGGTGGATATAGCGGTGGACCCATTTTTGATCCACGTAGCATAGACACAGGCAGTTACACTCAGAGTATCTGGGATGCAGTCTTGCAAGCAGCTATAGATGCAGGGATAGAATCAGGAATATATCCAGGTTTGGAAGGGGGGATACCTGGTGAAGGTGGCGAAGGTGAAGGTGGCGAAGGTAGCGAAGGTGAAGGTTTCAGTTTATAGTCCCTTCGGTGTTGATTCAGGATTGCACTTTGAACCAACATAGAAGCTTACCAAGATCGCGAATGTTCCTAAAAAACCAAAAATCCGCAGCTAGTGCGGATTCTGGTAGAGTCTAACTTGGTGTAGATTCTTGGCTTGTCACCCATTACTTATAATAATAACGGGTTAAATGAATATATCAAATACTCCGAAAGCCTAGGAACCGTGGAGGTAGGGGGAATCGAACCCCCAGACCCTCGGATGATAAGCCAGGTTCCATACCAAGCTACTCCCCACGTCTGCGGGAACATATCAAAAAGAAAAATTTTTCGCAAATTAAATAAATCTAATGAATAAATTTCTAAAAATCGCAGTTTTGGTTGGGATTTTGGGGTTTTTGTCTGCACACTCCGCCCCGCCGTTTCAAGTTTCAAGTTTCAAGTTTCAAGCCGATACTGCCCACGCGGCGGTTTCCTACGACTACGACGCCGACTTTGACATCAGCTCCTATCAAACCGCGGCCGAACCGTACCTCGCGAATCTGCAAAACATCCAAAACGCCTCCAGCCAAAGCATTTCCTATTATCAAAGAATTCTCCGAAACCTCGAAAATTTGCAAAATATGTTGACCAAACTTGTTGATCTCATGGCAAGCAAGTTCTCAAGTGACGAAGATGACAACACGGACACCGAAGAAGATGGGACTTGGCAAGAAACGGATGATCAAACAGAGGATGATGATCGGGATAATAAATATATTGATTTGGAAAAAGAGTACCCTGAGCTGTTTGGCGGCCAATCTAATAGGAACTTAAATGGTAGTTTCCCGCTGAACTTCGATTACAACACGAACTCGAATCTGAACAATAGCAATAACAATTATCCCATACTTGAGCAGCCTTACCAACAACCCCAGCAAAACAGCAACCAGCAGGGCAGCGGACAGCAAGGCGGCGGGAGCGGACAACAAGGACAGGGTAGCGGAGGAGGCCAGCAGGGAAGCGGGGGCGGAGGAGGCAAAGAAGGCGGCGAAGGTGGAAAGAAAAATGAGGGTAAACCAACAACAAAACCCCCGGGAGAGGATGCTCAAAGCTTAGTTGATAAGAGGTGTCCAAAATGTCCACAGACAGAAAAAGGCAGACCAGCACCTACCGTTCTTAAAAGCTGTATGTCAAGTTGCGAGCCTCTTTGCATACAAATGATGAACGATCCTTCTAAATGTATAGACATTTGTTGTAGAGAATGTTGTAACGAAAAAAGTCCACACAATCAATAACAGGAAGGCAATAAACAAGGAGATCCTCATGAAGGAGGAACGGGAACACAAACGTAACAATACAACAATCAGTTTTGATTCAGGTTTGTACCCTGCCGCGTCCAAACGACCTTTGGTCGAGTGAAAACTATGTGTTCCTGGAAATATTTGGTTCAAGGTTGAACCTTGAACCAAATATTTCTGAGATTTCTGAGATTTTATTTTAAAGTAATGTTATTATGTTATGATTGTTATTGCCAAAAATTGCATAAAAATGAATAAAATCTTGAAGACTATAATTTGTGTTGGGATTTTAGGATTTCTGTTCACACACCCCGTCTCGCCGTTCGCGAACGACAGGGCACCCCTCTCCGGAGGGGAATTCCCGTCTCATGTTTCATGTTTCATGTTTCATGTTAATGCCGCCCAAACTGTTGAAGAAACACAAAATGTTCCGGCGGTAACTCCCGACGCTTCATGGTTCGCGGAATTTCTGGATGGTCTTCAGCAACGTCTGAACGACATGTCCGCCTATATCAGTGAAGCGAAGAATAAACTGTTGGGCACCGATGGCGACGACACGGGCAGCACTGGTTCGGAAACCGCCGACGGTTTTAATCAACAAGCCAACACCGGCACTACAACAGATCAAACCGGTTCAACCCCGGATTCCCCTTTCCAACAAGAAACGCCTGATATAACGGATAGCACCGGAGCGTTACAAGGATCCCAAGGAGTTCCAGCTGATTCCAATATGGAAAGCTGGTGGGACAAGTTTAAAAACGCTCTGGGATTCGAAAATAACACTAACCCTAATACCAACCAAGGTACCGGCCATAACACTCAGTCAAATAACCCACCGGTTTCCGCCGAAACACAAGCTAGCGGAAGCCCGAAACAGGTCGGAGAAACAATCGAACAACAAAATAATGCCGCGAGTAGCGGCGCCCAAGGCAGCCACGAAAACGGCTCCCAAAAATATCCTTACCATTTGGAACCCAACCAATTCAAAAAAATATGCGGGGAAAACACCTATGTCCTCTGGTGGAGCAAACGGGGCAGTGACGGCAAAGATCTGGACGAAGTCAAAGACAAGATGCAGAATTCCTATCTGACCATCCCCAGCTGCGACAAGCTGGCCGAGTGCCATTGCTGCTGCTGCGACCAATGCACTCACCCCCGATCCTCCCCCTGCCCTCCCGGCTTTTGTTTTTCCGTCAATTCCTGCTGTGACAGTGAAACCGAGGAAACCAAGTGCAACACCATTTGCGGCCCGAAATGCGACCCGTGCAATAAGCACTGTGAAAGCTATAAAGATCCCTTCCACACGACTCCTTTCCAAACCGACTGCCAGTGCGAACAGAAAGGCTGTCCCGATGGCAAGGGCTGTAAGATCGTTTTATTCACGGTGGATTCCGGCTGGGAATGGGCGCGCTACGACCGGACCAAAAACTGGGCGCTGGAAACACACGTTGAAACAGGCAAAAAACCGGTCTACGTTGACAACAGTAAAGACGTGGTAACTCTCAGGACTTGGGGCAAAGACCCCAAAAACCCCCACGGCTGGGTTGACCGGCTCGTCCAGGACAAAGGCCAATGCTGCAAATGCGTTGACAAAAGCAAAGCGGAGAAAGGCCCACCGTAAGCTATTTATCATTTACCATTTCACATTTGGCATTCATTACTTAAAACGTGCCTAAACTAAAAATTGGGAATTTTTTATTTCTATCCTGCTTCTCCCACCGCCTTCTTTCCTTCTTTGCGTCGGACAATTTCTCCGACGTAGCGCAGGCCTTTGCCCTTATAAGGCTCCACTTTACGAACCTTGCGGATACGGGCGGCGGTTTCACCCACCAGCTGCTTATCAATACCGGAAACGGTGATAATATTTTTTTCCACTTCCAGTTTTATTCCCTTCGGCGCGGCAAATTCTACCGACTTGGAATAACCTACGTCTAAAACCAATTTATCCCCTGCGATATTGACTTTATAACCAGTCCCTTGCAGTTCCAGTTTCTTCTCATATCCTTCCCTCACGCCTTTCACCATGTTGGCCACTACGGCTCTCGCCGTACCCCAAAGAGCGCCCATTTTGGAAAATTTGGGATCAAGTTCCGCCGCAGCCTCTTTTTCGGAAACTTTGAATTTTACCGCCTGCGGCAAAAACGCCGCCAGTTCTCCCTTGGGTCCTTGAACTTTCACTTCGGTCTGGCCTTTCGCGGCCGGCTGCAAAGTAATTTTCACGCCTTCGGGGATGTTTATGGGAAGTTTGCCGATTCTAGACACGATTGTTATTAATTACTAATTACCAATTTAATACACTACACAAACCACTTCTCCTCCCGCTTTTTGCTTTCTCGCTTCCCAGTGCGGCAGGATGCCCTTTGAGGTCGAGACAACGATCATTCCCCTTCTTCCTCCAATTCTCTGAACTCCCCGCGCGCCGCTGTAAATCCGCTGGCCCGATTTGCTGATCTTTTTTAGACCCTTAATCACCGGCTCTCCATCCTCATATTTAAGATAAGCTTTTATTGTCTTGCGGCCTTTAACAGCCTCTTCCACTTCAAACTTGCGGATATACCCATATTTGACAAGGGTTGTGATCACCCCTTCTTTGAATTTGGAATGGGGCATTTGCGTGAACATTTTCCCGCGCATCGAAGCATTCCTGATTCTGGTTAACATATCACTAATAGGATCCATGATACGATCAATTTATCATTTAACATTTGTCATTTAACATTAATTTGTTATTATTCATTTATCATTGGGGGTGTTTCTAAATGTGAAATGATAAATGTAAAATTAATGAAAAATGATAAATGCAAAATGAAAAATTTTTATCTTACCAGCTTGCTTTCCGTATCCCCGGCATCTCCCCATTATTGGCCAGCTCCCGAAAACAAATCCGGCACAAGCCGAAAACTCTGATATATCCGTGCGTGCGCCCGCAGCGCCAGCACCGATGAATAGTCCGGCTCTTAAACTTGGGCTTTCTTTCAGCTTTTACAATTAATGCTTTACGAGCCATGCTCTTGTAATTACCAATTACTAATGTCTAGTTCTCTCTTACCGGAAATCCAAGTCCCTTCAACAGCGCCACTCCCTCTTCCCGTGTCTTTGCTGTCGTTACAATACATACCTGCATTCCAAAAACATAATTCGTTTCATCGGGATTGATCTCCGGAAAAACGTAATGCTCCTTGATTCCCACACAGCAATCGCCCGTTTGATTGAAGTTTGACTCGGAAATCCCCTGAAAGTCTTTTACCCGCGGCAACGCCCCCACAATCATTCTCTCCAAAAGCTCCCACATTCTTCTTCCCCTGAGCGTCACCTTGACTCCCACCTTATCCCCCTGTTTTAATTTAAAACCCGAAATTGCTTTTTTGGCAAGAGCGTAAACAGGTGTCTGACCGGCAATCTTGCGAATGTCATCCCAAACATTTTTAACAAGTGTCTCTTGCTCGGCGATTTTCCCAACTCCAACATTCACCACTATCCGGCTTATTCGAGGCACTTCGAGATTATTCTTAAACCCAAATTGCTCCTTCATGGCAGGAATGACTTCTTGGTTGTATTTAGCGAGAAGGCGGGAGCTCTTCGCTGATTGTTTCTGTATAACTAAACTTTTCGGCATGATCTATAATAATTTATCATTGAGTATTTTACATTTGTCATTCATTTTACATTGAGGTTACAAATGATAAATGAATGTTAAATGGTAAATGGTAAATGAAAAATTTATTTACCTTTGTTCTCCACAACCTGCTTGCATTTCTTACACATTCTCTTTTTTTCTCCCTTATCGTTAACAACATAACCCACCCGCACGGCTTTGCCGCAATTGGGACAAATAAGCTTCGCGTTGGAAACGTTTATAAACGCGGGCAACTCAATTCTCTGGCCGATCTTCCCGCCTTTTTTCGTTTTCTCTGCCGGAATGTGTTTCTTGATAAGGTTAACGCCTTCCACCAGAATCCTGCCGGTCCCCGGAATCCCGCGTCGTGTAACACCGGGAGGAGCCACTTGAATCACTTCTCCCTGAACTCCTTTGTCCTTTCCGGTTATAACTAACACCTTGTCACCCTTCTTTATTCTCATAATATTTATCATTGATCATTTTACATTTGTCATTCATTTTACATTGAGGTTACAAATGATAAATGAATGTTAAATGTTAAATGGTAAATGAAAAATCTGATTCCTACAGCACCTCTTGCGCCAATGAAATTATCTTCTGATACCCTTTTTCCCTGATTTCCCGAGGAATGGGCCCGAAAATTCGGCTGCCTTTGGGATCTTTGCCTTCCAAAATAACCGCCGCGTTGTCGGAAAAACGGATATAAGAGCCATCTTGCCGCCGATAAGGGAATTTCTGTCGTACAATCAGCGCTCTCACCACTTCCTTTTTCTTTACCGCCCCCCGCGGATCGGCCGTTTTTACTGAAGCCACGACAATATCACCAATTCTAGCGTATCTCTTTTTCGACCCGCCTAACACTTTGAAACATTCAATTATTTTAGCGCCGGTGTTGTCGGCAACTCGCAACTTGCTCTCTGGTTGAATCATAACTGTAAATATCTAATTACCAATTTCCAATATCTAATGAAATGCTAAATTTCTAAGTTGAAAGTAAATTTTTAATGCCTAATTTTTTTACCTAATTTTAAAATTGAGAATTTACTTTGAAATTTGACGTTCCGACTTTCATTGGGTATTAGAAATTGGAAATTGGAACCTAGTATACTGCCTTCCATCTCTTGTCTTTCGAGATTGGCCGACAGCCCACAAAGCTGATTTCATTCCCTTTTTTGTACCGATTCTCCGGATCATGGACCTTAAATCGCTTGGTGGAAAGATATTTTTTGTGGTACTTGGGATGTTTTTTTAAACTGATAACCGCCACGATAACGGTTTTGTCCATCTTATCACTAACCACGACACCGTTCGTTGGTCGCAGCTTTTTTGCTAGCACTGTCTTTTCCGCTTTAGCGATCTTTTTCACAACCATAATATATTTAAGTTAAATTCCAAATTCTAAGTCCAAACGTCAAACAAAATCTCAAAAACCAAATCCAAATTGGAAATTGGAGCTTTATTTGAGCGAGTTGGGGTTTGGAATTTCGGATTTACTTGTGACCGTTCTAACAAACAAAAACACTTCTTCCGACAAAGGAAGTAGCGAGTTTTATTAAAACCCAAACAAATAAATCTTGCAATCTATGTAAGTTACTTATAAGCTGTTATTATTAAATAGTCAAAAGCTTGTCCCCGCGTAAGCGGGGATCCATACCTTTGCCCATGCACGAAAATTACCGCGAACTAATTTGGACTTTGGCCAAGACCGACTTCAAACTCCGCTACCATGGATCGTTTTTGGGCTATGTTTGGGCAATTTTGAAGCCGCTTCTTATGTTCCTGATTTTAAATTTTGTTTTTTCTTCCATTTTCAACCCCCGCAGTTCGGGCACTTCTTATTATTCCCTCCAGCTTCTTGTTTCCATTATGTTGTTCAACTTTTTCGCCGAAGGCACCGGCGCGGGCCTGGCATCTCTCGTCAATAAATCCACACTGGTAACCAAAATTTACGTTCCCCGCTGGACGATTATCGTCGCCGCCACGCTCAATTCCCTGCTTATATTTTTAATGAATCTGATAGTAATCGTCGCATTTTTTGCTTGGTACGAATTTTGGCCGGGGGTTACTCCCATACTAACCTTTTTATTATACATAATTCTTACCTATCTGCTTATTCTTGGATTTTCCTTCATCGCCGCGCCGCTCTACGTTAAATTTCGCGATCTCACCCAAATTTGGGAAGTTGTGGTATCGGCTATGTTTTATGCCTCACCGGTTGTCTATCCACTTTCCATTCTTCCTCAAAAGTATCATTTTATTATTCTGGCTAATCCCATCGGCTATATTGTCCACTTTACCAAAATGGCACTCACCGAGGACCATTACGCTCCGCTTTGGCAAAATACGATATTCGCCGGAGTAATCGCTATATTCTTTTGCGCGGGCATACTGGCATACCGCAAAATGGAGACTAAAATCGCGGAAAATATCTAGCTTTATGGGCCTAATCTGAGGCTAATTTAAGAATGTTTTAATGAGAATTTAATGATAGGCTCTAAGCTATTACATCTGCCTTTTTCCTTATCCGAAAGCTTTCGTCTTCCAAGCTTAAATTGGGATTGTAGTAAGGGTCTTTGGCTAAAATGTTTTCCCAACGCCGGTACATTTCTTCACACTCGCGGTGGAACCGCTTGAGTTTGTCGCCTCTCTCGTCCGAACCGCGGCTCAAAGATTCGTGATGATAGAGCCGGGCATAAGGAGTGTAAACGATCAAATAGCCTTTTTTGCGTAATCTTAAACAATAGTCCACGTCATTCCATGCCACGGAGAAATTTTTCTTGTCAAACCCACCCAGTTTCTCGAAAACATCCTTTCTGGTAAGCATACAGGCCGCGGTCACCGCCGAATAGTTCCGTATAACGTCAATCTGTTCAAAATATCCATGGCTGCCTCGGGGAAAATATTTGAAGGCGTGGCCCGCCATCCCGCAGGGCTTGTTCTTAAATTTGCCCACTCCCAAGATCACGCCCGCGTGCTGAATCATACCATTCGGATAAAGCAATTTAGCTCCCACCGCGCCGACTTCCGGCCGCTGGATGTGCTCCACCATGGCGGAAAGCCACCCTTTATTGATAATGGAAATATCGTTGTTGAGAAATAATATCCAAGAAGAATCCACTTTACCGACCGCCCAGTTGTTAATGGCGGAGAAGTTGAAAGGATGGGGATATTTTAGGATCTTTACTTTCTTCTCCGTAGGAACGCGCCCGGGCGCGTTCCTACATTTCTCCAAATATTTCAACATTTCCGGCTCTTTGCTATCATTGTCCACCAGCACCAACTCGTAATTGGGATAATCTGTTTTTTCTAAAATTGATTCCACGCACCTTCGGAGAACCTGCATTTTGTCCCGAAAGGGGATAATAATTGAGACTTTTTGCTTATTTCGAATAGACCTCTTCACCCGAAAAGAACAAGTCGCCAATCCTTTTTCAACCTTCCATTTTTCTTTCCCCGTACCGGGCGGTGCAGGGCGCCGCCTGCCGGCATCTTTTAGAGCTAAAATAGACGCTTTGTCGGCATACCCTTTCGATTGGTAAGAGAAAGAGGTGCTGCCTTTGATTTTTCGCCAATGGTAAAGAATGTGCGGTATATGGGCAATTTTCCCAGTATTTTCCGCAAGGCGCAAAAATAAATCATAGTCCTGGCTGCCCTCAAATCCTTTCCGCATGCCGCCCAGCTTTTCCATCAAGCTTTTCCGAATAACCGATAAGTGGCAAATGTAGTTTACGGACAATAAGAGGTCCGGATTCCAATCCGATTTAAAGTAGGGGTCGCAGTGGCGGCCGTGTTCATCCAGTTTGTCCTCGTCGGAATAAATAAAATCCAAATCTCGGTCGTCGTTTAATTTTTTCGCCGCCAGATATAAAGCCGCCGGATGAAGCGTATCATCGTGATCCAACAGTGCCACGTATTCGCCGGCGGCCAGTTTCAGACAATTATTGGTAGTGAGGGAGATGTGCAAATTTTCTTTCTGACGCGATATTTTTATCCGTCGGTCTTTCTCGGCTTTATTTTTCCAACGGGCAAGGGTTTCCCTGGTAAATTCTTTTTTGGAGCTGTCATCCACGACGCAAAGTTCCCAATACGGATAAATCTGCTCTTCCACCGACCGAAGGCACTTCTCCAACCACTCGGACGGCGTATTATAGACCGGAACTAAAACGCTGATCACCGGCTTATATTTAAGCATTTCCGCCTTTTTTTTCATCCCGTTTATTCCTTCCGTATCAAGCTCCTGCGACTTCCACCACTGCTCATAACGTTCTTCGTCTCCGGTTACCGGAGAACGGCTTACCCGAACTTTTTCCCTCGCCAAAACGGCGAAGCGCCCGAGAGCCTTCTTAAAACCCTTGTCTTTGAAATAAAAATAACCTTTTTGCCACAATTCCCCGCGGAAAAGCCATTTCAAAACGCCCACGACAATATTTTACGATTTATTAGCCTCATCAGGACTTACGCGTGATTCCTACTCATTATAAACACGGCTTTTTCTTTTGACTAATGGTACCTCGCGTAGACGCTGTAAGCGCAAACTCCGAGAGACAAGAGCAAAACCGCCAAAACGACAAACGCGCTTTTTCTCCTAAAAACCTCTTTTATAAATGGCAGGGAAAAGAAAATCAGGGGAGCGAAAGGCAGAAAATAACGTCCCTGGGTTCCCAAAATTCTATCGCCTCCAACAATTTCCTTGGGGGTCCAAACCAGATAAAGAATAGAGGCCATGGAGAGATAGGTGAGCAAAAAAACGCCTAAAAACACCGCCAAATTCACCCATTTACTCTTAATGCCCAACATACCTAATTTCTTTAGAACCGGAGTCTCTCTGAAAGCCAAGTAACCGAGAAAAAAAATATATATGACTGCTAGTAAAAAGGGCAGGGGGTTATCCAACCAGCCCAAAACCCCGTAGAATTGGGAAAAGTATTCGTAAGGATAAATTATGAGCGTGGTTTGGAAAGCAACGTAAAGATAAGTAAAGACGTTATGGACAACAAAGGAAAGCTGGGATCGGGTTTGCTCTTTAGAGGCGAAAATAAAAACTTCCAAATTACGATTATAAAAAAGCCAGACTGCCATCAAAAAACTGTTCAAAAGAAAGATTGCGGCAAAAAGGGAAAAACGTTTTCGGGGAGAGGAGAATCTCTTGCCGGGTATAAGAAAGTAAAGGAAAATTAACGGAAAATAGGCTATTTTAGACACCGTTAATAATACTGACAAAACCAGCAATCTCCCAAATTGAGCAGCACCGACAAGAGAGACTTTGGGCGAAAACGCCAAGTGAAGAACGCAGGCCGTGAAGAGAAATGAAAATCCCACCACCGCGCCGTCCGGGTTCCATGAAGCCGCCTGGAAAATCGCCATCGGAATAAGTCCCAGCAGCAAAAAAACATTCTTGAAGCAGGGAGTGATTTTTATGGCGGAATAAACCAGCAGCAAGTAGAGCAAAAGCCCTGAAATCCGGCCCAAATAAAATATTTTGACCAGACTCAAATTTGAGGCTTCGCCCAAAAGCACGCTCGCGGAATAAGGCAGAAACGCGGTCAGGGGGTACGGACAAGAAGAGCCGAAGAATAGAATCATTTCTTCGTCTACTTTAAGTTTATCTGTTTTTTGAAAATTCTCCCAAAGACGGGGTTTGGATCCCGCGGCACCATAAATACTGGATATTTCCGCGAATTTCGCTAAATTAGACGGCAAATAGTGTTGGCATTTTTGGTCGCTTATTAATTTGCCTTCACCGATTTCCCAAGCCCGGTAAAGATGGGCTTGTTCGTCCGGCGACTGGAAAGGGGGATTTATAAAAACCAGTATCAAACCGAACAACGACCCCAGCAATATAAAGATATTTTCTTTTCGCATTTTACCCATTCATTTAAGTCATTCAGGGCGTAAGCCCTATTGTTTTTGTTCGTGGTATTCTTCTTCGATATTAACCTTCCAAATATCATGCTCTTTCCCCAAAATATTGTCGGCCGCGTAAAGACCGGTAAGCGCGGAATGGTCCATGTTGTTATACTTGAACATCCCGTAGCGCCCGATTACTTGAAGATTGGAAAATTTCTCGAGGTAGCGGCGAATCTTTTTTAAATTTCGCGGATAATCCTCATTATAAACCGGATAAGTTTTGGCTGAACGCGCAACAAACCCGTCCACAAAGTCTTTCTTTTTGGCGAGGCCTATTCTTTCGAGATCCGTAAGGCCGATTTTAATGAGTCTTTTGTCGTCCAAGTTCCAGAATTTACCGTTTTCGTTGCAAACATATTCCAACGTTAAAGCAGATTTTTTTTTGTCTTTCAACATATGAGGGCTGAAATTGGCGACGCTCGTAAGCCGGAGCATTTTGGTCGCCGGCTCATGAACGTAAATCCAGTTATCGGGGAAGGGATTGGGACAATCAAGGATTAGATTGATAAACACGGTGCTTCTATATTTCAAGTTCTTGGCCGCTTCCAAAACCTTTTCGGGAGCTTGGGGAGACAGCTTTCTCACCAAGACGGTTATAGGTATACTGGAAATGAAGTTGTCCGCTTCGACCATACTCTCTTCGCCATTTTCGTCACGCGTTTTTACACCCGTGACAAAATAGTCCCTGCGGACTATCTCCGTGACTTCGTTTCGCGGAAATATTTTTCCTTCCCGGGTTTTTGTTATGGCTTCCGCCATTTTTTCATACATGCTCCCGGCGCCGTATTTGGGGTAATGAAATTCTTCTACCAATGTCTTTATTTTGCCGGTTTTATCGGGAAAAAAGGCGTTTTTTATGGCCGTGCGAAGCGACAGCCCCTTAATTCTCTGGGCCACCCATTCTGCCTGAATTTCGCGACAGGGAATTCCCCAAAGTTTTTCCGTGTAGGTTTTGAAAAAAGTCCGGTACAGTTTTTTGCCGAAGCGGTTGGAAACCCACTGCTCGAAGTTTTTTTCTTCTTTGTAGGGAAGCACTCTGCTTTTGACGTAGGAGAGCATCACGATCGAAGAATTCAAAACTCCCAGTTTAAACAAAGCGTTGAAGGGTTTCAGAGGATAATAAAAAAACTTTTTGCGGTAATAAATTCTGGTCAGGCGCGAAACCTTTAGAAAATCTTCTCCCAAAAGTTTTTGCCACAATTTCATTATCGCGTTGGACTTGGTGAAAAACCGGTGGGGGCCTTGGTCAAAGAAGTAGCCTTTAAAATTAATCGTCTTGCTCATTCCTCCGACCCGTTCACCCCTTTCCAGAATAACAACTGATTTATTCTTTTTCGTAAGTTTATAAGCCGCCGCGAGGCCTGCCGGTCCGGCGCCCAGCACTGCCACGTCAAATGTTTTTCTTTTGTTCTCCGTGTTCATAAATCTAAAAATATCACCAACAAAAACAAAAGTAAAGTGAGACGTACTGATTTATACTTTAACCTCTTAGCATCCATTAAAAACTTTTAAAAATAATATTAACCCAGACTCAGGGTTTGAGGAAATAGATTATTTAAGGTAGATTGGAAACATGAAAAATATTGCCATCAAAGTAGATAACGTTTCCAAAACTTTCGCCATTCCCCACGAAAAGATTTCCACTTTGCGGGGAGCTTTTGTGTTTCCCCTTAAAGCATTTGACATTTATGATAACTTCGCTATAATTAATTTGCTAAAACCACCCGCTATGACTCTTTGAGCATGGCGGGGTTTTTATTTTTGAGAAAATGAGCATCAAGAAAACATCGAAAAAAATAAAGAGGGTTGCCGTGTACATAGACGGCAGTAATCTGTACCATAAATTGAAAGAAATAGATATTAAAAATATTATCTATTTCCAATATGGAAATTTAGCTGGATGGCTGGCGGGAGAAAATAGGCTTGTTATCGCTAAGCGTTACTATGTGGGAGCAGTAAGAGCAAGAGAAAGGGATAAGAAACCAATAAAAATGCAAGAAAACCAGGTTCGCCTCTTTAACCACTTGGGGTCAAAATCAGAGGGGTACAGCATCCAACGTGGTTACCTTATGAAAAATGACGGGGTTTTTCATGAAAAGGGTGTTGATGTAAAAATCGCCGTTGACTTACTTGTTGGCGCGTATGAGAATATGTATGATACGGCAATTTTGATTTCCTCCGATACCGATCTTATTCCGGCAATCCAGAAAGTCAGGCAGCTTAAAAAAGACGTGGAATATATTGGTTTTTCACATAAACCGAGTTATGGGCTTATCAAAAATGCGACCGAAACGAGATTACTTACAAAAAACGATGTGCAAAAGTTTGAATGTTTGCCTAAAAAATAATGAGCAATGAAAAATAACATCGCTATCTCCGTCAAAAACGTTTCCAAAACTTTCGTCATTCCCCACGAAAAAATTTCCACTTTGCGGGGAGCTTTTGTGAGCCTGCCCAAAGCGCTTCGTTTGACGAAGCGGGAAAACGCTTTCAGAAGCAAATCTTACGAAAATTTCAAGGCGCTTAACGATATCTCCTTTGAGGTGAGAAAGGGGGAATTTTTTGGCATCATCGGCCGCAACGGTTCGGGCAAATCAACGCTTCTCAAAATACTGGCGGGGATCTACGCGGCTGATAAGGGTAATATTAAGATCAACGGCCGCATTTCCCCTTTCCTGGAGTTGGGAATTGGTTTTAATCCCGAACTATCCGGGCGGGATAATATTTATTTGAACGCGAGCGTTCTGGGACTCACCAAAAGACAGATTGACAAAAAATTTGACGATATCGTTGCCTTTTCCGAACTGGGACGTTTTATTGACCAAAAAGTGAAGAATTACTCTTCCGGCATGAGCGTGCGCCTCGCCTTCTCCGTAGCGATCAACGCCAATCGCGATATATTGCTCATGGACGAAGTTCTGGCCGTCGGCGACACCAACTTTCAAGGTAAATGCTTCGAAGAGTTTAATAAATACCGCGACCAAGGCAAAACCGTTATCCTAGTTACCCACGATATCGGCACCGTCCAGCGCTACTGCGACCGCGCGATGCTGCTTCGAAGCGGCAAAATTGAGCTCATCGGCGATCCGGAGAAAGTCGGCAACAAGTATATCTATCAGAACATGAGCGATGAAGAGAAACGGCTATTAAATGAAGAAAAACGCCTACGCCTCAAAGCCGAAAAAGAAGCGCGGGAAAGAGAGAAAGAAGTCGAAAAGCAAAGAAGAGAAGAAGAGAAGAGACAGAAAACGCTGACGGAACAGCAGAAAAGAGAGGAGCAAGAGCAACGCGAAAGAGAAAAAAAAGAACGCCAAGCAGTCGCAGAAAAAGCCAGGGAAGAAAGAAAAAACAAGGTAGCTAAGATAACCAAGGTGGAATTTTTGGATGAAGACGGAAAGATGAAAAATGTTTTTAAGACAGGAGATGTTTTAAATATTCAAATTAACTATAAAATTTACAAAAAAATTAGAGGATTAAATATTGGAATAGGGCTATACTCCGAAACTAATGAAAGGGTATTTGGATACAATACTCAAATGGACAATTTCAAAATTAATAAAAACAGCGGCTTTTTGAATTTGCGTTTTGATAGACTGCCTATTCTAAAAGGAATTTATTATTTAAATGTCGTTTGTTTTGGTGACGCCGAGCAGACCTGTTATGATTTAAAGTTGAAATATAAAATACTAAGGATTTTCTCGAGCGGGTTAAGAAGCAAATACCGAGGACTAATTGATATTAAACACGAGTGGACCAGCTAAATATTTTAATGCGAAAATGAATAAGAGCAATAATAAAAAAATTTTACTATTCGGGCAGGGAACATATTTAAATAGAGGCTGCGAGGCAATCGTCAAGACAACCGCTCTTAGCATAAAAAGAGTTAATAAAAGTAACTCTGTCCGCGTGGCCACTTTTGATTTTTATTATGATAGAAACTATCATAATAAAATTATTGACAAGTACATAAAACACAATATTAAAAATGAACTGAATGAGCAAGATAAATTGAAAGAAAATGAACTGATCACAAAAAACGCGTCTCCTGCTAAGCTTGAGGAGTTTTATGAAAAAAATGTGATTTCTGAGATTGATTTGGCAGATATTTGTTTTTCGATCGGGGGAGATAATTATTGCTATGACCCCCCTGTTTGGTTATTTGTTTTAGATAAAGAAGCAAAGGAACGTAATAAAAAGCTCGTGTTATGGGGAGCTTCCATCGAAAAGAAAAGTTTAGATATTGAAGCAATTAAAGATTTAAGAAAATTTGACATTATTTTAGCCAGAGAATCTTTGACCTACCGCAACCTAGCTAAATTTATTGACAATGAAAAATTAATGCTCCTCCCAGACCCCGCATTCGCACTAGATTCTCAAAAAACAAAACTGCCGAATCAATTCAAAGAATTCCCAGTTATTGGACTGAATGTTAGCCCGATAATAACAAATTGGAGAGGCGAGGAATATGTATTAGCAAGCATTAATAAATTAATTAATCACGTCCTAAAAAAATCTTCTTGTTCAATCGCTCTGATTTCTCACGTTACAAGGGATTACGACAATGATCTAGAAATATTAAGAAAAATAAAAAGCCAATTCCAGGAAGAACCAAGAGTTTTTTTAATTGATAGAGATGATTTGGAATGCGGCAAACTGAAATATATTATCTCAAAATTGAAGTTCCTGATTGCCGCGCGAACACACGCCAGTATAGCAGGATATTCCAGCCAAGTACCAACTTTGGTTCTGGGATATAGCATAAAATCAAAAGGGATCGCCAAAGATATATTCGGCAGTTTTAAGAATTACGTTTTGCCCTTGGAAGATATAAGCGGCGAAAACTTGATCGAGAAATTTGATTTTCTGGTAGAAAATGCAGTATCTATAAAAAAAATATTAAAAGAAAAAGCACCTATTCTCAAGAAGCAAGCAGAGAATTTATACGCCGCAGTAATCGAAAGATTAGAAAAACTAGACAATAAAAATATTATCAAAAAGGAAAAATGCTCGGGATGCAGCGCTTGCGCCAATATTTGTCCCAAAAGCGCTATAGACATGCAACCAGACAAGGAAGGATTTTCGTTTCCGGTCGTAAACAAGAAAAAATGTATCGATTGTAAAATATGCAGACAAATCTGCCCGAACAATAGAAGTTATGAATATAGATATGCCGGTTTGCAAGCATACGGATGCAAAAATTTATCTGAAAGAGAAAGACTGAAAAGCTCATCAGGCGGAATTTTTAGTTTATTGGCAAAAAAAGTATTGAGCAATAAGGGATGTATTTTTGGAGCTGCTTTTGAAAATAATGACGTAAAACACATAAAAATAGAAAATGAGATTGATTTAGAAAAGCTGCGAGGGTCAAAATATGTGGAAAGCACAATCGGCAATTGCTATTTGGAAGCTAGGAAAGAGCTAGAAAAGGGCAGAAAGGTTTTGTTTTCGGGTACTCCTTGCCAAATAGAGGGACTAAAGAATTTCTTGGGAAAAGAATACGATAACCTTACTAGTGTTTCTGTTGTTTGCCATGGAGTTCCGAGCAAAAAAGTGTTTTTAAATCATTTAGAAGAACTGGAAAAAAGATATGGCGATAAATTTCTAAAAATAAATTTTAGAAATAAAGATAAAGGCTGGAAAAATTACCAAATAGAGTATGTTTTTGAAAAAAAGAGCATAAAAAAGAATATTTGGAAAGATAATTACATGATTGGTTTTTTGAAAAATTACTATTTAAGACAATCCTGCTACGATTGCGATTTTCGTCTTTATAAGAAAAATATGGCAGATATAATACTGGGAGATTTTTGGGGGATAGAAAACGAGGACAAAAAATTGGATGACGATAAAGGAGTTTCAGCTGTTATCATCAATTCAGAAAAAGGAGCGAAGGATTTTGATAGTATTAAAGAGGAAACAATTAATAAGAAATTCGAGATAGATCAAATTGGAAAATATAATCCGTGTTTATTAGAGTCGGTTTTACTAAACAAGCACCGGTTTAGCTTTTTCAGTTTATTCGAAAAGATGGGACTTAATTTTTCGGTTAACTACTTTACAAAGAATGACAAGATAGATGAGGTAAAAAACGAACTTCAGCAAATCCAAAATAGATTACAGCAATCCGACAATTTTCTTCAGCAAGAGAAAGGAGAGCTTCAACAGGTTCAGGACAGTCTCCAGCGATCAAAAGAAAGAATTCGGCAAACAATAAAAAGACTTCAAAAGACACGGACGCTCTACCAAAAAAAAGAAGGAGAACTGTTAGATGTTATCAATTCACGCAAGTGGTATATAATAACAAAATTAGCCTCTGTTTTTAATTATATTTTCCCGCATGGAAGTTCTAGAAGAAAACTTCTAATAATAGGCTACAGAAAATCCAAAAAGATTTTTCGCAAACGATAAATTTTTAAACAAATGGAAAAGATACCCGTATTTTTAGCCAGTGACGAAAACTACGCTCCGTTCTGCGCAACAACAATTCTGTCGATTTTAGATCACACGGAGTCCTTTGTTGATTTCTATATTTTAGATAGCGGAATTAAAAAAATAACAAAAAACAATATTATAAAAAGTTTACAGAAAGACTTCCGAAATTTTTCCATTGAGTTTATTAAAATTGATTTAAAATTGTTTAAAAATTTTCCCGTTCGCCATCATTTTTCGCTAGATATGTTCTCCAGATACCTTATTCCACAACTAAAGCCCCAATTGAAAAAAGTTATTTATTCTGACGTCGATGTCATTTTTACGGATGATATCAAAAAACTTTACGACGAAAAATTAGGGAAATACCCCGTTGGAGCGGTCCCGGATTTCAAAGACATGCCGGAGAATAAAAAAGCTTTTGGTATCTCTCCTTCTCATCATTACTTTTGCAGTGGCCTCTTGCTAATAGATTGTGATTATTGGCAAAGAAACAATGTAATAGACCAACTTTTTGATAAAACAATTAGATATAAAGATAGTTTAATCTTCCCCGATCTTGATGTTCTAAATATTGTCTTTGCAAATAATTACAAAAAATTAGATTATCGCTATTGTGTTATGGTTCATGTTGCTGATGAGATGAGACGTTTTAATAAGGAAACGAAAAGGGCGTTGAAAAAGCCATTTATTATCCATTATTCCAGTGGCGATAAACCATGGAACAATATAGATGTTGAATTTTTTAATATATTCTGGAGTTACGTAAAAAGAACACCCTTCTTTGAAACTCTGTTTGATAAAATAATACTCAAAACAAAACAAGAGTTAAGCACATTTAAGACAGCAACTATCTCGTTAAAAAAAGAAGCGGACATAGCTAATAGCGAGGCAGATTTTACTAAGAAAAAATTAAAGTCCACCGAAGCAAAGCTCGATTTGGCCAAGAAGAAGTGTAGTTCAACCAAAGCAGAGCTAATTCTAACTAGAACAGAATTGGACTCGACCAAGACAAATTTGAATGTAACCAGGGTAGAGCTGGGTTCAGCTAGAACAGAATTGGACTCGACCAAGACAAATTTGAATGTAACCAGGGTAGAGCTGGGTTCAACCAAAGCAGAATTGTCAGCGGTATATTCCTCCCGCGAGTGGAGGGCAGGATTGGCTATTCAAAGAATCACGGGAAGCTTGATCCCCAAAGAAAGCCGCAGAAGAAGAGCCGCGGTCGGATCATGGAGGACCGCCAAAAAAATCTTGCGATTGGCGCGCAAGACTGAGAATAGATTGTTATCCCTTAGAAGTTATCTTGAAAATTTTAAGCCGAGAAAAAAAAGAAAAATAAATCTCAAATCAAAAAAATTGGTTTACGTTGGCCACTCATACCACGCTAAAACAAAATCCACGGTATTTTTGATCGACTATTTGAAACAATTTTATGACGTAACGGTGATTTTAGATGAGAGCTGGCAGGGCAAACCCTCTCCGGACTTATCGTTCGTTGATGAAAGTTATTTAGGCATAGTGTTTTTTCAAATTCCGCCAAGCAAGGAAGCATTAGAAAACATAAGAAACGATAATCTGATATATTTCCCGATGTACGACGGAGTTCCCCATGACTTTGAATTCTGGGACAAGTATCGGAACTTGAAAGTAATAAATTTTTCCAGAACTTTGCATAAAAAACTCATTGAATGGGGCTTAAATTCAATGTATCTTCAATATTTTCCCGAACCGCCCAAATTTCTCTCCGGCAACAAAAATGAAGTATTTTTCTGGCAAAGGCTGACGAGAATAAACATTAACACAATCACCCCGTTTTTCAAAAAGAAGAAATTAAAAATTCATATTCATAAAGCCATCGACCCCGGGCAAGAATTCATCCAGCCCGCCAAAAAAGATGAGAAAGAATTTCACATAACCTATTCTGATTGGTTTGAAACGAGAGAGGAAATGTGGGATTTGATCAAACGAAAAGGAATCTACATCGCGCCCAGGGAATTTGAGGGGATCGGCATGTCGTTTTTGGAAGCGATGGCCATGGGCAAGGCCGTAATCGCGGTTGATAACCCTACCATGAATGAATATATCAAGCACGGCAAAACCGGTTATTTATTTGATTTTTCCAATCCCAAAGAGATTGATTTGTCTAATTTGGAGCAAGTACAAAAAAACACTTACCGGTTTATGTCGGAGGGATATAAAAAATGGGAAAAAGACAAGCCTAAAATCATCGATTTCATCAAAAAGAGATAAGTTATAATTCCATTGACATATAATAATAGTCATACTAAAGTTATATTACAATATAATTTTAGTAATTTTATCTTAAAATATGTATATAAAGCGAAAATTGGAGGATACAATTTACACTTATCTTGATAAGCGTGAAATTATAGCCGTTATCGGCCCTCGACAAGCAGGCAAAACAACAGTACTCCAAAGAATACAGCTAGGATTGAAAAATTCCATCTTCTTGAATTTTGAAGACAGGGACGAGCTGGCGCTTTTTGAAGAAGACATAAAAGCTTTTGCCAAAAAATATTCGCCCTACCGTTACATATTCATTGATGAATTTCAGTATTCAAAAAGCGGAGGGAAAAATTTGAAATACCTCTACGATGCGTACCCCGAGTTGAAAATAATTATTTCCGGATCCTCTTCTGTCGATCTCACTATCCACGCAATTAGATACTTGGTTGGCAGAATTTTCGTCTTTAATCTTTACCAGCTTGATTTTGAAGAATATCTTAGATTTAAGGATCCGGGCCTGTCGCGAGTCTACAAAGAATACAAGAAGACATTTTATATCCAAAAGGGACTGACCGGTTTCCCCTCCATCGCGAAAAGCGTGAGCAACCAACTTAACAAATTGCTCAAAGAATTTATTCTTTGGGGAGGATACCCGCGAGTGGTCGTTTCTCAAGACGAAGAAGAGAAAAAGGTAGTCTTGAAAAATATTTACAACACTTATTTCTTACGTGACATTAGGGATATTTTGGGATTAGTGGATGATTTTCGTTTGGCCAAACTGATAAAAGCGATAGCAAGTCAAATTGGACAACTTGTTTCCTATAATGAACTCGGTATTACCGCGGAATATGACTACTTAACGCTAAAAAAATATTTGAATATCTTGGAAAAAACTTACATTTGTTCTCCTTTGAAACCCTATTATCTCAACAAGAGAAAGGAGATAACAAAAAATCCAAAACTGTATTTTTTCGACACGGGACTCAGAAATTATGTGATCGGGGATTTCGCTGAAGTCGAAAACCGTTCGGACAAGGGGTTTCTCTACGAAAACTTCATTTGGGAACAATGCCTTAAACAAGAGATTAAATGCAATTTTTGGAGAAAAAAGACAAAAGAAGAAGTTGATTTTATCCTTGAAACCGGGGGAAGAAATATCCCTCTTGAAAGTAAGAGTGAATCCAAAGCGGAAAAAATTCCCAAGCCGATCAAGACATTTATCAATGATTACAAGACGGATCTGGCTATTGTTTTAAATGCCGGCATCCTAAAAAAAACGCGTGTTGGAAAAACAGAGGTTTACTTTCTTCCACATTGGATAATTTAACAAAAAATGAAACTTATGAAAAATAAATTACCCTTAATAAATATTATTACCGTTTGCTACAATGCCAAAAACGATTTGGAGAAAACAATCCAAAGCGTTATTAAACAAGACTATCCCAAAATCAATTACATAATTTTCGATGGCGGCTCAAAAGATGGAACGTCGAAGATGGTGGAGAAATATAAAGACAAAATTGGCCTCTATGTTTCCGAGGAAGACGGCGGAATTTACGAAGCCATGAATAAAGGCATTAAAAGGACAAAAGGAGGTTATCTTAATTTTCTGAATGCCGGTGACGAATACATTTCAAAAACGACAATCAGCGATATTTTTAAAGATATCGGGGATAAATACGATCTGGTCTACGGAAAAATAATTGTTGGTGAGGTGACAAAGGAAAAACTGGCGAATCCTCAAGACACGTGGGATTTCACGAGAAAAAATCTTCTCAGACAGAACACCGCCGTGCTCTGCCACCAAGCCATGTTTCTGAAAAAAGAAGCGACGCCGCTATATAACACGTCTTACAAAATCAAAGGCGATCTGGACTGGTACTTTAAAATTCTCCGTAAAAACCCCGATTTAACTTTTTACAAAAGCGATGTTACAGTTACAAATTATAAGGGTGGAGGAATAAGCGAGAAATGTTATTTCCTCGATATTTTTGAAACAATAAAACTAATTACAAAAAGATTTGGAATTGTTTCTATTTTCAAATACGGATATTTTACTTGGACAATAAATAGAATTTTTAGGGAAGTTTCGAAACGTTCAAAGGTTATTTTTAGCAACCGCTAGGTAATTTTTTTGCGATGCACTCAAAAATTATTTTCGAAAAGACAGGCTCCGAACATCAAAAATTGGATACTGCAATTGACTATGCCTAGAAGCAAAGCCATTAAATTTCTGAATAATAAATTTGAAAAGTATAGCGGAAAATATATATTAAAATAATTTTTTTATAATTAAACTATGCGAAAAAATTTTAATCCCCCTGTTCTTTTTTTAATATTTAATCGCCCGGATACTACAAAGCGGGTTTTTGAGGAGATAAGAAAGATAAAACCAAAACAATTATTCATCGCCGCTGACGGACCGAGAAAGAGTAATCCCGGAGAAAAAGAAAAATGCGAGAAAACAAGAAAAAGCGTCTTGGATAAAATTGATTGGGATTGTGAAGTAAAAACACTCTTTAGAGAGAAAAATCTCGGCTGCGGCAAAGCCGTAAGTTCCGCTATAACCTGGTTTTTCGATAATGTGAAAGAAGGAATAGTGTTGGAAGACGACTGCCTGCCCAATTCGTCTTTTTTCCCTTATTGCGAAGAACTTTTGGAACGCTACCGCGACAACAAAAAAGTGATGCATATTTCCGGCGATCAGTTCATTCCAAATTTTGACAACGGCGCGAGTTATTATTTCGCCAAGCTTATGCATTGCTGGGGATGGGCGAGTTGGGCAGACCGGTGGAAGCATTACGACCTGGACTTAAAAAACTTTAAAAAAGAAAGTATTAAAAATTTCTCTTCCGATAAAACTATCCAAAGCTACTGGCTTGATATCCTAAAAAGGCTCAAGAAAAAAGAAATTGACACTTGGGACTACCAGTGGTCGTTTAAGATAGTGGAAAAAAACGGGCTATGCATCAATCCCTCAAAAAACCTTGTTTCCAATATCGGTTGCGGCGAAAACAGTACCCATACTCCCGACAAGAATTGTTCTTCGGCCAACTTACCCACCTATAAGATAAAGAAACTTGTCCATCCGGCCAAAGTGGAGCTTGATAGGAAAGCGGCTGACTACCTCTATCAAAACCATTGCGGGATTGATTTGTCGCCAGACAGCATCCCGTGCAAAATTTGCCATACCAAAAGCAAAAAAATATTTAAGAAGAATATTTTAGGCAAACACAGCGTGGCGTACTACCGCTGTCCTCGCTGCGGATTCATGCAGACAGAGAAGCCCCATTGGTTCAAAGAAGCCTACTCAAAAGCGATTACATCCACCGACGTGGGACTTGTGAACCGCAATATTTACTATTCCAATATTGTCGAGCACATCCTGCTGTACGGGTATTTTGAAAAGAGCGCCCGTTTTCTGGATTTCGCCGGCGGTTACGGCATGTTCACGAGAATCATGCGCGACAAGGGATTCGACTTTTATCATGAGGACAAGTACTGCGAGAATCTCTTCGCGAAACATTTTAACATTAAAGATCTACCGGAACGATCCCGGAAATTTGAACTTGTGACGGCCTTTGAACTTATGGAGCATGTCGAGGATCCTTTCAAAGAGTTGGATTATATTTTTTCCTTGACCGACAGCTTTCTATTCACCACCGATCTAATTCCCACACAAGGGTTGGAAGATTGGTGGTATCTAGGAACGGAGCACGGACAACATATTTCTTTCTACACCCGGGTTTGTTTAAGAAAAATTGCCGCGGAATACAATAAGAATTACTATTCTAATGGCTCTTTACACCTTATCACCAGCAAAAAAAACTTAGGAATCTTTAAAAAAGTTTCCCCCTTGGGAGAATTTTTAAAAAAAATTAAAGAAAGGGTTAAGCCCCTGGAAAAATTACCGCCGAAAACCTGGAACGATTTTGAAATGGTAACTAAAAAAGAAAAAAATAATGCTTAAAACAGCCATAATCACCGGCATCACCGGACAAGATGGCGCTTACCTAAGCCAGTTTTTGCTTGGAAAAAACTACCGGGTGATTGGCCTCTTGCGAAAAGACGCGGAGGAAAGCCAGTTTGGGCTTAAATACCTTAATCTTATAGATAAAGTCGGTTTAAAAAAGTGCGATTTGCTGAATTTACGGAACATCGAAAGAATTCTGGAAGAAATCAAGCCGGATGAAATCTATAACTTGGCGGCGCAAAGTTCCGTTGGCGTATCTTTTGAAAAACCGCTAGAGACAATTAACTTCAATATTTTATCGGTAGTCAATTTGCTTGAAGCGATAAAAAAGGTGAATAAAAAAATAAAATTTTATCAGGCTTCTTCCAGCGATATGTTTGGCAATATTGACAAGCTACCCGTAACGGAAAAATCGATCATCCACCCGACCAGCCCCTATGGAATTTCCAAAGCCTCCGGACATTGGATAGCGGTTAATTACCGAGAATCGTACGGTCTTTTCGCTTGCTGCGGTATTCTTTTTAATCACGAGTCATACTTGCGAACACCGAATTTCTTCGTTAAAAAAATCATAAGGGAAAGTCTTGAAATAAAGAACGGCTCGAAGAAAGAGCTGAGGGTTGGTAATATTGATTTACGCAGGGATTTCGGTTACGCGCCGGATTATGTGAAAGCGATGTGGTTAATGCTCCAGCAAAACGCGCCCAAAGATTATCTTGTTTGTTCGGGAAGATCCATATCTTTGAGAGAAATCATTTATTACGTTTTTAATAAACTTAAGATTAATAAAAATAAAATCGTAATAGACAAATCATTTTTTCGACCGAACGATATCAAAAATATCTACGGCAGCAACAAAAAAGCGAAAGACGAACTAAAATGGCGATACAATAAGACGTTTTTTGATGTTTTGGATATATTAATAAAAGAGGAATTGGATAATTCATGATTTACGCGGTTGCACAGTTCGAGAAGCAAGCGAGGACAGCGGATAAATTATCACGTAACACGTACCGCAGTGTCAAGCTCCGGAGCTTGCGACGCAGAAATGTGCCAAACGCGTAAGTCCTAGAATTCAGAAAAATGAAAAAAATACTGATATTTCTAATAGTTTTCTTTGTTTTTGCAAATATTGCCACTCTAAGCAATAATCACAATTGGGGAGGCGACTTTAGCGCCTATATCGGACAATCCAAGGCTATTTTTGATGGTAAGGTAACTGATTTCTCCAGCACTGCGAATTTTCGGGTTTCCTTCTCGGAAGCACAAGTCGGACCAAATTTGTATCCGTGGGGATACCCCTTAATTCTGGTCCCCGTAATAGGATTGTTGGGCGTTAACATTGTCGCGTTAAAGTTTGTTACTTACCTTTTTTTTATCGGTTCTTTGATTGTTTTATATTACTTGTTTAAAGACAGACTAACAAAAGAAATTTCCTTGCTTGTAGTTCTTATTATGGCAGCCTCTCCTTATTTTTTTGAATTCAAGCAGAACGTACTTTCAGACGTACCGGCTATGTTTTTTTTACTATTGTCCGCCTTTCTGATTCAAACAATCTACTTAAAAAAGACGGATTTTAGGTCTAAAAATATCTATTTGATATTACTGGGATTTAGTATTTTCATAAGTTTTTTCATCAGAACCAGTTCATTCACTTTACTGCCGCTGCTTTTTCTGATACAAGCAATTGAATACAAAAAATGGTTTAATAACTCTCGAGATTTACTGCTGAGCTCCATACCGTACTTAATATTTCTGGTAGGTTACTTATTAACTTCATTAATGCTTCCTGCCGGATCATACGCCGCAAACCACGCTTTATTTAACTCCGATTTTTTTAAATTGGCGATCGGCAACTTATATTATTACGCGATTGTCCTCGCGGATTTTTTTGGAAGTCCGGCAGGCATTTCCGGACTCCTGGGGACTGGAATGTTTCCAGTATTCCAGATTCTGTACGCAATAAATATTTTTCTTTTTCTTGTGGGATTTTTCAAAAGCTGGAGAAAAAATTATTTTTACGCGTTGTTTTTTCTGATTAATTTAAGTTTATTTTTGATATACCAATACATCCAAGGATTAAGATTTATTATTCCACTTATCCCTTTCTACTTATTCTTTGTAATTATAGGGATAAAAACGCTCAATCCGAAAAGATTCTTGAAAATAAGTTCCCAAAAATTTGTTTACGCTTTCGGGTTCCTGCTAACATTATTTTTCGCGGTTCAAATTTATCCTCTAGCCGGAATAGCTCCCGCAATAGACGGGCCCTATTCCGCAGATTCTCAAGGGCTTTTTAATTTCATTAAGAAAAATACTGCGAGTACGGAATCGATAGCGTTTTTCAAGCCCAGAGTCATGTACCTGATAACCGGCAGAAAATCGTTATACATTGGCACGGCTGATTTTCTGAAACAATCCAAAGTTACTGACTATTACGCCTATACAAACGACGTAGACAGAAAAAACATGGAGGACTATTTAAGCCAAAATGGCCAATTGATTTTTCAAAACGATAAATTTCGGGTATACGATTTGAGATAGATTAATTAATATATCTATTATTAAAATTAGCCAAGGTGTGTTGGATTGGACGTTATGGCATGTTTAAATATAATAATATGGATCATTCAGCGTTAACGGGTTTTCAAGCCGCAGAAAATATTTTAGGCGCGAAACATAATATTTGGGAGGTGAACACCGATGAAGATTACCACGAACAAAAGTAAACCCATGGATTATTATATTGACAATCGTCTAACAATCGTCTATTATACGTCTATAATCAATCTACAACCGCATGTTCACACCGAAATATACAATTTCCAACAGGTTATTGGCCAACATAAAGAGAATAACCGAAATTATTGCTGATTTGAACAGCCAGAGCTTTTCTGGAATAGTTTTGGCGAAACTGGAAAGAATAGCGAAGGAAATATCGGCTTTTTCTTCCACAAGCATTGAAGGCAATCCCTTACCGCTTACCGATGTCAAAAGAATTTTGAAGAACAGGCCGGAGTATATCCGTGATAGCGAAAAAGAGGTTTTGAACTATAACAAGGCATTGATTGAACTTGATAAACTTTTCAAAGCGGGGGATGCCTCTTTTAATGAAAATCTGATACTGAAAATTCAAAAAATAATCACAGAGGGACTGATTGAAAAACATAGAAGCGGAAAACTAAGGCAAGAACCGGTTTTTGTAAATAATCCAAGGACCAGGCAAACAGTTTATCTTCCTCCGGACCATAAAGACGTGCGCGAATTATTGAAAAATCTTTTAAAATACGTCAATAAAAATGAAGATAAAATCGACCCCTTGATTTTGGCCGGAATCTTTCATAAACAATTCGTGATTATTCATCCTTTCATTGACGGTAATGGCCGAACGGCGCGTTTGACTACCAAAGCATTGCTGGCCAGGATGGGATTGGATACGTTCAATCTTTTTAGTTTCGAAAATTATTACAACCAAAATGTCAGCAAATATTTCAGGGAGGTTGGGGTCATTGGTAATTATTATGAGATCAAAGAGGATATTGATTTTACGATCTGGTTGGAATATTTTACGGATGGCATCATTGATGAACTGCTTCGAGTCAAAAAAACGTTAGACAAAGAAACTGTTTCACCCGGGAAAGAATTAAAGAAATATCACCAAAAAATTATAAACTACATTGAGAAACATGGGTACATTAGTGACCGTGATTACGTTAAATTGACCGATCGGGCAAAGCCTACAAGGAATCTTGATTTTAAGAAATTAATCGAGCTGGGTATGATTGAAAAATTAGGTAAAGGCAAAGCGACTTATTACAAAATGAAATAAATCAATGAAAAAATCCAACCCTAATTTTAAAGTCTCCGTCGTGGTTCCGATTTTGAACGAAGAGGGAAATATTGAAGCTTTAATCCAAAGAACGGTTGATATTCTGAAAAAATATCCGAACTATGAACTTTTGTTTGTTGACGATGGCAGCACGGATAAAACGTTAGAGGTTATCAAAAAAGAAAGAAAGCGAAGTAACAAGATTCATTATATTTCTTTTTCCCGCAATTTCGGCCACCAAAACGCGTTGCGAGCCGGCTTGGATTACGCGACCGGTAACTGCGTGATCTCGATGGACGGCGACTTGCAACACCCGCCGGAGCTCATTCTCAAAATGATCGAAAAATGGCAAGCGGGGTGCGACATAGTTTACACGGTGCGCAAAGAGGACCCGAAAACACCACTGCTAAAGAGAAAAACCGCCAATATGTTTTATGGCATTATGAATCGGTTTTCGGATGTTAAAATCAACAAAGGCGCCGCCGATTTCCGGCTCATTGACAGAAGTGTCGTAGAAATAATCAAATCCATGAAAGAAAACGACCTTTTTATGAGGGGTATGATCTCATGGCTCGGCTTTAAACAATACGGAATAGAATATATGCCGGAAAAAAGGCATTGGGGCAAGACCAAATATACCTTTAGAAAAATGGCGAAATTGGCAACCGCGGGAATCACCAGTTTTAGCGTGAAACCGCTGCATATTTCTACCATGCTCGGCTATACTATGGCCACGTTGGCCTTTCTTTATGGCATATACGCGATTATTGTAAAATTATTTACCGACAAAGCCATATCCGGCTGGACATCGGTACTGGCTGGAGTTTTGTTCATCGGCGGTGTTCAGATGATCATGATCGGCATATTGGGCACCTATATTGGAAAATTGTTTATCGAATCTAAAAAAAGACCTAACTATATAATCAAAGAGAAAAGCTATGAATAAACTATTATTAGTCGCGCTGGGAATAATCTTTAGCGCGTTAGCCCAGATAATGCTTAAGAAATCCAGCAGTTTCGCGTTTATGAAAGAATTTGATTTCTTTGTTTATTTTATTTTGGGCGGACTATCATACGTTTTTTCTTTCGGGATTTACGCTTATGTCCTAAAAATATTCAATCTCAGCAAAATCAGTCCCGTCATGACCATCGGGACCATGCTTCTGGTTGTCATCGCCGGACTATTACTCTTCAAAGAGTCGGTAACCTCAAAACAAGTTTTGGGAATTATTCTAGGCCTGGTTTCTATTATGCTAATTATTAAATAAACAGGACTTACGCGCCGTTCGGAGTCTTTTTAACCCTTCACTCGTCATTCCCGCTTGCGCGAGAATGACAAATATATGGGTCCTGTTGAGAAAAAGCGATGGAAGAGAAAAATCTAAATACGGATCATCTCAAATGGATTGACAGTTCGATAGTGGTTTTGTTTTTCGCGGGAATTTTGTCATTTTTACTATTTACCGGAACACTCAATTCCGGCTATCATTTCACCGATGACCATGAAATGTTGGATATCAATGCCGATTTGAGCAATGCGTCATTTACGCAAACATCGATCAAATGGATAAAAAACGATTTAAATATCCGTTTTCGGCCAATGTACTATTTGCATCGCGTTTTTGAATTAAAATTATTGGGCGCTAATTTTTTTGCTCTGTCATTCTATACCGGCCTGCTGATTGCATCGATCTTCTCTCTTTTTTATTTGGGAGCCAGGAAATTAAAATATTCGATTATTGAGTCCCTGCTTCTTGTATTGTTGGCATTTACCGGGCACCAGATGGTTATTTGGTGGCGGCTTGGACCCAACGAGACAATTGGAATGGTGTTTCTCGGCTTGAGTTTCTATTTTATGGCGCGATGCGCGGCCAACAAACGACGCTATATGCCCAACACTATTTTGTTTAACTTGTTTTTGATTTTGGCTTCTTTATCCAAAGAAAGTTTTGTCATCATTATTCCGGCTTTTGCCGTCTACAAAGTTTGGAACGAAAGCCGAATTTTTGATATTTCGATTAAAAAAAGTATCCGAAATAACTACTTGGCCGGATTCTCTTTGACAACTATGGCAGTTGAAATGTACGCCATCGTCTTTGTAGTCGGAACCAATCAGATTGGATACGCCGGATCATCCTCAAGCATTAATGAGCTAATGAAGGGCGTATGGACTATATTTACTAGCGAAATCATGTTGTCCGGATGGCTTAAATTTCTCTTGGCTATAGCAATTTTATATTTCACGAGCTTTTTATTCCTGAAACCCAACAGATTTGAACGAATTAAGCGATTAATCGGGGACATCCTTCCTCCCCTTCTATTTTCTCTTCTAATTATATCGCCGAATATAGTTTTATACGCGAAATCAGGCATGATGGCGCATTATTTGCTTCCAACTACTTTCGGGATAGCGTTTCTGGCAATAAGCGTACTAGAAAACATCAAAAATACAGTGTTGAATAAAACGGTTTTATTAGCGTGCGCCTTGTTCATATTGGCTTCATTAAGTCTAGCTAAACAAGACGCGATGAATTTCACTAGCGAGGGGAAAGATACGAAAGTATTTCTTTCGGCGGCGAAAAAAAATTCCAAGCCGGATTCAAAGATCCTTCTCGCAGCAGATCCTGTTGTGGGATTTGAATTTTCTTTATCAACCAAAATATACCTTGCCTCCAAGGGAATTATAATCCCCTACGGTTTTCCGGTTACCAGGAACCTCGCGTCCGATTTTGAACGCGGTTTGAAGGAAAATTGGATGAAAAATTTTTCCAACAAGGCAATCGGCGATCTTGGCGGACAACCGGACATAATATTACTTGTTTATAAAAACCAAACGGAGGGATTTTTTGATGAGAGTGGTTTGTCGCAAGCGGATTACGAGAACATCATAGAAAACAATCCTCATGCGGTATATCTTAAAAAATAACTTGCTTGTCAATTTATGAAATTGCCAAAAAAAATAATTCCAGAATCAGAGACCGACTACAACGCCATTAATGCCTTGCAAGCATTATCGTATTGCGATATAAAAAACAAAAAAGTACTTGTGATTGGATGCAACAGAGGAAAAGATTGTTCCTATTTTGTTATCGCGGGAGCAAAAGAAGTCCACGGCGTTGATGTAATGGATGAGACCGGAGCGGATTTTAAACATAAAAAGGTTACCTATCACAAAAAAAGCGCGGAAAATATGGACTCTCTGCTTGATAACTATTTCGACTTGGTATACTGTTTCGCGACCATGGAGCACATTCCCGATATCTCTGCCGCTTTTCATGAAATGGCAAGGGTCTGCAAGGTTGGAGGGATAGTGTACAGTGTAGCCGCACCTCTGTGGCACTCAGCTTATGGCAACCACAGAGAAAATTTTTTCAGGGATTACCCGTGGATTCATTTGCTTCTTCCTGAAAACAAAATTAAAGAGTGGTTCATAAAAAACATGGCCAAAAAAATGCCCAAAATTGCCAAAGAAATAGACAGACACATTAAATATCTTTTCAAAAGCGGCACCGAATTATTTAATAAAAAAAAGTCCGCGGAATATATGGACATCTGCAATAACTTGGAACTGAGAATTCTAGTGAACGAGGTCGAAAGAGACCCATCCCACGTCCTAACTAATGAAGCCAAAAGAAAATTGTTACCGATATATGGCGAAGCAGAACTTATGGGAATGACTCACAGGTTTGTTGGAAAGAAGATTATCCAATTTTCCATCATTATCCCCACCCATAATACTTCCGGAATATTGCCCAAAGCGCTGGATTCAATATTGGCCCAGACTTATAAAAATTACGAGATAATTATCGTGGACGGGGATTCAACTGACGGGACGCTGGGGATTGTAAAAAAATACGAGAAAAAATTTGACGGACGGTTGCGATGGGTCAGCGAGCCGGATTCCGGTATTTATGACGCCATGAACAAAGGGATTGGCATGGCCAGGGGCGAATGGATTTATTTCTTGGGAAGCGACGATATTTTTTATTCAAAAAAAGTTCTGGAAGAAGTATCCCAAAAAATTGAAACGTCCGATACGGATATTATCTACGGCAACGTGCAGTGGGGCGACACAGATAAGATTTATGACGGAAAATTTTCCGCTTTGAAACTGATGGAGAAAAATATTTGCCACCAAGCGATTTTTTTCAAGAGAAGTTTGTTTGATAAAATCGGCAAATTCGACTTAAAGTACAAACTATGGGCGGACTGGGTTTCTAATATGCGTTGGTTTAACGACGAAAGCATCAAGCGCGAGTATTTTGAAATAATAGTCGCGAAATACGGCACGGAAGGCTTTTCTTCAATTAGTGTTCAGGATGAAAAATTTATGCAGGATCGGGACAAGCTTATCGAGAAATATTTTCCGAAAGAATACGGAGAGCTCTATAAAAAAACCTGTCAAAAAGACGTGGAACTTCTTCAGAAAGACAAAGAGCTCCTTCAAAAAAACGGAGAGCTTCAGGAGAAAAACGGAGAGCTTCAGGAGAAAAACAAAAAACTCTTGCAAAAAAAGCGAGAGCTTGATTTTGTCAAATCATCGAAATTTTGGAAAATGCGGAATCGCTACATACGCTTAAAATCTTTATTTCCCAAATAAAACTTTGCTTGCAGCTTGCAACTCATGCTTTATAACTGGAAACAAACCATTCATAGGTTGATTTAATCCCTTCTTCCAGCTTGATTTTGTTTTTCCAGCCCAATCCGCGTAACTTGGAAACATCTAATTGTTTTTTAGGCGTCCCATCTGTTGGGCAAAAAAGAGGAAAACAGTCAAAAATAGCTTAGTGGGATAAATTTTACCTCGGTATTCTTAATTTTATCTTCCCCTAAAAAATCTTTGGTTAAAATTATTCCCACTGGCGGATTGAACTTTTCTATAAAACTGTAGAAACTTTTTCCAATTGTTTTTTTAGAAACGTATTTAACTTCAACGGGAAAGATATTTTGATTTTTCTCAATCACAAAATCAACTTCGGCTTTGCTCTTTGTCCGCCAATATTTTATGGGGGCTTGGGGATATAAATTCCTGAGCGTGTTGTAAGCATGATTCTCAGCCATTAATCCAAGATCGTTTCTTTCATCCGGTTTTCGAAAATCGACCAAAGAATAGTTTCTAATTCCTGAATCAACAAAATAAACTTTGGGGTTTTTTACAAGCTCCGTTCTCCTGTTAGTAAAAAACGGCTTGCAGAGAGAAATTATATAAGTTTTTTCTAAAATTTGAAGATGTTTTTTAACTTCTTTGTAGGAAAGCCCCGAAACATTGCAAAGCTCTTCGAAATTTATCATCCCCCCAATTTGACCAGCCAAAAATTTTTCCAATCTTTGCAACTCATCTTCCGTGGTCAAGCTAAGAAGAGATTTTATATCTTTTAATATATACTTTTCTTCAATTGAGCCCAGAACTTTTTGCTTCTCTATTTCATTTTTGGAAAGAACAACTGCCGGATAGCCGCCATACAGCAAATATTCACTGACTAGAGACGAGAGCCTCTTGTTAATTTCTTCTCCAAATCCATTTTTCATTTTAAATTCAATGGGGTCGAGGAACTCTTTTCTGTCGATTAACTTAAAAATTTCCTTATTTCTTACCGAAAGAAATTCTCGGAAAGAAAAAGGATTAAGAGAAAAATCCAGAATTCTTCCAACCATATATTTCCCCGTTTGAAAAGTCAGTTCCAAGGAAGAAGATCCCGAAACGATAAATTTGGTTTTTGTCGTGTCGAAAAGATATTTTATTTTTTGTCCGCCTTCTTTAGCGTATTGAAATTCGTCAATTATCAAAACATCATATTGCTCGGCGATTTTTTTGAAATCCTCAATGTTTTTCTGAAATAAATTCAGATCGCCTTTGTTTTCGAAAGTAATAAATTTTACTCTTTGTTTTTTAGCTATTTTTTTTTCTAAGTTTTCGAGAAAGGTTGTTTTTCCTGATTGCCTGGGACCAATAATAGCAATTGCTTCCCTTCTTTTCAAAAAAGAATGAAAAGTCTTTTCTAATTCTCTTGGGATGTACTTTTTCTTCAACATTTTAAATTTTAGCAGGGTTATTTTAAATCTCGCGGTAATTTTAGCAGGGTTATTTTAAAAAAAATAGAACTAACCAACATTTTCTTTAAACCATTCATAGGTTGATTTAATTCCTTCTTCCAGCTCAATTTTGTGCTTCCAGCCTAAGTCGTGCAGTTTGGAAACATCTAACTGTTTTTTGGGTGTCCCGTCCGGCTTTGAGGTGTCGCTGACTATTTCACCGGAAAAGTCCACTATCTTTTTGATCATCTCGGCTAGTTCCTTGATGGAAAGATCTTCGCCGGTCCCAATGTTTACTATCTCGCCATCAGCATAATTATTCATCAAAAATAAGCAGGCATCCGCCAAGTCGTCAATGTGCAAGAATTCTCTCTTGGGCGAGCCGGTCCCCCACATTACTACTTCTTTGGTATTATTTGCTTTAGCTTCGTAAAATTTTCGCAGTAGAGCTGGTAAAACATGCGATGAGTTGAGATCAAAATTATCCCCCGGGCCGTACAAATTCGTTGGCATTACCGAAATAAATTTAGTGCCGTACTGGCGGTTATAAGATTGGCACATTATTATTCCGGCAATTTTTGCCACCGCGTAAGCTTTGTTAGTTTCTTCGAGCGGTCCGGTCATAAAGTATTCTTCTTTGATTGGCTGGGGGCAATCGCGGGGATAGATACAAGAACTGCCCAAAAAAAGCAGTTTTTTAACGCCTGAAAGATAAGCGCTGTTTACAATATTGGTTTCTATGGCCAGGTTTTGGTAGATAAATTCCGCCGGTTGGGTGCTATTGGCTTGGATACCTCCCACTTTCGCCGCCGCCAAAAAAACATACTCCGGTTTTTCTTTTTGAAAAAAATCGAGCGTAGCTTTTTGGTCGGTTAAATCCAGCTCTTCAAAAGTTTTAAAGATAAGATTATCATATCCTTCCTTTCGGAGGGCTCCAACAATAGCCGAGCCGACAAGGCCATTATGACCGGCGATATATATTTTGGAAGACTTGTTCATTGAATTACACTTTAGCACCCCCGCTGATGCGGGGTGTGTGATTTTTATTTAATCTTCACCCCTTCCTTCTTTAAATCACTTCCCAGCATTATTTTCACCAGTTTTTTAAACGTCGTTTTCGGTTTCCAGCCGAGTTTTTTTTCCGCTTTGCCGGAATCACCCAAAAGCAAATCAACCTCCGCCGGCCGGTAATATCTAGAATCAATTCTTATAAGGACTTTATTGGTCTTTCGGTCGATTCCGATTTCCTTAGTTCCTTCACCTCTCCATTCAAAATCTATCTTTAAAATTTTCATACATTCTTCCACAAATTCCCGCACGCTGTGAGTTTCTCCGGTCGCGAGCACGAAATCCTCCGGTTTTTTCTGCTGCAGCATCAACCACATGCCTTCAACATAATCCTTAGCATAACCCCAATCGCGCTTGGCGTCCAAGTTTCCCAGATATATACAAGAGTGCTTGCCCGACAAAATTCTCGCCAAACCTTTGGTGATTTTTCTGGTAACGAAAGTTTCGCCCCGCCGCGGCGACTCGTGGTTAAAAAGGATGCCATTGCAAGCGTAAAGATCATAAGATTCGCGGTAATTAACCGTTATCCAATAAGCATACAGTTTGGCGCAGGCATAGGGTGAACGGGGATAAAAAGGCGTGGTTTCTTTCTGCGGCACTTCCCGAACCTTGCCAAAAAGTTCGCTTGAGGACGCTTGATAAAATTTTGTTCTTATTCCCGTTTCTTTAATCGCGTCTAAAATTCGAAGCGCTCCCACGGCTACGACGTCCGCGGTATATTCGGGAATGTCAAAGCTCACCCGTACGTGGCTTTGTGCCCCTAAATTATAAATTTCGTCCGGCTTGATTTTCTCCAGCAATCGGGCGATGCTGCTCGAATCTGAAAGATCACCGTAATGCAAAAAAAGTTTTATCCCATTCACATGAGGATCCGTATAAAAACGATCGATTCTGCCGGTGTTGAAAGAGCTTGAGCGCCGTATTATGCCGTGTACTTCATAACCTTTCTTCAAAAGCAATTCGACCAAATATGATCCGTCTTGTCCAGTAATACCGGTAATTAAAGCCTTTTTCATTTTTTGTTCTTTATGTCTACTCGCTTTGCCGTAAATAATCATTTTTCTGTCTTTTAGCCTAATTCACTTTTTCCTTTTAGTAAATTTGAGCTTAAATATAAACTGTAAACATTCCCCACCGCAATAAGTAAACATTAAACACAAAAGCAATGAAAATTTTTATCGTCGGCGTAGGCTATGTGGGATTGGTTACTTCCGCGTGTCTCGCGGAACTCGGCCATGAAGTCTGCGGCGTGGATATTGACACGGAGAAAGTCAAAGAACTTCAAAAAGGGAGATGCCCCATCTATGAGCCGGGGCTTGAAAAAATTGTAAAAAACAATCTCAGAGCCGGACGATTAAAATTCCGCGTTGGCATCGACAAAGATGTTAACCGATACGACATGGCCATAATAGCCGTAGGCACTCCAGAAAGAGCGACGGACGGACGGGCCGATTTATTTTACGTGGGCGAAACCGCCAAACAGATTGCTCAAAGCTGCCAAAAAAAAGATTTTGTTGTGATCGGTAAATCAACCGTTCCTATTGGAACAGCTGATCAGATCAGAGCGTCGCTGGCAATTTATAATAACCACAGAACCGTTTTTCACGTCGGCTCAAACCCGGAAACCCTTCGGGAAGGTAACGCCGTTCACGACTTTATGAACCCCGACCGAATAATCATCGGGGGAGACAAAAAATCCCAACAAATGCTTATCAAGCTTTATAAAAAAATCGATTGTCCTAAAATCGTTACCAACACCGAAAGCGCGGAAATGATAAAATTAGCGGCCAATTTTATGCTCGCCCTCAGAATCTCGGCGACTAATATGCTTTCGAGGGTTTGTGACGCGACCGGAGCGGATATCGAAGTGGTTATGAAGGGTGTCGGCATGGACAAACGGATTGGACCGCATTTTCTCAAAGCGGGAATTGGATACGGAGGGTCCTGCTTTCCCAAAGACACAAAAAGTATCCGCTCTATCGCAGACTATCATCGTTTAGACACTTCTATTTTTGATTCCACTATGAATATCAACGCTGAACAACGCGAATGGTTTTCAAGAAAAGTCGAAGAAATAACTCTTTTCACTCTTAAAAACAAAAAAGTGGCGGTTTGGGGGTTAGCGTTTAAACCGGATACGGATGACATCAGGGAAGCGCCATCCGTTGACATAATAAAATGGCTTCTCACCGAAGGAGCGATCGTGGAAGTTTATGACCCTGTGGCAAACGTGGGAACGGTTTTCGGCGATAAAATAAAATATTGCAAAAACATGTATGAAGCAGCGAAAAACGCCGAGGTACTCCTCATTATTACCGAGTGGGACGAATTCAAAAACGCCGACCTTAAAAGGGTAAAAGAAAAAATGCTCGTCCCGAAAATAGTTGACGGCAGAAATATTTATAATCCCGACAAAATAAGAAAGCTGGGATTCGAATATGTCAGTATGGGAAGACCGTAAAAAGCCGTCTAGACAATACTTTTGAAATACTCAATGGTTTTGGCAAGCCCTTTGCCAAGTTTTATCTTGGGTTCCCAATTAAGTTTGCTCTCCGCGAGAGTTATATCAGGCTTTCTTTTCTTTGGATCATCTTGAGGCAAGGGTTTGTGAACTATTCGGCTCTTACTCTCCGGCAGAAATGAAATTATTTTTTCAGCCAATTCCAAAACGGTGAATTCATCCGGATTTCCAATGTTGACCGGCCCGCTAAAATTTTCCTTATTATTCATCATTTTGATCATACCGTCGATAAGATCGCTAATATATTGGAAACTTCTGGTTTGCGACCCTTCGCCATAGACAGTCAAGTTTTTATTTTTGAGCGTCTGGACTATAAAATTAGAAACGACTCTGCCGTCGTCCGCATCCATATTTGGTCCATAAGTATTAAAAATTCTCACTACCCTTACTCTTAACTTGTATTTTCTCATATAATCAAAGAAAAGGGTCTCGGCGCATCTTTTACCTTCGTCATAACAAGAACGAACCCCGTCCGGGTTTACATTTCCCCAGTATGATTCATTTTGGGGATGAACCTCGGGATCTCCATAGACTTCCGAGGTCGAAGCTTGCAAGATCTTGGCTTTATTTTTTCGAGCCAGCTCAAGCACATTGAGCGCGCCCAGTACGGAGGTCTTAAGGGTGAAGACAGGGTCTTTTTGATAATGGTTCGGAGAGGCGGGACAAGCAAGATTATAAATCTGATCCAAGTCGTCAACCGCGATGGGCTTTACGATATCATGCTCCAGTAAAATAAAGTTTTTATTTGAAATTAAACCGGCTATATTTTCTCTCCTACCGGTATAAAAATTATCAGCACACACCACTTTATTCCCTTCTTCCAATAGCTTGCGACATAAGTGTGAACCGACAAAACCGGCGCCTCCCGTAATCAATATCTTTTTCATTTTTTAATTAGATTAAATTCTCAATAAGACCATAATAAATATATTAATACATTAATAATATTTCAAATAAAAAACTTCAGTCACATTTAACGAGAAATTTAGAAATTTCTGTCTTGTGAAAAAAAGTGTTATCTTGATGAAAAATATAAGCTAGGAAAAAATATAAAAAACAATGAGAAAAGCTAGATATATAATAATTATTCTTCTGATCGGCTTTGCTGCATGGACTCTGGGCGGAGGCATTTCGGCTTCACGGGAAAAGATCGTGCCCCAAGCCCTCTGGAACGCGGTAAGCACTAATGATCAGGATAAAACCGACACTGACAAAGACGGCCTCATTGACATGGAAGAGAAAAAACTGGGAACGGACCCTAATAAAGCCGATACTGACGGTGACGGATTTTTGGACGGCCAGGAGGTGAAAAACGGTTATGATCCTCTGAAGCTTCCTCCGGGAGACCGAACCACGAACAGTAATGGCAATTCTAATAACAATACTAACTCCCCGGCAACCGGGACAGGACTCAACCCCACTTCCATAGGCAACGGCAATCAGAATAATAATCAAAACGGCATAGTCATCAATACCTCGTCGGGCTCGGCAGAAAAGCCGGATTCCGCCGAGCCATATTCGAAAGAGAACGTCACCGACAAAGTGGCCTTGAAAGTTGATGAGATAATCGCTAAATACAAGCTCTATTCCGCGCCTTATAATACTCTGGGCTCGGACACCCGAGCTGAGATCGAAAAAAATCTCAACGAATTCTCTGAGGGCATTTTGAAAAACACGGGTTTAGACTTCGCTTTCAATATTCCCCGAGAAAACTTGAAGTTGATCGAAACAGAAGGAAAAGAAAAAAACCAGTATTTAAGCCGTGCGAAGGATATACTCCGAAAGCACAATTTTATTTCGGATAGCCAAACCATCGAAGACGGATTGCGCGCAATTTTACTCGATCTTTCCAATATGAGTAAAAAAGACATTGATTGGGGGAAAACTAACAATTGGAAACGGGAAATAGACCCCGCTTATAAAGAACTCCTGAAAATGCCGGTGAATCCGACGCTGGAAGCCCCCCACGTCCGTTTGCTAAGAATCGTGAACTCGCTGCAAATAGTGCTTGGCAACTTAAATGAAGGTGATTATTTCCGCTCGTTCTTGGCCGCGGGAAGAGCCGAAAAGATTAATTCCGAATTAGATAAGTTTTCAGAAGAGATCAAATAGTTAAGAGTTAAGAATAAAAAATTCTTAATTTTTGACTGTTTTTCTTAATTTTTCTATCTTCACTCTTAACTAAATAAATGTCTTCAAAAATAAAATTACTACCAGCGGTAATAACATTATTTATAGCTATGATATGGGATAATCAGGCTCTTGCCGTCCAGCTTCAGCCGGACGGACAGCTTTTTTCAGCGGACAGCCAGATGAACGTCAGCGCGGGACAGGCTAGCGCCCCGGACGCCTTCCATGAACCCCAATCCCGATTGTCTCCCAACCAAGTGCCGGAAAAATTGCAATTCGTCTTTCAAGGCCACCAATACGGCATGCAGCGCATGGGAGAAGCTTTTGTCAGTGATTATCAAACGCTTCTTCAAGATATTGAATACGTGAACCGTAATGCCTGGAGAGATTTGTACAACCGTTCTCAGGACGAGTTTTTGAATTATTCCAGCCCGGGAACGCCCGCCACTTTGGCTAGCGCGCCGGCGGGAGTTCTCGCAATTGGAGCTTTGGATAATGCCGGAGCGGTGGGCCGCCAGAACGTTCAATTCGGCATTCCTTTCTTGTTTCAAGGGTTAGGTTTGCAAGACGGCAGCGACTGCCAAGGGACGGTTCGTGGGATGCTCGAGGGAAAATGTAAATGGGGTACGCCGCCCGTAATTTTAGACGCGATCTTTTCCAATATTATCGGGCAGGACACTAACCTTAACCAGCTAAACGGCGCCTATGAAGTATGGGGCGTCGCTCCCGCCCGCGCGACTTTAATCAGTTTGATATTCAATCAAGGACTGTTCGAATAGAAAATCCAAAATCTTAAATCCAATTTGCCTGTCCGCACTCCGTCGCCGGAGGGTTTGGCGGCGTGCGACCGAAGCCTCGGCGCAGGCGGAGATTTGGGGATTGAGATTTTATTTGACATTTGGATTTAGGATTTTGGATTTTCTATGAGTGGGTTTGGGCTTTGAATTTTGAGTTTTTTATTTCTTTAGTTTTTTCCACCATTCCTTATTCTTTTTGTACCACTCTATCGTCCTATCAATTCCCTCATCAAAAGAAACTGCGGGTTTCCAGCCCAACTCTCTTTCGATTTTTCCCGCGTCAATCGCGTAGCGGCGGTCATGGCCGAGTCGGTCAGCGACGGGTTGAATATATTTTTCGCTCCTGTTCAGTTTTTTGATTAGAAGCTTGGCGATTTCGATATTTGATTTTTCGCTGTTTCCGCCGACGCAATAGGTTTCCCCTGCTTTCCCCTTTCTAATTACTGCGTCTATGGCCCGGCAGTGGTCTTCGACGTAGAGCCAATCCCGCACATTCAAGCCGTCACCGTAAAGCGGAACTTTTTTATTCTCCAGCAGATTGGTGATGAAAAGGGGAATAAATTTTTCCGGAAACTGGTAGGGGCCGTAATTGTTGGAGCAGTTGGTTATCGTAACGGGCAGGCCGTGGGTGTGAAAGTAGGCTCGAACCAGATGGTCGGAAGCGGCTTTACTGGCCGAATAAGGGCTGTGTGGACCGTAAGGTGTTTCTTCGTTAAATTTTTTCGAACTTTCGAGCTCTAAACTCCCAAATACTTCGTCGGTGGAAATATGGTGAAAGTGAATATTCTTTTTCTTGGCCACGGTCGCCCGCGCAGCGATGTGGCGAGCCTTTTCTAAAAGCACATGGGTGCCAAGTACGTTGGTTCTCACAAATACGCCTGATTCTTTGATGGAATTGTCCACATGGCTTTCCGCCGCAAAATGGACGATGATGTCCACTTTCCCTTGGCCCAAGATCATTTCGACCAATTCACCGTCCGCGATATCGCCCCGAACAAACTGGTAATTTTTATGGCCTTCCACGCTTTTCAGATTTTCCAAATTTCCCGCGTAAGTTAGCAGGTCTAAATTAATAATGCCATCTTTCGGATGATTTTTTAGCCAATAGAGGATAAAATTGGAGCCGATAAAGCCGGCCCCACCGGTTACTAGTAATTTCATATTATCTTCATTTTTATATCTTAATTTATCATTTTTCCCTCACCTTGTGCTTCTCCTGTAATTTTATATCATGATTTTTTTTCTTGCCTTCCAGAAACTCTTCAGCCCCTCGCTTTTCTTTAGCCAAAAAACCGGGAGAACTCTTTTCAGCAAGCCAGAGGCCTTCCGCCAATTTTAACAGCTCTTCTTTCGTATTTTTCTTGGGCTCGGCGATAATCACGGTAAGCAGGATATCTAGAATACTCCCGATTTGCGGCCCGGGTTTTATACCCAGATATCTCATTATATCCGCCCCGTTTACCTTGAGTTGTTTTAAAGAGATCGGGTCTTGGGAAACTTTGTCAATGAGATACTTTAATTTACGTAATTTATACACTTCTCCTTGCTTGCAACCGCTGCCCAAACGATCAGCGACACGGAGAATCAGGAGTTTCTCCATTCTTTTTATCCCACCGACTCTATGAAGCAACCGTCTAACCGTGCTTTCGCTGTGCATGGCGGGATCGTAGTTAAACATATGGTAGCGAACCAGCTTGCTGGTCTCATCAACTACGGTACTGGGGAAGCATAATCGGGACAACATTTTGCGGGTAATTCTTTCACCAACAATTTCATGGTTATAAAATGTCGCTTGACCTTCCTTTCCGAGTCCCTTAACTCTTGGTTTGGCGATATCGTGCAGCAACGCCGCGAGTCTTATCTCCAGTTCGTCAGAAAAACAAAACTTGAGTGACAATACGGAATGTCTGAAAACCGAATAAATGTGGTGCCAATTTTGTTTTACCCCGATTCCTTCCGTTAAAACCGGAATAATTTCTCCGAGCAACCCCAGTTTTCGCAAGAGAGCCACTCCTTCAGCCGGCCAATCGGAAAGCAGAATCTTGCTAAGTTCATCTCTAATTCTTTCTCGAGAAATATTCCGGAGCAATCCGGCGTTGTTTTCTACCGCCAAAGCCGTATTCTTCTCTATTTTAAAACCTAGCTCCACGGCAAAACGCACCACGCGAAGGAGCCTCAGAGCGTCTTCCTGAAATCTTTCTTTAGGATCACCAACCGCACGAATCACTCTTTTTTCCAGATCAGCCAATCCTGAGAATTTATCCACTATGATATTTCTTCCGGTCAGTTTATCTAGATCAAAAAAACCCACTTTTAGAACGAAAAATTTGGGATATTCGCCAAACCCCAAGCGAGGAATTTCTTTAATGGTTGCTAGATTCTTCTTTTTTCCCTCAATGCCAGGACCACGGTTCTCCGTATCTTTCGAAAGAGACTCCTCGAAGGTAATAGTTTCTCGGCCGTGCCGTATTTTCTTCAGTAGAGACGCAAAATTTTGCGTCTCTACCAAGTCTTGGAAGTCAATCGCTAACGCGTTAACTGTAAAATCCCGTCTTTCCAGATCCTCAAAAATTGTTTTGGCGAAAACCACCTCATCGGGATGCCTAGAATCGGAATAACGGCTTTCTTCGCGAAAAGTTGTAATTTCCGCCACACCCGAATCAATTTTTACCCCCACCGTGCCAAATTTGTTGTTATAAAAACTGTCGGGGAAGATTTTAGTTATCTCTTCCGGACGCGCCGAAGTGGCAACGTCCCAATCTTTAACTCTCCGCCCCAGAAGCAAATCCCTCACGCAACCACCCACGAGGTAGGCGGAAAAGTTGGATTTTAACAATTGTTCCCCAATTTGAAGAACCGGTTTGAGAATAATATCTTGAAATTTGCCGTTAGCCATTGTTTGTGATTATATTATTTGTATAACAGAGAAGAAAAATTTCTCCTATAGGATCTATTCCCCTTTCTTTGCTTTTTCCTAAAATCCTAATTAAAATAATACAAATAACTTGAAATAGCAATATAAAAATGAGAAGAAGTGACATAACAGTTGGTTTGGACATAGGATCTAGCCAGGTGCGTTTGATTGTTGGCGCCAAAGAAGAAGATAGATGGCGGGTACTGGGCAGTAGCAAGGTTCCCTGTAACGGATTGCGCAAGGGAGTCGTAGTTGACATAGAGGAGACAACCAACGCCATTAATAAAGCCGCTGAGATCGCGGAGAGGATTGCGGGGACTCCTATTGAAAAAGCGATTGTGAACATCGGAGGCAGCCATGTTAGCGCTCAATCTGCTCGGGGAATAGTATCGGTAAGCCGTGCTGACGGAGAAGTAAGCCAGGAAGACGTAGAGAGAGTTTTGGCTGCCGCCCAATCAGTTATTTCGCCGGAAACAGCCGCAAATCGGGAAATTATCCACGTGATACCCCGAAGTTATAGCCTCGACAATCAATCAGAAATTCGCGACCCCGTTGGAATGAACGGCATGCGTTTGGAGGTGGATGCTTTAATCGTAACAGGGTCAATCCCATTCATCCGAAACCTAAGCAAATGCTTAAGCCAGGCGGGAATTGAAATAGAAGGAGTAGTAGCTTCTCCACTAGCGGCTTCCGAATCGGTATTAAACCGAAGGCAAAAAGAATTGGGGGTAGTGGTGGTAGATATCGGCATTGGAACGTCAGACATAGCAGTATTTGAAGAAGATCAGCTAATATATATAGCAACGCTTCCGATAGGGGCCGGACACGTGACAAACGACATCGCCATTGGATTAAAAACCTCTATCGATGTAGCGGAAAAAGTAAAAAAAGAGTACGGTTCGGCCATGGCGAAAGATGTGTCCTTAAAAAAAGACATTAATTTAGCCCGCATCAGTAAAAACGAAGAAGGAAGTATTAAAGCCAAAGAAATAGCCGAAATCATCGAAGCTCGCATGGAAGAAATATTCCGTTTGATAAACAAAGAGCTTAGAAAAATCAAACGGGACGGCATGCTGCCGGCAGGCATAGTGCTTACTGGGGGCGGAGCCAAACTCCCCGGGATTATAGACCTTGCCAAAAAAGAACTGCATCTGCCGGCCCAAATAGGATTTCCCCTGAAAATGGAAGGAGTTGGAGAAACTTTAGATGATCCATCATTCGCGGTAGTTACTGGATTGGTTTTGTGGGATCAAGTGGAAAGGACCGGCGGAGGGGGGAGAATAGATATAACCAAAATCACGGACAAACTGCCGGATGTTATGAGGTCGGTAAATAAAATCAAAGATTGGTTTAAGACATTCTTACCGTAATTAACTAAAAACAAAAAATTAAAAACGAAGAGCCATTATAGCTTTTAAGTTTTTAGTTGTGGTTTTTTGTAATTAATCGTTAGTTAACGCTATGTTAAAAATAGTTACTTTTCGCGATTCCGAATCGCCCATATTATTCAAGCCTACACGAAAGATCGAGGTTTTTAACAAAGAATTGGAAAAACTTGTCCGAGAAATGCGTGAAACCCTCATTAAAAATGACGGGCTGGGTCTTGCCGCGCCACAAGTCAACAAAGCAATCTCGCTGTGTATCGTGAGAATGGGCAAAGAAGCCCAACCTTTATGCAACCCTGAAATCACCCGCTTTTCTCCCGAACAAGAAAGAATGGAAGAGGGGTGTTTATCTTTTCCCAACGTGTTTTTGGAAGTTCCAAGAGCAAAGAGCATCGAGGTTGGCTACCAAGATCTTAAAGGAAAGCCCCAAAAGCTGGAAGCCGACGGCATTTTGGCCAGAACTCTCCAGCACGAAATTGACCACCTGAACGGGATCGCATTTATTGAAAAAGCATAAAACGTGTAACTTATAACGTATACTACAAGAAAAATTACAGAATATCAGAACTTCATAATCTGTTTGGGTTGTTTTTACACGTTACACGTTTTGCGTTACAAATTCACAGGTGTTGTATCTTCCCTGTCTCCTCCAGTTTCTTTACCACGTCCGAAACCAACTGGGATTTTTTACGGTCGCAAATTAAAATCGCGTCCTCCGTGTCCACAATAATTAAGTCCTTGACTGCTATTGTCGCGATTAGTTTGTTGGAACCATAGACCATCAAGTTCTCTCCGCCGAAATTAATATGCTCTCCCTTAACAAAGTTCTCTTTCCCGTTAGCGGTAAGAGCGTTTTTGAGCGACGTCCAAGACCCGACGTCATTCCAGCTCAATTTCAACGGTATAACTAGAACGTCCGGTTCGTTTTCCAAAATAGCGTAATCCACGCTGATTTTGTCCATTTTGGGAAATTCTTTATCTAAAACTTCCTCGTATTTCTTGCTGTTAACGACTTTCCTTATTTCCCCCAACCGGGTATAGATGTCGGGAACGTATTTTTCGAACTTGCCAATAATGGTTCTCACTTTCCAGAGAAACATTCCGCTATTCCACAAAAATTTCCCACTCTTGAGATATTCTCTTGCTGTTTCATAATCAGGCTTCTCGACAAATCTTCTGGCCCTGCAAATATTGACGCCTTTCCCGTTTTTCAACATTCCGCCTTTCTCAATATAACCATACCCTGTTTCAGGAGCGGTGGGGCTAATACCGAAAGTTATTAAATATTTATCATTGGTTTTTAAAAATTTTTCACCTTCTTGGATAGCGGAGAGAAGCACTTGGGGATTCTCAATAAAATGATCGGCGGCAAAAACCCCCATAATCTCATCCTCATGGCCCCTGCCGGCTATAACCGCGGAAGCTAAGGCGACGCTGGGACCCGTGCTTCGTCCAACCGGCTCCGCCAGTATATTCTGTTTGGGAAATTCCAGGATCTCTTTTTCCACCTCGGAAATGTATTCGCGGTTGGTAACCACAAAAATATCTTCCGGTTGGGCGATCTCCCTCATCCTCATGTAAGTTTCCTGCAGCATAGTTTTTTCTGAGGTAAGGCACTGAAACTGTTTGGGTTTGTCCTGTCGGCTTATCGGCCAAAGCCGAGTACCTCTCCCTCCAGCGAGAATGACGATTTTCATTTTTTCAGTTTTTAAAGTTGAAGTTTATAAAGTTCATAAAGGGAACACGAATTTATTCTAATACTATATTTCTAGTTATAGCAACCTTTTTTCTTTATAAACTTTAAAACTTTATGAATTTTATGACTGAACGGACTGGACAAAGCCATATTTCTCTCTCTAAATTAGTGCAGATAGCATACAAAAAAACAAAAACATTTAGCTCTCTCTATGCTGCCTCAAAAAATCCATATTATCCCGGCCGTCCAATACCTTGTCCCCTCTGAACCCGGTCCATTGGTCTTTTGGAAGAAAATTGAACAAAATCATGAAGGAGAACTGCATCTTTTTCTACTTCTAGAAGGCCGAACAGAAAAGGAAACCAGAAATTTGGCCAGAGATTTCTGGGAAAGGATCAGCGCTTATCTGAACGAGCTGGTTATAAACCAAAAAGGTTTTTCCAACCCGGAATATGTTTGTGAGGCCATTTTAAAAATTGGAAACGATTTTCTGACTTCATGGAGTCATAGTACTCAAATTAACAATTGGAGCGACCTAAACCTAATAATTGCCGTCTTAAGCCCCGTTGCCATTCATTTCGCCCGTCTCGGAAAAGCCCGTCTTTTTCTCTTTAGAAACAAACAAATAATACTGGCTGATGAGAATTTAAGCCATCCCCGATCACCCCAATTCTCGCCCCCGTTCTCCGAACTGGCCGGTGGTCCGTTAAGATTGGGAGACCGAATCATACTTGTTTCAGCGGAAATTACGGAATCGTTTTCATGGGAAGAAATAGCTTCGTTGGCCAATCCTCCGGCGATAACACAGGCTTTTTACAATGTGTTAAGAAGCTTGGAAGTGGCGCCTATCAGTAAAAATTCCGCTTTCGTACTGGGAGACGTTGCTGCTGCGGGAGGTCCAGCGGAACAGGAAAAAAGTATCTATTCACTTCTCGGTGACAAGCTAAAAGACGCTCGAATTGGAGAGATAAGTTTTTTAGAATTTAATCCTCTCGCCCAGCGAACGGCAGTGGAAGCTTCCTCGCAGACTTCGATCCCTTGGCATGGAATTATTGAAACGCTTTGGAGTAAAACCACTGAGACATTTGAATTATTCACAAAAATTATCGCCGTCCCATTCGGCCCCGTTTCCAGGAAAATCAAATCCCTTTCCCCAACAAGAAAAGTTATTCTTTTCTCTTCTTTTGGCCTTTTTTTGGTTTTTTCGGGAATCATCGCCCATTCTTTATTAAATAAACAGCCGGCTCCTTCCGCAACCCAAATCGACTACAAAGCGGCTATCGAAGAAGCCGGCAGGCTTAAAGATGGAGCTAAGGGCGCGCTTATCTATCAAGATGAAGAAAAAGCCAGAAAAAGCCTAATGCAGGCCGACGCTCTCCTTGAACAGGCTTCCTCTTCGGGAGAATGGGGAATTAAAGCTATAAAACTACGCCAAGAAGTGAACGACCAATTGTCCATCTTGGATAAAACCAGTCCAACTGAAATACAAAAGATTTGGACAATTCCGGAAAATCAAGGAACTATCAAAAATATAATTTGGGAAAGTAATCGCAATATCTTGGCGGTAGCCGACAAGGGAGTTTGGGAGATAAAGACAAACGGCGCCGTTGATCAGCAAGCGGAAAAATTTTCCAAAGAACTGGATCTTGGAGAGAATAAGTATTGGATAGCGCCCAGCGGAAGCAAATTTCTGTTGTTCTCACCACAAAACAAATCTTTGCTGATTATTACCGCCGCTTCCAAAGAAATATCCGAAAAGAAAGAACTGAGTTCGGAAATAAAGAGTTCTTTTTCCGCCGCGGCGGTATTCGATTCATCCATTTATTTCTTCGATTCCGAAGGCGTTAAAATAAAACAGTTTTCCGGAGCAAGCGACAATTTAACTTTTAGTCGGGATTGGCTAAAGCAAGATCTGGCGACAGATTTTAAAGATGATCCCGCCGTCAGCATGAGCATCGATGGAAACATCTTTTTAGTTACGGGTAAAGGAAACCTCTTCCGTTTGTCGGGAGGAAAGAAGATTTCTTGGAACGCGGAGAAACCGGGTTCAAGTTTTCAAGGCGATAATTTAGTTCTTGATACCAAGCCGGAATATAAAAACCTCTATCTCCTTGATCCTACTAAAAAACGAATAATAATCTTCGAGAAAGAAACCGGAAAATTAATTGGCCAAACGACAAACAACGGTCTTTCTCAGGCAGTAGGTTTTCAGGTGGACGAAAAAAATAAAACTGTTTATTTTGCCACCGGAAACAATTTATTTAAACTTGCTTTGAGTTTGTAAAAATCTTTCTTCCATATAATTTTGTATTGCAAAATTCAGAAATTGGGATATGCTTAGGCTAGTATCTTCTTTCTATAATTCTATAACTTAGCATTAATGAAATACTCTTTATCTCTATTCGAGTGGGGCGAGCAAAGAGAAATCGCTTCAGACTTAAGGCTCAAGAAAGGTGATACCGTCGTAATCGATCTCGGTTTCGGAAAACACTTGGGCAAGATTTGCGGAACTGCTGAAAAATCCGACAAAGGCTGCCTTGATAAAAAGAGACTGGCGGAATCGGAAAACACAGGAACAATAATACGCAAAGCTACCAATCTGGACAAGGAGAGGGCCGCGCTTGGGAGTGAAAAGAAACAAGAATTAACGAACAAATGCCGCTCCTTGGTTAAAAAATACGGGTTGCCGATGAAACTGGTTGGCGTGGATGTCTCCATTGACGGCGGGGGAATTATTTTTGGATTCACCGCCGAAGAAAGAATTGATTTTCGTGGCCTCGTAAGAGAACTGGCGGGCACTTTTCAGAAGTCCGTCCGCCTGCAACAATTGGGATCAAGGGATGAAGCAAAAATGAAGGGAGGAATCGGCCCTTGCGGACGGCCGCTTTGTTGTCTTTCGGGAATTGTTGCGATGCAGAGCATATCCACGGAAATGGCCCGATTGCAGCAGATAAGCCATCGCGGTAACGAACGGCTCTCTGGCTGCTGCAATCGGCTCATGTGCTGTTTGGCGTTTGAGCAAGGCGTCTACGAAAAAATGAGAGCAAAGTTGCCGAATATCGGAGATAAGGTGGGAACTGCTTCAGGAGAAGGCATTGTCGATAATATAAAAATATTATCTCAAGAAGTAGGCGTAAGGCTGAACAAGGAGCCGGGAAAGATAGTGTGGATGAAAATTGGTGAGATTAGATAGAATAAAAAGTTCAAAAATAAATCCTTTGAGTTGTGAAAACGAAACAAAATTCTAAAAAAATCGACATCCTTGGCGTCAACGTGCACCCTTTAACTAAAAAAGAGCTTCTTAAAAAAATAAGAATTTTTTTGAAGGATGGAGAACAACACTACATCGTTACCACTAACGCTGAATTTTTGGTATTCGCAAGCCACGACGAGAAGTTTAAAAAAATAATCAATTTAGCAGACTTGTCTCTCGCTGACGGAAGCGGGCCGATCTGGGCCAGTCATTTTTTGGATCGCCCCGTGGCCATAGCAAAAACGTTTCCCCCTAGACAACAAAGAGCCTATCGCAAAAGAAAAATTCGAAACCAACTATTATTCACTTTGGCCATCAATCTCCTCCACCCCAAATTCACTTATAGCGTAATACCCGAGCGCCTATCCGGAGCGGATGTTGTCCTGGATATTTGCGGCATTCTTGCAGAAAATGATTTTTCTCTCTATCTGCTCGGGGGCGATCAGGAAAGCTCGGTCGCCGCTAAATTTGAACTGGAAAAAATATTTTCTGATTTAATGATCTCCGGTATGAAAGGCGGATTTCCCAAAGAAAGCACTCCTGATGAAGTCTTAGTTGAAGCAGTGAACAAGGCAAAGCCCGATGTTTTATTTGTGGCTCTCGGCCACCCCCACCAAGAAAAATGGATCTTCCGTAATTTGGATAAAATGCCTTCGGTAAAATTAGCCATGGGCGTAGGCGGATCGCTGGATTTTATCAGCGGGAAATTAAAGCGCGCGCCGGAATTTATGAGAAAAATCAACAGCGAGTGGCTTTATCGTCTCATTCAGGAGCCTCACCGATGGAAACGCATTAAAACAGCGGTTTATGAATTTCCTAAATTAGTCTATCGAGAAAAAATATTTCACAGTGAAAACCCGCATAGAACATAAAGTTTGAGCTCCGCGTTGCGGAGCTCATCGGGGTTTTGAAATATCTTTTTTAATCTTGGAAGCGAAAAATCCCCAAATACGCTTCGCAAAAGGAACCACCTCTCTTAAAACAAGGCTAATACCAATCAGAATAACCCATCCAATATCCGGTAAATTTTCCGCTATCACAAACGGATTATACCACTTTCTCCTTGCCAATCTCCCCCAACGAAAATCAAAGTCTTGATTCTCCAGCTTGAATTCCAGTTCCCATTTTTGCAATTTGTCGTCTAATTTGTCGCGCTGCGATAATAGAAACACTCGCAACCTAAAAAATAATCTGGAAGCGAAAATAAGTGTCCAAAGCGCGATACCAAGTATGACAACAAGCATCCAGACAGTTGTTTTTTTCATTTGTTCCCCTCCTTGGAATGCTATTTTTTCTTCGCAGCTTTCTTAACCGGTTTTTTGGCTAACTTTTTTATTTTCTTTTCTACCCTCGTGACCGCTTTAGCTTTTTTCTCTTTCTTTTTGTTGTCTCCCTTTCCCTTTTCGACTTTCTCTTTTTCCTTGTCTTCTTGGTTTTTTGTATCGGCCTCTCCCTCGCTCTTTTCTCCAGATGAGGCGGGCAAGGCGGCAGTTTTTTCGCTAGCTTTTTCTTCCGTTCCCGTCCAAAGTTCTATATCAATTTCGTACCCCGTCAGCCGCGATGCCAATCGCACATTCTGGCCGCTTTTGCCTATGGCAATGCTCTGTTGATCCTTGTCGACAAAAACGCGAACGCGTTGGATGCTTCCATCGACAACTTCAATCTTTTTTACTTTAGCCGGAGAAAGAGCCCTCTCAAGAAAAATCATAGGGTCTTCGCTGTACTCTACAATATCAATCCGCTCTCCGCGCAACTCATCGGTTACCGCTTGGACCCGTGTTCCTCTTTGACCGATGCAAGATCCCACCGGATCAACACCCTCTTCTTTACTCATAACCGCAACTTTAGCCCTCTGGCCCGGTTCTCTTACCACCTTGACCACATCTACTGTTCCGGCAAAAATTTCAGGCACCTCAAGACGAAACAGCCCTTCTACCAAACCCGGGTGCGATCTCGAGACAATTACCATTGAGGATTTTGACTCAAAATCGACTCTAAGAATGTAAACCTTAGTTCGTTGTCCCTGATCATATCTTTCTCCGATTACTTGTTCCTTGCGAGGCAGAAGCGAAACGGTCTTCCCCAGATCCACATATACTTGTACGCCTTCAATTCTCTGAACCGTTCCCGGCAATACCTCGCCAATCTTCTTATAATATTCATCGTAAATTATTTCCTTCTCCACTTCTTTGATCCTTTGCAAAACAACTTGTTTGGCTGTTTGGGCAGCAATTCTTCCGAAATCCCCAGGAGCTTTTACCGGAATCGCCAAATATTCTGACACCTTTATCTTAGACAGAAACTTTTTGGCTTTCTCAAGCAGTATTTCCCTCTCTGGTCTGAAATAGGGCAGTTTATCATCGCTCTGCTCTCTCTCTTCAAATTTCTCTTCCTCCCAGATTTTAGGTTTGCGGGCTTTGTCAATAACGCTTTCGTCAAACTCTTTCACGGGAAATTCCTTTGACCAATCCCTTTCCTTTTCTTCTATCGTCCGATAAATTTCAAAGAATTTGGCATTTCCCGTATTTTCGTCAAACTCAGCTCTAACAATGTGGCCCCTCCTGTTAGTTTCCTTCTTGTAAGCAGCTGAAAGGGCGTTCCCAATAACATTAATCATTGCTTCTTTTGAGATTCCTTTCTCTTCGCAAATTTGAGCGATTGCCGCTCCCCACTCGCTTAAATGGCCCGTTTGAGATTCAGAATAGAATGTTTTGTCTTGCATGAAAATAATTAATAGTTAAGAAAGAAAAATTAATTAGGCCTCCCACAGGAGGCCATTCGTTATCTTCAAATCAGATGTTAGCTTTATATCAAACTTTATTAAAATTGCCAAATAAATTTAACCGGAATCATCAAACGCTTGATTTTTTTAATTAATCCTATTAGAAAACTTAGATATCCTAATAGAACATAGGACAAAATTCCTTAGAAGACAGAATTCTTAGATCTCTGTCTTTTTTTAGAGAAAATTCCTAGCTGTAAACTGGACTTGCCAACTCTGGAGCGGGTAACGGGAATCGAACCCGTCTTTCAACCTTGGGAAGGTCGTGTAATACCGATATACTATACCCGCATAATTAAAGTTTATTGTAACATACAAATTAATTTTATTTTTCTCAAGAATACTCCTGTGACAAGATTGCTTTTTATTCTTAGCTTTAAATTGTTATTTTAGTTTTTTACTCTTCACTTTAAATTATAATATAATCCAGTTAATATTTATTTATGTTATACTCACAAAAAGAATGAATAGTAAAAATATACAAACACAAAAACTATGCCTTTCGCTCAAAAAGTCAGCGGCAACCAGCAGCGGGAATTTGAAGAGATAACGCTTCGCGATACCACCAGGAAGTTGAGGAGGGCTTCTGAGGAAGAGCAAGCCGCCATCCGAGCGGCCGGTTTGGGACTGCCGTACCTTGATCTCAATATCTTTCCGGTGGGAACCGAAACTCTCAGTATTCTGCCGGAGGAGGTCTCCCGCTTCGGAAAACTGGCGGTTATTCAAAAATCGGGAAGAGATCTGAAAGTCGGTGTGATAGATCCCAATGATACCGCTACCAGCGAAGTGCTGGATAAACTGGAGAAAGAAGAGGGTTTTCGCTGCAGGATTTACATAGTATCCCGCACCAGCTTGGAGCGCACATGGGAACGCTACAAACAAATGAGCCTTTCGACTTCGCTGGAAGACATGATGCTGACGCTCTCGGGGAAAGACTTGGAAAAATTCGAAAAGGATATCAAGGAACTTATAGACCTCAAGAAAAGAATTCGCGAACTGCCGACCACGGAAGTTTTAAACGTTATCATTGCCGGTGCTATAAAATTAGATGCCAGCGATATTCACACTGAGCCCCAAAAAGAAGATGTCCGGATCCGCTATCGTTTAGATGGCGTTCTACACGACATTGTCCACATTCCTTACAATTACTACCCCTATGTTATTTCCCGGGTAAAAATGCTGGCCGGGCTCAAGCTCAACATTAAAGACCGCTCTCAGGACGGCCGTTTCACGATAAAGACAAGCAACTCGGAAATTGACGTCCGCGTTTCCATTTTGCCGGGAAATTACGGAGAAAATGTCGTCATGAGACTTCTCAACCAAGACGCTGTGGGTCTTAAGCTTGAAGATTTGGGTTTGCGGGGAAGAGCCTTCGAACAACTGGTAGGTCAACTCACCAAACCCAACGGGATGATTCTCAACACCGGCCCCACCGGCTCCGGAAAAACCACCACGCTTTACGCCTGTATTTTGAGAGTAAATACTCCCGATACTAAAATAATTACCATTGAAGACCCAATTGAATACCGTCTCGCAGGAGTGGCTCAAACTCAAGTGCATAAAGAAAGGGGATACGATTTCGCTAACGGTTTACGGGCAATCGTCCGCCAAGATCCCGATGTCATTCTCGTGGGGGAAATTCGCGATGAAGAGACCGGCGATATCGCCGTCCACGCCTCTCTTACCGGTCACTTGGTACTTTCCACTTTGCACACCAACTCAGCGTCCGGAGCCATTCCCCGATTAGTTGACTTGGGCATTCGTCCAACACTTATAACCCCGGCTATAAACGCAGTAATTGCCCAGCGGCTGGTACGCAAACTTTGCCCTTACTGCCGCGAGGAGTACGTTCCCGCCAAGGAGACCCTGGAGACTATGGGACGTTTTCTCTCAATCATTTCGCCGAAAGCCGGCGTGGAAATACCTAAGGATATGAGAACACTATTTCGGGCTAAAGGATGCCCCAAATGTAAGGGATTGGGGTACAAGGGGAGAATTGGAATTTTTGAGGTATTCGAAATCAACAAAGATACCGAAAAACTGGTGCTGGATATGGCACCCGCTTCAGATCTGCTTGCCGCGGCAATGGAAAGCGGAATGATCACTATGCTCCAGGATGGAATCTTAAAAGCCGCCGAGGGGATAACCTCGATGGAAGAAGTTGAAAGAGTAACTGGAAGCGGACAGTATCTGCAGGAAATCTACGAGCGAATCATGGTCCAGCTTCTCTCCCTCCAGCTCAAGATCACCTCCCAGCAAGTGAAAGAAGTGGTTGGCTGCGGGTTCGATAAAAACCAGATGGCCAACTTTATTCAGAAAGCGAGTAATAAAGAGATTTTAAATTACGTTGTGGCGGGAGGACTTTCCTTTGACGCGGGCGACATTCACATGGAGCCGCAAGGTGATTTTATTAAAGTTCGTTACCGCATTGACGGAATTTTGGAGGACGTCACTCAAATCAAAGCCAAAGATTATTTGCCAATTCTCGCCCAAATAAAGCTTCTCTCGGGACTTAAGACCGATTCACACGAAGCTGTCCAAGACAGCCGCTTCGGCATCAGTCTTGAAGAACCGATTAGGGACATCCCTAACAAACAAATAGATGTCCGCGTTTCCATTATTACCGGCGGCTACGGTGAAACGGTGGTGATGCGGCTCCTTCACAAATCCGCTCGCGCTTTGGAAACCGAAAAAATAGGTTTCCGTCCACAACTGATGGAAAGATTGCTCCGCGAGATTGAAAAACCCAACGGGATGATTCTCAACACCGGTCCAACCGGATCCGGGAAAACCACCACGTTGTATTCTCTGCTTAACCGCCTCAACAAGCCGGAAGTAAAAATCATCACAGTGGAAGACCCGATTGAATACCGCTTGGCAGGAGTATTGCAGACCCAGGTCTCGGAAGATGAAGGATACGACTTTGCCTCCGCGCTGCGCGCCCTCCTGCGTCAAAATCCAGATATTATGATGATCGGTGAAATTCGCGACGAGGAAACCGGTAAGATTGCCATCCAAGCGTCTCTCACCGGCCACTTGGTGCTTTCCACTCTCCACACCAATTCCGCCGTCGCCTCCATCCAGCGTTTAATTAATATGAATATCGACCCAACTGACATCGCCACCGCCACTAACGCCATGATGGCTCAACGGCTGGTGCGCCGACTTTGTCCGCATTGCAAAAAGAAAGTACCGGCCGCCCCCAAGGATAGAGAAAAAATAGAAATGGTTTTGAACACTATTCAACCGACCACCGGTTTTAGATCACCGGGAAATGTCGAGTACCTTTATGAACCAGTCGGCTGCGAAAAATGTAAAAACATTGGATTTTCCGGAAGATTTCCAGTAGCGGAGATAATGGCGATGACACCAACCCTAGAAGAGATGGTCTCCCGTTTTATGATTACTTCTGAAATCGAGAAGAAGGCCATGGAAGAAGGTATGCTCACCATGACCCAAGACGCCGCTCTTTACATCGCAGCTGGTGAAACCAGTCTCGCCGAAGCCGCGAGAGTAACGGAACTGTAAAAACATAAACAAGTTATCAGCACGGACTTGCGCCTGCAAGCAAGTCCGTGTTTTTTGTTTTGCTAAATCTAAATATTCTAACTTTCTATTTTTAAAAATTCTTTCAACGCTTCTTTATATGACCGAAGTGGCGGTAATTTGGTATTCAATAACACTGAATATTCAGGTCTTTTGGCCGGACGGGGGAATTCACTGGCCGGAACTGGTATCAGTTTAATATCTTTACCTAAAATTTCAAACAGAGTCTTGGCACATTGGTACCATGTACACGGATTATTATTGGTAACGTGATATATTCCGGACTTATAACTTCCCGTAAGTAAAGATTTGGTAACTTTGGCCAGATCGGGGGTGTAAGTAAAACAGCTTACTTCCTCATCCACCACTTTAAGCTCCGGCAGTTTTTCGGCAAGCTCCCGCATTGTGATAATAAAACTCTTTTTTACGTTCTCTCCCACACCTTCTTTGCCAAAAAGCTTGGAGGTGCGAATTATGTAGTAATTTCCGCCCGCGGCCTGAACTTTTCTTTCGCCCTCATGCTTGCTTAGACCGTATTTACTTACCGGATCGGGCGTATCATCCTCGCAATAGCCTTCCTTTTTATCCCCCCGAAAAACGTAATCGGAAGAGTAGGTGACAAAAATTGCCTGAATCTCTTTGCAAGCCGAAGCCAAATTTCGAGGTCCTCCAGCGTTCACCTTCAAAGCTGTTCTGAACCCGTCTTCCTCCTCGGCTTTGTCCACCGCGTTGTAAGCCGCCACGTTGATTACTACGTCCGGATTGACAGATTTTATCTTTTCAAAAACCGCTTCGCGATCGGTAATATCGAGATCCTCCAAATCCCAAGCATAGATCTCGTTAGATTCATCTTCCTTGTAAGCTTTCACCAAATCCTGGCCAAGCATTCCCTTGGCACCGATAACAATTATTTTTTGAGACACTTTCTAAGGTTAAGAATAAAGATGGAAAAGTTAAGAAAAACAATACTTTTAACTACTTTAGCAGTTTGCTAAACCTCTCCTCATCTTTCTTTCTCCACGGTCCTATGCAAGCCAGACGCAATTGCTCCGAAGCGAAGAAATCCTCCGCGACCCGTTTGAGATCGCCTCTGCTAATACCACGAATTATTTCTATTTCCTCGGAAAAGGGCGTTACCGTACCGCGGGAAACAATTTCCGATCCCAAGAGGAAAGCTACATCGCTGCTGGTTTCCCTTTCCAAAAGCATGCCTCCAACTACCTGGTCCTTAGCTTTCTTTAAATCTTTTAGGGAAAGAGGTTTTTCTCTGATTCTCTTGAAAAGTTTAGCTATCTCCGTAATCGCTAAAGATATTTTGTCATTATTGAGTCCGGCGTTTAATGAGTAATAACCAACGTCCTGATAAAGCTGAACCAAACTGTGAACATAATAAGCCAACCCTCTTTTCTCGCGAACCTCCGTAAAAGCCCATGAGCTCATGCCGCTTCCCATAATAGTGCTCAAAAGAGCAAGTGGGTAGCGCCTCTTGTCAAAGAGGGAAAAAGTTTGAGCTCCCAGAATCAAGTGGGTTTGATCGGTCTTCTTGTATTGAACTCTGGCCTTGCCTTTCTGCTTTGTCTTAACTGAAGGTAAAATTTTGCGAATTTTAGACTGGACGTTAAAATTGAAATCCTTGTTAACTTTTTTTTCTATCTCCCGATAATCACGGCTGAATTTTGTTTTTTTGCGTCCCAAAAGACCGCTGAGATCGCCGGCGATCACCAGTACCGCACTGCTCGGAATATAATTTTTTTTAAAGTAGCTTCGCAGCTCCTCAAAATCCACTCGAGACAGAGATTTTTTGTTCCCGATTATATTCCTGCCCAAAGAGCTGCCGGCAAATAAAAGCTCTTCAAAAGTATCGTCCACCTGACGCGCTGGAGTATCATTGTACATATTAATTTCCTCCAAGATTACATTGCGTTCCGGATTGACGTCTTCCTTGGGAATAAGTGGAGTAGTGACCAAAGCTCCCAACCAGTGCAGAGCCAAAGAAGCAAACTTCGTTCCCACCTTTACATGAAATCCTGTATACTCTTTGGTGGTAAAAGCGTTAAATATCCCGCCAATTCCGTCAATTACGGTGGATACTTCCTTCGAGGTTTTATAAAGTTTATTCCCCTTAGAAACAATGTGTTCCAAAAAGTGGGAAATACCGGAAAGTTCGGCTGGCTCGTACCGTGATCCTACTTTAAAAATAACGAGAAGGGTAACCGTCGGACTCCCCGGCATCGGAGCTAAAACTAATCCCAAACCGCTTTTCATTTTTTTGCGAGAATATTTGATATCGGGAATAGACATAAGATTTAAAAATTTACATTTTAGCAATCAATTGATATTATAATACCAATTGATTATACTATACTTATATGACAATAAAGCTTAAAACTCAAATCCCCGTACTGATTTTAGGTTTTTAGTTGTAGTTGTTAGTTATTCGTTTTATATTCTAGTTAAGAAATAAATACAAATGTAAATGTTTCGCAATAAACAAGTGATAACCATTGGTTCTATTACCGAAGATCTCTTTGCCCTCGCCAATGAAAGTCAAGTTATCGCCGGCAAAAACGCTCTTTGTGAAAAATTGCTGGCTTTTGAATATGGAGCAAAAATCCCCGTTGGCAAGATAAAGACCAGCATGGGAGGAGCCGGTGCTAACGTTGCCGCGGGATTAGTTAAGTTGGGAATCCGGGCAAGTGCTTGCGTGGCAGCCGGGGGAGACGACATTGGGAAAAAACTCCGCAGAAATTTGCAAAAAATAGGGGTAGATACCAGCTTATGTCAGGCGGTCCACGAGTGCGAGAGTGACCGCTCGATAATCTTGGTTGATCCCATTGGACGCGACAGAACTATTCTTTACAATCGGGACGCCGGTCGGCGCTTGAAACTCAAGGATATATCCAAGTGGAAAACCGAATGGGTTTTCATCTCGTCACTTGCCGAAGGATGGGAAAACAAGCTGGGGCAAATACTGAAGCTGCGTAAAGAGAGGGGAATAAAGATCGCCATTAATCTCGGGCGCCTGCAGATTAAAACCGGCGCTAAATTTCTTTCTCCATTGCTCGAAGAAGTTTCCCTGCTGTTTCTTAACTGGGATGAGGCTCTAGAGTTAGCTCTTGGTAAAAAAGAGTTCGCCGAAAAATACCATAATAAAACTCCCGGCAAGAAAACGGTTTTGAAATATTTGCAATCGCTGGGACCCAAAGTGGTAATTATTACTTTGGGGAAAAAAGGATCTATCGTCACTAACGGGTACACCTACCTCAAAGCGCCCGCTTTTTCTCCTCGAAGAGTTGAACTTACCGGTGCGGGCGATGCTTTCGCCAGTGGATTTATGGCTTCATGGATTTATGAGCCGGACGAATTGAAAAAAGCCATCGCTTGGGGAATGGCTAATTCCGGATCGGTCATTATGTATTTCGGAGCGGAGAAAGGCTTACTCAGTTTGCCTCAGATTAAGCGAAAAGTGAATAGCGTCATTATGGAAGCGGTGATTGAGGAAAACCGATTATAAATAGTTTATCAAGTCCATAAGGAAAAACAAGAACTAAGAATTTCAAGCTAATAACCACAACTAAAAACTAGAAAAAATGAGAGGAAGGTTTTAAGTTTTAAGTTGTGGTTATTAGTTCTTCGATATCAGTTTTTAGATATTTTTCTTGGCTAATTTGATAAACTCAGTTTCCCAATCCCGCACGTTTTAAGTCCGCACGCATTCGCTTCGTCCACATCAATATGCATTGTTAATTTGAACCCTTTTCGTACTCTAGCTTCCACTTTGTGAAAAGTAAGGTTTCTCATGCCATCGCTGCCGCATTGAACCGACAGCAAATCACCGGTTTTTAAAGAATATTTTTCAGCGTCTGCGGGAGAAATATGCAGATGCCTTTTGGCAATAATCATACCTTCTTTTTTTACGACTACCCCTACCGAACCAATAATCCTAAACCCCGGAGTCTGGTCAATATTTCCCGAAAGCCTCACCGGAATATCCGCTTTGAGCCTATAAGCATCGGAGAAAGTAAGTTCTAGTTGGGTCTCGGTCCGCTCCGGTCCAACCACTCTCACCCTTTTGATTTCTTGTTCGTTATATTCGATATCCACCGTTTCCTCCGCCGCGAAATCATCTCCTTGAGAAAGTTTTTTTACCGCTTTGAGCTTGTATTCTTCGCCAAAAAGCGCTTCCACATCTTCCCTGCAGAGGTGGATATGCCGCGCCGAAATCTCGACAGGGATAATTGTTTCTTTTCGATTCATTTTTATTCTTTTTAAGTTATGCTAAATTATAATACAATTTTTCGAGGCAAAAATAAAAGTTCGTGGTAGAAGTAAATAAACCTCTTCCTCACCTAAGGGCGGAGATGATATGTGTGAATTTAAATAAATGAAAAATTTTTTTATCAAAAATAAAATAGCCATAGCAATTATTGCTATCGTTGCTGTTTCTTTTTTTTTGCGAACCTACCATCTCGCCGACTGGCTGCATTTTCAGTTAGACCAATCGCGAGATGCGTTCTTAATTAAAGACGTTACCGAAAAGGGGATATCCGAACTTCCCCTACTGGGACCGCGCGCCGGCGGCAGTTTTCTGCGGCTGGGACCGGCATACTACTACCTGATGTATCTTTTGGCTGAGATAGCCAAAAGTGTCCATCCCGTTGTTTTCGTCTTGCCGGAAATAATCGCCAGTATTGCCTTTGTGCCAATATTCTATTTATTGTCAAGGCGACTCTTTAATAAAAATTGGTCTCTCGCCTTGACTTTCTTGGCAGTGAACTCGACATTTTTAGTCACCTACGACCGCTTCAGTTGGAACCCTAACCTGCTGCCGCTTTTTTCCCTCATTACCATCTACAGTTGGTTAAAATATTTCGATGCCAAAAAAAAAGGCAACAAAAAACATTCCTTTTTGTGGGTGACCGTCACGGCTTTGTCGGTTGGTATCTTTATCCAGCTCCATTTTGTAGCCTTCGTGGCCATTCCCATAATTTTGGCACTAAGTGCGCTAATATTTTGGCTAAGAAGCCGGATTCTCGACAAAGAATTGGCTAGAAAGTACACAAAAAATGTTTTAAGGGAAATCGCTTTATTCATCGTTATTTTCGTGGCAATCCAAACGCCCGTGCTGCTCAATGAATATATAAGCGGATGGGCTAATACTAAACAACTATTTTTAACAGTTAGTGAAAAGGGGAAGAAAGATACCTCCCACAATCCCTCGGAAAAACTCATCCAGAACCTATGGGTCTATCCCAAGGGTTATTTCATCGCTATAACCGGTAATCAGGGAGTTGATTTTCCGGTTTGGTTAATCCGGCCCAATCTCGACATCAAATGTGACGATAATTGCCGAAAAAGTTTTACCAACACGATCATGGCCTTAATGTTTTTTGCCGCGTCCGGGATAGTTTTTTTGGTTACAATCCTAAAGAAGACTAAAAAACCAGCTCCCATGGGAATAGCCGAATGGGAGTTTCTAGTTCTTTTGGCTTTGTGGGTGATGGTTCCATGGTGGTCATTTTTCTCCCTGTCCTTTGCTCTTCGCCCCCGTTTTTTTCTTTTTTCTATTATTCCTTTTTGGATTATCGTCGGAATATTATTCAAAGAGATCGCCAAAAATTCACTGGGCAAAAAAATTGCTTTTCTCGCGGCAATCATTCTCTTCATATCTAACATAGCAAATATCGCGGTTCGATTTAACAGATTGGCAGACGCTACGGAGACTGACAGAGAAAATTACCCCCAGGACCAGATTCTATTTCAGGATGAAAGTTATCCTGTGGTACTCGCGCAGCAGCAACAGATTGCTGATTGGATTAGGGGAAAAAACCAGGATCAGCCCAAAGACTTTATTTTTCTTTGGGCACCTTCTTTCTACTACAGGCCAATTCTGTATCTTATGGATAATACCGAAGTAAAAGGAAAAACCCGCTACTTCACCAACTATCCCATGTGGCTTTCCGGCAACTATTTCGCGGTAACTAGAGCCACCGATCCTGCCGACTTTTTTCGCAAAGAAAAACCTGAATTATTTACAGTCGCCGACAAAAAAGAATTCGGCACGCTAACGGTATATCAGCTAGAGCTTACCGAGAAAGGCATTAATGAAGCAAAAAATAGAGAAGAAAAATTCAAAGAAGGCGAGAGGCTTGGCAACCCGGAAAAGGTAAGGGCGCGCTGCCTCAAAAATCCTAAAGCCACTTGCCGCTACACTTGGAGAGACGTGTTTTCCAAAATAACAGAATGATAGAAGAGCAGAAGAATGTCCGCGCGAATAAACAAAAAGCCCAACCATAAGCAGTTGGGCGTTTTTTGGATTGTTGGTCTTGGAAGGATCCCGTTTTTGTATGTTCACAGGCAATGCCTGTTTTTTGTTGGTTATGAGGTCGGGGGATTGGAGAAGTTGAGCGAAACCCCGCAGCTTGAATTTGCCGGAAAATACCGGCATGACGCTTAAAGCTACTGACAATCTCGCTCAACTTGGCTCATATCCTTCTTGCTTCTCCGGGAACTGAGTCAGCAGGAGGAACACCGAGCCGAGAACTGGGAACCGGAAACAATCGTTGGGGGAGCTCTCATCTTACACTCCTCTGGTAGGAATGCCTCATTAGACCGCTGGCCCGGTTGAGGCGTTAGACCAATCAACCCACAGGTAATCCCCGATGGATCACCCGATCTCATTATGCTGTAAAGAACTTCCTTCCATCAAGAATAAAAATGGTAATCTATTTAAAATTTATCGTTAAAATTTACTTTAGCGGACCTTGAAAGATAAATCTTTGTTTTTCAGGGTATCGCCATCTTTGTATTCCAAAACTACCCAGTATTTTCCTTTATTCTCAGGTTTTTCATATCTCCATTCCACCGTGCCGCCCGCCGGAACATTTTTCTCCGAAGATTCAATAACCGAATCTACACTGCATGATAGATCGTTCGGTTCCATCAAATTATTGCTGTCGGGAACTAGGCAAAATTTAAAGTCTGTGCCATAGCCTAAATGATTTTCAACAATCACTCCCTTTTCGGGTAAGTTCGCGTCCATGAAATAGAAAGCCACCCAACTTTTGTTGTAATCGGGATTGTTATTCCTACGCTCATAGGCAAACAACGCATAGCCACTAATTAGGATAGACAGCACGATTATGATTTCAGCAAAACGGAGAAGGTTTTTATTGTTTCGCGGACTAATTAACATAAAGTAAAGTCACAAAGTACAAAGTGTCGAAGCGCAAGTAACTAGTCCTTCAGCTTTTCCTTGCTTCCCAGCTTTAGCACTGCTTGGGCAATTTTCTGGGCAGCGTCAGCGTTATAAAAAGCCTTGGCTTTCTCGCCCATAGATTTTCTGAGCGGACCATCGTTCATAAGGATGTCAATCTTGCCGAGTAAAAGTTCCGGTGTCAAATTTTCTTCTTTCAGTGCGATCGCTCCGCCTTGTTTGGCCACTTCAAAAGCATTATGCAGTTGATGATTATTAGCCGACCCCTTAATGGGAATCAAAATTCCGGGCTTTCCGTAAGCGGCTATTTCGGAAATAGCCGTCGCTCCTGCCCGGCTCAAGACTAAATCCGCAATACTCAAAGCGTTTTTCATTTCTCCCTTGCTATCTTGCAGAAACGGGAAGAGATGATACCCTTCTCTTCCCGGCTTCACTCCAGCTTTCCCCGCTAAATCTCCAGTTTCATCTAAGTTTTTTTCGCCACATTGGTGAACCACTTCATAAGTTGCCAAGAGTCTCGGCAAAATTTTTATCACCACTTCATTAATTTTTTTTGCCCCCTGGCTTCCTCCTAAAACCAACAAGATCGGCTTGCCGCTTTTAATCCCAAGAGCTTCCTTCGCCTTTACCGCGTCACCGTCTAATATATCTTCTCTTATCGGATTTCCGGTAAAAACGGTTTTGGCTGGGTTGGTAAAGCCAGAAGTCATGTTGTAAGCGGTCGCAACGACATCCGCCAGATGTTCCATAAAACGGTTGGCCTTGCCTGGCACCGCGTCTGATTCATGAATAACAATAGGAATCCAATATATCCTTGAGGCAATCACCGCCGGCACACTACCATAGCCTCCTTTGGAAAAAACCACATCTGGCATGAACATAAGTACTTTTACCAAAGCTTGGATTATGCCGATAGGCAACTTTACAATGTCCAGTAGATTTTTCAGGGAAAAATAGCGGCGCCACTTTCCAGTCAACACATGGCTGGTTCTTATTCCGCCAGTCTTCAATATTTCCTCCGAAAATTTGTTGCAAGGACCGAGGTAAAGAAATTTTACCGGCTCTTTTGATTCCTTTTGAATAGCTTTGGCTACCGCGAGCAGGGGAAAAAGATGACCGCCAGTACCCCCGCCGGTTAGAAGAATACGCATATTTAGTAAGGTTTTTATTTATATTTCAAAACAGCATCCATAATCATAACAAACAGCGATTATCAATACTTGCCAATCACCCGTTTTCATTCAATCTCCGGTTTTCAATTTTCAATATTTTAATTGATGAATATTGAAAATTAGTCTCTTACCCCTCAATAGCGGTAATCTCCACTTTCGTATATTCCTGCCGGTGCCCCCTTTTCACCCGATAACGTTTTTTTGGTTTGTATTTAAAGACAGTAATTTTTTTTTCTTTGCCGGTTTCCAAAATTTTCGCTGCGGCACTGACTCCCTTCAAATACGGATTTCCCAAAACTATTTCCTTGCCTTCTTTGTCTCTACTTAAAAGCAAAACCGAGTCAAACACTACGCTTGACTCCTTGTCACTTTTGATCTTCTCGACCTTGAGAACATCTCCTTTTTCCACGCGGAATTGTTTCCCGCCGGTTTCAATAATAGCCCACATGCGCTTAAACTTATAACTTATAACTTATAACTTATAACTTCACTAGAGTTACGAATTCTAGTGGTCGTTACTGGTTATTGGTTATCAGTTATCAGCCATCTGCTATTTGTCTTCCTCTCGATCTTTCATTTTACGACGTATGAACGCTGGAATGTCTAGATCATCCTCTTCTTGCGCTTCTTCTCCATTTTCTTCCGGAGTAACAGGAGAAATATTGGCGTTATCAACGGTAAAGGGAATGGAGGGATATTGCCTCTCCGAGTGAACCAGCGGCTTTTCCTCAATTTCGGACTCCAAATCGTCGTAGCTATCCACCATTTCTTCTTCTATCATGGGTTTTGCCTTCTGAAAACTTTCCCTTTCTATCTCGGGTTTTCTAACCTCGGGGACAACTTCTTCCCGGGGGCCAAAATGGCGATCCCCCAGATTGGTTTCCTCGAATCCCGTGGCAATCACGGTAATCTTTATTTCGCCTTTTTTAAGGTCACTGTCATTCATGCTTACCGCTCCAAAAATTACCTTGGCGTTGGGATCAATATTTTCGGTTATCACGTTAGCGGCTTCGTTTATTTCCAGCATTGTAAGATCCTCGCTGCCGGAAACGTTGAACAAAACACCCTTGGCGCCCTCAATAGACATTTCCAGTAATGGAGAATTAATCGCTTGGCGCGCAGCCTCTACCGCTCGATTATCTCCAGAAGCCCTTCCAATTCCCATTAAGGCCGATCCGGCATCTTGCATGATGGCTTTCACGTCGGCGAAGTCAACGTTAACTATTCCAGGCACCGTGATAAGGTCGGAAATACCCTGGACCCCCTGTCGCAGCACGTCATCCACGATTCTAAAAGCGGTAACCAAACTCGTCTTCTTGTCAATAATTTGCAGCAGCCTGTCATTAGGAATAATCACGAGGGCATCCACCCTGTCTTTCAATTGTTCCAAGCCTTCTTCCGCGATCATCGCCCTCTGCATTCCTTCAAAACTGAATGGTTTAGTGACAACCGCCACTGTTAAAGCCCCGGATTCTTTGGCCACTTCCGCCACCACCGGTGAAGCTCCGGTTCCTGTTCCACCGCCCATACCGCAAGTAACAAATATCATATCGGCATCTTTGAGAACATCTTGAATCTCGTCCCGGTTCTCTTCGGCAGCTTGGCGCCCGATTTCCGGATTCATGCCGGCGCCTAAACCTTTGGTTAAATTCTTCCCAATATGAAGTTTCTCCTCCGCTCCACTTTGGTGAAGAGCCTGAGCATCAGTGTTGACGGCGATAAGCTCCACTCCTCGAAGACCAACCTCCTTCATTCTTGCAATTACGTTGCAACCGCTGCCCCCCACTCCGACAACCTTAATACGAGCAAAAGTTTCAACGTTTGGCGCTTTTATCTCGGCCATGAAATTGAGTTAATTATATCTTTATTACAGAAAATTTATAAACAGTCAATAATTCAGTTATTATCATACGACAAAATATTAAAACGTCAAAGCGTTGAAACTCGAAATGTGGAGTTTATAATATAAAATATTGATACAATGGAAAAAAAGAAATAGAAATAGTAAACAACGGATAAAATTTGTAATTTGAAATTCTTAATTTTTAATCAATTTATAATTTCAAATTGAAAATTAAAAATTATTCTATGATTAAACTCTATAACTCTCTCGCTAGGAAAAAACAGGTGTTCAAGCCGGTAAATAAAAATGTAGTCTCGATCTACTCCTGTGGTCCTACTGTATACGATTACGCCCATATTGGCAATTTCCGCTCTTACATTGCTTGGGACGTGCTGCGCCGCCATCTGGAATATCTAGGCTGCAAGACCAAAACAGTGAAGAATATAACCGATGTTGGGCATTTTACTGAAGACGATGAAGACCGTGGAGAGGACAAGTTTGAAAAAACCGCCAAAAAAGAAAAAAAGGATCCCCTGGCAATAGCAGGATTCTATACAAAGGCGTTTCTTCAGGAGGAAAAAAAATTAAACATATTGGCACCCGATTACCGTCCGCGCGCTACCGGAGAAATCAAAACGATACAAAGAATCATAGAGCTATTGTTGAAGAGAGGTTTTGCTTATGACGCGAAGGACGGGGTTTATTTCGACGTTTCCAAATTTAAGAGCTACGGTCGGTTATCGGGAAACACTCCCGACAAGATACTATCCGGCGTACGGGTGGAAGTGAATCCCAACAAAGAACACCCTGCCGATTTCGCCCTTTGGAAGAAACGAGTGGGCGCAAACCGCCACCACATTCTCCATTGGGCGAGCCCCTGGGGTGACGGCTTTCCTGGCTGGCATATTGAATGTTCGGCGATGGCTTTGCGTTATTTGGGAAAAACGATAGATATTCACACGGGAGGAGCGGACAACAAATTTCCCCACCACGAATCAGAAATCGCCCAAAGCGAAGCTTATACCGGCAAACCTTTCAGCCGTTTTTGGCTGCATGCGGGTTTAATGGATGTTAATGGCAAAAAAATGTCTAAGTCTTCGAAAAATTTTTATACCTTGCAAAATATTATTGACAGGAATTTTAATCCTCTGGCATACCGTTTTTGGGTTCTCACCGCTCACTATCGCAGCCCTCAGAATTTCACCTGGAAAGGACTTCAAGAAGCCAATGGTAATTGGAAAAAAATAGTAGGCTTCTATACCAATTATTGTCATGTAGGAACGCGCCATGGCGCGTTCCTACATCGCGATGTCTATATCGTCCAAAAGGACCGCCAATTCACAACTGCTCTCAACGACGACCTCAACACCCCAAAAGCTATCGCGCTATTGTTGCGGGTTGTAAAAGACGCCTGCCAAGACACTAAAAAAATTCCTGCCGCGGTATGCTTAATCAAAAAGTGGAATCAAGTTTTGGGTATTTTGCCCAAGAAATTACCCAAAAAACCAAAAATCACTATCCCCGCCCAAATAGAAAAACTCCTCGCCGAGCGCCAACTGGCCAGAAAAGACAGAGACTTTAAAAGAGCCGATATGCTTCGCAAACAAATCGAAAAATTAGGCTACGAGACAGTAGATAAATTAAACGGTACTTCTTCCATAAGAATAAAGCACTAACCGATTTTAAACCTAGTTTATAATTTTTTAATCTTCGGTACTGTATCTTGGTAAGCACACGCCACGGCGTGTTTCTACGGGTGGACTATTGCCAAAAAAATAGCTATAGTTTAAGTATTGTTAGGCGGGCAAAGCCGGAGTGGCGGAATTGGTAGACGCGAGGGACTTAAAATCCCTTGGGGGAATACCCCGTGTGGGTTCGAGTCCCACCTTCGGCACAACTGCGGTTCATCAAATTTATAAAGTTTACAAAGAAAAAGCCCTGATTCATTCAATTCTTTCTTAGAAAACTTGATGAACTTGATTAACTCGACAAACTTAGATGGATATTCTCAAGGAGGACGATATCACCATTTTTGCCAAAACCAATTTCCGGGGGGAAGAAAAGCCCTTCGGCATAAAGCTGGATGATCGCCGACGCCATATGTACATCATCGGAAAAACCGGTATGGGAAAATCCGTCATGCTGAAAAATCTCGCGGTTCAAGACATCCTTAAAGGTAAGGGAGTGGCTTTTATCGATCCCCATGGCGACAGCGCTGAAGAAATTCTCAATTTCGTTCCCAAAGGCCGCATTAACGATGTTATCTACTTTAATCCTTCAGATCTGCAAAATCCGGTAGCTTTCAACATACTGGAAGCTGTCGATGAAGACCATAAACACCTGATCGCTTCCGGAATGATGGGAGTGTTTAAAAAGATTTGGCCCGATGTTTGGAGCCCCCGCATGGAATACATCCTTAACAACACTATTCTTGCTCTTCTGGATTTCCCCGGCAGCACCATGCTGGGGATCAACCGTATGATGGCGGACAACAACTTTCGCCGCCAAGTTGTGGAAAAAATAAACGATCCTATTGTAAGATCCTTTTGGGTGGAGGAATTCGGCAAGTGGGACCAACGTTTTGCGAGAGAGGCTACCGCGGCCATCCAAAATAAAGTGGGCCAGTTCATTTCCACTCCAATTGTAAGACATATCGTCGGCCAGACCACTTCCACCATCAACATGAGAGAGATAATGGACCAAGGCAAAATCCTGATTGTTAACCTTGCGAAGGGAAGAATCGGGGAAGAGGCCATGTCGCTGCTTGGAGGAATGGTGGTAACGAGATTGTATCTCGCCGCTATGGAAAGGGTGGATATCATGGAAAGTGAGCGGCAAGACTTTTTTCTCTATGTTGACGAGTTTCAAAACTTCGCTACCGAATCTTTCGCCAGTATTCTCTCGGAGGCAAGGAAATATCGCTTAAGTTTGATTGTGGCCCATCAATATATCACCCAGATGACCGAAGAGGTGCGCGACGCGGTTTTTGGAAACGTAGGCACTCTCATCACTTTTCGGGTAGGCGCCGCCGACGCCGAATTTATGGAAAAAGAATTTGAGCCAATGGTAATGATGAATGATATTATCAACCTGCCCAAGTATCAGATCTATTTGAAGTTAATGATAGACGGGGTAACGGGAAACGCCTTCAGCGCCAAAGCGCTGCCGCCGTTTCCTTCTCCTGCCGCATCCTATTCGGACAAAGTCATAAAAATCTCTCAGGAGCGCTATGGAAGACCTCGGAAGGAAGTCGAAGAAAAAATAACTAAATGGATGGAAAAAGAATTCCAATCGAGAGACTCGGCAAGCGCCGACATTGAAGCTAATAAGGGAGATTTTTCGCACGCGCCGGAAATGAGACCGGTAAGACCAAAGCCAATAAGACCAAACGGCAGAAGCTCTCCTGCCGGGCAAAAAGAAACAAAAACGGAGAAGTTTATGTCTCCTTCCCAAATCATTGGATTTCAGGACAAGGAAAGTGAAAAAGTAGAAGAAAAGATAAAGAGGGAAATAGCAAAGGCTGATAAGGATGGCAATCAGATTCCAGCAGAACAAGCTCGAAGTAATATTGCTCCAGACTCCAGGCCCGAAGTTCAAAAAAACGCAAACCTCCATACGGAATCCCGAGCCAAGGGCCGAGAGCCAAACCAAGTTAAAATGAAAATAAACAGCAGAGACAATAACGATATAAGCCCCATCAGTCCTCCTCAAGCTCAAACAGCCGAAGCAGAGCAAAAACCGCCCACCGTCTGGCAGGAAACGGTTTGCGACCGCTGCGGCAAAAACACGAAAGTTCCCTTTATCCCGGAAGAAGGACGGGGAGTATTTTGCAAGGAATGTCTCCGCGAAGTGAGAAGACAGAGAGCTCTTGCCATTCAGGCAAAAAAAGAGAACGATACTAAAGCCAGCCCGCCGACTACCCGCGAAAAAAGCCCGCGAGAGCGCGTTTCCGAAGAACAAAAGGAAAAGCTGAGAGAGGATTTACGGGATATGCTGGCAAAGATAAAGACAGAAAAAGAATAATCATATTAAATCCAAGATCCTAAATTCAAACTCGCTCAAAAAAATCCCAAAGCCAAAGCTTCGATTTGAATTTTGGATTTGGGGCTTTAAAATAAATATCCATAGTTATGCTAAGTTACTGTTGCAAATATAAATTACCTCTTTTAGCAGTAGGCTTTGTCACCTCGTTATTTTTTTATTTTCCCCAAAAATTGGCTGCCAAAACCGGCGACAATATTAATTCCAACCTAAACGCCAATGCCAACCCGAATTCCAACACTAACGCGCTGAATGCCGTTCCAAACTCCAACGACAACGCTAATTCCACAAAACGCCAGGAGGAAATTCAAAAAAAGCAGGAGCAGTTGGATTCAGTTAGAACCCGGGTGAATACTTATGAAAAACGTTCGGACATCCTGGAACAAAAAACCGATACCCTTCAAGATATGTTAGATGCTTTAAATAGCGAAATTGAAAGCACGGAAAAGGCTTTGCAAAAAACCGAGAAAGAGTTAGCCGCGATTCAACAGTCTTTGAACGACAAAGAGCACGAAATCATTCTTAAAGGAGACAACATCGACAAAAGAAAAAAGTTTCTTGAGGAATATGTAAGGAAGCTTGATCTGCTGGACAAAAAAAGCGTCGTAGAGATAATATTGGAAAAACCCAGTGTCTCCGACTATTTCCAGGAAATAGAAAACATTATCGCCTTCGAGCAACGCCTACATGAGCTTTTGGCAGAATTAAGCGCCGACAGAAGGAGTCTTCTCACCGAAAAATCAGATATTGAAGAAGCCAAAAACGAGCAGGTAGCACTTTACGCTATGCAGGAGGAACAGAAAATCGAGCTTGATAATAACAGAAAAGACCGGGAGAATTTGCTCAAGGAAACCCAAAACGAACAGGGCAGAATTGAAAATTTAGTGGAGCGAGGCAATGAAGTAGCTAATCGTTTGGCTTCCGAGATAACAGCTCTCCAAAGCTTGGGGACAAAAATAGATTTCGGGCAGGCTTTGGAAGAAGCCAAAGCAGTTGCCCAGCTCACAAGCGTTCGGGCCGCTTTCCTTCTTGGAGTGCTCAAGGTGGAATCCAATATGGGAAATAATGTGGGCGGCGGACGCTACAAGACCGATATGAACCCGGCTCAGTGGGACCGGTTTAAGAATATTTGCAACGAGTTGGGATATAGCCCGAATGACCGGCCGGTTTCCCGCAAACCTTGCTACCGAGATTCTAAGGGCAATTGCGGAGGCTGGGGAGGAGCGATGGGACCGGCCCAGTTCATGCCCAGCACATGGATGGGCTATAAAGACCAAGTAGCCAAAGTTACCGGCCGTAATCCGCCGGATCCTTGGAGTATAAGAGACGCGTTGACGGCGATGGGTTTAAAGCTTTCCAAAGTGGACGGTGTTACCAGCCATGACCGGAAAGCGGAGCACAAAGCCGCCAGTATCTATTTGGCCGGCGGCAACTGGGAGCGTTTCGGCTGGTACGGGGACCGGGTACTCAAATACGCCGACGCGTACGACAAAGAAACAAACAAAAATTAAACCCCTTAGAATTATTTCCCTAAAACAAGGTTAAATAGATATCCGGTAAAGACTATCCCTATTCCGACTATGCCCGCGAAAATAACAATCAGTTTAATTTTCATCACTTTTTTTAGAATCATGAATTCCGGGAGCGATAAGCCGGTAACCGCCATCATAAAGGCCAAAGTTGTTCCCATGCTTACCCCTTTTTCGGTAAAAACACTCACTAGCGGAATAATCCCGGCCGCGTTTGAGTAGAGAGGGATACCTATAAGAACAGCGAGGGGGACAGCATACCACTTTCCGTTTCCCGCGTATTGGACAATTAAGTCTGTTGGCACATAGCCATGTATCCATGCTCCGATTCCAATTCCAAACAGGATGTAAAGCCAAACTTTCTTCACGATATCAAAAGTATAATCTCTGGCGTAATCGATTCGTTGTTTCCAAGTAAGTTCCGGCAATTTCAATTGCCCGTTAAATTTACTTTTATATACAAATTCTTCTACTAAATTTTCTACTTTAAGGTGTCCAATGACGATCCCTGAGAGTATGGCAATAACGAGTCCGCTAGCAATATAGATAAAAGCAACTTTCCAACCAAACAGTCCGAAAAGCAAAACCAAGGCTACTTCGTTGATCATTGGGGAAGCCACCAAAAAAGAAAATGTTGTTCCGAGTGGCACGCCTGCTTCCAAAAACCCCAAAAACAAAGGAATCGCGGAACAAGTACAGAATGGAGTAATAATGCCCAACAGAGAAGCCAAAATATTACCCGAATATTTTTTGCCTCCCGAAAGAATGTTTCTGATTTTTTCCGGTGGAAGAAAAGAACGAATGATGGAAACTGTAAAAATAATAACAATAAGAAGGAGGAAAATTTTAATCGTGTCGTAAATAAAAAAATCTACCGCTTCGGCTAATAATGTATTGGGAGTAATGTTAAAAATTTGATATGTGAGCCAGTCGGCAAATAGTTTTGTCATAAGTTTATCAAATATTTTATTAGATATTGAAAATAATAAACACCAGCCAGCAGAAAGGTTGAGGCAACCGCACACCGCATAACTTTTTCAATCTTGCTCATTGCGTTATACATTTTCCCAACTTTTTCAACGCTGAATGCTAAAATAAAGGAAAATATTATTACCGGTAATCCAGTTCCCAGAGCAAATAAAGGTGGCAAAAGCAAGCTCTCTTTTGAAGAAAAAACTAAAGGAATAAGTATCCCAAAGAACAGTACTCCGCTGTAGGGACAAAAAGCGAAGGCAAAAAGAACTCCCAATAGCAATGCCCCGACGTATCCTTTAGTTGCCAGCCATTGTTTAATCTTCTCAAACCTCTCGCTTTTTAAGCCAAAATTTACTCTAATCACCCCGAACATCGCCAACGCGATTAAAATCAAAACTATCCCCAATATTTTATCTCCCCAGCCTTGGAAAATTTTGGCAATTTCAAAGGAAGAAAGTCCGAAATAAATAAGGGTGGCCAAAAGCGTATAACTGACAGCCCGGCCTAAAGTATAACTTAAGCCGCTAGCAAGAGTATGTCTGGCAGATTTTATGTCCTTGGAAATATAGGCAATGGCGGTGATGTTGGTTGCCAATGGACAAGGACTGATGGAAGTCATGATTCCCAAAGCAAAAGAAGATAGTAGAGGAATATTGTATTGGTCAATCAAACTATTAAGGAATTCCATTAGAGCAATTTTTTAATTTTTTCGGAAAGATAATTAACAAAAGACTGTTCATTAGAAACCAACCGCCAGACCTGCGTGTCTTCTTTGATGTTGTCTTTTCCGTCAATAATCGGATTGATGAAAAGCGATGAACCGGTCGCCCGGAATTTGGTTGCCAATTCCTCGTTTTCTGGAAGATCAATATTCACTTCCTTAAACTCTATCTTTCCTGATTTTAGTTCGTTCGGGAAATTTTGCTCCACCGTTTCTTTGGCGAACTTACCTATTGTGATGCAGGAATAACACCTTTCCGTATTATGGAACAAAAAGACTTGAATCTTGTCGGCCGACTTTGTGTTTTGGGCTGCTACCTTTCTGGTGTCGCTTCCTTGCTCACTCGGGGCACTTTGCCCGCTTCCCTTGTCCATGTCAATACTCGCGTAAATAATTAACGCGACAAACATTAAAGCTCCTCCGTAAAGCAAATATGTTCCTAGCTTTTTCATGAATTTTTTTATTTTAATGATTATAGGTTCTGCTGGATTATTTAGAAAGGATAGTTTTAATTTCGGAAACATCGGGAATTCTGCCTGAAACTTTCAATTCTTCGTCAACCACCAATGCCGGTGTTCCCATGACGCCATAGCTTACAATCTCCGCGATGTCGGTTATTTTTTTAACTTCCGTTTCGATTTTTAGCTCTTTCAGAGCCTCTTTGGTGTTCTGTTCGAGTTTTTGGCAGTTGGGACAGCCCATTCCCAAAATTTTGATATTCATGGTTTTTAGCTTTTAATGATTTGGTTGAGTAAAGTCTTATATTTTTTTAAGACTTCTTGATTGATGCTGTAAATAATAAACGTTCCTTCCCTCCGTTCTTCTAATAAAGACAATTGTTTGAGCTTTGTCAGGTGGTGGGAAACCAAATTTTGGGGCAATTTCAACGCCTCAAAAATTTTACAAACACAAAGCTCTTTTTTAGTAAGCAAACATAATATCCTTAAACGATTAGTATCAGATATGACTCTAAGAAATTCTCGCAGTTCAAGAATCCCTTGCATCTTTTTTGAATTTTCTTTGCAGCAATCTTTAATCATGAGTCTATAGTATATCAACAAACATTGATATATTATAGACTTTTTTAATCTCGGTCAAATAAAAAGTTAATCAATTTAATAAAAATTCTAATGAATTTATAATCCCAGGAATTTCCAGTAATTGTCTCTATCAATTTTTTTTACTGTCGCCTTATAAGTTTTGACGAAATCTGGCGGCTGCTTAATTTTTTTGTTTAACCCCCATTTAAACCCAAAACCGGTGATTTTTCCGCCCGTTTCTTCCACATAATCAACCTCCTTTTGGTCGTAAGTACGCCAAAAGTAGGTGTTAACGAATTTTTTTTCGTTTCATGCAGCTTTTTTCTTTCCAAAACGCAGAAATTCTCCCAAAGCGCTCCGGTGTCGTTTCTGATTTCCAAACGATTGAAATTTTCTATCAGGCTGTTTCTGATTCCCAGATCGCAAAAATATATTTTTACTGTTTTAGTCAGCTCCTTGCGTAAATTTCTACTGAAAGCGTTTAGTCTGGAAATAACAAAACTTTGTCTCAATACGTCAATATATTTTTGAATTGTTACGCGATTTACTCCTAAATTGGTTGTCAACTCATGATAGGAAACTTCCTGTCCCAACTGCAAAGCCAGCAATTGCAAAAAATTTTCAACAAGGCTTGTTTTCTTTAGCCCTTCGATTTTCAGTATATCTTTGTACAAGTAGTTAGAAGCAATTCCGTTAAGCCGCTCAACCGCGGCATTCTCATTTAAAGAGATAATTTCAGGATAGCTCCCGAATCTTAAAAAATTTTCCAATCTCGATTCAATGAATAACAAATCTTTATCCTCCCCGACTTCAGACATAGACAATGGATAGAGAATAAATCTAAAAGCTCTTCCGGTAAGGGGTTCCGATACCTTCTCGGCCAGCTCGAAACTGGAGGAACCGGTTGCTACAATCTGGATTTTTGGATAGGTATCAACGATAATTTTAAGGACTTTCCCAATGTTGGAAATGTTCTGGGCTTCGTCTAAGACAATCAGTTTGTAATTGCCAAGATAAGACTTTATTTTCTCGGCCTCTAATTCGGAAAAGCCGCGCTGGGTTGAATTCAAATCGCAGTTCAAATATCTTCCCTTGCCACCGAAATCTTCCAGTATTTTCTTTACCAAGGTGGTTTTGCCTACTTGCCTTGCCCCGTAAATTATGATAATTTTGCCTTTGAATAGGCGTTTTTTAATGGCATTTTCCGCGGATCTTTTAATATAACGCATAAAGAATTGAAATAAATATTGATATTACAATATCAAAATTCATATATAATTTATGGAACTTAATCCAAAAATGTTCAAAATTCAGATATTTTCATGTTCAATGTTTCATGAACCATGCCCCTGCCTAACATTTCGGATAAGATATTACAAAAAAAGAGCCACGGGACGAATCGCGCGGCTTCATGGTATCGGAATAGTCAAAAGAACTGGAGCAGAAACTGAAAGAGCAGTTGCTAGTTGTAGCTGTAGTCGATTCCTTCGCCATAAAACCAAACAGTTACTGATTTTCGAATATCTCGTCGAATGAAACATAGGGCGCCAGGAGATTCGGGCGTTTCCTTTTGTATGGCTTGAGCCAGCCAATGTCCTCCATTAGATAAGTGCCCCATATATGCTCCACCAGTTCGTAGAATAATTTAATTTTGGCAAAACCAAAGTCTGGCCTGTCTCCATTGTAGAATTTGGGATAATGGCAAAAATGTACGGCTGAAAATACTGGATAATATGATATTTATGCTGTAAACAGAATATATTTCAATTAATTTTTCAGAAATGAGTAAAAAAGGTGTTCCAAATGCAGTTCTTC